>ERZ773090.435-NODE-435-length-23264-cov-3.34797_pt1 | contig 23264 bp, 16 predicted proteins | sample MGYA00580579_ERZ773090 | MGnify/ENA primary metagenome ERZ773090 (study PRJEB29015, sample SAMEA2738014) | human oral metagenome | biome: human oral; feature: human-associated habitat; material: dental | place: China | collected 2132 ... | reverse complement strand
CCTGCCCGGCGAGGCCGAGGTGGCGACCAACCCGCGGGCGCGCTCGGCCATCCTGCGTGTGGCCGAACGGCTGCCGTCGGTGCTGCATTGAGGAGCGCACGGACATGATGCTGAACCGGATCAATATCGTGCTGGCCGTCCTGCTGATGATCGCAGCCCTGCTGCTGGTCACGGCCCAGAACCGTGCACGGCGCCTGAACACCGAGATGGAGCAGGACCAGGGTCAGACCCGCGAGCTGGAGGTTCGCTTCTCCCAGCTGCAGATCGAGATCACCCGACTGGCCAAGCCCTCGCTGCTGGACGCCCGGGCCCGCCAGGATCTGGGGATGATCGCGCTGACCCCAGAGCGCACGATTTATCTGAGAGGAAGCCGCTGATGCCCAAATCAGTCAAATTCGCCGCCCCGCACCTGCTGCAGGCGCGTTTGCAGCTGTGGCGTTCGCGTTTCATGTTTGCGCTGCTGTTCGTGGCGTTCTCGGCGCTCTTTGCCAAGGCGTTCTATCTGCAGACGGCTTCCAAGCCCTTCCTCCAGGCGCAGGGTGCCCAGCGCTATGAAAAGACCATCGAGCTGCAGGCCAACCGGGGCCGCATCCTCGACCGTCATGGTGTGGTGCTGGCGTCCAGCCTGCCGGCCCGCTCCATCTGGGCCTATGCCGACCGCGTGGACCTGAACGATCCGCGCCTCGTCGACCTCGCCCGCCTGCTGGGCATGAAGTCCGAAGAGCTGCAGGGCAAGCTCACACACGGTGATCGCAACTTCACCTTCCTGAAGCGCCAGGTCGATCTGGACACCGCCGAGCGGATCGCCGCCCTGCGCATCCACGGCATCGGCCAGGACAGCGAATACAAGCGCAACTATCCCGAGGGCGAGATTGCCGCGCACCTCGTCGGCTTCACCGACCTGGCGCATGTGGGCCAGGAGGGGCTCGAACTGGCCTTCCAGTCCACGCTGGCCGGCAAGCCGGGCAGCCGCCGGGTCATCCGGGATGGCAGCGGCCGCATCATCAGCGACATCGACCAGATCCGCGAACCGCAGGATGGCCGCGACCTGAAGCTCACCATCGATTCGCGCATCCAGTATCAGGCGTTCCAGGCCGTCAAGGAAGCGGTGGTCAGCCAGCAGGCCAAGTCTGGCGCAGCTGTCGTGCTCGATGCCCGCAACGGTCAGGTGCTGGCGCTGGCCAACTGGCCGTCGTACAACCCGGCCGACCGCCGCACGCTCAACGGCAATGGCCTGCGCAATCGTGCCATCACCGACCTGTACGAACCGGGCTCCACGCTGAAGGTGTTCACCGCCGCGCTGGCGCTCGACAGTGGCCGCTACACGCCCTCGTCGCTGTTCGACGCGCGTGAGGGCTTCATGAAGATCGGCCCGGATGTCATCCGGGATGCCCACCGCAACAAGGAACTGATGACGCTGCAGCAGGTCATCCAGAAAAGCTCCAACATCGGCACGGCCAAGATGGCGCTGAGCATGTCGCCCGAGGCGCACTGGAAGATGCTCGATGCCGTCGGTATCGGCCAGGCCCCGCACATCGGTTTCCCCGGTGCCGCGGCCGGTCGCCTGCGTCCGTTTGCCAAATGGAAGCCCATCGAGCACGCCACCATTTCCTACGGTCACGGCCTGTCCGTGTCGCTGCTGCAGATGGCGCGTGCCTACACCGTCTTTGCCGGTGGGGGTGATGTGCTGCCGGCCCAGCTGGTCATGCCCGAAGAAGAGCGCCGCGTGCGGGCCATTCAGGTGTCCTCGCGGGGTGCCGACCTGCGGGTTGGCCAGGGCGCTGCCGCTTCCCGTGGCACGCCGGTGATCAGCGCGAAAACGGCGGCCACCATGCGTCACATCCTCGAAATGTCGGCCGGCAACAAGGACGCCGTGGCGGCTGCGGCCGTTCCTGGCTACCGCATCGGCGGCAAGACCGGTACCACCAAGAAGCTGGAAGGGGGCCGTTACGTCAAGAAATACGTGTCGTCCTTCATCGGCATGGCGCCGATGTCCAACCCGCGCGTCATCGTGGCCGTCATGATCGACGAACCGGGGGCCGGCAAGTATTACGGGGCCGAAATCGCAGCACCGGTGTTCTCGAAAATCACCAGCGAGGCACTGCACACGCTGGCCGTCGAACCGGATGCTCCGTTCGAGACGATGATCTCGCCGATCACCCCCGAACTGACGGTTTCGCCGGGCAGCGTGCCCAGCGCGCCGGGTGACGTGGGCCGCGTGAAGAATATCAGCGTGCCGCGCCATACCCTCATCCCGCAGCCGCGTACCCGGAAGACTTCTTCCGTGGACGAACCCGGCAAGCCGCGACTGGCCGTCCGCCAGGAGAATGAACGTCCGGGCGCCGGACGCGGAGGCGCCTGATGGCCAACCGCCCACCGGGTCAGCCGGCACACATCCAGCCTGAAGCCCTGGTCGCCTGGTTGCGGGAGCATCTGCCCGCCACCGGGCGTCTCGTTTCCGACAGCCGCCGCGTGCAGCCCGGAGACGCCTTCTTTGCGCTGGCGGGTCACCGCCTGCAGGGCTCGGCCTTCATCGCGCAGGCGCTCGACAAGGGCGCTGCGGCGGTGGTGTTCGGCGTTTCGGCCCCGGCCGCCAGTCATGCTGCGGCTGCCGACCCTGTTCAGGGCGCGTCCGGTGCCGGTGCATCGGGCGTGAACGGCACATCCGGCACGACCACGGTGTCCGGTCGCGACACGGCTTCCGCGCAGGCTCTGGAGGCACGGGCCATCGACGACATGCTGGCCAGCCTGCATGCCACCTGGCCGTCGGGCCTGCCCGTGCCCGCCTGCGTCGTGCCCGGTCTGGCCGCCCATCTCGGCCCGGTGGCCGATGCCTTCTACGATCACCCGAGTCATGCGCTGGACGTGGTGGCCGTCACCGGCACCAACGGCAAGACCAGCACCACGCACTGGATTGCTCAGGGCATCAACGATCTGCGTGCCGAGGCACAGCGGGCGGACGGTCTGCTGGCTGCCGACAGGGGTCTGGATGATGCGGACGCAGGCGCTGCTGCCGTTTCCGCCGGGGCAGATTCGCCTGATGCAGGTTCGATCGGTGCAACGCATGGTGCCGGTGCGCATGATGCTGGTGCGCCAGGTGAACCTGTCAGGGCTGCTGCCGGGATGCGCCGGCCCGAAGCGCTGATCATGGCGCTCGATGGCGAGGCCGAACGCGACGTGCCGGTGCCGGCTGGTGCCGGCGTCGTCATTGGCACCAATGGGGTGGGCCGTCCGGGCCAGCTCGAATACGTGGGCCTGACCACGCCCGACGCGCTGACGCTGCAGACGCTGTTCCAGCAGTTTCGCTCGAACACGGACGATCCCGTGGCCGTCCTGGCCATGGAAGCTTCGTCCATCGGCATCGAGCAGGGGCGCATGGCCGGCACCGACATCCATACGGCGGTGTTCACCAATCTCACCCGCGATCACCTCGACTATCACGGTTCCATGGCCACCTACGGGGCGGCCAAGCAGGCGCTCTTTGCCTGGCCCACGCTGCAGGCGGCCGTGGTCAATCTGGGGGATCCGTTTGCGCGGCACCTCATCGATGTGCTCAACGCCCATCCGGCGGCACCGCGCATCATCGGTTACTGGGTCAACAGCGCCTATCGCAACCCCGGCGAAACGGGGCGGGCCGATGATGTGGCCGCAAAGATGGACGAGCATGCCCGCGTCCGTCTGGCGACGTTCTTCCTGCTGTCTGCCCAGTGCGACGAGGTGCTGGAGCTGACCCAGGGCGAGGCGCCCGGCCAGTTCGTGCTGATGATGTTCCCCGGCCGACATCTCACCGACTTTGCCCGGCAGACTGTCGAAGCCGACGGCCAGGAGGGCAGGGATGCGGCCCGCAAACAGCTTACCGGCTCCATGTTCCGCAACGTGGCCGCGCTGCAGCTCGACATTCTGGGTCGCTTCAACCACGAGAACGCACTGGCCGCCGCCGGCAGCTGGCGCGCGCTGGGCTGGAACTTCCCGCGCATTGCCGAGGGCATCCAGCTGCTGCAGCCCGTGCCCGGACGGATGGAAGTGGTGACGCTGCCGGCATCGCCTGCGGCGGCCGCTGCTGATGTATCCGCTTCTGATACAGCCATTTTCGACGCAGCCGTTTCCGATGCCGCTCTTTCCGGTACGACTGCTTCCGGTGCGACGGTTTCTGGTGCAGCCGCGGCCTCTTCTTCGAACATGTCCCTGCCGGAAGGCATGTACGCTGCGGCAGGGGGACCTGCTCCCATTCACGACACCACGCGCCCGCTGGTGGTGGTCGACTATGCCCACACGCCGGACGCGCTGACCAACGTGCTGTCCGCCCTGCGTGAGGTGGCCACCCAGCGTGGCGGCCGGCTCTGCTGTGTGTTCGGTGCCGGTGGCAACCGCGACCGGGGCAAGCGTCCCGACATGGCTCATGCCGTCGAGGCCCTGGCCGACCGTGTGGTGGTCACCAGTGACAACCCGCGTGACGAAGACCCGCAGCGCATCATGGCCGACGTGGCGGCTGGCCTGAAGGCACCGGCCTGGCGTACCGAGGTGGATCGCCGTGCAGCCATCGATGCCGCCATTGCCGATGCCGATGCGGCCGACGTGGTGCTGATTGCCGGCAAGGGGCGGGAAACCACCCAGGAAATCGCCGGCGTGTTCCATCCCTTCTCCGATCCGGACGTGGCCCGGGCCGCCCTGCAGCAGCACTGGTCCGCCGGCGCCGCCGAGCCCGTGCAGGGAAACACGCATCCCGGGGAATCCGGCCGGGGAGACGCCCATGTTTGATCTGCAGAATCTCGCTTCCTGGCTGCCCGAAGTCATCGTGTTCGGGGGTGACGAGGGCCGGTTCACGGGTGTCACCACCGATTCCCGCCAGGTCCGGCCGGGTGATCTGTACATCGCCCTGCGCGGCGAGCGTTTCGACGGGCACGATTTCATCGATGCCGCCATCGCGGCCGGCGCAGCCGGTGTCGCCTCCGAAGTGCGCTTCGAGCGCGCCGGTGTGCTGACCCTGTGGGTGCCCGATACCCGGCTGGCGCTGGGCGCGCTGGCGGCCGGCTGGCGTGCACGCTTCGGCCTGCCGCTCATTGCCGTCACCGGCAGCAACGGCAAGACCACCGTCAAGGAAATGATCGCCGCCATTCTGGTTGCCCACGTGGGCGAGCAGGCGGCCTTTGCCACACGCGGCAATTTCAACAACGACATCGGCGTGCCGCTCACGCTGCTGCGCCTCACCGATGCCCATCGCATGGGTGTGGTGGAAATGGGCATGAACCACTCCGGCGAGATTGCCGGTCTGGCCGCCATGACCCGCCCACAGGTGGCGCTGGTGCTGAATGCCCAGCGCGAGCACCAGGAATTCATGGATGGCCCCGAGGCCACCGCCCGAGAGAACGGCAGCGTGTTCGGCGCGCTCACCCCGGACGGCACGGCGGTCTTTCCCGGCGACGATCCCTGCACGCCCATCTGGCAGCAGCTGGCCGCCGGCAAACGGGTGATGCATTTCGGGCTGGTGGCCGATGAAGCCGCGCTGAACGGGGCCGATCCTGTTGCCGGCACAGGCACCAGCAATGCATCGGCTGCAGCAGGTTCGGCCGTCGTACAGGGACCGGCAGGTACGCCTCCTGCGACAGACGCTGTGCTACCCGCCGTGCCCCTGCAGGTGGCCGCCGCCCGCGACGCCCGTCCCGGGCATTTCCGTGCCCGCCTGGACAGCGAAGTGGTCGACATCCACCTGAACATTGCCGGCCGCCACAACGTGCGCAATGCGCTGGCCGCCGCGGCATGCGCGCTGGCGCTGGGCATTCCGGCCGCCACCATCGTGCGCGGACTGGCTGCCTTCGTCCCGGTCAACGGCCGGCTGCGTCTCGTGCACACGCCTGCCGGCGTGCCGCTGATCGACGACACCTACAACGCCAACCCCGATTCGATGCGCGCCGCCATCGACGTGCTGGCCGACCAGCCGGCTCCCCGGCTGCTGGTGATGGGCGACATGGGCGAAACCGGCACGCAGGCCACCGAATTCCACCGCGAAGTGGGCGACTACGCCCGCAGCCGCGGCATCGAACACATCTGGACCGTCGGCAACGACATGCAGGCCGCAGCCGCGGCAGCCGGTGAGCGCGCCCGGCACTGGCCTACCGTGGACGCGCTGCTCGACGCACATGCAACGGCACCGCAGGCAGCGGCCAGCGTGCTGGTCAAAGGGTCCCGCTTCATGAAGATGGAGCGCATCGTCCAGGCCTGGGCAGCCCTGGCCACGCCCGCAGGAGAACACTGATGCTGTTGCTGCTCACGCAATGGTTGTCCAATGAATACCGGCTGTTCTCGGTGTTCAATTACCTCACGCTGCGGGCGGCGCTGGCCACGCTGACGGCGCTGTTCATCGGTCTGCTGTGCGGGCCGCGCGTCATCCGCAAGCTCACCGCCATGAAGATCGGCCAGGCGGTGCGGCAGGACGGCCCGCAGACCCATCTGGTCAAGTCGGGCACGCCCACCATGGGTGGCGTGCTGGTGCTGATTTCCATGGGGCTGGCCACGCTGCTGTGGGCCGACCTCTCCAACCGCTTCGTCTGGGTGGTGCTGATCGTCACGCTGGGCTTCGGCATGGTGGGCTGGGTGGATGACTACCGCAAGGTCGTCCATCACGACCCGAAAGGCATGTCGGCGCGCGAAAAATATTTCTGGCAGAGTGCGCTTGGCCTGGTGGCCGCACTCTATCTTGCCTTCGCCATTCCCACCCAGTCGGTTGCAGAAGCGTTTCAGTTGTTTCACCAGTGGATGAGCAGTGGCTTTTCGTTGCCAATGCCCGACACTGTTCACCTGCAGATGCCATTCTTCAAGGAATGGAGCATTCCGCTGGGCGTGGCGGGCTTCGTGGCGCTGACGTATTTCGTCATCGTCGGCACCAGCAATGCCGTCAACCTCACGGACGGTGCCGATGGTCTGGCCATCATGCCGGCCGTGCTCGTCGGGGGCGCGCTGGGCATCTTTGCCTACGTCACCGGCAACAGCGTGTTTGCCAGATACCTGCTGATTCCCTACGTGCCCGGGGCCGGGGAGCTGATCGTGCTGTGCGGTGCCATTTTTGGTGCCGGACTGGCCTTTCTGTGGTTCAACGCCTATCCCGCCCAGGTCTTCATGGGTGACGTGGGGGCGCTGGCGCTGGGGGCGGCACTGGGCTGCATCGCCGTCATCGTGCGGCAGGAAATCATGCTGTTCATCATGGGCGGCGTGTTCGTGGCCGAAACCGTCTCGGTGATGCTGCAGGTGTCGTGGTTCAAGTACACCAAGCGCAAATATGGCACCGGCAAGCGCATCTTCCGCATGGCGCCGCTGCATCACCACTTCGAGGTGGGCGGCGTGAAGGAATCGCAGGTGGTGGTTCGTTTCTGGATCGTCACCATGGTGCTGGTACTGGTTGGACTCTCTTCCCTGAAACTGCGTTGAGATGGGCATGATCGAACTTCATCAAAAACGGGCAGCCGTCATCGGACTGGGCCAGTCGGGCCTGGCGATGGCGCGCTGGCTGGCGCGCGCCGGTTGCAGCCGCGTGCAGGTTTTTGATGACCGTGCCCAGCCGCCGGGACTGGAGCAGCTGCGCACGCTCGTGCCCGAGGCCACCTTCGAATCGCGCCCGCTGGATGCTTCGCTGCTGGGTGACGCGGCCGGGGTGTCTGCGCCGGAGGCCAGTAACGACGGAAGCGGCCCCGCACGGAACGGTACGGCCGCAGCCAGCCAGCCTTCAGCCGATGCAGCTTTGGCCGATGCAGGCGAAATTACCGTCGCACAGGCAGCATCCCCGGCGGCCGACCGCCCCGTCGTGCACCTCCCGTATGGTCAGGTCTGGCCCGACGACGAGGATGACGACGACACGGACGGCAGCACATCCGGCGCGACAGCCGGCGATGCCGCCTCTGCCGCCGAAGCTGCGCTGCCCGACCTGAGTGACCAGCCCTTCGATCTGCTGGCCTGGAGTCCTGGCGTGTCCATCGAGACCGGGGGTGGCCAGCAGCTCTTCGAGGCGGCACGCCGCCGTGGCATTCCCGTGGTGGGCGAACTGGACCTGTTCATGGATGCCGTCACCACGCTGCAGGCGCAGGGCGCCGACACGCAGGTGGTGGCCATTACCGGCACCAACGGCAAGACCACCGTGACCCGGCTGTGTGCCTTCCTGGCCAACGAGGCCGGGGTCGAGGCCGTGGCCTGCGGCAACATCAGCCCGTCGCTGCTGGATGCGCTGATGGACCGCCTGGGCGATACGCCGATAGAGGCCATGCCGGCGGATGAAGCCGAAAGCGTTCCGGCGTCCACGGCACTGGCTGCCCGGTCGGAGGAACATCTGACTCGTGTCATGCAGCCGGACACCATGCAGGCAGATGCCTCATCCCGGGCTGCGGCCAGCGTTGCAAACGATATCCAGGAAAATGCGCCTGCAGGCAGCACAGACAGCGATTCTGCGTCCGTCACGGAACAGGAAGCCACCTCGGCAAAAGCCGCCACCGAAGGCGCCGCCGCCCGCATTTCCTCCGCACTCGCCGAGGCCGAGCAGGCTTTGACTGCCGCCGATGTGCCCACCACGGACGAGGACGCCCCCGTCTTCCTCCCGCCGCCGGTGCAGCCGAAACGCGAACCCAGCGCCGCCGCGAAGAAAATGCCGCGTCTCTGGGCGCTGGAGCTGTCCAGCTTCCAGCTGGCCGTTGCACGGCCGCCTGCGGTGCAGGCCGCCACGGTGCTCAACGTCACGCCCGACCATTTCGACTGGCACGGCTCGATGCAGAATTACCGCGCGGCCAAGATGCGCATCTACGAGGCCGCCCGGCGTCGCGTCATCAATCTCGACGATTCGCTGGCCGATCCCGACATCCCCACACCGTGGGAGCTGGCCGCTGCCGAGGCCGCCGCCGCTGCAGAGGCCGCACAGCCTGTGAAGGGCCGGGGCCGCAAGGCCAGACCGAAGAAGGTGGTCGAGCCGGAGCGGGCGCCGCGTACCGATTTTTCACTGCACACACCGCACACCGCGCCGGCCTTCGGTCTGGTGCGTGAAGGCGGCCTGGCCTGGCTGACCGAGGCCATTGCCGAGGAAATGCCCACGGGCGGACGGCGCAGGAAGCAGGCCGAACCGGTGGAATTCATCCTCAACCGCATGATGCCGGCCGACGCCCTGCGCGTGCAGGGCGCGCACAACCATGCCAACGTGCTGGCGGCGCTGGCGCTGCTGCGCGCCTGCAACGTGCCGATGCGCGCCATGCTGCATGCGCTGCGTGCCTTCGTGCCCGACCATCACCGCTGCGAACCGGTGACGGTGGTCAACGGCATCGAATACATCGATGACAGCAAGGGCACCAATATCGGTGCCACGGTGGCGGCCCTGCAGGGGCTGGGCCGCCGTGCCGTGCTGATTGCCGGTGGCGTGGGCAAGGACCAGGATTTCTCGCTGCTCGCCCCGTCGGTCGCTGCCCATGCACGCGCCGTCGTGCTGATCGGCCGCGATGCACCGCTGCTGCGTGACGCGCTGGCCGATACTGGTGTACCGCTGCACGATGCCACGGACATGGATGCGGCCGTGCGCCTGTGCGCCACGCTGGCGCAGCCGGGCGACGTGGTGCTGCTGTCGCCGGCGTGTGCCAGTTTCGACATGTTCACCGGCTATGCGCAGCGCGGTGATGTCTTTGCCCAGGCCGTACGCAGCATGGCCGAGGAGGCGGGACAGCCATGCTGAGCCGGCTGGGAAACCTGTTGCCCGCCTTCGGATGGCTGGGGGGCGCCGACCGGACCGAACCCGGGTCCGGCAAGGCCGTGCGCGGCCGCCGCTCGCCCGCCAGCCGTGCGCTCAATCGCAGTGCGCTCGAAAACACCTCCGTGCAGCGTTTCGATGCCGCGCTGGTGTGGATGACGGCGCTGCTGCTGGGGCTGGGGCTGGTGATGGTGTATTCCGCCTCCATCGCCATTCTGGAAAGGCGCGATCCCACCGGTGGTTCGGCCACGTTCTACCTCATTCGCCAGAGTGCCGCTATCGGCATGGCGCTGGTGGCCAGCGTGTTTGCCTATGCCGTGCCACCCGAGCGCTGGCAGCAGCTGGCGCGGCCGCTGTTTGCCGTCGGGGCGGTATTGCTGATCCTGGTGTTCGTGCCGGTCATCGGCAAGCGGGCCGGGGGTGCGGTGCGCTGGGTCATGCTGGGCTTCACCACCATCCAGCCCACCGAGCTGATGAAGCTCTTCGTCATTCTGTACGCGGCCGATTATTCGGTGCGCAAACAGCAGATCATGGGGCAGTGGCGGGCCTTCGTGCCCATGGCCATTGCGCTGTCGGTCGTGGGCCTTCTGATCATGCGCCAGCCCGACCTGGGCGCGCTGATCGTCATCCTGATGGTGGCGATGGGCGTACTGTTTCTCGGCGGCATGAATTCGCGGCTGTTCTTCGGCATGGTCGCCTTCCTGGTTGCGGTGTTCGCAGCCTTCATCCTGTTCGTGCCGTTCCGGCGTGCACGATTCTTTTCCTATCTGGATCCGTTCGCCCGTGCCAATGCGGAAGGCAGCAGCTATCAGCTCACCCATTCCCTGATGGCCATCGGCAAGGGCGAGTGGCTGGGCAGCGGCCTGGGGGCCGGCGTGGCCAAGCTCAATTTTCTGCCCGAACCGCACACCGACTTTCTCTTTGCCACCATCGGCGAGGAGCTGGGCATGGTGGGCATGCTGGTCGTGATCATCATGTTCTTCTGGGTGGTGCGCCGCTGCTTCGAGATCGGGCGCCAGGCCATTGCCTTCGAGGAGCTGTTCAGCGGACTGGTGGCCCAGGGTGTGGGCCTGTGGATCGGAATCCAGGTTTTCATCAACCTCGGCGTCAATCTGGGCCTGCTGCCCACCAAGGGACTGACGCTGCCCTTCATGAGTTTCGGGGGCAGTGCCATCCTGATGAACTGCGTGGCCATGGCCATCGTGCTGCGCATCGATGTCGAAAACCGCAGACTGATGCGTGGGGGAGATAAAAAACGATGAGTGCCAAACGCGCCCTGATCATGGCCGGGGGTACCGGCGGACACATCTTTCCGGGGCTTGCCGTGGCCGAAGTGCTGCGCGAGCGCGGCTGGGAAGTCTTCTGGCTGGGCAACCCCGACGGCATGGAAGCCCTGCTGGTGCCGCAGCACGACATTCCGATGAAGCATGTGCATTTCAAGGGGGTGCGCGGCAAGGGGCTGATGACCAAGCTGCGCGCACCGCTGCGCCTGAAGCACGCCTACGACGAGGCGAAGAAGGCGTTCATGGACGTGCGTCCGGACGTGGTGCTGGGGCTGGGCGGCTACGTGACGGTGCCCGGCGGGCTGGTGGCGCGCACCCTGCGCGTGCCGCTGGTGCTGCACGAACAGAATTCCGTGGCCGGCATGTCCAACCGGCTGCTGGCACGTTTTGCATCGCGGGTGCTGGTGGCCTTTCCGGGGGCGATGTCCAACGCCGTCTGGGTGGGCAACCCGGTCAACCGGGCCATTGCCGCCATTCCGGCGCCCGAGCTGCGCTACCGCGAACGCACCGGTCCGATGAAGGTGCTGGTGGTGGGCGGCAGTCTGGGGGCGCAGGTGTTCAACCGCGTCATTCCCAATGCATTCGGCCTGATCGATCCCGAGCACCGGCCGGAAATCCTGCACCAGAGCGGTCGTGCGCACCTGGAAGAACTGCGGGCCAATTACAAGGCGGCGGCCGTCGATGCGCGCGCCGTGGCCTTCATCGACAACATGGCCGAAGCCTATTCCGAGGCCGATCTGGTGATTGCCCGCGCGGGCGCCACCACGGTGTCGGAGCTGGCTGCTGCGGGGGTGGCCTCCATTCTGGTGCCCTATCCGCATGCGGTGGACGATCACCAGACCGGCAATGCCCGCTTCCTGTCCGAAACCGGTGCGGCCATTCTGGTGCCGCAGAACGAACTGACACCGTCGGGGCTGTCGTCGCTGCTCGCGCATTTCACGCGGCCTGCGCTGGCCACCATGGCGGCCAAGGCGCGCACGCTGGGCAAACCCGATGCGGCCACCATCGTGGCCGATACCTGTGAGGCCGTTGCCAGATGAAGCACAAGGTTCGCAAAATCCATTTCGTCGGCATCGGTGGCGCCGGCATGAGTGGCATTGCCGAAGTGCTGCTCAACCTCGGCTATCAGGTCAGTGGTTCCGACATGAACAGCTCGCCCGTCACGCAGCGGCTGCAGTCGCTGGGTGCCGAAGTGCACATCGGCCATCGCGCCGAAAATGCCGAGGCGGCCGATTGCGTGGTGGTGTCCACCGCCGTGCGCAGCGACAACCCGGAAGTGCGCCGTGCCCGTGCACGTCGCGTGCCGGTGGTGCCGCGTGCGCTGATGCTGGCCGAGCTGATGAAGCTCAAGCAGGGTGTGGCCATTGCCGGCACGCACGGCAAGACCACCACCACCAGCCTGGTGGCCAGCATTCTGGCCCGGGCCGGGCTCGATCCCACCTTCGTGATCGGTGGGCGCCTCAACAGCGCCGGCGTCAATGCGCGGCTGGGCAAGGGCGATTACATCGTCGGCCGATGAATCGGATGCCTCGTTCCTCAACCTGCTGCCGATGATCGCCGCCGTCACCAACATCGACGCCGATCACATGGACACCTATGGCCATGACATGGCCCGGCTCAAGCAGGCGTTCGTCGATTTTCTGAACCGGCTGCCGTTCTACGGCACCGCCGTGCTGTGCGTGGACGATCCGCATGTGCGCGAGATCATTCCGTTCGTGTCCAAGCCGGTGGTCACCTACGGACTGGGTGAAGAGGCACAGGTCAGGGCCGTGGATGTGCAGCCCAGCGGTGACCGCATGGGCTTTACCGTGCTGCGTGAAGGCGAGGAACCGCTGGCCGTGACGCTGGCGCTGAGCGGTGAACACAACGTGCGCAACGCGCTGGCCGCCATTGCCATTGCGTCGGAGCTGGGCGTCGAAAATGCGGCCATCGTGGAGGCGCTGGCGGAGTTCCGGGGCGTCGGGCGTCGTTTTGAACGCTACGGTGAAATTCCCATACCACAGCGCGGGGCCGAAAACGCCGCATTTGCTGGTCAAGCAGCGCCTGCTTCGGGTACCTTTACGCTCATCGATGACTACGGGCACCACCCGGTGGAAATCGGCGCCACGCTCGATGCCGTGCGCGGTGCGTTTCCGGGGCGGCGCCTGGTGCTGGCCTTCCAGCCGCACCGCTACTCGCGCACGCGGGACCTGTTCGAGGATTTCGTCCAGGTGCTGGGTCGCGCCGACCAGCTGATACTGACGGAAGTATACGCAGCCGGCGAGGCGCCGATCGTGGCGGCAGATGGCCGGGCCATGGTGCGCGCCGTGCGGCTGGCCAGCCAGCGTGATCCGCTGTTCGTGGCCGACGTGAACGAGCTGCCGGCCACCGTGCTGGGGCTGGTGCAGCCGGGGGACGTGGTCATCACCATGGGTGCAGGCAGCATCGGTGCCATGCCTGCACAGATCGTGGCCCGTGCGGCGGCTGCCGTGCCCGCGCAACCAGGAGTCGATCATGACTGATTCCCTGTATCCGTTTCCCTTTCCCGCGACCATCGATCCCGCCTCGCTGGGGCGTGTGGTCGTGCTGATGGGCGGCCATTCGTCCGAACGGAACGTGTCGCTGGAATCGGGGCGCAACGTGCTCGAGGCGCTCAAGTCGCGCGGGGTCGATGCCGAGGGTTTCGATCCGGCCGAACGTTCGCTGGGCGAGCTGGAAGCATCGAAATTCGATCGCGCCTTCATCGCGCTGCATGGCCGCTATGGCGAAGACGGTACGCTGCAGGGCGTGCTCGAAATGATCGGCCTGCCGTACACGGGGTCGGGCGTGCTGGCCTCGGCGCTGGCCATCGACAAGATCGCCACCAAGCAGATGTGGCAGGCAGGGCGCCTGCCCACGCCGCCGTGGGAAGTGCTGCTCGGACCGCACCAGCTCGTGGGGCTGGCCGAACGGCTGGGGCTGCCGCTGATCATCAAGCCGCCGCACGAGGGCTCCACGCTGGGCCTGACGCGGGTCGATTCGCTCGACCGCCTGCCTGCTGCCTACGAGCGCGCAGCCGCCATCGATGCGCCGGTGCTGGCCGAACGCTTCATCCAGGGGCGTGAACTCACCGTGGCCGTGCTCGGCAATTCGGCGGCGGCACGTGCGCTGCCGGTGGTGGAAATCCGCGCACCGGGCGGCAACTACGACTACCGCAACAAGTATTTCACCGACGACACCCGCTACCTGTGCCCGGCGCCGCTGGTGCCCAACCTGGCAGCCGACATCGCCACGCTGGCCGAGGCCGCCTACCGGGCGGTGGGCTGCGAGGGCTGGGGCCGTGTGGACATCATGCTGGACGATGCCAGCCAGCGTGCCTGGCTGCTGGAAGTGAACACCTCGCCGGGCATGACCAGCCATTCGCTGGTGCCGATTGCGGCCCGTGCCGCCGGGATTTCCTATGAGGATCTGGTGTTGGGGCTGACAGCTCAGGCATCGCTGAAAATACAACGTCGTGTTGCATCGGAGGCGATTGCGTGAATTTGTGGCATGATCCGCGCGCGCTCAATGCCATGGCGAACCTGATGCTGATGGTGGCCTTTGCCTGCCTGCTGCTGGCCGGCATCTGGTGGGTCAGCCAGCGTTCGGCATTCGACCTGCTGGCCATCGAGGTCGGGCCGGTCAGCGGGCGCACGCTGGATCATGTCGATGAAGCGGCGATGGGCACCCTGGGTGCCAATCGTCTGGAAGGAAATTTCTTTACCGTGGGGCTGGATCATGTCCGCAGGCGATTCGAGGAAGTGCCGTGGGTACGGCGCGCCGAGGTTCGCCGCATCTGGCCCAACCGGCTTTTCGTCGCGCTGGAAGAGCACCAGGTGCTGGCGCGCTGGAAGGATGACAGCGGACGTTTCGTCAACACCCATGGGGAACTGTTCTCGGTGAAACCTGCCGAAGTCGCCAATCACCAGAATCTGCTGACGCTGTCCGGCCCGGACGGCAGCCAGATGCTGGTCACCCGCCGCTACGACGAGCTGGCGCACCAGCTGCTGCCGCTGTCGATGCGGCCGGTGGCGCTGGAGCTGTCCGACCGCCAGTCGTGGACGGCCCGGCTCGACAGTGGCATCACCCTGAAGCTGGGACGTGACGAGGGCGTACCGGTGGCCGATCGTGTCGCACGCTGGGTCACGGCCCACCCGCTCATCCAGGCCCGCCTCAACGGACGCGCCGAGGTCGTCGACCTGCGCTATCCCAACGGGTTTGCCGTGCGTGCGCCCGGCGCCCTGGAATCCGACGGCAATGGTGCCGCCCATCGTGACAATCTTCATTGAGTGCCCATACAGACCATGACACGTGATAACAAGGATCTGCTGGTTGGCCTGGACATCGGCACCTCGAAAGTGGTGGCGATCGTGGCCGAGCTGCATGCCGACGGCGAGATCGAGGTGATCGGCACCGGCCAGTACGAGTCCAACGGCCTGAAGAAGGGCGTCGTCGTCGACATCGAGAAGACGGTGGCCTCCATCCAGGCGGCGCTCGAAGAGGCCGAGATCACGTCCGGCCAGAAGGTGCAGCAGGTCGTCACCGGCATTGCCGGCAGCCACATCCGCAGCTTCAACTCCATCGGCATGGTGGCCATCAAGGACAAGGAAGTCACCGAGGCCGACGTGGCCCGCGTGATCGAAACCGCCAAGGCCGTGGCCATCCCCACCGACCAGCAGATCCTGCACGTGCTGCCGCAGGAATTCATCATCGACGGCCAGGAAGACATCCGCGAGCCCGTGGGCATGAGCGGCGTGCGGCTGGACGTGAAGGTGCACGTGGTCACCGGCGCCGTCTCGGCCGTGCAGAACATCATCAAGTGCGTGCGCCGCTGCGGGCTGGCCGTGCAGGACCTGATCCTGCAGCCGCTGGCCTCGGCCAATGCCGTGCTGACCGTGGATGAAAAGGAACTGGGCGTTGCGCTGGTCGACATCGGCGGCGGCACCACCGACGTGGCCGTGTTCGTCGGCGGTTCCATCCGCCATTCGGCCGTCATTCCGGTGGCCGGCGACCAGATCACCAGCGACATCGCCATGGCGCTGCGCACGCCCACGGCCGACGCCGAGGACATCAAGCTGCGCCATGGTCTGGCCAAGCCCACGCTGGCCAACCCCGGCGAGAAGATCGAGGTCCCGGGCATCGGCGACCGCGGGCCGCGCTCGCTGTCCAAGCAGGGCCTGGCCTCCGTCATCGAACCGCGGGTGGAAGAGCTGTTCCAGCTGGTGCAGCAGACCATCCGCGAATCCGGCTACGAGGATGCGCTCTCGTCCGGCATCGTGCTCACCGGCGGCTCCAGCCTGCTGCCGGGCATGGCCGAGCTGGCCGAGGACATCTTCCTCAAGCCGGTCCGTGTCGGCGCACCTTCCTACAGCGGCAGTCTGTCGGATGTGGTGCGCACCCCCCGTTATGCCACCGCGATGGGTCTGCTGGAAGAAGCACGCCAGCAGCGTCTGCGGGGGCGAAAGGTTGCGGAACAGTCGGGTTCCTTCCGGGACACGATACGCCGCATGAAAGAATGGTTTTTCGGGAGCTTTTGAGCCAAAATCGCGCTTTGGTCCCGAATGATCGCCGAAAGGGAGGGGCTTCCTTGCCCGTTGCCGCTCCCGCCAGTCCGGAGGCACGTGCCGTTGCGGCGCGCCTGACGACTGTTCATTCAAAACAGGAGGTTTTTCAGCTATGACATTCAAAATGTTGGAAACAGATGTCGACGGCGCCGTCATCAAGGTGGTGGGCGTCGGGGGCGGTGGTGGTAACGCCGTCAACCACATGGTCAACCGCGGTGTGCAGGGCGTCGAGTTCATCGCCGTCAACACCGACCGCCAGGCACTGGCCCGCTCGCTGGCCAGCCGCACCATCCAGCTGGGTGATGCCGGTCTGGGCGCCGGGGCCAACCCCGAAGCCGGCCGGGCCGCTGCCCAGGCCGAGCGCGGCAACATCCGTGCCGCCCTGGAAGGCGCCAACATGGTGTTCATCACCGCCGGCATGGGCAAGGGCACCGGAACGGGCGCCTCGCCCGTGGTGGCCGAAATTGCCAAGGAACTGGGCATCCTGACCGTTGGCGTGGTCACCAAGCCCTTCAACTACGAAGGCAGCCGCAAGCAGCGCGTGGCCGACGAGGGCATCGAGAACCTGATCGGTCAGGTGGATTCGCTGATCGTCGTGCTCAACGAAAAGCTCTTCGAAGTGATGGACGAGGACGCCACCCTGGAAGACGCCTTCAAGCGTGCCGACGACGTGCTGCACAACGCGGTGGCCGGCATTGCCGAGATCATCAACGTGCCCGGCCTGGTGAACGTCGACTTTGCCGACGTGAAGACCATCATGGGTGAGCAGGGCAAGGCGATGATGGGTATCGGCGAGGCTTCGGGGCTGGATCGTGCCCGTCTGGCAGCCGAACAGGCCGTGTCCTCCCCGCTGCTCGATGGCGTCGACCTGCATGGTGCCCGCGGCGTGATCGTCAACATCACCGCCAGCCGCTCCCTGAAGCTGCGCGAGACCAACGAGGTCATCAACACCATCAAGCAGTTCTGCGCCGAAGACGCCACCATCATCCACGGTACCGTCTACGACGAGGACATGGAAGACTCGCTGCGCGTCACCGTCGTGGCAACCGGCATCGGCAAGGTGGTTCGCAAGCCCCAGCTGGTCTCGCAGCCGGCCGTCAAGACCGGTACCGATGACCTGGCACTCGACACCGTCGATGCCATCGGCGGTCTGGACGAGCCCAACGTGTTCCGCAACCCGCGCAGCCAGGCGGCCGAGCGTGTCAACGCCATGTCCCAGAAGGGCGTCGAGCGTCTGGACATTCCTGCCTTCCTGCGTCGCCAGGCCGACTGATCGTCCGTCCTGGCCCTGATCGGCGGCCGGCGCAGCCAGTCCGGTGCCGCATGACAGGGCTGTTTGCCTCCGGATACCGCGCATCTGCGCCCTCCGGCCGACAGACAGCCCCGGGAACCTCCGGGTCCTCTCCCGGTGCTCCTTCCCGCAGCGGCGGTTTTACCGATGGCCTGCCCGGCACGCCGGAGGCGCCCCATGCCGGTATCATTGCCGGCCTTTTTTGTTTCTGGAGAACCCGAAGATGCTGAGACAGAAAACCCTGCGCGGGCCGGTACAGGCCATCGGCATCGGCCTGCATTCCGGTCAGCGGGTCTCCCTCAACATCAAGCCGGGCCCGGCCGATTCGGGCATCGTCTTTCGCCGCGTGGACCTCGATCCGCCGGTGGATCTGCCCGCGCTGGCGCACCGCATCACCGACACGCGGCTCAACACCACGCTCTCGGCCGACACCGAAGGCCCGGGCCTGGAAGTGGCCGTCCACACCATCGAACACCTGATGTCCGCCCTGGCCGGGCTGGGCATCGACAATGCGCAGATCGACATCACCGCCAGCGAGGTGCCCATCCTCGACGGCTCGGCGGGTTCCTTCGTCTATCTGCTGCAGTCGGCCGGCCTGGAAGAGCAGGCCGCGCCCAAGCGCTTCATCCGCATCAAGCGCCCCGTACAGATCAACGACGGCGACAAGTGGGTGCGGCTCGACCCCTACGAGGGCTTCAAGCTCAGCTTCGAGATCGCCTTCGGCCAGGCGGCCATCGACGCCACCGGCCAGCGCATCGAGATCGACTTCGCCAACACCTCCTACATCCAGGAAATCGCCCGTGCCCGCACCTTCGTGATGGCCAGTGAGGTCGAGCTGCTGCGCAAGCACGGCCTGGCCCTGGGCGGCAGCCTCGACAACGCCATCGTGGTGGATGACGACCGCGTGCTCAACGCCGACGGCCTGCGCTATCGCGACGAGTTCGCCAAACACAAGGCACTCGATGCCATTGGCGACCTGTACCTGATCGGTCACCCCATTCTGGGTGCCTACCATGCCCGCAAGTCCGGTCACCACATGAACAACCTGCTGGTACGTGCCGTGCTGGACAACCCCGACAGCTACGAGATCGCCACTTTCACCCAGCGCCGGAACGCACCGCTGTTTTCGCTGGACTGGGGCTGAAATTTCCGCGAAGCTGGAAACGGCATGTCCCTCCCGGCAGCGTGAACCCCTTTCGTGCCGGGCAGGGTGAAACACCAGGGGAATGCCGGGCTGCCCGGGGGCACGGAATACTTCTTCCGGTCTGCGAAATGCCGTTCCCGATTCACGAAATGCTGCCCATGGCCTGTGAAATACCGTCCATGGTCCGGGGAATGCCGCCTTTTCGTACGAGTCGTGCAGTAACATGATCGCTCAAAAAAGAACAATAAAAACATTCTGTCATCAAAACAAATATTCATGTGCTGCCCATGCACTGCCTGCCCGTAATTTTTGATGGGCCGTGAACTTAACGATTTCGGGAAATAACGCCTGAGCCCTTCTTTGGCCGTGCACGATGCCGGCAGATGACGGGCAGGCTCTCTACACTGAAAGGGTTGCCCCTGTTTCCTGCAGGAGCCATTTCCGTGGAGAGCATGGTCATGATTTCCCTGTTTCAGAAGCGTCCCCTGGTGGCGTGCATCGGCGCCATCTTCGTGTTTGGCCTGAGCGCCTGCGGTGGCGGCAGCGAGGGCAGTGCTCCGCCGGCTTCGTCATCCGGTGACATCCAGACCAAAGCCGTTCAGGGTTCGGACGCTGGCAAGGCCGCCAGCCCTGCCAGCGGGACGGACGACAGCACCGGCAGCCAGAATGCCGGCAGCACCGCTACCCGTGCTGGTGAACAGAGCGCGAGTGCAGCCGGCCAGCCGGTGGGTGCTGCGGAAGGTGCCGCCGGCACGGCACAGGCCGCAGCTGCCGACACCAGCCAGCCCGCCACCATGGAAGAACCCATCACGGCCCGGGCCGTCCGTGGTGATGTCCTGGCCACGGCCGTGGTGCAGGGTGCCAGTGCCACCCGTGCACTGGCCGCGCCGGCAGAGCAGATCTCGCTGCAACAATGGAAGGATGGCGGGTTTGCCGAGAAACCGACCGAGCCCACCGTGCTGTACAGCGAAAAACTGGCCGCGGCCGCCAATCCGGGCGATGCGCTGGGGCCGTTCACGTTCGACAGTCGGCTGTGGATCGATGCCACCCGCGTGCCGCACAGCTTCGATGCCCTGCGTGTGCGCTTCGGGCTGTCCAGCGGTTATCCGCTGGCGACGCTGCCGGCAGGGGCTGCACAGGACGCCGAGGTGCTGCGGGTGGGGCGACAGCTGCAGGCCGAGCGCCAGGTCATGGGCCAGGGCCGTACCTACGGCGAGCCCCAGGTCAAGACGGCCACGGCGGCCAGCGATACCGTCATCCGGCGCAATGCCCGGTTCCAGAGGGACGGGCAGTTCATCAGCTGGGAGGGCGACAAAAGCGACCCGAATGCCGTCAGTGTCGAGTGGTGGCTCCGGTTCCCTGCCGGTGGCAGGAACGACCGGCAGTTCGACCTGTGCATGTACGTGACAGGCTGGGGCATGGCCGAGGGGAACGATTGCGGCACCTGCCAGGTGGCGAAGGTGGAGCGCGAGAACTGCGGCCAGTGGGAAGTGCCCCAGAACTGGCAGCCGGGCCAGCCGCTCACGTATCGGGGCCAGAAACTGCAGGAGACGCGCGAGCGCCTGCGCTTCGACAGTGACGGCAACCCCTACGACTACTACCGCTATTACCAGAACTGGAAGAGCGGCGGCCCGGACCGTAACGCGGAGGATGCCGATGTCGTACCTGCAAAGGCTACGGCACCGCTGGGTGAAGAGGGGATCAGTGGTGCCGCACTCTCGGCCATGCTGGATGGGCTGAGCGCGCGTGCCCGCAAACAGGTCAACCTGCCCCAGTACCGGGATGCCGTTGCCGCGGCCCCCCTGGGCACCCGGGTGCCCAATGCGCCCGAGCCTGCGCGCGTCACCCAGGAGAGCCGGTGCGATGTCGTCTCGTACGAAGACCACAAGGAATCGGGTGCCGACGGTTATTCGCCGGCGCTGGGGCCCTATACCTGCCGTGATCTGACGCAGTCCGTCAGCCGGGATGGCAACAGTCCCGGCAGCCCCGCGGACTTCTATCGCCGCTTCGTCCGTGTCGGGGTGACGGCCCCGGTGGAAGCCGATGATTTCCAGGGCAGCCATGCCGTCGTGCTGGGCAAGACCGTGCAGGCGCAGGTGAGCTATCTGGATGCCAGCGCAGCCATCCAGAACCTCGATCTGACGCTGGACGCCGGCAAGCGCATGGTTCTGCATGATGATGCACTGGCCCGTTTCGGCGTGCTGCGGGAATGGCGTGCCAACGAGAACGGCCAGGATCGCCGGGTTCGCCTGATGGTCGTGCAGGGCAAGACCGAGGGAACGGCCGACCTCTGCTGGCGGGTGGAAACACCCCAGGTGCACCGCACGAGCTGCTCGGTCTGGCACATCCCTGCGGGCTGGAAGCGCGGTCAGCCGCTGCAACTGCAGGACCAGTACGTGGAAGACGCCCGCGTGCACTATCCGGATGAATCCGGCATGCGCTACTGGGAGGCCGTGCCCGCCGATGGCGTGCCGGTACAGGCCGATGCCGCTGCGGCGACTGGCACGGGCACGGACGGCGCAGCAGCTGCCCGGTGATCCCTGCTGCCAGAAGCCTGAAGTCAGAAAAGCAGCCGGCCTGAAACCAGCCGACCGGAAATACCATCCGGGCGGCTCGCAAGCGGACAGGGTGGCAGGCAGCGGGATGCGGATCATGCATCCATGACCGTCCGCTGCTGCTACCCGCCCCGCTGATACCCCCGCTGCCGCGCCACGAACCGCTCGATGGCTGCGCGCAGCTCGGGGGTGATGCCGGCCGAGGCCCCCAGCGCCGCCATCGCGTCCACGGCGCGTGACGGCACCACCTCCTTCTCGCGGGGAGGCGGTGCCTCGGGCATGACCACCGTGTTCGGCCGGAACTTCACCCGGTTGACCAGCCAGCCCCGGGCCTGCAGGCCATCCACCAGCCGGGGCTCGTACTGGCGCAGCCGCGCTGCCAGCGCGGAAGAGGGGGCCGTCACCAGCAGCACCTGCTGCTCCAGCTTGATGGGAATCAGCTGCACCCGGGGCAGCAGCGTGCGCAGGTCCTGCCCCAGCCGGTCGAGCCGCTGCCAGGTCTGCCATAGCTCCGGCGTGCGCGCCTTCATGTGATCCAGCATCGGTCGGCCCTCCCGGTCGCGTTCGCGCCGGTTGCGGGCGGAGGAAAAGGCAGTGCCAGGGAAGCCGTCCTCACCATGGAAACGACCGCTGCCACCTGTCACGTATCCGTTCTCCCCACTTGCCTTCTGCCTGCGGCCCTGTCCGCTGTGCAACGAAAGCCGGCCGCTGGTTTCCTCCTGCCCGGCTGATGGGAACCCGAAGGCGCTGGCGTCGGCCTGTTGCTTCTGTCCCACGTCCCTGCCGCCAGCCCGGCTGCGCGTGCGCGCCGGTCGGCCGCCGGCGGAGGTGGATGGGGTTTGGCCGTTGAAATCCGGGTCGCGTGATACCATTTTCAGTTCACTTTGCCCAGGAAAGTATCACGCTTTCCGAGGGGGAAGGTCTGTCAGTTTCGGCGACATGGCCGGTGTGTCCGGGGGTCGCGCGGGAAGTTGCCGGGCCTTTCCCGGGCGGGTTCCCGGCGGCCGGCCAGTCCGGCATCGTGCCTCGAGGCATGGCCGTTCGCAAACCCGCCCGGCCCGTCAACGGGTGCATGGTGCTCCCGGCATGTTGCCGGCTGCCATTATCGCCTGCCAACCCTCCTGCCCATGTTCCAGACACTACTGACCAGCATCTTCGGCAGCCGCAACTCGCGACTCCTGAAACAATACCGCCGCCGGGTGGCGCGCATCAATGCGCTGGAGCCTCAGATGGAGGCGCTGTCCGACGACGAACTGCGTGGCAAGACCCGGGAATTCCAGGACCGCATCAAGGCCGATGTCGACGCCGGCAAGCCGGTGGAAGATGCACTCGATGCCGTCCTCAACGAAGCCTTCGCCGTCTGCCGCGAAGCCTCGAAGCGCGTGCTGGGCATGCGCCACTTCGACGTGCAGATGCTGGGCGCCATGGTGCTCAACGCCGGCAAGATCTCCGAAATGCGTACCGGCGAGGGCAAGACCCTCACCGCCACGCTGGCCGTCTACCTCAATGCCCTGGCCGGCCGTGGCGTGCACGTGGTGACGGTCAACGACTATCTGGCCTCGCGTGATGCCGCCTGGATGGGCCGCCTCTATGGCTTCCTGGGGCTGACAACAGGGGTCATCGTCGCCCAGCAGCCGCCGGATGAAAAACGGGCCGCCTACCGGGCCGACATCACCTACGGCACCAACAACGAGTTCGGCTTCGACTACCTGCGCGACAAC
>ERZ773090.431-NODE-431-length-23435-cov-4.30171_pt1 | contig 23435 bp, 19 predicted proteins | sample MGYA00580579_ERZ773090 | MGnify/ENA primary metagenome ERZ773090 (study PRJEB29015, sample SAMEA2738014) | human oral metagenome | biome: human oral; feature: human-associated habitat; material: dental | place: China | collected 2132 ... | reverse complement strand
CCCAAAATGGTGTTCTTCTTCGACGAGGCCCACCTGCTGTTCGACGGCGCCCCGAGGGCGAAGCGCTTCGCCCTAGAAGCTGATTCCAACCGGCAAAGCGCTTCCTTTCTAAAAACCTTCCAGAGGGGAAACGCTTCGTTCTTAGAAACTTACCCTGGCCCCTAGAAATGGCGAATTCCTGTTGTGCCACCGCTGTTTTCCTTTTATTAACCCCAAGGGCGAAGCGCTTCGGTTTAGCAAAAGAGGAAGCGCTTTAGCTCGGTGGATTGATAGGAAGCGCTTCCCTTCCACCGGCCGGCAAATTCTGAAGCCCTATCCAGAATCTGACTCCAACCAGCAAAGCGCTTCGTTCTAGCAGCCCAAAGGGGAAGCGCTTCGGCCGTTCCAATCCGATAAAAGAAACCCAGAAAGGAAGCGCTTCGCCCTAATGGCTTAGTAGGAAGCGCTTATCCAGAATCCGATTCCAACCAGCGAAGCACTTCGCTGGAAACCGAACGAAGCGCTCCCCCGGTTGAGGTCATAAACAGGACTAGGGTTGACGCGGCAAAAATACGTTGGGCGGGGAAGCGCTTCGGCTGGGTGGATTAACAGGAAGGCTTCGTTGTTAGCGGTCGGCCAATCTGAAGCGCTTCGTTTAAAACAGAAAAAGAAAAACCACGGCTTGCACCGTGGTTTTTTTAGGTTGGGGCTGGATTACTCCGGCCCGGGGGGAAGCGCTTCGGCCTCGGCGGCCAGTATCCATTGCTGGAGCACATAGCCGGCCATGGTCAGGCCGAAGAGGGCGGGCAGATAGGAAATGGTGCCGTTCACCGCCCGGGAGCGACCCGGCACCGCCCCGGCGATGGGCTGGTGGGGCAGCGGCTGGCGGCGCTCCTGGGGGCTGTAAACCACCGGATAGTGCACGTCGGCGCCGCGTTCGCGCAGGGCCTTGCGCAGTTCCCGGGCCAGCGGGCAATGGCTGGTCTGGTTCAGGATTTTGACGCGAATGGGCAGCGGGTCGAGGCAGTTACCGGCGCCCATGGCCGAAATCACCGGCACCCCGGCCCGCTGGCAGGCCTGCACCAGCGCCGCCTTGCAGGCAATGGAATCGATGCAATCGAAGACCTGCTGCAGCTCGGGATAGGTCGCCAGCAGCTCGCCGGCCGCCTCGGGGCGGAGAAAGCGCTGTTCGATGATGACCCGGCAGTCCGGATTGATATCGCGGATGCGGGCCGCCATCAGCGCCGTCTTCTCCTGGCCGAGGCTGCTGTGCAGGGCCAGCAGCTGGCGATTGAGGTTGGAGGGGCTCACCACGTCATGGTCGAGGAGAATCATGGTTCCCACCCCGGCCCGGGCCAGCGCCTCGGCACAGTAGCCGCCGACGCCGCCGAGGCCGGCCACCAGTACGGTTTTACTCCGGAGCATAGCCACACCGGGCTCGCCAATCATGATGGCGGTACGTGCCTGGGGTGTGGGCATATCAAATCCAACTCTTCAGCAGCATCAGCACCTCAAAGGTGCTCTGTTCGACGGGATAGCCGTAGACCAGCGGCAGCAGCCACAGGAACATCAGCGCCGCCGCCCCCAGCCAGAGCCAGCGCCAGCGCGGGTCGATGTGCTCCTGGGTCAGCAGCCGGCCGGCGATGACATAGCTCACCGCCAGCGCCGGGAAATAGTGATAGATGAACATGGCCCGGCCGATGAACATGAACGGCAGGAAATTGCCGAGATAGGCCACCAGCAGCAGCAAATCCCGGCGGGTGAACGAGCTCGGCGGCGGGGCCTCCGCCTCGGCCTCGCCGCTCGGGGGCAGGCGCAATATGGCCTGGAGCAGGGAGAAGAAGTAGTAGACGGCGGCGAAGGCCAGCGGCCACCAGATGGCCACGTTCGGCAGCAGGTAGATGCGGGCCGGGGGCGTATCGCCGTTCATCCAGACGTAGATGCCGCGCCGGCCCAGGGGCCAATCGTACCAGGGGCTGGAATAGGGGTGGTCGGCCACCCGCGAGGCGTGGAAGGCCATGGAATAGTTGATTTCATAGACGGCCCGGGGCATGAAGAGCAGGTTGCTTTCCGGATTGACCCGCTGTTCCTTCAGCTTTTCCTGCATGGGCTGGGTCATGAAGGCATCGCCGGGGCCGGGCTTCGGCAGCAGGGCCATGTGGAGCACAAAGCCGCTGACCTGGACGGTGAAAATCATCGCCGCCAGCACCAGCAGGCCGCGCCACCGTTTGGGCCAGTCAATTTTTCGGCCCAGCAGCAGGCCGGCGAAGGCGGGAATGGCGATGCCCAGGCCCGTCCATTTCACCGTGCCGGCCAGGGCGACGCCGAGGCTGCCGAGGAGCAGCCAACGCCAGCGCCCGTGCTGCCACCAGCGGCTCAGGCCGACCCAGCCGCCCAGGCCGAAGGTCAGCAGCGGAATATCGTTGAGGATAAAGCGCGATTCCACCAGCAGGGCTGTATCCAGCATCATCAGCCAGCCCAGGCTGAAGGCCCAGCGCCGTTCGACGCCGAAATCCAGGGCCAGCCGCACCAGCAGCAGCGGCAGCACACTGCCACAGAGGGCCGGGAAGCAGCGCATCAGCAGGTAGAAATTGCCCGGATAGGGGTCGTTGTAGGGCTGGAAGGTGAAGTCGGCCGGAACGCCGGCCAGCCAGCCGAGGCCGGCATAAATCAGTTTGAGATGGGGGGGGTGGATGTCGAAGTAGTACTCGCCGCGATAGTAGTAGCTGGCGAAGTGGCCAACCAGACTTTCATCGAAGGCAATGGCCGCCGGAAAGGACAGGCGCCAGAAATGGAGCAGCAGCGACACCAGCAGGAGCAGAACCCAGGGCGACCGCAGCCTCGGTACAATGATTTCTTTCACAATTAATTTTCCTCTGAACAATGTGGCGATTATTTTATTTATTTTTCGGCCTGGTCGCTGGCGCCCGGGCGGAATATTTCGTCTTTGAACAGGACGGCGTGCGCTATGGCGTGGTCAGCGCGGCGCCGGCCACGGTGCGCCTACACTGGCAGGACGGCCGGGGCCAGCCCTACCGCACGCTCGGCCAGCTGCGCCGGGCGCTGGAACCGGACTGGGACATCGAAATGCTGATGAATGCCGGCATCTTCGACAAACAGCACCGGCCCGCCGGCCTCTGGATTGAGAACGGCCGGGAGCTGCGGCCGCTGAACCGCCAGCGGGGCCGGGGCAATTTCCATATCCAGCCCAACGGCGTTTTCTTCATCGACCGCCGGGGCCGGGCCCGCATCGTTCCTAGCGAGCGCTGGCGCCCGGGCCAGGAAGCGCTCTGGGCGGTGCAGTCCGGGCCACTGCTGCTCAGCGACGGCAAAATCAACCGGCGCTTCCGGGCCCAGGGCGGCAGTGCCTACCGGCGTAATGGCGTCTGCACCGACGCCCAGGGGCAGCTCTATTTCGTTATGACCATCGGCGCCCGGGCCCGCTATCCCAACCTCTACCAGTTCAGCGCCGCCCTGGCCTCCCTCGGCTGCCGCCATGCCCTCTATCTGGACGGTTCCCTGTCCAGCTGGTACGTGGCCGGCCGCCACGACGACTGGCACCTGCGGCCGCTGGTGGGTTTCATCAGCGTGGCCCGGGCCCGGCATTAATGCCCGTATAATCAGCGCTTTTAGCCAAGAAACGCGCATTTATGCTGAACAAAATCCGAAATTTTTCCATCATTGCCCACATCGACCACGGCAAATCCACCCTGTCCGACCGCTTCATTCAAATCTGCGGCGGCCTCTCCGAGCGGGAGATGCAGAGCCAGGTGCTGGATTCCATGGATTTGGAGAAGGAGCGGGGCATTACCATCAAGGCCCAGTCCGTTTCCCTGAATTTCACCTCCAAAAGGGACGGCCAAACCTACCAGCTGAACTTCATCGACACCCCCGGCCACGTGGACTTCTCCTACGAAGTGTCCCGCTCCCTCTACGCCTGTGAGGGCGCCCTGCTGGTGGTGGACGCGGCCCAGGGCGTGGAGGCCCAGTCGGTAGCCAACTGCTACACCGCCATTGAGCAGGATTTGGAGGTGCTGCCGGTGCTGAACAAAATCGACCTGCCCAGCGCCGAGCCCGAGCGGGTCATGCAGGAAATTGAAGAAATCATCGGCCTGGACACCAGCGAAACCCTGAAAGTGTCGGCGAAAACCGGCGTCGGCATCGAGGAGCTGCTGGAACAGATTATTGAGAAAATCCCCCCACCCAAGGGCGACCCGGCGGCGCCGGTGAAGGCCCTCATCATCGACTCCTGGTTCGATAGCTATGTGGGCGTGGTCTCGCTGGTGCGGGTCTTCGACGGCACGCTGAAAGTGCGCCAGAAAATGAAGGTCATGAGCAGCGGTGACGAGCATTTGATTACCAAACTCGGCATCTTCACGCCCAAGCCCCAGGAGCGCCAGGAACTCAGCGCCGGCGAGGTGGGCTTTGTCATCGCCGGCATCAAGGACATTCACGGGGCGCCGGTGGGCGATACCCTCACCGAGGCCAGCAATCCCACCGCCGAGCCGCTGCAGGGCTTCCAGAAGGTGCAGCCGCGCGTCTTCGCCGGCCTCTTCCCGGTGGAAAGCGACGACTACGAGGAGCTGCGCGAGGCGCTGGCCAAGCTGAGTCTCAACGACGCCTCCCTGTTCTACGAGCCGGAAACCTCCCAGGCCCTGGGCTTCGGCTTTCGCTGCGGCTTCCTCGGCATGCTGCACATGGAGATTATTCAGGAGCGGCTGGAGCGGGAATATGACCTGGATTTGATTACCACCGCCCCCACCGTGGTCTATGAGGTGGAAACCACCGCCGGCGAAACCCTGCACATCGACAACCCGAGCAAGCTGCCGGCGAGCAATCTCATCGCCGAAATTCGCGAACCCATCATCACCGCCAACATCCTCGTGCCCAAGGACTACCTGGGCGCCGTCATCGGCCTCTGCATCGACAAGCGCGGCGTGCAGAAGAACATGCAGTTCGCCGGCAATCAGGTGCAGCTGCAGTTTGAAATGCCGCTGAGCGAAGTGGTGCTGGATTTCTTCGACCGGCTGAAGTCCGTGTCGCGCGGCTTTGCCTCCTTTGACTACGAGCTGACCCGCTTTGACCCGGCCAATCTGGTGCGGGTGGACGTGCTCATCAACGGCGACAGGGTGGATTCGCTCTCGGTCATCATTCACCGGGAACACGCCCAGAGTCGCGGCCGCGATTTGGTTGAACGCATGAAAGACCTGATTCCGCGCCAGATGTTTGAGGTGGCCATTCAGGCGGCCATCGGCAGCCAGATTATCGCCCGCTCCACGGTGAAGGCCCTGCGCAAGAACGTGCTGGCCAAGTGCTACGGCGGCGACGTTACGCGCAAGCGTAAGCTGCTGGAGAAACAGAAGGCCGGTAAAAAACGCATGAAGCAGGTGGGCAGCGTGGAAATTCCCCAGGAAGCCTTCCTGGCCGTGCTCAAGGTCGATAACAACAACTAGAACGGCGCGGCCCCGGCCCGCCGAATAAGGAAATTCTGATGAACTTTTTTATGGAAAATTTCGAGCTGATTTTGACGCTGGCCGTCATCGTCTGCTTTGCCTTTTATCTGCTGGACGGACGCGGCTACCGCCGGGAGCGCGAGCGGCTGGAACGGGTGTTCCGGCGCGGCGAGGAGAGCCGCGAGGACCGGCTCATCTACGCCGCCCGGCTGGAGCAGGTGCAGCGCTTCCAGAAGCCGGAGAAACTGCCGCCGGCCTTCCACGCGGCCCAGCAGAAATTATTGAAGGGCGAAGCGCTTAATAAGGAGGAACGGCTCTGGCTGCGCAAGCCGGTCTACGGCCCGGAGAAGGTCATCGAGTTCTTCGGCGGCTCCTTCTGGATACTCTTTATTATCTGGCTCATCCGCTCCTTCCTCTTCGAGCCCTTCCGCATTCCCTCCGGCTCCATGGAACCGAACCTCTACGCCGGCGATTTCATTCTGACCAGCAAATACAGCTACGGCCTGCGCCTGCCGGTGCTGGGCACGGTCATCGTCCCCGTCGGCATGCCCCAGCGCGGCGATGTGGTGGTCTTCCGCTATCCGCTCAATAAAAAGCTGAACTACATCAAGCGCATCGTCGGCCTGCCCGGCGACCAAATCGAAATCGTCGATGGCCACCTGCGCATCAACGGCGAGGAACAGGCCGTCGCCGATTTGACGCCCTCGACGCGTAAGGATAGCCGGCTGGAAACGCTCATCGGCACGGAACAGCTCGGCGCCATCCAGCACCGGCTCCAGTTCTACCCCCATCACAGCCTGACCGGCCGCCAGAGCTTCACCGTGCCCGAAGGTAAATATTTCGCCATGGGTGATAACCGCGACGGCAGCGAGGACAGCCGCAGCTGGGGCTATGTGCCGGCGGAAAATCTGCTCGGCAAGGCCCTGGTGATTTGGATGAACGGCAATTGCGTGCTGGCCAAGGGCGATTGCGACCGCATCGGCCGGGTCATTCAGTAATGGCCGCGCCGAAAATCGACTGGCGCCAGCTCGGCCGGAAGCTGTTCGGCTATGAATTCCAGCGGCCGGAACTGCTGTGCCAGGCCCTGACCCACCGCAGTTTCAACGGCCAGCACAATGAGCGGCTGGAATTCCTCGGCGATGCCCTGCTGCAGGCCATGGTCAGCGCCTATCTCTACGAACACCGGCCCCAGCTCTCCGAGGGCCAGCTCAGCCGGCTGCGGGTGAGCGTCGTCCGAGGCAGCACCCTGAGCGACGTGGCCCGCCGGCTCCAGCTCGGCCCCCATCTCCAGCTCGGCCCCGGCGAACGGAAAACCGGCGGCGAGCGCCGGGAAAGCATTCTGGAGGACTGCGTCGAGGCGCTGATTGCCGCCCTCTATCTCGACATGGACCGGGATTTCAACCGCTGCCAGGCGCTGGTGCTGCAACTGCTGCGGCCGGAGCTGGAAGCGCTTCCCAGCGGCGACGTGGACCTGACCGATGCCAAAACCCGGCTGCAGGAATGGCTGCAATCGCGTGGCCTGCCGCTGCCCAGCTATGAAATCGTGCGCGAGGAGGGGCCCCTGCACGAACGCCTCTTCGAGGTGCGCGCCACCTCGGGCAATCTGGTGGTGCAGGCCATCGCCAACCGCCGCAAAATTGCCGAACAGCAGTGCGCCGAAGCGCTCTACCGCCACTATTGCCACAGTTCCCGGAGCCAGGACAAACCATGAAAGCCGGTCATATTGCCCTCGTCGGGCGCCCCAATGTGGGCAAATCCACCCTGCTCAATCATCTGATTGGCCAGAAAATCGCCATCACCTCGCGCAAACCGCAAACCACCCGCCACGCCCTGCTCGGCATTCGCAGCGAGGGCGATTGCCAGCTGGTCTTCGTCGATACGCCGGGGCTGCAGCCGGCGCAACAGGCCCGGGCCAAGGCCCTGAACCGGCAGATGAACCGCACCGCCAAGCAGAGCGCCGACTTTGTCGATGTGATTTTGCTGGTGCTGGAGGCCGGCCGCATCAGCGACGCCGACCGGGAGGTTATCCAGCTGCTGGCCGGCTTCCCCCAGCCGAAGCTGGCGCTGATTAATAAGATTGACCGGCTGCCCAACCCCGAAGCGCTTCTGCCCCAGCTGGCCCAGCTGCAGGAACTGGCCCCCTGGCGGGCGCTGATTCCGGTGTCGGCGCTGAAGGGAACCAACCTGCCGACGGTCATCGCCCAGCTCACCGCCCTGCTGCCGGAACGGCCCTGGTTCTATGGCGAGGACGAAATCACCACCTCGGCCACCCGCTTTCTCGTCGCCGAAACCCTGCGCGAAAAGCTCTTCCGCTATCTGCATCAGGAGGTGCCCTATGGCCTGGGCGTGGTCATCGACGCCTACCGGGAGGAGGAAGCGCTTATCCGCATCGACGCCACCATCATCGTCGAACGCAACAGCCAGAAGGCCATCGTCATCGGCCGGGGCGGCAGCATGCTGAAGCTGATTGGCAGCCGGGCCCGGGCGGATTTGGAAAAGCTGCTGGAACGGAAGGTCATGCTGAAAACCTTCGTGAAGAGCAAGGAAAACTGGCAGGACAACGAGCAAATCCTCCAGTCCATGGGCCAGGGCAATAACGTTTAGCTTGCAAAGGGGAAACTATGAATCTTGACTCGCTGACCCGGGGCCCGCTGGCCCAGATTGAGGCGCTGATGCTGGCGGAAATGAAGAGTGAAGTGCCGCTGGCCGAGCTGGTGATGCACTACACCATCGACAACGGCGGCAAGCGCTTCCGGCCGCTGCTGACCATACTCAGCGGCGGCCTCTGTGGCACGCCGGCCGAGGCCACGGTGCTGGCCGGGGCCTTCATCGAATTTATCCACAGCGCTACCCTGCTGCACGATGACGTGGTGGACGAATCGCCGCTGCGCCGGGGCCAGCCGGCGGCCCAGGTGGCCTTTGGCAATGCGGCCAGCGTGCTGGTGGGCGATTTTCTCTACACCCGCGCCTTTCAGCTGATGGTGCGCAGTGGCCATTTTGGCGTCATCGAAACCATGGCCACCGCCGTGAATCTCATCGCCGCCGGCGAGGTGATGCAGCTCAGCAACCGCCACGACCCGGACGTGGACGAGGAGCGCTATTTCCGCGTCATCGAACTGAAAACGGCGGTGCTGTTCTCGGTGGCCTGCAAGGTGGCGGCCCAGCTGGCCGGCCAGCCGCCGGAGGGCTGCGAAGCGCTCTACCAGTACGGCCGCAAGCTCGGCCTGGCCTTCCAAATCATCGATGACCTGCTGGACTACACCGGCGCCGAGGCGGCCATTGGCAAGGCCCTGGGCGACGATTTGGCCGAGGGCAAACCGACTTTGGCGCTGATTCGGGCCCAGCAGCAGCTGCCGGGGCCGGAACGCCAGCGGCTGCGCCAGATTATCGAGCACGGCGACCGCAGCGCCTTCGGCGAGGTGCTGGAACTGTTGCGCTGCACCGACGCCCTGGAACACAGCCGGGCCACGGCCGAACGGCTGATTGACGAGGCCATCGCCGAGCTGGAGCGCTTCCCGGCCAGCACCTACAAGGAGGCCCTGGCCTTCATCGCCCGCCGGGCCGTCCAGCGCGACCGCTAGCGCGGCCACAAAAAAAGCCCGTCGCAATGACGGGCTTTAATAATTTGGTCGGAATGACAAGATTCGAACTTGCGACCCCTTGCACCCCATGCAAGTGCGCTACCAGGCTGCGCTACATTCCGGAAAGGCGCTTATTATAATGGAATCTTTTTAGGTGTGTCATGATTTTTGCCCAATGGCCGCTGGGGGAGCGCTTCCTCGCCGGCACCACCACCGGTGCCGACTATCGCCAGCCTGACCAGCAGCGCGCCCTCGTTCAACTTTTCCCCCGGGCCCGGGGCGCCGGCTGGCTCCAGCAGGTGCACGGCGCCCGGGTGCTGACCCCGGCCCAGTATGAAACGGAAAACCGCCCCGACCGCCGTCCCGAGGCCGACGCCTTTTTCTGCGACCGAGCGGACTGGCTGGCCGTGGTGCTGACGGCCGACTGTGTACCGGTGCTGCTGGCCAGTGAAAACCACTGGGCCGCCGTCCACGCCGGCTGGAAGGGCCTGCACCAGAATCTCATCGCCGCCACCGTCGCCCATTTCCCCGCCGGCGCCGAAATCCACGCCTGGCTCGGCCCCCATATCCGCCAGCCCAGCTACGAGGTGGACGAGGCCTTCCGCGCCCATTTTCCTGATTATCCCGAGGCCTTCACGCCGAACCGGCCCGGCCACCATCTCGCCGATTTGACCGCCATCGCCCGGCGCCAGCTGAACGCTGCCGGCGTCGCCAGCGTCAGCGACTGTGCCATCGACACCTTCAGCGACCCGCGCTGCCATTCCTACCGCCGCGACCGGGAGCGCTTCGGTCTGCACGCCACTTTTATTTTTCCCCTTAGCAAGGATTGAATTAACCATGAGCATTTTTGATACCCGTATTTCCCTATTGGAAGGCATTCACCAGAATGCGGTGCTGCTGTTGAAACAGGCCGGCTTTCGCCAGGTGGAGCTCTTTCCCAAGGCCCTGGAGGGCGCCGAGCTCGTCCAGCTGCTGCAGCGCAGCGACGTGGTGGGTCTGCGTTCGCGCACCCGGCTGACGGCGGAGGTGCTGGAACAGGCGCCCCAGCTGCGCGCCATCGGCTGCTTCTGCATCGGCACCAACCAGGTGGATTTGAACACGGCCGCCCGGCTCGGCATGCCGGTGTTCAACGCCCCCTATTCCAACACCCGTTCCGTGGCCGAACTGGTCATTGCCGAAATCATCATGCTGCTGCGCGGCCTGGCCACCCGCAACCAGGCCGTCCATCGCGGCGCCTGGCCCAAGGACGCCAAGCAGTCCCACGAGGCCCGGGGTAAAACCCTCGGCATCATCGGCTACGGCAACATCGGTTCGCAGCTGTCGGTGCTGGCCGAAGCGCTGGGCATGCGCGTGCTCTATTTTGACGTGCTGACCAAACTGCCCCTGGGCAACGCCGAGCCGGTGGCCAGCATGGACGAGCTGCTGAAGCGGGCCGACGTGGTTACGCTGCACGTGCCCGAGCTGCCGGAGACGAAGAATCTCATCAGCGCCCGGGAGCTCTATCTGATGAAGCCCGGCGCCTATCTGATTAACGCCGCCCGGGGCCACTGCGTCCACATTCCCGACCTGGCCGAGGCTATCCAGTCCGGCCAGCTCGGCGGCTGTGCCATCGACGTGTTCCCGCGTGAGCCCAAGGCCAACGATGAGCCGCTGGACAGCCCCCTGCGCGGCCTGGACAACGTGATTTTGACCCCGCACATCGGCGGTTCCACCATCGAGGCCCAGGCCAACATCGGCAGCGAGGTGGCGGAAAAAATCATCAAATATCTGACCCTGGGCGACACCGTCGGCGCGGTGAATTTCCCCGAGGTGGTGCTGCCGAAACGGCCCCAGACCCACCGGCTGCTGCATATCCACGCCAACCGGCCCGGCGTGCTGTCGGCCATCAACCGGCTGTTTGCGGAAAATAACATCAACATCACCGCCCAGAGCCTGATGTCCAAGGGCGAGGTTTCCTATCTGCTCATTGACATCGAACAGAGCGACAAGGAAGTGGCCCTGGAACAGCTGCGCAGCATCGACGCCACTATCCGGGCCCGGGTGCTCTACTAGGCGACCCCCCAATCCCCACCCCGCCCCGGCGGGGTTTTTTTGGGCCCGGGCCGGGGCAGCGCTTCGACTTTAGCGGCGGGGAACGAAGCGCTTCGTTCTGGCTTTCTGGGATGAAGCGCTTCGGTCGGCCAGCTGGCGCCCCAACCCGGTGAAATTCTGATGCTGAAGACCGAAGCGCTTCATTGGCAAAAGGCTTTCCAGAGGAAAGCGCTTCGGTCTGGGGAGGAGCTGGGAACGAAGCGCTTCGGTCTGGGGAGATAGATTTTCTAGTTGCCAAAATTAAAGGAAGCGCTTCGCTGGGAAATGCCCTTTTGGGGGGAAGCGCTTCGGTTCCAGCTAGGAAAAGCCAGCGGGCCGGTCGTGCGGTTTCAATTTGCAAAGCCGGGCGGTTAAAACCGAAGCGCTTCGTCGCCGGGCGTCTTCAGGAGGGAAGCGCTTCGGGGTTTTGAAATCATTGCCAGCCCCAACCCGGCCGTTCGGAGGGAAGCGCTTCGGTTCGCCAAAGGGGGAAGCGCTTCGACCTTAGGAGGGGCTGGGAACGAAGCGCTTCGGCTGGAATGGCCTTTCTCCATCTTGAGGAAAATCCACCGGCTAAAAACGAAGCGCTTCAGTCTGGGGGAAGCGCTTCCTTCTGCTGGCCCAGTTGGGGCGTGGGCCTGTCCATGCCAGCTTCTCGGGGTAAGCGCTTCGGTCTGGGGAGGGGCTGGGAACGAAGCGCTTCGGGGTTTTGAAATCATCATTGGCCCCGGCCCAAAAGCTCGGAGGAGAGCGCTTCAGAGTGTCGGTAGGGGGGCCTCATTCTCCCGGCTCATCTTTCTTTAGAGAAGCGCTTCGGCCTGAGGGGAGCGCTTCGCTGGGAAATGCCCTTTCGGGAGAAGCGCTTCCTTCTGCTGGCCCAGCTGGGGCGTGGGTCTGTCCATGCCAGCTTCCCGAGGGAAGCGCTTCAGAGTGTCGGCGTCGGCAGGGGGAAGCGCTTCGGTCGGTGGGCCCGGCTGGGACATTTGTCTTTCTCCGCTGGAATCCGGGGGGAGCGCTTCCCGCCGGGGTCAAAAAAAAGCGCCCCGGGTTTAGGACCGAAGCGCTTCCTAAAAAAGGCCTAGTGGGCGGCCAGCCAGTTGGGGCCGAGGCCGGTTTCCACCTCCAGGGGCACCGTCAGGGGTAGGGCCTCGCGCATGATGCGGCTGACCTCGGCGACCAAATCCAGCGCCGACGGCTCAATCTCAAAGACCAGCTCATCATGCACCTGCAGCAGCAGTCGCAGTCGCTCCTCGCCGGCGAAGCGCTCCTGCAGCTGCAGCATGGCGATTTTGATGATGTCGGCCGCCGTGCCCTGAATGGGCGCGTTGATGGCGACGCGCTCGCATTCGGCGCGGATATTCTTGTTCTTGTGGTTGATGTCGAGCAGATGAATGCGCCGGTGGCAGAGGGTTTCCACATACTGATGTTCCCGGGCGAAGGCCTTGCTGCGCTCCATGAAATCCAGCACCTTCGGGTAGCGCTGGAAATAGCGCTCGATGTAGCTTTCCGCCTCGTCCAGGCTGATTTTCAGCTGCCGGGCCAGGCCGAAGGCCCCCATGCCGTAAATCAGGCCGAAATTGATGCTCTTCGCCCGCCGGCGCAGCTCGCGATTGACCTCGGCCAGTGGCACTTCGAAAACCTCGCTGGCGGTGGCGCTGTGAATATCGACGCCGTCGCGGAAGGCCCGCATCAGGCCCTCGTCCTGGGCGAAGTGGGCCATGACGCGCAGTTCAATCTGGGAATAGTCCGCCGCCAGCAGCTGCCAGCCGGGCCGGGCGATGAAGGCGGCGCGGATTTCCTGGCCCTGCTCGGATTTAATCGGAATGTTCTGCAGATTGGGATTGCTCGAGGACAGCCGGCCGGTGCTGGTTACGGCCTGCTGGTAGCTGGTGTGCAGGCGGCCGTCGGCCGGATTGACCAGGGTGGGCAGGGTGTCGGTGTAGGTGGATTTGAGCTTGGCCAGATGGCGATGGCTAAGCAGCAGCCGGGGCAGTTCGTGCCGTTCGGCCAGCTCGCGCAGCACGCTTTCGTCGGTGCTGGGCTGGCCCTGGGGCGTTTTCTTCAGCACCGGCAGTTCCAGCCGTTGGAAGAGGATTTCCTGCAGCTGCTTCGGCGAGCCGAGATTGAAGGGGTGGCCAACCAGGGCATGGGCGTTCTGTTCCAGCTCGGCCAGCTCGGCGCCGAGGCTGGCGCTCTGCTGGCGCAAAGCGGCCTCGTCGATAAGAATGCCGCGTTCCTCCATCGTCGCCAGCACCGCCGCCAGCGGCAATTCCATGTTCAGATAGAGCGGACGTAGTTCCTCGGCCAGCCGGGGCCAGAGCGCTTCGTAGAGGCGCAAGGTGATGTCGGCGTCCTCGGCGGCATAGTGGGTGGCGGCGTCCAGGTCGATTTGGTCAAAGCGCAGCCGCTGGGCGCCCTTGCCGGCGATTTCCTCGAAGGTGGTGGTCGAATGGTTGAGATAGTAGCGGGCGAGGGCGTCGAGATTGTGCTTGCAGGCGGTGCTATTGAGCACATAGCTCAGCAGCATGGTGTCGCCCAGCGGTGGCCGGATTTCCAGGCCGTAGCGGCGCAGCACGTGCTGGTCAAACTTCAGGTTCTGGCCGATTTTCAGCAGCTTTTCGTCCTCCAGCAGCGGCCGCAGCAAACGAAGCGCTTCGTCCCGGGGCAGATTTTCCGGGGCCGGGGCGTCGAGCAGGCTGGAGCGGTCGCGGTGGGCCAGGGGCAGATAGTAGGCGCTGCCGGGGCCGTCGGCGAAGCTCAGACCGACCAGCTCGTCGCTGAAATAGTCCAGGCCGGTGGTTTCCGTGTCCAGGGCAATTTTGTCGAGCGTGCGCCAGTGGCCGATAAGCGCTTCCAGCTCGGCCAGGGAGGCGATGCGCCGGTATTGGGCCTGCTCCCGGGGCAGATATTTGCTCGCCAGGACGTTGAGGTTGTACTCGTCGCAGAGGCGCCGCACCGTTTCCAAATCCAGGGGCTGGCGGGCGAGGGCGTCCAGGCCGAAGTCAAATTCCAGGTCGGTTTTGATGGCGGTGAGCTGGCGGTTGAGGGCGAGCCGGTCGGCGTCGGCGCGGATTTTTTCGCCGAGAACGCCGGTGATTTCATCTTTATGGGCGAGGATGCCGGCCAGGCCGTCGTATTTTTTCAGCAGTTTGATGAGGGTGGTTTTATTGACGCCGCTCAGGCCGATGATGTTATCGACGGCGTCGCCTTTGAGGGCGAGAAAATCGGGAATCAGGGCCGGGCTCAGGTTTTCGCCGAAGCGCAATTTAATGTTGGCGGCGGTGAAAATCTCCTCCCTGGCCAGCTTCTTGCTGCCGGTTTTGGCGCGGATTTGCACGTCGTCGTCGCTGAGCAGCTGGGCCATGTCCTTGTCGTTGGAGACGATGAGGACGCGGTAGCCGGCGGCCCGGGCCCGGGCGGTGAGCGAACCGATGACATCGTCGGCCTCGACGCCGGCCCGTTCCACCAGGGCGAAGCCGAGGGCACGGAGCAGGTCTTTGGTGGGCTGCAGCTGTTCCTGCAGGGCCGGGGGCATGGGGTCGCGCTGGGCCTTGTACTCCGGGTAGAGCTGGTGGCGGAAGGTGGGGGCGCGCGCGTCGAAGACCACGGCCAGGGCCGCCGGCTGGTACTCCTGCTGGAGAAATTCCACATAGCTGGTCAGGCCGAAAATTGCCCCGCTGGGGCGGTTCTGATTATTGTATAAGCCGTTGCGCTCCTTGCTGTAGTAGCAGTTGGAGCCATCAACGACAATAAATAGCGGTTTATTCATAAAAAATTGAAAAATTTTAACATTTTGGCCCGGCAAGCTCGCTGTGCTTCGTTGGGTGCTTTTTTTGAGGAGTGAGCATGGAAAAATCACGGGGGCCGAGCTGGTCGGTGTTGCAAATCATGAGCGAGCTGGTCGAAGGCCATGACCGGCTGGCCGACATCGCGCCGGCGGTGAGCATTCTCGGTTCGGCCCGGCTGGGCCCGGAGCACCCCTACTACCAGCAGACCGAGGAGCTGGCCCGGCAGCTGTCGGCCCGGGGTTTCAGCGTCATTTCCGGCGGCGGGCCGGGGCTGATGGAGGCGGCCAATCGCGGGGCCCAGGCCGGCGGCGGTGGCCAGTCGGTGGGGCTAAATATCAAACTGCCCCACGAGCAACGTTCCAATGATTTTCAGGATATTTCGCTGCATTTTCGCCACTTTTGCACGCGGAAGGTGATGTTTATGGAAAATGCCTGCGCCTACGTCATGATGCCCGGCGGCTTCGGCACCCTGGACGAGCTCTTTGAAATTACGACGATGATTCAGACCGGCAAGGCGCCGGCGGCGCCAATTATTCTGGTGGGGAAGCGCTTCTGGGCCGGGCTGTGCCAGTGGCTGGCGACGGCACCGCTGGAAGAACGTACCATCAACGCCCGCGAACTGGCCCTGCTCCAGCTCTGCGACGGCCCGGCCGAGGCGCTGGAACTTATCCTAACTGCTTGTAAAAACTAGGGGAAAACACTAGAATTCTCCGCTTTCTCGTGCCCAAGCCATCGGTAACGAGCCATTTAAATTTTTGAGGTTTTACTATGTTAAACAGAGAAGTAATCAAAGAAATCGTTGAAAAATACCAACGGAAACCCGGCGACACCGGTTCGCCCGAGGTGCAAATTGCCCTGCTGACCGCCCGCATCGAAGACCTGCAGGCCCACTTCGCCACCCATAAGAAAGACCACCACTCCCGTCGCGGTCTGCTGAAAATGGTGAACCAACGGCGCCGCCTGCAGACCTACCTGAAACGCATTGATTTTGACGGCTACCGCGAATTGATTGCCAAACTCGGCCTGCGCCGCTAAATCGTTGGGGTTAGCGTGAACTACTCTACAAACGGCGGTAAATCGTCCGTTACTTTCACCTACGGACCACACTCAGTAACGCTTGAAACCGGTGAAATTGCTCGTCAGGCCGATGGCGCGGTTATGGTGCACATGGGGGAAACCGTGGTTATGGTTACCGCCGTGGCCAAAAAGACCGTGGCTGAAGGACAGGATTTTTTCCCGCTAACCGTTGATTATCAAGAAAAATTCTACGCCGCCGGCCGGGTGCCCGGTGGCTTCTTTAAACGGGAAGGCCGCCCCAGCGAGGGCGAAACCCTGATTGCCCGGCTCATTGACCGGCCGCTGCGGCCTTTGTTCCCCGAAGGTTTTTTTAACGAAATTCAAATTATTGCCACCGTCATGGCCAGCAATCCGGACATCAATCCGGACATCGCCGCCATGATAGGCGCCTCGGCGGCCCTGAAACTGGCCGGCGTGCCGTTCAACGGCCCCATCGGCGCCGCCCGGGTGGGCTACCGGAACGGCCAGTACCTGCTTAACCCTTCGGACAAGGAGCTGAAGGATTCCCAGCTGGATTTGGTCATCGCCGGCACGGAAAACGCCGTGCTCATGGTGGAGTCCCAGGCCCAGGAACTGAGCGAGGCGGTGATGCTGGGGGCGGTGATGTTTGGCCACCAGCAGCAGCAGGTGGTCATCCAGGCCATCAACGAGCTGGCCCGCCAGGCCGGTAAACCCGCCTGGGACTGGCAGCCACCGCCGCCCGATGAAATGCTGGCCCTGCGCGTGCGCGAACTGACCGCCAACCGGCTGAATCAGGCCTATCAAATTGCCAATAAACAGCAGCGCCAGGAGGCCGTGGCCCAGATTCACGAGGACGCGGTGGCGGCGCTGGTGGGCGAGGATGGCCCCTGGGATGAAGTCGCCGTGAACAATGCCGTGCACGAGCTGGAATATCGGGTGGTGCGCGACCGCATTCTGGCCAAGGAGCCCCGCATCGACGGCCGCGATACCAAGACCGTGCGGCCCATTACCATTCGCACCGGCGTGCTGCCACGGGTGCACGGTTCGGCCCTGTTCACCCGGGGCGAAACCCAGGCGCTGGTGGTTACCACCCTCGGCACCGGCCGCGATGCCCAGATTATCGACGCCCTGCACGGCGAATACCGCGATAACTTCATGTTGCACTACAACTTCCCGCCGTTCAGCGTTGGCGAAGTGGGTCGGGTGGGCTCGCCGAAGCGGCGGGAAATTGGCCACGGCCGCCTGGCCCGGCGCGGCGTGGAGGCGGTGCTGCCGAAGGAGGAGGATTTCCCCTATACCATTCGCGTGGTTTCGGAAATCACCGAATCCAACGGTTCCAGCTCCATGGCCTCGGTCTGCGGCGCCAGTCTGGCCCTGATGGATGCCGGCGTGCCCACCCAGCGGCCGGTGGCCGGCATTGCCATGGGCCTGGTCAAGGAAGGGGAGCGCTTCACCGTGCTGAGCGACATTCTCGGCGATGAGGACCACCTTGGCGACATGGATTTCAAAGTGGCCGGTACTGCCGAGGGCGTTACCGCACTGCAGATGGACATCAAGATTGACGGCATCACCCAGGAAATCATGGAACAGGCTCTGCATCAGGCCCGGGAAGGCCGCCTGCACATTCTGGGCGTGATGAATCAGGCCCTGGCCGCCCCCCGGCCGGAGCTGTCCGCCTTTGCGCCGCGCTTTAGCTCCTTCCGCATCAATCCGGAGAAGATTAAGGACGTCATCGGCAAGGGCGGCGCGGTCATTCGTGGCATTACCGAATCCACCGGCGCGGTCATCGATATCGAGGACGACGGCACCATTAAAATTGCCGCCGCCGACCAGTCGGCCAGCCAGGAGGCCCGACGCCTGATTGAAGAAATTATCAGCGAGCCTGAAATTGGTCGTATCTACGACGCAAAAGTTGTTAAAATAACCGAGTTCGGTGCTTTCGTCGCCTTCTTGCCCGGCAAGGAGGGACTGGTACACATCTCGCAGATTGCGGAACACCGCGTCAACAATGTCGAAGATGAACTGAAACTTGGACAGGAAGTGAAAGTAAAACTTCTGGAAATTGACCGTCAGGGTCGCGTGCGTTTGTCCATCAAAGAGGCTTTGAATCCCAGCGCATAACAACAATACGGACAGGTGGCAGAGTGGTCGAATGCGCACGCCTGGAAAGTGTGTATACGTTGATAGCGTATCGGGGGTTCGAATCCCCCCCTGTCCGCCACTCCTTTTTCCCAGCGCTTCCCTTTGGAAGCGCTTTTTTCTTGCCCAGAAAAAAGCCAGCACCGGGGCTGGCTTTGCCATTTGCTAGCCGAAAATCAGGGCCAGGGCCCAGAGCAGCGCCAGCAGCAGCAGGCTGAGGTACTGGGCCGCCGAAGCCACGTCCTTGGCCCGCTTGGCCAGCGGGTGAATGTCCGGACTAATCAAATCCACACAGGCCTCGATGGCCGTATTGAAGAGCTCACAGATGAGCGACAGCAGCGAACCCAGCAGTAGCACCAGCTTCAGTCCCAGCGCCAGACGGAGAAAGGGCAGCAGCAGCAGCAGTACCGCGTGCAACAACAGCAGTTCGCGAAAGCCGGCCTCGTCGGCGGCACTCTTGAGCCCGTTCCAGGAATAGCCCAGCGCCCGGCGCCAGCGTTGCAGGCCGTGGCCGCGCGCCTTGAGTGGGTGGCTCATAGCTCACCCTGGCCCCGGGCCAGACTGACGGCGCCGGTGAAGACCACATCGGTGGAGGAGTTGAGGGCGGTTTCGGCGCTGTCCTGAATGATGTTGATGGTGAAGCCGACGCCAATCACCTGGGCCGCGATTTCGTTGGGAATTTTAAAGAGGCTGCAGGCCAGCGGAATTAGCAGCAGGGAGCCACTGCCGACGCCGGAGGCCCCGCAGGCGCAGATGGAGGCCACCAGCGTCAGTAGCAGGGCGGTGCTGAAGTCCACCGGAATATGCAGCGAATTCACCGCCGCCAGGGTCAGCACGGTGATGGTGATGGCGGCGCCGGCCATGTTGATGGTGGCCCCCAGGGGAATGCTCACGGCCACCAGCTCCGGGTCGAATTTCAGCCGCTTGGCCAGGGCCATATTGACGGGAATATTGGCCGCCGAACTGCGCGTAAAAAAGGCGGTGAGGCCACTCTCGCGCACGCAGAGCCAGACCAGCGGGAACGGATTCTTGCGGATTTTCCAGTAGACCAGTAGCGGATTGAGCACAAACATCACCAGCAGCATGGCCGCCAGCAGCACCGCCAGCAGATGGAAATAGTCCTTCAGGCTCTCCAGACCGTATTCGGCGAAGGTTTGGGCCACTAGCCCGAAAACGCCCACCGGCGCAAAGCCAATGACCACGCGCACCACAAAGGACACGCCGTCGGTCATGTCGCTGATGAATTGTTTACTGCTGGGGTGGGCGGCTCGCAGGGAAAGGCCGAGGCAGACGGCCCAGAAGAGCACGCCGATGAAATTGGCGTTCATCAGCGCATTGAAGGGATTGTCCACCACGCTGAGAATCAGACCGCGCAGCACCTCGCCCACGTCCTGGGGTGGGCTGATGGCCTCCTTCAGTTCGACGAATTTCATGGTGCTGGGGAAGGTAGAGCTGAGAATCACCGCCACCAGCGCCGCCGCCACCGTGCCGAGGAGATAGAGGCCGAGCACCTCCTTCAGGCCCTGGTTGCTGCTGCCCACCTGCTTATTGGCGATGGCGCTGAGGACGAGCATAAATACCAGCATGGGGGCGATGGAACGGAGGGCCCGGACGAAAAATTGCCCGAGGAAGCCCAGCTGCTGGGCCAGGGCCGGGAAAAACTGGGCCATCACCAGCCCCAGCACCAGCCCCAGGGCGATGCGGGCGACCAGATTGCCGCCGAAGAGAATTTTTTGCATAGAAGCTCCTAAAAAAGGGAAAAACCGCATCATAGCCGATTAAAATGCCGCTTTTTTAGCAAGGAGACTTCATTTATGTGTGGCATTGTCGCCGGCGTCGGGGCCGGAAATATTGTTCCCCTGCTCATCGACGGCCTGAAGCGCCTGGAATATCGCGGCTACGATTCGGCCGGGGTGGCGGTGCAGAACGGCGGGGCCATTCGGCGGGTGCGCGCCCAGGGCAAGGTCCGAACGCTGGAGGAAAAGGTGCTGGCCGAGGGCCTGAACAGCAACACCGGCATTGCCCACACGCGCTGGGCCACCCACGGCATTCCCAGCGAAATCAACGCCCACCCCCACGTGAGCGGCGCCATAGCCCTGGTGCACAACGGCATCATCGAAAACTACCAACAGCTGCGTGCCGAACTCATCGACGCCGGCTTTGTCTTCACCTCCCAGACCGACACCGAAGTGGTGGCCCATCTGATTCAACACTACTACCAGCAGAGCGCTTCGCTGCACCAGGCCGTGCGCGCCGCCGGCCAACGGCTGCAGGGGGCCTATGCCCTGGCGGTGCTGGCCGCCGACCGGCCCGAGGAGCTGGTGGCCGTGCGCCACGGTTCGCCGCTGGTGCTGGGCCTGGGCGAAGGCCAGGGCATCTTCGTCGCCTCGGACGTCTTCGCCCTGCTGCCCATCACCCGCCGCTATCTGACCCTGGCCAACGACGATTTGGTTGTCATCAACGGCGACCACTACCAGCTTTACGACGGCGCCGATGAGCCCGTCCACCGGCCGCTGCTGGAGAGCGCCCAGAACGCCGACATCATGGGCAAGGGCGACTATGCCCACCACATGCAGAAGGAGATTTTCGAGCAGCCCAACGCCATCAGCGACACCCTGGAGGGCCGGGTGCTGCATGGGCGCATCAATCCGGCCGCCTTCGGCGACACGCTGCTGGCCCAGCTCCGGGCCGTGCGCCAGCTGCACATCGTCGCCTGTGGCACCAGCTACCACGCCGGCTTTACGCTGAAATATTTCTTCGAGGAGCTGGGCGTGGCCACGGCGGTGGAATTCTCCAGCGAATACCTCTACCGGCCGGTGGCGGTGCCGCCCCAGACCCTGTTTATCTGCATCTCCCAGTCCGGCGAGACCGCCGACACCATCGCCGCCCTGCAGAAGGCCAAAACCCTGGGCTACCTGGGCACCCTGGCCATCTGCAACGCCCCGGAAAGCACCATCACCACCCTGGCCGACCAGGTGATTCTGACCCGGGCCGGCCGGGAAATCAGCGTGGCCTCCAGCAAGGCCTTCAGCACGCAGCTGGTGGTGCTCCATCTGATTTGGGCGCTGCTGGCGGCGGCCTCGGGCCGGGGCGAGCAGGATTTGACCAGCTTCGAACATCTGCCCAGCGCCATTCAGGCGGTGCTGGCCGAGGAGGAGGCCATTGTTCGCGCCGCCCGCACGCTGCAGAGCCAGCAGGGTTGCCTATTCCTCGGCCGGGGCGAGCTCTATCCCATCGCCCTGGAGGGGGCACTGAAGCTGAAGGAGCTCACCTATATGCACGCCGAGGCCTATGCCGCCGGCGAGCTCAAACATGGGCCGATGGCGCTGATTGACGAGCAGATGCTGGTCATCGCCGCCCTCAAACATGACGCCCTCAGCCAGAAGACCCTGAGCAATCTGCAGGAGGTGCAGGCGCGCGGCGGCCGCTTTATTTTGTTCGCCGACAGCCGGGTGAATCTGGCGGCCCTGCAGGAGCATGGCCAGGTGATTCATCTGGGCGAGCTGAACGAACACACCGCCCACATTTCCATCGCCGTGGCTTTGCAGCTGCTGGCCTACCACACGGCGCGGCTGCGCGGCACGGACATAGACCAGCCTAGAAATCTCGCCAAGTCGGTAACGGTTGAGTAGTTAGGTACTTCTGCTGACTTGATTGGAAGGCTGTTCGCCTGCGGCTGACCAGCCCCGTAACCTGGCTAAGTCGGTAACGGTTGAATAACTAAGCGCTTCGGCTAGCCCCCTTTCCAATCCCCCGGCTCCGGCCGGGTTTTTTGCGTCCGAAGGAAGCGCTTCGTTCGGCCCGGCCAAAAATTGAAGCGCTCCCCTCTTTCTCTTTGAACTGGCGAAGCGCTTCGCCCTGAATCCATAGCACCGAAGCGCTTCGTTTGCTCGCGCCTTCCCAGCTGGAAGCGCTCCCCTTTCTGGAAGGGGGGGGGAAGCGCTTCGCCCTGGCTTGCTGGGAAGGAAGCGCTTCGCCGGTGGTGAATTGCGGAAGAGAAAGGCCACAGCAAGAAGCGCTTCGTTAGAAGAACGTCCGAGGAATGAAGCCCTCACTCTTTCAACCGAGGGCAGCGCTTCACTCTGAAATCTCTTTAAACCTGGCGAAGCGCTTCGCTCTGGCTTGCTGGTAATGAAGCGCTTCATTTACTGGCGTTTTCCCTGCTGGAAGCACTTCGGATGAGCGGCCCGGCTTGAAGCGCTCTTCACTCTTCTAGGCTGATAGAACCGAAGCGCTTCCCCTCCCCCGGTCGGAACTAATGACACTTTCAAAGCTGCCGAAGCGCTTCGGACGGGTGGCCCGGCTTGAAGTGCTCCCCTCTTTCTCTTTGAACCAGCGAAGCGCTTCGTTGTTGGTGTGTTTCGGAAGAGAAGCGCTTCGGCTTTTTCTATTCCAGCGGTCGGGGTAGCGCTTGGTTGGAAATGGGCGGGCGTGAATTGAAGCGCTTCGCCGGCGGCGGGCTGGGGAAGAGAAAGAGCCGTTCTCCAGCGAGAAGCGCTTTTCCTCCGGTCGGAACAATGACGCTTTCAAGACCACCGAAGCGCTTCGGTTTTTTCTATTCCGGCGGTCGGGGCAGCGCTTGGCCGGGAATGGGCAGGCGGGAATGAAACGCTCCCTTTATATTGGCTTTCCAAGCCGAAGCGCTTCGGACTAATGCCTTGGCTAGAAGCGCTTCCTTGATTCACTGTTTTTCAGAGCGAAGCGCTTCCCCTAGCCAAGAAATCAGACCGACGGAAAGGAAGCGCTCCCCCTTTATGAACCAGCAAAGCGCTTCGGACTAATGGCCCAGCAAGAAGCGCTTTTCCAATTCGCAGCCTTCCAATGGGAAGCGCTTCGTTGGAACAGGCTAAGCCTCCGATGACGCTTTCAAGGCGGCCGAAGCGCTTCGCTCTGGCTTGGCGGGAATGAAGAAGCGCTTCGTTGTTTGTGCCTCCCCGGCGGGAAGGAAGCGCTTCACTTCGATAGCCAAGAAATCAGCCGTTTGAGAACGAAGCGCTCCCCCCTTTAGGTCAGGGCCACCCCAACCCATGAAGACACCGCCACCCATTGAGGAAGCGCTTCCTTGATTTGCAGCTTTCTAGAACGAAGCCCTTCCCCCTTTATGAACCGGCGAAGCGCTTCGGACTGATAGCCCAACAGGAAGCGCTTCGTTCAAAACGTTCTTCCAATCCGAAGCGCTTCGGACTAATACCCTAGCTAGAAGCGCTTCCTTGATTCACCGATTTCCGGAGCGAAGCGCTTCCCCTAGCCAAGAAATCAGGCTGACAGAAAGGAAGCGCTCCCCCTTTATGAGCCAGTGAAGCGCTTCATCTGTCTGGGCCTCCCCGGCGGGAAGCGCTCCTCCCTTTTAAATCTTGGGACTGGAACCGAAGCGCTTCGGACTAATG
>ERZ773090.429-NODE-429-length-23552-cov-19.7871_pt1 | contig 23552 bp, 16 predicted proteins | sample MGYA00580579_ERZ773090 | MGnify/ENA primary metagenome ERZ773090 (study PRJEB29015, sample SAMEA2738014) | human oral metagenome | biome: human oral; feature: human-associated habitat; material: dental | place: China | collected 2132 ... | reverse complement strand
CCCTGCTTGCCCTTGAGCATGTCGGACAGGGACTTCAGCGGCCGGTTGCCGGCGCCCTGGACGGGGCGGCCGCGTCGGCCGTTGTCGAAGAGGGCGTCCACGGCCTCCTGGAGCATGCGCTTCTCGTTGTTCACCATGATCTCGGGGGCCCCGAGGTCGAGCATGCGCTTGAGGCGGTTGTTGCGGTTGATGACGCGGCGATAGAGGTCGTTGAGGTCGGAGGTGGCGAAGCGGCCGCCGTCGAGCTGCACCATGGGGCGCAGGTCGGGCGGGATGACCGGAAGGGCGTCGAGCACCATGGCCGTGGGCTTGGTCCCCGAGTGCAGGAAGGCGTTGATGACCTTGATGCGCTTGAGGGCGCGGGCCTTGCGCTGGGCGGTGCCGGACTCGATGACCTCGACGAGGTGGTCGCGCTCGGCCTGCAGATCGAAGGACTCCAGGCGCCGCTTGATGGCCTCGGCGCCCCGGAACGCCTCGAAGTAGTCGGAGTAGCGCGCCTCCATCTCGCGGTAGAGGTCCTCGTCCCCTTCGAGATCGCCGACCTTGAGCTTGGTGAAGCGCTCCCACACGGCGTCCAGGCGCTCCAGGTCGAGGTCGGCGCGCTTGCGGATGCGGGCTAGATCGGTTTCGGCGGCGCGCTTGATCTTGCTCTTGGCGTCGGACTTCTGCTTGTCGCCCTCGGCCTCGGCCAGATCGGCCTCGAGCCTCTTCTGGCGCTCCTCCAGGTCGACGGCCAACTGCTTCTCGATGGCCGAGCGCTCGAGCTCGTACTCGGACTGGAGGGAGGGAAGGTCCTGGCGGCGGTTCTCCTCGTCGACGGAGGTCACCATGTAGGCCGCGAAGTAGATGACCTTCTCCAAGTCCTTGGGCGCGATGTCGAGCAGGTACCCCAGTCGCGAGGGAACGCCCTTGAAGTACCAGATGTGGGTCACGGGAGCGGCGAGCTCGATGTGGCCCATGCGCTCGCGGCGCACCTTCGAACGGGTGACCTCCACGCCGCAGCGTTCGCAGACGATGCCCTTGAAGCGGGGGCGCTTGTACTTGCCGCAGGCGCACTCCCAGTCGCGGGTGGGGCCGAAGATGCGCTCGCAGAACAGCCCGTCGCGCTCAGGTTTGAGCGTGCGGTAGTTGATGGTCTCCGGTTTCTTGACCTCGCCGTGCGACCAGGTGCGCACGTCGTCGGAGGTTGCCAGAGAGATGTGGAGCTGGTCGAAGCGGTTGACGTCGAGCAAGGTTCCTCTTCCTGATGAAGCACCGATACATGTTGTCAATGGGCGGACTGGACGGCCCGGCGGGCGCTCGGCCGGGCCGCCGCGTCAGAAGTCGGCGCCCGACGTGAGATCCTCCAGGCCGGTCGGCATGGCCAGCGGCTCGAGGGTCTGGAACTGGTCCTCCTCGGTGTCCTGGAGGTTGATCGACTGGCCTGCCGCGTCGAGGGCCTCGACGTTCAGGCACAGGGAGCGCATCTCCTGGATGAGGACCTTGAAGGATTCGGGGATGCCCGCCTCGGGGACGTTGTCCCCCTTGACGATGGCTTCGTAGACCTTGACGCGGCCGACCGTGTCGTCGGACTTGATCGTCAGCATCTCCTGCAGCGTGTGGGAGGCGCCGTAGGCCTCCAGGGCCCATACCTCCATCTCGCCGAAGCGCTGGCCGCCGAACTGGGCCTTTCCGCCGAGCGGCTGCTGCGTGACCATCGAGTAGGGGCCGGTCGAACGGGCGTGGATCTTGTCGTCGACGAGGTGGTGGAGCTTGAGCATGTACATGTAGCCCACCGATATCGGCTCCGGGAAGGGCTCGCCGGAACGTCCGTCGAACAGTCGCGCCTTGCCCTGGCCGTCGACGAGGATCTCGCCGTCGCGGTTGGGCAGAGTCGCCGACAGCAGCCCGGAGAGCTCGTCGCCCCGGACACCGTCGAACACCGGCGTGGCGACCTGGGCCCCCGGCGCTCCCACCACGGTGTCCTCGGGCAGACGGGCCGCCCATTCCTCGCCCGACTCGCGGGCGGCCGAGGCGTCCCATCCCTGGCTGGCGATCCACCCCAGGTGCAGCTCGTAGACCTGGCCCAGGTTCATGCGCCCGGGAACGCCCAACGGGTTGAGGATGATGTCCACGGGGGTGCCGTCCTCCATGAAGGGCATGTCCTCGATCGGCAGGATCCGCGAGATGACGCCCTTGTTTCCGTGACGCCCGGCCATCTTGTCGCCGATGGTGATCTTGCGGCGCTGGGCGATGTAGACGCGAACCGTCTCGTTGACGTCGGAGGCGAGCTCGTCGTTGTTCTCCTGGGTGAACTGGCGCACGCCGATGACGATGCCCGACTCGCCGTGGGGCACGCGCAGCGACGTGTCGCGGACCTCCTTGGCCTTCTCGCCGAAGATCGCGCGCAGGAGCCTCTCCTCGCTGGTCAGCTCGGTCTCCCCTTTGGGCGTGATCTTGCCGACGAGGATGTCCCCGGCCTGCACCTCGGCGCCGATGCGGATGACGCCGTGCTCGTCGAGGTGCGAAAGCATCTCATCCGAGACATTGGGGATGTCCCGGGTGATCTCCTCGGGCCCGAGCTTCGTGTCGCGCGCGTCGACTTCGTGCTCCTCGATGTGGATCGAGGTGAGCAGGTCGTCCTTCACGCAGCGCTCGGAGAGGATGATCGCGTCCTCGTAGTTGAAGCCGTTCCACGTCATGAAGGCGACCAGGAGGTTCTGCCCGAGCGCGAGCTCGCCTCCCTCGGTGGCGGGGCCGTCGGCGATGAGCGTTCCGGCCTCCAGACGGTCCCCGGGCTTGACGACGACCTTCTGGTTGATGCAATTGCCGGGGTTGGACCGCTCGAACTTGGTCATCTTGTACGTGACGTGCCGTCCGTTGTCCTGCTCGACGACTACGGAGTCGGCGTCGACCTCCAGGACGACGCCGGGGGCGCTGGCCGCCGTCACGTCGCCCGCGTCGACCGCGGCGCGCATCTCCATGCCCGTGCCCACGTAGGGGGCGACGGGACGGATGAGCGGAACGGCCTGGCGCTGCATGTTCGCCCCCATGAGGGCGCGGTTGGCGTCGTCGTGCTCCAGGAAGGGGATCATGGCCGTTCCGACCGAGCACATCTGCCGTGCCGAGACGTCCATGTAATCGATCTCCTTCACCGGCACGAGAGCGGGCTCACCGCCGGGCATGCGGCACAGGGCCTCCTCGTCGAGGAAGCGTCCGCCCGCGTCGAGCGGGGCCTCGGCCTGCGCGATGACGGCGCGGTCCTCGTCGTCGGCCTGGAGGTAGACGATCTCGTCGGTGGCGACCCCGTCGACGACCCGCCGGTAGGGCGTCTCGATGAAGCCGAAGGAGTTGATGCGCGCGAAGGACGCGAGCGAGCCGATCAGACCGATGTTCGGGCCTTCGGGCGTCTCGATCGGGCACATGCGGCCGTAGTGGGAGGGGTGGACGTCTCGCACCTCCATGCCCGCGCGGTCGCGCGAGAGCCCGCCGGGGCCCAGCGCGGAGAGGCGGCGCTTGTGCGTCAGACCCGCGAGCGGATTGTTCTGGTCCATGAACTGCGAAAGCTGGGACGTGCCGAAGAACTCCTTGATCGCAGCGACGATCGGCCGGATGTTGATCAGCGAGGACGGCGTGATGGCCTCGGCCTCCTGGGTCGTCATGCGCTCGCGCACCATTCGGTCCAGACGGGACAGGCCCGTGCGGACCTGGTTCTGGATGAGCTCGCCGACGGCGCGGATGCGGCGGTTGCCGAAGTGGTCGATGTCGTCCGTCTCGACGGCCACGGACGCGGCCCCTTCGGCGCACACCACCTCGGACTGCCCGGCGTGAAGAGCCAGAAGATAGCGCAGGACGGCCGTGATGTCCGAGATGCCGAGCTGGCGGGAGTCGCCGGAGGGATCCAGGCCCAGCTTCTTGTTGATCTTGAAGCGCCCGACCTTGGCCGTGTCGTAGCGTTTGGTGTTGAAGTAGAAGTTGTTGAGGAGCGTGCGGCCCGCCTCGGCCGTCGGCGGCTCGCCGGGACGCAGCTTGCGGTAGAGGTCGGTCAGAGCCTCTTCCTGGGTGTGCACCGTGTCCTTCTCGAGGGTCTCGATGAGGGCTGGGAAGTCGGCGAAGATCTCGCGGATCTCCGATTCGGCCATGCCCAGAGCCTTGAGGAACACCGTCACGGACTGCTTGCGCTTGCGATCCACCCGCACGCCCACGGCGTCGCGCTTGTCGATCTCGAATTCGAGCCAGGCTCCGCGCGAGGGGATGACTTTCGTCGAGAAGACGTCCTTGTCGGAGGTCTTGTCGGCCACGCGCTCGAAGTAGACGCCGGGCGAGCGCACCAGCTGGGAGACGACGACGCGCTCGGTCCCGTTGATGATGAAAGTGCCGCGCTCGGTCATGAGCGGGAAGTCGCCGATGAAGGTCGTCTGGCTCTTGATCTCGCCGGTCTCGTAGTTCTGGAACTCGGCCGTCACGTATAGCGGAGCGGCGTACGTCAGATCGCGCTCGCGGCATTCGGCGATGGAGTACTTGGGGTCTTCGAGGTGGGGGGTGGAGAGCACGAGCCCCATCGTCTGGGCTGCGTTCTCGATCGGAGAGATCTCCTCGAAGATCTCTTCGAGGCCGGACTGCTCACCCGGGCTCTTCCGGGCCCAGGCCTCGGAGCCTATGAGCCAGCCGAAGCTGTCGGTCTGGAGTCCGAGAAGATCGGGAACCTGAAGGGGCTCGTGAATCTTGGCGAACGACACCCGGTCTACGACCGGCTTGCCTTTGAGAGCGGAGAGCGAATAGGTGCGCGAAGCAGCCAAAGGGGGTTCCTTCCCTGACGTTGGTAAGGCGGTCGGCACCGGCACTCCCCCGGCCGGACCGGTCGCCGGACCGCGGCGTCGAGCCGGGCGGGCGACTTTTGGGCACAGTGATGGGTACACGGCGCGAGTACCTACATTACACCCATAGAGAATGCGAGCGCTACGCCAAACCTTGTGGAAGGCGTCACGGGACGACTCTGTCCGCGGCAGCCGCCGCGTGCGGACGCCGCGCGGGCCTGCCGTCACACACTGTTGCACAGCCCGGCCCGACATGCAAGTGCGACTACACGTCACGGCGTGTTGCGCACAGCCCCCGCCGGAGGCCGGAAGGGGCGGGCGCGCGCCGATCCGTCCGCTTCGCGAGAGGTCGGCCCCTGCGTCCCCCTCGTCCGCTCCCCGGCCGCGCATCCCGTCGGCCGGTCGGATCGGTAGGAACCTCCTCCTGGCCGGCCGCGGTCCGGGCCAGCCGAAGGCCCGCGCCGGGGAGCGGTTCACCTTCCCACCTGTGCGAGGCAGCGCCGAAGTCGATTCGGGCTATCGTATGGATGTGAACATCCGGAGTGCGGCTCTCCCGCGACTCCTTCGCAGCAGAGGCACCGGACACTAAGGAGGCCACGATGACCAGACGACATCCGGCGATCGTCACCGCCGTGGGCCTGCTCCTCGCCGGAGCACAGCTTTCGGCCTGCTCGGACTCGAACTCCGATGCGTCCTTTCTGAATGACGCGTCGCGTTCGGCAAGCCCCTCGCCCAGTTCCCAAAAGCCCAGCCAACCAAGTAAAAACGCTTCTTCTTCCTCGAATAGGCAGAGTTCATCCCTATACGGGAACTCAAACTCTTCAGCCTATCAGAGGTCATCTTCAGCCACATCCGATCGACCAAGCACCCTCAATAGATACATATTTTCACAAAACACCATTTTCTTCAACACGCCCGGAAAGAAGGAAAAAGCCAAATTCGACGTCCCGAAGCATTTCAGATTCGATAACAATCCACAAAAAAATGGTAAAAAGATTCTCGACGCTGCAATAGTTTACGACCCGGCTGACAGCTATATAAATTATATAATAATGCCGGACACAGTATTCTATAAGCTACCGAACATGGATCAAGTACTCACTGATCTCAAAGCTTCGAATTTGCAGCCCAAAGGAATTTACAGCCTGGACCGATTGGGCGCGTACAAAGCCGTAGGAGTGGAGTTCACCACGGAAAACGGACGACTCAGCCGCATCTTCATCGTCGAAGTCGAGGGAACCACCTGGAACATCACGATAAACGCGCGCAACGCCCAGGAGGCCGACGACCTGCAGAGGAACTTGGACAGCATGCGCCCCGCGTAGGCAGCCCGGCGGCCCTGGGCGGGTCGGCCGACCCGCCCAGGCTGACGCCTTCGCCCGCGAGCGGTCCGCGCTGCAACGGGATCATCGAACTTCCTCGCCAACGCGATTCCCCGACCGAGCGAAGCCGTGCTGCCCTCCCCGTCGCCTTCAGGCGACGATCTTCGCGTACGTAGCGCAGAGCGTCGGCCGCTCTCGAAGGGCGGAGAGCCGCGGCGACGGGCGCTCGCGTCAGAGGACGACTACCGGCTTGATGAGGTCTGCGGGCTTGTCCTTCATCAGCCAGAGAGCCTCCTCCACGTGTTCGAAGCCCTGGAAGCGATGGGTGATCAGGCGGGAGACGTTGAGCTTGCCCAGGGACACCAGACGGGCCAGCTTCTCCATTCGCAGGCGTCCGCCGGGCATGAGGCCGCCGGTGATCGTTATGTGCCCCATTCCCACTCCCCATTCGACGCGCGGAATCCTCACGTACTCGCCGTCGCCCAGGTAGTTGACGTTTCCGATGATGCCTCCGGGGCGAACGGATTTCACGGCGGAGGCGAAGGTGTCGTTGTCGCCTCCCGCGATGACGACCTTGTCCACGCCCCGTCCGTCGGTCAAGCTCATGACCTGATCCTCGATGGCGCCGTCCCTGTAGTTGACGAGATCCGTCGCGCCGTAGGAGCGGGCCGCCTCCTGGCAGACCGGACGGGAGCCGACGGCGATGATGTGGGCCGCGCCGTGGAGGTTCGCGCCCGCCACGGCCATCAATCCGACCGGCCCGATCCCGACGACCAAGACGTCGTCGCCGAAGGTGACCTGGGCCAACTCGACGCCGTGCAGGCCGGTGGGCACCATGTCGGAGAGCATGCAGGCCTCGGCGGGCGAGACATTCTCGGGGATGAGGGCCAGGTTGCCGTCCGCGTCGTTGACGTGGAAGTACTCGCCGAAGACTCCGTCTTTGAAGTTGGAGAACTTCCAACCGGAGAGCATGCCGCCCGAGTGCATGGGATATCCCGACTGCGTCTCGGTCGAGGACCAGTCCGGCGTGATGGCGGGGATCAAGACGTGGTCTCCCGGCTTGAAGTCCTTGACGAGCGCCCCCACCTCGACGACTTCACCACACGCTTCGTGGCCGAGGATCATGTCCGTGCGCTCGCCGATCGCCCCCTCCCAGCACGTGTGCACGTCGGAGGTGCACGGCGCCACGGCCAAGGGACGCACGATCGCGTCGAGGGGGCCGCAGACGGGGCGCTCCTTCTCCACCCAGCCGATCCGGCCGATGGAGCGCATCGCAAAGCCTTTCATCGTTATTTCCTTTCCGAGCTCATCGACAACGTGCGGACGCCGGACGGGCCAGCGGCTTCTCGCTGCGCATCAGTTAAACAACGAATACCACGTCATGGAAGAGGAAAATGAAATAGCTCACAATGCGGGCGTCTCCGGATGGCGTCCCAGGCACGCCCGCACCCACGTGGCGCAGAGGCGACCGAAGAAGGCGAAGAAGGTAAGGTTGCCCTTAGCATCAGTGTCGGAACCCGGATTCATTCCCGCCGAATAGGAGATCTCATGGCAAACCCGTGGACGTTGTACGACCGACTCATCGATCCGATCCCCGAGGACCTCACCGTCACAGCGGCGAGCGTGGGGCCGAAGTGGTGTCGCATAACGTCCTGCGAAGGCGGCGCGGGAATGGCCTTCTCCATGCCCGCGAGCACGCGGCCCGCGCTTCACGAGAACGGGGAGTTCGTCGGAGCGCGCCTGCGCGACGTAGCGCAACTCGCCAAGAGCTGGAATCTGGCCGAGGCGGGAATGGGGATGGCCGCGGTCAACTCGTGGCACAGCCTGCCCGCGCGGGCACGCGCGAACGGCTTCGCACCGTGCGCGGACAACAACTGGGCGAAGAGCTTCCATCCCTACCGCGAGGCGACGCGCGGGCGGAAGGTCGCCGTGATCGGACATTTCCCCTTCGCCCCCGCAGCACTGTCCGAGGCCGGGGAGCTGTTCGTCTTCGAGCGCAATCCCGTCGAAGGCGACTATCCCGACTCGGCCAGCGAATACCTCCTGCCCGAATGCGACTACGTCTTCATCACCGGGTCGTCCTTCGTCAACAAGACGATCCCGCGCCTGCTCGAGCTCTCCCGCAATGCGACGACCGTCATGATCGGGCCCTCCACTCCGGCTTCGCCGATTCTCTTCGACTACGGAGTGGACGTGATAACGGCCTTCGCCTGCGATCAGGGAGCGCTGTTGGATGAAGCGCTGGACGGCAACCTCCTGGGCGGCATGTACGAGGCGGGCATGCGCGTGGAGCGGGCGAAGCCCTTGTGAAGGGCTTCGCCCGCCGGAAGGACTAGAAGGCTATGCGGGTGAAGGCCTCGGTCTGCTCCTTGATCGCCACCTCGGTGGGAAGGCGCTCGATCGAGCTGGCCCCGTAGAATCCGACCACGCCCTCCGTCCGGCTGAGCACGTACTGCGCGTCCTGCGGCTCGGCGATCGGCCCGCCGTGGCAGAGGACGAGGATGTCGGGATCGACCTCGACGGCGGCGTCATGCATGGCCTGCACGCGCTCCACGCATTCGTCGAGCGTGAGCGCCGTGGAGGCGCCGATCGTCCCCTTCGTCGTCAAACCCATGTGGGGCACGAGGATGTCCGCGCCGGCCTCGGCCATGGCCCTCGCCTGCTCGACGTCGAACACGTACGGGGACGTGACCAGGTCGCGTTCGCGGGCTTGCCGGATCATCTCCAGCTCGAGGTCGTAGCCCATCCCCGTCTCCTCGAGGTTCTGGCGGAAGACGCCGTCGATGAGCCCGACGGTCGGGAAGTTCTGGACGCCGGAGAATCCGGCGGCCTTCACCTCGTCGAGGAAGCGGCCCATCACCCGGAAGGGGTCCGTGCCGTTGACCCCCGCGAGCACAGGCGTGTCCTTGACGACGGGGAGGACTTCGTTGGCCATCTCCATGACGATCGCGTTGGCGTCCCCGTAGGCCAGCAGCCCGGAGAGCGAGCCCCGGCCGGCCATGCGGAAACGGCCCGAGTTGTAGATGACCAGCAGGTCGATTCCGCCCGCTTCGGCGGACTTGGCCGATATGCCCGTGCCCGCGCCGCCGCCGATGACCGGGCGGCCCTCGGCGACTTTCGCCCGGAGTCGGGCGAGTACTTGTGAACGTTCCATCGTTCGTCCTTTCTTCTTGCTCCTTGCGCCGCGGGCTCTGCAAGCCCACGGCATTCCGTCAGGCCGCGGAGCCGCTGCGGCCCGCGGGCGCAGACTCCTCGATCATCCGGTGCAGGAGGCGCGCGGATCGCGCTCCGAAGCCGGGATCGTTGATGTGCGCGTCGCATTCGACGATCCGCACATCGCCGGCCGGGGATCCGGCGACGGTTCGCCTCACGGCCTCGAAGAGCGCGGCGTCGGCCTCCTCGTCCCGGAAGGGGCCGGCCTCGGCGTCGATCCCGCTCACGCCCCTCAGCGGCAGCACGAGCGCGACCGGGCCGCGGGCGCCGAGAGCCTTCTCCCCTATCCGCCTGCCGAGTTCGGCGTTCTCCCCCGGAGTGGTCCGCATGAGAGTGACCACGGGATTGTGGACGACGAAGGTCCGCCCCTCGAATCTCTCCGGCACATCCTCGCGCGGCCCGAAGTTGACCATGTCGAGGGCTCCGAAGGAGACGACCTGGGGAATCCCCGCGGCGCCGGCAGCGGTCAGGCGATCCGGGCCCGCGGTGAGGATCCCGCCGACGAGCTCGTCGGCGAGCTCGGTGGTCGTCAGGTCGAGGACTCCCGCGAGCCGGCCGTCGGCGGCGAGCTTCTCCAACGCCCGTCCTCCGGAGCCGGTGGCGTGGAAGACCAAGGTCTCGTACCCGAGGCCGTCGAGGACTTCGCGCGCCTCGTCGACGGCGGGCGTCGTCAGCCCGAACATCGACAGCGCGACGACCGGCTTGGCCTGCCGGCCGCCCTCCGCCCGCCGCCACTCGTACTCCTCGGCCATGCCGGCCGCTGCGGCCGCGGCGTTGCCGAAGACCTGGCTGGACATGCTGTTGATTCCCGCCACGTCCACCACCGAGTACACCATCGCGATGTCGGTTTGCCCGACGTAGGGCGAGACGTCGCCGCAGGCCATGGTCGAGACGAGGAGTTTCGGGAAGCCGACGGGAAGTGCCCGCATCGCCCGGGAGGCCACGGACGACCCGCCCGAGCCGCCGGCGGCCAGAACCGCGTCGATGTCCCCGCCGCGAGCCCGGGCCGCGACGACCGCCGCGGCGCCACGCGCCATGACGTCCATGGCCGCGCCCCGATCGGCGCGCCTGCGCAGGTCCGCGATGTCCTCGCCTGCAGCCCGAGCCACGTCGGCGGCGGTCACGTCGGTCTCGGCGTCGGACAGAGGGCCGACGTCGATCGTCAGGACCGCGGCTCCCCGCGCCCGAATGCACGCGGCGAGGTACTCGCATTCCACGCGCTTCGTGTCGAAAGTTCCAATCAATCCGACTGTTGCCATGTATTCCTCCTCCACGTGGGGTGACCGCGTCGTTGCGGCCTGCTCATCCACGGTATCCGCCGCATCGAGGGCGTTTGTGGACCATTTCCGCTAAAGTGGTCCACAAACGCCGGGCAGGCGGCGCCGTCTTTCACGCCGACGGCGCGATCGATGCCTCCCGCCCGGCGTCCGCGCGCCACGGCACCGCCGCCGTTCCGCCGCCTGACCGTCCGCCAACGCATATGCGTCGACACACGGAGCACCGATGGACACACGCATCGACCCGGCCAAAGTCGCCCGATTCCTGGGCGCATGGCGCTCACAGACGCTCCCCGACTATCGCGCGCTCGCCCACGGGCTGACCAGCCTCATCGACGGATCGCTCCTGCCCGCAGCCCACGTCCTGCCGAGCCAACGCCGATTGGCCGCCGCCCTGGGCGTGGCCCGGGGGACCGTTGTGCGGGCGTACGGGATCCTCCATGAATCCGGCCGCCTGGAGCCTAGGCGCGGCTCGGGGAACTACGTCGCGCGGCCGCGAGCGGTCGGGTCCGACATCGACGGACGCCTCCTGTCCTTTGCGGACCGCTCCCCCGCCGTCGACCTATCCTCCGGGGCCCTGCCGGGCGACGAACTCGTCGCCGAGGCTATAGGCGCCGTGGGGCCGATGCTCAGCGGGGACCGCCTGGCCTCACCGGGCTACTCTCCCTCGGGGCTGCCGGAGCTGCGGAGTCTGATCGCCGAACGGCACACGGACGCAGGCCTGGCGACATCGCCCGAGCAGATCCTCGTCACCGCCGGCGCACAGCAGGCGGTCTGGCTCATCGCCAACGCCTTGGCGGGACCAGGCACGCTCACCCTGCTAGAGGACCCCACCTACCGCGGCGCTCTGGAGGCTTTCGCCGGCGCCGGCGGCCGTGTTCGCGGCGTGCCCTTCGACAACGGGCATCTCGACCTGGAGGCGCTGCGCGACGGCGTGCGCGGCGCCGCGGTCCTCTACGTTCAAAGCCCGATCCACAACCCGACCGGTCTCCACTACCCCTCCCGACACCGGCGCGCGATCGGCGAGATCGCGGGACGGTGCCCGGCCATCGTCGTCGACGACCACTCCCAGGCCGACCTTCCTTGGTTCCGTTCCTCCCCTGCGCCGGGAATGGAAGCCTTCGCCGACCCCGATCGGCTCCTGACCATCGCCACCCTGTCGAAGCTGTTCTGGGGAGGCTTGCGCATCGGGTGGATACGCGGCCCCTCCCCGCTCATCCGCCAGCTCGGGACGTTGAAGAGCGCCGCCGACCTGGGGGCGGCCGTGCCGGATCAGCTCGCCGCGACCCTCTTGCTTCCCCACAGCCGGACCCAGCTCCGCAAACGGAGAGCCGTGCTCCTGGCGCGCTACACGGAGGCCGCGGCGACCGTGCGGGAGATCTTCCCGTCGTGGACGTGGGACCAGCCGGCCGGGGGCACCGGAATGTGGGTGGACACGCGAGGCGACGCCACGATCCTGGAACAGCGCGCCGCTCGCGCGGGAATCCGGCTCGCACCGGGGCGGCTGTTCTCCCGGACGGGCCGGTGGAACCGGCACCTGCGCCTTCCGGTCTGGCCGAAGCGCGAGACGATGGCCAAAGCGCTCCGCACCGTGCGCTCCGGCCTCGAACCCAGTGCGTCCGCGCACCGGCCGAGGTGAGCGTCCGCCTCAGGGCCGGGACCTCAGGGCGAGTCGGGAATCGACGTCACACTTCCCCGAGAAGCCTTCGCGGCATACGGTGGACGCGGCGATTCCTAAGGAGGATCTCGATGTCCGAACGACCCAATCCCGGCCGGGAAGACGGCCGCGACCAGACCCGTCACTCCCTTCCCGTGCACAGCCACGCCCTGCACGACGCCTCGCAGGACGCCGTCCTCGACGTACAAGCGATTCCCCATTTCGTGCGCCATGCCGCGATACTGGGGGCTCTCAGCTCGCTCAACCCCGGCTTCTCCCTGACGATCAAGGCATCCCACTTGCCCGCTCCGCTACTGGCGCAGGTCGATCGGCTGCCGGGAGCCTTCGACTACGAGGTCCTTCAGGACGGCCCCGAGTTCTGGTTCGTCAGGATAACCCGCACGGCTCTGTGAACCGGCCGACCTCGACGTGAGGCCGCGGTCGGCAGGTTCCGCGCTTGCCGGGTCTGGGCGGCGGTTCCGACCCGGGCCCGGCGGGGCTCCGCGTCATCCGAGGTCGTCAGGGTAAGCGGGCTGCCACATGGCGTCCAGGACCGCTTGGACGGGATTGTCGACGTCGGCGGTGGCGACGCCGTCGGCCCGGGCGGCCTCGATGACGGCGACCGCCACGGTCGCGGAGGACGCGCGCAGATCCTCCACGGCGGGGAGCAGCGAGGCCCCTGGAGGGGTCGGGTCGACTTGGCCCGCCACGGCTCGGGCGGCGGCGAGGAGCATTCCGTCGGTTATGCGGCTCGCTCCGGCGACGATCGCTCCGAGCCCCAGGCCCGGGTACAGCAGGGCGTTGTTGCCCTGGCCGATGTGGAAGGCCGTGCCTTCGTATTCGATCGGCGGCACGGGGATTCCGGTGGCCAGGAGGGCACGGCCTTTGCTCCACCGGATGGCGTCCTCGGGGGAGACTTCGATGCGGGACGTCGGGTTGGACAGCGGCAGGAGGATCGGCCGTTCGACTCCCCTCGCGAGCGCGGTGACGACCTCCTCGGTGAACGCATTGTGCAAGGTCGACGTGCCGATGAGGATGGTGGGCTTGACCCGTTCGACGACGTCGAGGAGCTCGATCCTTCGCCCATGTCGTTTCCATGAGGCGACCTCGGACGCGGGCCGGGCGTAGGCCTGCTGGTAGTCGGGCAGAGCGTCCATATCGTCGGTCACGAGCCCGTCGCGGTCGACGAGCCAGATTCGGGCGCGCGCATCGGCTTCGTTGAGTCCGTCGCGGACCATCGCGGCGTGGATCTGGTCGGCCATGCCGGTGCCCGCGGTGCCGGCTCCGAACACCACGAGGCGCTGATCGGCGAAGGACTCCCCGGTGACTTTGAGGCCCGATATGACGGCGGCCATGACGATGGCCCCGGTCCCCTGCATGTCGTCGTTGAAGATCCGGTACTCCTCGCGATGGTTCACGAGTATGCGGCGGGCGTTGGCAGCGCCGAAGTCTTCGAAGTGAAGGAGGGCGCGGGGGTAGAGTTTCGCCGCGGTCCGCAGGTAGAGCTCAACGAAGTCGTCGTAGGCTTCGCCGCGCACGCGGGCGTGGCGGTTGCCCAGATAGAACGGGTCGTTGAGGAGCCTCTCGTTGTCGGTCCCGACGTCGAGGTTGACTGCGATGACGCGGGACGGATCGACGCCTGCGGCAGCCGTGTAGACCGCGAGCTTGCCCACCGAGATGTCGGTGCCGTTGACGCCCCAGTCTCCGATGCCGAGGATGGCTTCGGCGTCGGAGACGACGATGAGGTCGACGTCGTCGGGTCCGAGCCCGAGGGTGTCGAAGGACGCCTCGACATCCTCGGGTCGGTCGATGGACAGGTAGACGGCGCGCGAACGCCGGTAGTCCTGACTCCACTTCTCGATGGCCTCCCCCACCGTCGGGTCATAGACGATCGGGAGCAGCTCGGCCAGGTGGTCGACGAGGAGGCGGAAGTAGAGCACTTCGTTGCGGTCGTGGAGCTGATCGAGGAAGACGTACTTTTCCAGGTCCGTCTCGTAGCGTTCGAGTTGCTTCCACGCGCGCCCGGCCTGCTGGTCGAGGGTTTCCACCGCCGAGGGGAGGCGTCCGGTCAGGCCGATCCGGGCGCGCTGAGCGTGGGTGAACGCGGTGCCGCGGTTAGTCAGGGGATTGAGGATGATCTCCGGTTTCTTTGCCATGGCTTTCCACTCCTTCTCGTAGACCGGGGCGACGCCCTTTCGGCGACCGGGGACAGTTGTGAGATCCCCCGCGAGGATCCTCATCGCGCTGCGATCCCTGAACGGCTCTGGGAATTCCGGGTTCCTCCCGCCGGAGCTCGCCTTCCGGCCGCGGCGGCCGCTCGGGCTTTCGGAACCTCGAACTGACCGATCTCACACGGTGGCCGGGCGCCCGCCCGCTGATTCTAAGCCATCGCCTCCTCGCGCCCGTTCGGACCCGCGCGTGCGGTTCGCGAGGCGTTGAGTCATCCGTCCGGCTCAACCGGAATCCGTCCGGGACCGAACCGCCCCGGAATGAGTGTGGGGCGCGGCTGTTGCCGCGCCCCACTGAGATCGGCGGCTCACGCCGCTCGGGTCACTTGAGGGTGACGGTTGCGCCGGCGCCTTCGAGCTGCTCCTTGGCCTTCTCGGCGGCTTCCTTGTTGACGCCTTCGAGAACGGCCTTGGGGGCCGAGTCGACGAGGTCCTTGGCTTCCTTGAGGCCGAGGCTGGTCAGGGCGCGCACTTCCTTGATGACCGGGACCTTCTTGTCTCCGACGGATTCGAGGATGACGTCGAAGGAGTCCTTCTCCTCTTCGGCGGGGGCCTCCTCGCCCGCGGCGGGAGCGGCTGCGGCGACGGCTGCGACGGGGGCCGCAGCGGTGACGTCGAACTCCTCTTCGAACGCCTTGACGAAATCGTTGAGCTCGACGAGGGTGAGCTCTTTGAAAGCTGCGATGAGCTCTTCGGTGGAGAGCTTAGCCATGATGGCCTTCCTTCCTGATGCCTGCTACGCGAGCAGATGTATCCGTTGATTGCGCGGCGCCCGGTCAGGCGGCCGCTTCTTCCTTCGCGCGCAGCGCGTCGATGGTGCGCACCGTCTTGGAGACGGGCGCCTGGAAAACGTATGCCGCCTGGAACAGGGCAGCCTTGAGCACACCCGCGGCCTTGGCCAGGAGCACTTCGCGGGACTCGAGGTCGGCAAGCTTGGCGACGTCCCCGGCCGAGAGCACGGTGCCCTCCAGAACGCCACCCTTGACGACGAGCGCAGGGTTGTCCTTGGCGAAGTCGCGGATCGCCTTGGCGGCCTCGGAGACTTCACCGGTTACGAACGCGATCGCCGTCGGACCGGCGAGGGCGTCGTCGAGGCCTTCGACGCCGGCCTGCTTGGCCGCGATGGCGGTGAGCGTGTTCTTGGCGACCTTGTACTCCGCGTCGGCGCCGAGTGAGCGGCGAAGCGTCTGCATCGCCGCGACGGTGAGCCCGCGGTATTCAGTGAGCAGGATAGCTGAGGAGTTTTCGAACTTCTCCTTGAGTTCAGCGATCGCCGCCGACTTGTCGGTCCGTGCCATTGGGCCTCCCTTCGGTCGTGTGTCGCAGGACGCCCATGGCAAAAGCCCCGCGCAGGCGTGCACGGGGCTCGGCCGAATCCGCTCGGCTGAAACTCGATTCTCACCTGCGCCGGCCCTCATGGGTTTAACTCCCGCCCGGAGACGGGGGACCTGCGGTCTTTGGCGGGGAACAGCTTATCGGATGAGAAGGCGGCCGCGCCAATCCGAACGGCCGGGCAGGAAGTTCCCCTCCTCACACCACGCTCCCCGCGAGATCGCGGAAGGCTGCCACGCGGACGACGTCTACCGCCGGCCGGCCGCCCTCGCGCGTTGCTCCAAGCGCACCGTGGACATACAGATCCCCGCGAAGCGAAAGCCGGGCGTCAATGCTGGCGACCGCGTTCTGATGCAGCTCCTCCCCGCAGAGCGAAAGCCAGCCTCCGGGAGACGACGCTCATCCGATGGCCTGGGAGATTCTGTGGACGAGCATGTCGAGGGCGACGAGGTTGTGCCCTCCTTCGGGGATGATCAGGTCCGCGTTGCGCTTGGAGGGCTCGACGTACAGCTCGTGCATGGGCTTGACGGTCGTCAGGTACTGCCGTTCCACGGATTCGAGGGTCCGCCCGCGCTCGACGACGTCGCGCTTGATCCGGCGCAGGATGCGCACGTCAGCATCGGTGTCGACGAAGATCTTGATGTCGATCAGATCGCAGATCGCCGGCTCGGCGTAGATGAGTATGCCCTCGACGATCACGACGGGCGCGGGCAGGATTCGCGTGGTCTCGCAGGAGCGATTGTGCGCGGAATAGTCGTAGACGGGGCAGTCGACGGCCTGCCCGGCCACGAGCCGTTCGAGCTGGCGGACCATGAGGGCGTTGTCGAAGGCGTCGGGGTGGTCGTAGTTGAGCAGGCAGCGCTCCTCGTAGGTGAGCTCGTCGTGGGCCTTGTAGTAGTTGTCGTGGAAGATCACGGACGCCTCGCCGGAGAACCGCTCCAAGAGCCTGTTCGTCAGGGTCGTCTTGCCGCTGCCGGTGCCGCCGGCCACTCCGACCACGAGCGTCATACCGAGCCCTCCTCCGCGAACGTCGACGGCAACAGTATCCGACGGCCGGGCACACGGTGCAATGCGCGCCGGCCGCGCCGCGGGATTGGACCGGCTCTCGTCCCGTGGGACGGCGCCTTGCCGAGTGGCTGCCAGTCCCCGACCCGGTCCCGACTCGCCGGACGGCGGGCCCGGCCGTCTCGAATCCGCGGTCGTGGGCCCCCTGCGGCCGCGGGTCTCAGCGGCGCAGATCCTCGTTCACCTCCTCCAGGCTGGAAGCGCCGACCACTCCGAGCATGAGGAGGAGGTATCCTGCGACGGCGAAGCCGACCAGTCCCCATCGCCATCGCGGACGGTCGGCGATGAGGCTCGCGGCGGCGCAGTAGAGGGCTGCGATGCTCACGGCGTAGCGACCGGAAACGGTGCGGAAATACGATGCGGAGATCGCCAGCTCGCGCGCTTGGACGATTCCGGCGGCGACGGCCGGCCCTCCCCCGGCCGCGAGGGCGACCGCCCTGCGCTGGCGGGAATGCCAGAGACCGATGAGGGCGACCACCGGCAGGAGCGAGTAGAAGACGTAGAGCAGGTCGGCCCACAGGAAGGTCGTACCGGATTTGATGCCCGGCTGGAAGTAGAAGTCCGTGCGCGGGTCCGTCAGCCCGTAGGCGTCGAGGATGCTCGGCAGCACGTAGCGCAACCCGTTCTCATCGACGGACGCCGTCGACAGGCCGCTGATCGCCGGGATGTAGCCCGCCGGCGTGCGGGCGTTCTGCCACGCGGTCCACGCCAAGTAGGGCCCGGCCGTGGCGAGCGCGTTCGCGAGGACGACGCGCACGAGCCTGCGACGCACCTGCCGCCTGTCGCACTCCTCCCGGCACAGGCCGAAGCGCTCCGGTGCGAGCGCGGCCAAGGCGACGACGATCATGACGGTCACCATGGCGGCCAGCGAGATGACCCGCGTGCACGCTATGGCGGCCGTCAGGGCCGCCGGCGCACCCCACCCCAGACGGCGGTGCACGAAAATGCGCGCTCCGACCCACACGGCGGCCGCGCCGGCCAGGAGGGTGACGGCGTCGTTGTGGACGATGGCGGCCGACGCCGCGACGGCGGGCGTCGCCAAGCCGAGGAGCGCTCCGCCGAAGGCCGCCACGCGGGAGGCCTTCCAGGCGCGGATCGCCAAGAACAGAGCGGCGACTCCCCCGGCGACGAAGAGCGCCGAGATCCATCGGGCGCCGGTGACGAATCCGGTGCCGGCCACGGCCGCGACGGCCTTCCCCCCGTATCCGGCCGCGGCGAAATAGAGGGGCGGATGGAAGCCGTTGTAGTTCTCACCCTTCAAGGGCCATTTCGCGGGGTTCCTTCCGGCCTCGGCCGCTTTGCACGGGGGTGGGGCGACGCCCCGGATCCTGCCCTCCATACCCCGGCAGGACCAGTCTTCCAGGCTCGCCGTCGCCAGCTTCTCGCCGCGTACGGGGACGTGCCCATCGGCGACTTTGCGCGAGTAGTCGATGTAAGTCCACTCGTCGTACCGGCTGACGGCCGGGCCGTTGCCGATCGCGACGGCGCTCCATGTCAGGCTGAGCAGGATCAGCAGCACGGCCAGCACGCCGTCACGCCTGAGCCATGTCTTCGCAGTCCCTTCGAGCCACTCCCCCACTCGGGTGAAAGAGGCCCCATGCCGTTCGCTATCGGGCACAAGAAGCCTTCCGCTTCTCCCCCGCACGCCATGACTTCGCCGCGCGTCCGGACCCTTTCTCCCCCGCACGTCCGAGACCCGTCCGGCAGAGTCCATGCCGGCGTCTGCGGCCCTCGCATTTCTCCACCAGTCCAGGTTAGGTCACGGGGCGAGGGACGCGCACCATCGACTCAACCCTACCGGCCCCGCCCACGGCCGCGGATTCGCCGGCTTCAACGAGGCGAACCCGCCACATTCTCAGTTGGGGGCGTGGATGAGAGCGCCATTTGTCCCTATCACTCAAACGAATGTTTCCACCCATATCTGCTACAGCCATGCATACGAGGTAAGCTACTCTTGCTTATTTCTCCACTTTATGATATATTTTTATTTGCATTTTTATGCACTTTGGATCCTATCGTACAATAAAGTCATTTTTAAGTGAATAATTCTCACTATAAACAGTAGTTGTGGTTTGATAGAAATATTTCTATCAAACCACAACTACTGTTTCCGAATTTAAAAAATTAATATTTAATCGATTTAAATTAGTAAAATATTAGAAATAGAAAGGTAACTTTAGTGAAGATCATAGTTCGTTATGAACGAGACAATCCTACTTCTCGAAATCCATGTTATTACCGTACATTTGAAATCAAAGATTGCGAATGTCATACTATGATTGAAATAGACTACAGAGAGCGTTTAAATATTTTAACAAATATTGAAAATATTAAAAAACGTAATATACAAAAAATTATAACAGAAAATTTCAATAAACTCAATTATAATGGAATACGTCAATATTTACTCAACACAGTTTACATTAACCTTATTTTTGAAGATAATTTTGAAATCCAATATAAATACAAACTTTCATTATATGAAAAGTTTCCATTCGTTATTCCAGATCCCATCGACGATCAACTCGCCGTTATGCACATTCGAACACTCATCGATTCTCTCCCCGAACGAGAAAAAGAAGTTCTTGTGCGTCACTGTTTGGAGGGTTACACACTCCGTGAAATCGCGAAGGCGCAAGGAGTTTCGCAACCGATGATTTCTCGGATTCTGAAGCGTGCACGAGCCCGCTTGGCAGAAAAATTGAATAGATAAATTTTGCACGGGAAACGACGCCCCTAATCGCTCGGTAGCTGCGTGGGGGTTATCGCTCAGCCTCTCTCACTGCCCTACCAGTGGGGGGGAGCTTCTGCCCTCCACTTCACAACTAGATCTCCAACAAAGAGGGAATTCACTATGGATCAGATGGTTCTCGAAACGCAGCAATGGTTGAATAAGACCTATGGAGCCGATTCGCGTTTTAAAAAAGTAAAGGAAGACGGACAAACCGGTTGGCCGACGGTTCACGGACTGACTCGTGCCCTGCAAATTGAACTTGGCATCCAACAGACTGCTGACAATTTCGGCAACGGAACCCAATCTCGTTTCCAGGCTCGGTACCCCGATGGAGTACAAGAGCAAAATTCAAGTGACAATAGCACTTCAAACATCTATGAAATTATTCAAGGGGCTCTATGGTGCAAAGGATACTCCACTGGATCACATATTACTCCACATTTTTACAATAACGTCGGTAAAGCGATTTTAGCTTTAAAAAATGATATGGGTTTTGGAGATGGAAGCACTGTTGATCTTGAAATAATGAAAGCGCTTTTATCGATGAAACAATTTGTTTTACTTAATAGATACGGAGGTAAAAACGCAATTCGTTATATTCAGCAAAATATCAATCGCGATTACCGGCGGTATACAGGCGTAATTCCCACCGACGGAATTTACGGTAGAGAGATGAATAAAGCCCTTATACAAGTACTTCAAGCCATCGAAGGATTTACTCCCGCGGAAGCCACTGGAAATTTCGGTGTTGGTACACGTTCGCGACTTAAAACGATTAATCCTTCCAACGCCAGTGCGAATAAGAAATGGGTCTGGTTGGGAAGCATCGCCTTACTCTGCAATGGTTATGGTGAGGAAACGACGTACTCCTGGGACTCAGAGGTGGAGCAAACAATTCGCCGATTCCAAGCCGACTATGTTCTTCCTTCAACAGGACGGCTCGATTTGACGACATGGATGAGCCTGCTCACTTCGAAGGGGGACCCGAATCGCAAAGCCTTGGCATGCGATACCCGTTTCGAAGTCACAGGAGAGCTTCTCACCAAATTCAAATCCGACGGCTATGAAATTGTTGGTCGGTATCTCACCGAGCCCGGTCAGGCGAACAAAAAGCCTGAAGAATATTTCAAAGCGATTCGGCCTGGCGAACTCAAACGCATCACTGAAGGAGGACTGAAGTTCTTCCCCATTTTCCAAGAAAATTCACGTCAACTCGATGATTTTACGCTGCAGAATGGAGCACGTCACGCGCGGGAAGCCCGGATAGCTGCACAACGTTTGGATATTCCTTCCACATATATATACTTTGCTGTTGACATGGATGTTCTTGACTATCAGATCGATTCTCACATACTTCCATATTTTCGATCGATTTTAGACAATCTTGGTGGTGGGTATCGAGTCGGAATCTATGCGTCTCGGAATGTCTGCTCTCGCGTAATCAAAGCTGGCTGCGCCGGATCAGCCTTCGTATCAGATATGTCCAGTGGATTCTCAGGAAATCTGGGGTTTCCTATCCCCTCAGAGTGGAACTATGATCAGTTCGCCGAAATCAAAGGCTATGGAGGCCAGTGGGATCTCGATAAAGTCGCACATTCCGGCAGAAGTTCGGCCGTATCTTACACCCAATCCCGTAACATCGGCGATATAAACATGGACACGTCAACCGATTACTTGAAGCTACCACCTATCGATCTTATTTGGCATTTTGAAAAACGTTTCGAAGAATTGCGCGGCCAAGGAAAAGTTGGGGTAAACAATTTAATAGATCCTGGAAGTGGTAAAACAAACAAGATCACCGTCCCTACTTTCTACTGCATTCTAAACTATCTTGCCAAGTCGTATCTGCGTGACGGGGGAAATCTTTCCACTTTTCTGTGGGAGAAAGCCGCTGAGCCCTTCCGATACGAGGACGCGCTGGCGCTGGAGAAGGATGGTACCGCGAAGAAAATCATCGTGGCTCTCGACCGTTACATCGGTGGGCACCCACAGAATATGATCGATGCGAATGGCGGTCAAGTCGATCTCGCGCATCTTTCCGCCACGATCCTCGGGTACATGAGTAAGAGCATAATTCCGTCCAAGTGGACAGGCTGGGCTGGTGACCTCGCAAGCGGCATGAAGAATCTTCAGCGCTTTAAGGAATGGAACCCGGATTCATCGCTGCAAGCTGCTGCTGAATCGCTGGTCGGCCACGAGGAGGACTATTTGCAAACGCCTGGCCTCGCAGGAAAGATCACTCGTAAAGGCGATGATGCGATCCGCAATACCTGCAGCTATTCAGATTTGTGTTCTGATGGAGATGCCATCACTCTCAAACATGATATAGACGCTAATGATAAAAAAGATCCTCATGCTCTATCAAAAACTATACGAATTTACTATAATAATAAAAATGTTCTTGCGAATCGTTTCAAAGAAATCGCTTGGACTGTCCATGCACACAATCAAAATGAAGCAGCAAAAGTATTCCATGATGAATTAACAGAAACTGGAAAAAATAGTATACGGGAAATGCTCTCAGGTAAAGTTGATAAAGATATTATACAGTCCATGTGTGAAGCGTTAGCTAAATTCATCTTCTGAGATTTGATAAGTGATTATTTATCGCGGGGGCAATTTGGCAATGACGTAGCGGATTGCTCCCGCGATAAGATAAGTAAGACTCGCCCAAAATCCAGCAGTTAAGTATGGTTGGATCTTTTCAAAGAAACTTTTCCAATCATAGTAAAGTGGTCCCGGATATTCGGTAGCAATTGTACCAAACACAGAACCGCAATAAGCGCTTAAATAACATATACAGAATTTTATACCTGACATAGCCTCCCACGTTCGATTGGGTATACAAAACACTATAATTATTCCTGAAATCACAAATTCAGAAATATAAAATGCAAAGACACCTAATAAACCTAAAATATAACTTGGAAAGATAATTGACCAAATAAGATCCAATACAACAAACGCTCCCATAATTCTTAGAGGTAACCAAATTTTCACGAAACACCATTTAAAAGTAAAGTAAATTTTTTCATTCTATATCCTAAATAAATTTATGGTAGAAAACATTTCTAAACATTATCATTGATATGACAAATAAACTAATTTAATATATTGATCATATTTTCAAAATAAAATTAGTTTACATGTTAATTCCTTATTAAAAATTATCATGAATTTATTCTTATTTTATTCCATATAAATCGCTCCAATCGCTGCTATTGATGACGTCTATGACGTCACGGTCAAATATAAGCCCGTAAGCCATCTTGTACCTCGCTTCCCTCGGTTGTCCTGCCATAGCAGAATATAACCTACAATGGAAAACCCAGATTTCATTACACTGAATTCACGGATTTCATTATCATGCCGATAAAATTGCGAGCGCAATATCGGAGTCTACCCCATATCTGTCACCGCCACGCCTGCGAAAGCAGGGTTCTTTCGGGTATGACGCGAAAGATCGGTCTTTCAGGAACAGCTTCTCCGGAAGCGGCACATTCCAATCGGATGCGGCTCCTCGTCACGATTCAGCCCCCGGCTTTCATATTGCGAAGCTCCGCCCGGCCGACACGACGGCTACTGCCGCCCTGCCTCACTGGATTCGCGCCCCTATCCGGGCGGAAACGCCTATTCGCTATCGCAAGGGCAACTCGACGACGCCATACCGGAACGCGCCTGCGATAAGAAGAGAATGCTGTGGGGCCCGCCGACTGGCGGGCCCCACAGATAGCCGATGACGCAAACCGGAGAGCATCCGACTCGGGGAAACCTCGATTTCAGGTTCGGAAATGAACGTCCAAAGCGTCCATGCGTGCGCTCACGTGTTGTCGTGCCGGGAGGCACTCACATGCCAGGCAGGGAAAACCCGCGGTCAGGAGGCGTTCTCAGAGACGAGATTGCGAGTCTTGGTGGTGTCCAGCGGGAT
>ERZ773090.427-NODE-427-length-23587-cov-6.94076_pt1 | contig 23587 bp, 20 predicted proteins | sample MGYA00580579_ERZ773090 | MGnify/ENA primary metagenome ERZ773090 (study PRJEB29015, sample SAMEA2738014) | human oral metagenome | biome: human oral; feature: human-associated habitat; material: dental | place: China | collected 2132 ... | reverse complement strand
TGATTATGACTACTATCTGGAGAAAAAGGCAGAGCAGGAAGCCTTGCGTGAGGAGTCGGAGCAGGCCAGTCCTGAAAAGCCAGCACCTGCCAATGACTATCAGCTTCAAAAGGAAAACCAGAAAGAACAGCGCCGGCTAGCCCGTCGCCTAGAACAACTGGAAGCGCAAATCGAGGACTTGGACAGCCAGATCAGTCAGCTTCAGGAAGCCATGCAGGCAACCAATGACGCTAGCGAACTCATGGAGAGCCAGCAGCAAATCGACCAGCTGACCGTCGCCCAAGAAGAAGCCATGCTAGAATGGGAAGAACTAGCGGAGAAGGTGTAGGTAAAGAATAGAATTAGATGAGCAGCCTGCAGGAGTGAGCAGTTTCCATGAGGAATGAGCTTTATAGAGTCTGTAGTAAACATCAGGAAAAAATCGTACTCAGTGTGTTTCAGTTATTATGATCGTTAGGGTTTTGATAACTGAAGCACTTTATTAAGGAAAACAAGGAGATAATGATGGATTTTCTAGTAATATTTATGATTGCAATGCTTGCAATTTTTGCTTTCGTAGGTTGGATAGTTTATTGGGCGATTAGCCATTCCGCTAAAAAGAATAAAGTATACCAAGCCTTTGCTTCTAGGCATGGCTATCAATTTGATAAAGCACAAGGTAATGACTATTATAGGGATTATTCCAAGCAAAAAACAAGTAACGACTTGGTCGTGGAAATATGGTAAAAGTTGCCTACGTAATTTCAGGTAACTATAATGGTTCTCAATTTCGGGCTTTCACCTATCATTTTGAGGGGAATGCAATCGAGAATACTGGTCCTGGTGGAGTGTTCAGTATTGTTATGATTCAGTGCCCTAATGAACCAAAAGGTCAGCTTTCAGAGCAAATGTTTTATGAAAATGGAATGTTCTGTGAATACCTTCGAGAAAATTTGAACGTAGAAACGATTCATGAGAGAATTGAGAAATTGGCCAATATTGCAAATGCAAAATGTTCCTGACCGGTATTCAATCTAGAGATTTGGTAATAATATGTATATAGTTAATTAGAAAGAGCTTAGAATGTTTTTTAGAAGACGGCGTATGTATTTGAATCAATTTAATGATAAATCTATGACAAAACAATCATTATTTAAAGCTAGTTTTGAAGAGAGTCTAAATTTACAGGATGATCCCATTTCTGGAGAATTTTCCAATAAAAATTTAGTATCTGCTCAAGAAAAAGAGAAATACAGAGGTACTACAAAATCGTATGTATGGTTGACTTTTTTAACAATTGTTTTCATAATCGGTCCTAATTGGCTTATAACAGCTTTAACTAACTACCTTTATCATCATTCTGAGGATTCTCCTCTATTGCCACCGGTTCATAATTTCTTGCCTAACTGGCTATTTATTATTTTCTTACTCGTATGGCTTTTACTGATTCTTTTTGGGAAACGCTTTTCTCAGCAGTTTATCCTTATATATAGAGGACAATTTCACTTATTTGTCACATTCCTAATTTGGTTGATTGTCGAAATGAATCTATTTTTATTGACATTTTTGTATAGTACGATGAAAGCGACAGGGGCAATCCTTTTCTTTGTTTTGTTTGGGCTTATGTGTTGCATTATTGTCCGAAGCAGGCGAACTTCGTTACTGTCATTGCTATATGGCAAACAAGAAGATGAACAAGACTGGCTGGGGAGACTGTTTCATAAAGTGGCTTTATTTATCTTCAAATATGGTTTTGGAGTTATTGTAGTTTTGCTCATTTTTAGGTTGTTCTTTCCTCAGGTGGTAGGTTTTAGCTTAGATGCCTTAGGTATTTTGTTTATTTGGTTTGTAGGTGATTTGTTATTTGTCATGCTAGAAAGTTTTCTGATATTTCCATTTATGCTACAAGGCTACTACAAATGGAAATACCCAGAAGAATATCGTCAGTGGGAAGGAAAGTCTATAGAGGAATGGTATGGAAAGAGGTACTTGAAAAAGCACCCTGAATTATTACAAAAGAAGATTGGTAATCAAAGTTATGACTAAAAGATCTATTTTTAAGGCTAGTTTTGAAGAGAGTTTGAATCTGGAAGATGATGGTTTTTTACAGTATCAGAAAAAAGATGTCTATGGCAAATTAGAAAAGTATTATAAAAAAGGTAATCCTTCTATAGGATTAAAAATTCAGAGTGTTATTCTGGCGTTGATATTTCCAATAAGTTTAAATTTCATGCTTTTAGTAATTTCTATTTATCTACATGATTCCAACCCAAAAGATTTAGCTGTTTCTATATCTAAAACTCCCTTATTGTCAGCTGAAATATATGTTTTATTCCTGTTTGTATGGTTACTCATTGTCTTAGTTGGAAAGTTCATTAAAAGAAATTATTTATTGCCATATCGTTATCATTTTCATGTTATCACATTTTTAATTTGGCTTAGTCTTGAATTTAATCTGTTAGCGATTGATATGTCATTACCAACTTTATCTATTTGGATGGTTGCTGTTATTTTTGTTTTTATTTCTATATTAGCCTATTTTATGTTTAGCCTTGAAATTGAAAGTCTTAAAAAACTGATGTATGGTAATGGAAGTGGCTCTTCTCTTCGCAACAAAATTGCCAATAAGATAGCGATTTATGGAATGAGCTTTTTGGGAATTGGAGTAATTATAAACTTTATTATAAAGAGTTATTCCATAAAATTTTCAACTTCGTTGGAAGGCTTAGGTCTTTTGATAACATGGATTATCCTAAATATTGCTGTGATTGCTATGCTAATCTACATCGAATTTCCTAGTTATTTACAAGCCTTCTACAAATGGAAATATCCCGAAGAATACCGAGAATGGGAAGGCAAGTCCGTAGAGGAATGGTACGGGAAAAAATATTTAAAAAAACACAAGGAGTTATTAAGAAACAGATGAAAAGAACGATTGGTATGGGTAATAGAGATAAGTAGATAGAGTTCTTTTAGCAGAATCTGCCTTTTCTGATTTTCAGCCGATAAGATTTTGACGAAAAGAGCCTCGTCTGAAAATAAAATCCGAACAAAGGGGCTGGAAGGTAGTTTTGAAAGAAGCGACTAGGGAGCAGAACAGCAATTAAAGGAATTGAAGTGGTAAACAAATGGAAGATTTAGGCAAAGTTTTTCGCGATTTTCGTTTAAATGGGCATTATTCATTGAAGGAAGCGGCGGGTCAGGTTTGCTCGACTTCTCAGCTGTCTCGTTTTGAGCTGGGTGAGTCTGACATGACCCTCTCGAAATTTTTAGATCTCTTGGATAATATCCATGTGACTCTTGAAAATTTTATGGACAAGGCCCGGAATTTCCAGCAGCATGAGCACGTAGCTATGATGGGTCGGATTATCCCTCTTTACTACTCAAATAACGTCAAGGGATTTCAAGACTTGCAAGCAGAGCAGTTGGAAAAGGCCAAGGCAAGCAACGCGCCTCTTTACTATGAACTGAATTGGATTTTGATGCAGGGCTTGATTTGTCAGCGAGACAGTCAGTTTCGCATGAGGCAAGAGGATTTAGATAAGGTGGCTGATTATCTCTTCCAAGTGGAAGACTGGACTATGTATGAGCTGATCCTATTTGGTAATCTCTATAGCTTCTATGATGTGGACTACGTCTACCGTCTGGGCAAGGAAGTCATGGAGCGGGAGGACTACTACAAAGAAATCGGTCGCCATAAGAAATTAGTCTTGATTATAGCGCTCAATTGTTACCAGCATTGTTTGGAAAGCTGTTCTTTTGATAAGGCAAGTTACTTTGAGGCTTACGTAGAGAAAATCATTGGCAAGGGCATCAAACTCTATGAACGCAATGTATTCCTCTATCTAAAAGGTTTTGCAGCTTATCAGAAGGGAGAGAAGAAGCAGGGAATCAAGCAAATGCAGGAAGCCATGCACATATTTGAAGTGCTGGAACTACCTGAGCAAGTCGCCTATTATCAAGAGCATTTCCATAAGTTTGTAAAAGCATAATTTCCCAAATATGGGAAAAATAAAGAACCTCCCTCCATTCCTGATACAATAGTTTCAGAAATGGAAGGAGGTATTTTTATGAATCGAAATGCAGCACAGCTGATTACACGGGCTGCTATTAATAAAATTGGAAATATGCTCTATGACTATGGAAACAGCATCTGGCTTGCTTCTTTGGGAGCTCTGGGACAGACGGTCTTGGGCATTTATCAGATATCAGAGCTAGTTACTTCCATCTTATTCAATCCTTTGGGGGGAGCTATTACGGACCGCTTTTCCAGACGTAAGGTGCTGATGGTAGCGGACTTGATTTGTGCTGGTCTTTGTCTGCTGATTTCTTTTATTTCAAATGACCAGCTCATGATTGGAGCGCTGATTTTTGCTAATGTGGTTCAGGCTATAGCCTTTGCTTTTTCTCGACCAGCTAATAAGTCTTATATTACTGAAATTGTGGACAAGGAAGACATTGTGGCCTACAATTCTCATCTGGAGCTGGCCTTGCAGGTTATCAGTGTCTCAGCTCCAGTTCTGTCTTTTATCGTGATGCAGTATGCAAATCTGCGCATGACCCTTCAGCTGGATGCTCTTAGCTTCTTTCTGGCTTTTGCCTTGGTTTACTTTCTGCCTAATCATGAGCCAAGCAAGCAGAAGTCTCCCATCAATCTTGGAAATATCCTGAGAGATATCAAGGAAGGTTTAGTTTATATTCGTCAGCAAAAAGAAATTTTCTTTCTGCTTTTGGTAGCTTCTGCAGTCAACTTTTTCTTTGCGGCTTTTAATTATCTATTGCCTTTTACCAATCAGCTCTACGGCAAGACCGGCTCTTATGCAACTATTTTGAGTTTGGGAGCTGTAGGCTCAATCGTTGGAGCTATTCTAGCTAGCAAGGTTAAGGCTAGTATGGGAAATCTTCTTCTAGCTCTGCTATTGACTGGTGTAGGAGTTGCGGTCATGGGTGTCTCTGCCTTGCTACCGGTTCATCCATATTTCTCCTATTCTGGTAATCTTATCTGCGAGCTCTTTATGACTGTGTTCAACATTCATTTCTTCAGCCAGGTTCAGACCAAGGTGGACAAGCAGTACCTAGGACGAGTTTTCTCAACGATCTACACGCTGGCAATTCTTTTCATGCCTCCCGCGACTTTTCTAATGACTCTTCTGCCGAGTGTCCACACCCTTTCCTTTCTTCTGATTGGTTTCGGAGTGATGGGATTGGCTTTGATTTCCTACCTTTATCAAAAGAGAATACAAAAAGACTAGGCTGGATTTCCAACCTAGTTTGTTTGTATAGTATTTTAGGAAAAGGCAGCAAGCTACAGACCAGGCTATATGGTGTACGGCAAGGCGATTTCACAAAGTAATAAAAGATAAACTGAACGATGTTATCAGATAGCCCATTCGCCCTTGCGAAAGATAGGAACCCGACTGCCATCTGGGCAAATTCCGTCGATATCCATCTGATTGGAGCCAATCATAAAGTCCACATGGACACTTGAACGGTTGAGGCCAGCAGCTTTTAGCTCTTCTTCGGAGTAATTCTCTCCGCCGACTAGACTGATTGGATAGGCAGCGCCGATAGCCAAATGGTTAGAAGCATTCTCGTCAAAGAGCGAGTGAAAGAAGGTGATGCCCGACTGAGAAATGGGACTTGAATCTGGTACAAGGGCGACTTCTCCCAAGTGTCTAGCTCCTTCATGTTGAAAAATCAAGTTTTTGATAGCTTGCTCCCCTTTTTCAGCAGTTGCCTCTACGATTTGACCGTTTTTAAAGACCAGATGAATGCCTTCGATAAGTTGTCCATTCAAGTTGAGTGGCTTGGTGCTAGAGACATAGCCGTCTGCTCGTCGGAAATCAGGTGCTGAGTAGATTTCCTCGGTTGGCATATTAGCAATGCAGTAGTTCCCTTGCTCGTCGAAGCCACCGACAACATCCCAGCGATGGTTCTTAGGCATTCCCACAGTCAGATTAGTTCCCGGAGCAAGATAATGCAAAGCAGTAAACTGGGCTTGGTTTAAAATCTGAGCCTTAGCATTTAGCTTTTCACGGTGAGCAATCCAGGCAGCAGCAGGGTCATCCTCGTAAACTTTACAGGATTTGAATATCTGGTCCCATAGCAAGTCAGTCGCTTCTTCCTCGTCTTTGGCCTTGGGGAAAATTTTCTGAGCCCAAGCTTTACCTGCCGCAGCAGCCACGGTCCAGCAGATTTGTTTGCTTTGGGCCGCCATCATCAGTGGTTGCGAGATTTTTGCATAGACCTCAGTAGCTTTGGCGACTCTGTCTGGCGAGATATTTTGGAAGGCCTCCGGATGGGACGATGGGATAAGTAGGTAACTAGCTTTCTTATCTAAAAGATAGTGAAATTCAGAAACCTTATAGTCAGGAGCTTTTTCTAAGCGGTCTAGCTGATTGTGAAGGAGTTGCTGGTATTGGATTTGCTCGTCGGTCCATAGGACGATGACTTCATGGGCGCCGAGTGCATAGGCTTCTTTGACAATTAAACGAGCCAGTTCTGCCTGCTCAACCTCAATACTGAGAGCAACCGTTTGTCCCGGCTGGACATTGATACCGTAAGTAACTAGAATTTTAGCGTATTTGCGTAGGTTTTCTTGAAAATTTACTAGAGTCATGTTTGTTTTCCTTTCTTGTAGAGAAGTGGCGAGTGAGATAACAGCTCACTCGAAAGCAGCGAATATCTTTTTTATAGCACCCACCACTGATAAAGCGACCAATAGAGAATGTTGGCTATGATGGTGAGGGCAGCTAGGCTGGTCAGGACTGTCAGGAAGAGCCGTCCCTTGCTTAATCGGCTTTTGGCCTTAGTTACCCAAGGATAGAGGAGTCCTGCTAGCAGTAAAATTCCCAGTCCAGCGAAGACCATATAGCGCCAAGGTTGCATGATACCAGTCTTGCTGACAGTCATAACAGTAAAGATGAGATAAGAATTGAATCCAACGGCGAGAATAGTAAGCGAGGTCAGATAATTCCAGATTTTTAAATCTACTGGAGCCTTGGCAGGTGTCTTTCTGATCAAACGAATCAGGTCAGCCACTCCGCTGATGATGAGATTGATAAGAGCATAGACCAGCCCGACAAAGAATAAGGCGTACATGGCATAGTCTTTGTAGATCTCAATGTCCGCAATCTTGTAGCTATCTCCGTCCGCATTTGTGATAGTCTCTTGGTTATTCGCATGGCTAAGGACTGCATATCCTTGAGTGAGGAGAGGATTGTCTGCGCTTTTTGGGGCGTAGCTGGTGTATAAAAATCCTCTGGTAATTGATATCGGTCCAGTCTCGAAGTAGCGGGCTTTGCGGTAAAAGCCAGGCTGAAAATTTTTAAAGGCTGTTTTGTCAGTCTTTTTCTTGTCTCCAAAAATCAGCTGGGGCATCTCGCTATTATAGATTTGCTCTTGGGATTGATTGGTCATGACGGCATAACCGATGCCGTTTTTCAAGTCAAGCAGAATATTGGAGGAGAAGGCGTCGGTATTCCCTCCATGGCCGACAAGAGTCGTGCCGTACTCTTGGGTCCAGAAGCCATGCATGTTGAGCGGTATATCCGTGCCAGGATAGGTGGAGCTAGCTGTGTAAAGAGTTGTCCAGGTTTCCTTCCGCTTAAATAGCTTGTCCTGACTCAGGAGGGCTTGGGCAAACTTCTGGAAATCTGCCATAGTACCGGCGGCCTGACCTGCTGGATAGATGTCCATGTAGAAGTTGGATGCTCCAAGAGACTGTCCTTCTGTACTGTAGCCTTTGTCTTCCTTCCGCTTTTCGCGCACATAGTCATTATCTGTAAAGCCTGGTAGGATAGCCGTCTTATCCATGTCCAATGGCTGGAAAATATGCTTATGGACATAGTCTGAGAAGCTCTGACCGGAAACCTGCTCCACGATATAAGCGGTCAAGGCAGTGCTGTAGTTCGAATAGGCGGTCTTTGTGCCAGGCTCAAAGATTTGGGCAGGCTGCTTAGTTGATAGGAATTCTTCCATGCTGATGTCATGGTAGTTCATGGCCGCACCAGACTCTTCAAAACCAGCTTGATGATTCATCAGATCTAGCATGGTAATAGGCTTGTCGTAGCGAATAGTCTTGAGGAAGTCCTTTGGCAGATAGGTTTTTATGTCAGTTTCTAGGTCTATCTTGCCTTCTTCCCAGAGTTGCATGACTGAGATCCAAACAGTCAACTTGGTCACAGAACCCCATTCAAAGACGCTTTTGTCATCCACTTTGATGCCTTTTTCTTTGTCCGTATATCCAAAGTTGGCATGGTAAATCGTACCGTTCTTGTCAAAGACTGCCGTTGTCATACCGGCTGTTGTCTTTTCATGCTCCTTGACAAAGTCTTGGATTTTCTGCCCAATTTGGCTGCGCTCTATACCTGATGGCAGCTTTTGTGATTCATCAGCTAATGCAGTGATTGGTTGGAAAATTCCTAGGCTGAGAATAGCCAGAAGACATAAAAACATTCGTTTTGTCATCATATTCATACTCCTTTTTGACATGTTTCAGATTTAGCTATTGCAGCAATAGATCAAAAGGCCGAGGACTAGGATGATTAAAATGATTAGGAGTTTTGATTTTCTCATAAAAATTCCTTTCTGTTCTATGTAGATAATAATTGGTCATTTTCTAATACTCAATGAAATTCAAATAGTGAACAGGGAAGCTAGCTGTAGGCAATACTGAAGTACGGAAATTTGGTGTTGATCTAGTTAGAATTTAGTGTAAACTATTGGAAAACCCACCACTGATAGAGAGACCAATATAGAATATTGGCTATCATAGCTAGAGCAGATAGGCTAGTCAGAACTGTCAGACAGACATGACCTCGACTGAGTTTCTCTGATGATTTTTTGAAAATGGGCAGCAGAACAGCAAGGGTCAGTAAGAATCCTAAGATAGCAAAAACCATATAGCGCCAAGAGCTAACGCCGCTAAAATCATTTTTTAAAACTGCTTGGAAAACCAATAGGAGTTGAAGCGGAACCGCCATGATGCTTAGAGAAGTCAGGTAGTTCCAAACCTTCCAAGAGCGAGGCAGAGTATTTTTCTGCTTGTGCCAAATTAGATGACTAATGTCTCTAAAAATACTACATAAGATATTTCCCAGAGCAAAAAAGCTAGCAAGGAATCCTAAGCCTGTGACGGCATAGTCTGTAAAGAGCTCGGAACCAGAAATCTTCTTAAAGTCAGAGGAAGTCAAGGACAGCGTAGTTTGCCCATTTCTATCGTCAATAGTCCAAAATTCATCTTTTAACAAGTCTTCATTCGGACTATTCAGTCGATCAATAAATGGAGGTACAATTTTAGCTATAGATAAGGGTCCACTATTAAAAATTCTGAAGGAAAGATAATATCCAGGACTGAATCGTTCCTTAGTAACTTCGCTAGCTGTTTTTCGCTGTCCAAATACTAATTCCGGCATATAGAGATTATAGCGTTCTTCAATGGATTGATTGGTCATGACAATCATGCCAACTCCTGACTCAAGGTCCAACAAAAGATTGCTAGAAAATCCGAACGTATGTCCTCCTTGGCCTAAAACAGAAACATCATACTTGCTTACCCAGAAGCCGTGAGCATTGCGTACTATATCTGTACCGGGATATGTTGAAGTAGCAGTATAAAGGGTCGTCCAAGTCTCTGGGCGATGGAAAAGAATCTCCTTTTTGAGAAGTGCTTGAGCAAACTTTTGTAAATCCTCTAGCGTTCCTGTAGCTCTGCCGGAGGAGTAGAGGCCGAGTTCAGAATTCGCGCTTCCCAAGAGCTTGCCTTCGCTATCGTATCCCTTTGCTTCCTTGCGCTTAGCCTGTACAAAAGCATTGTCGGATAAATCTGGTAAAATGGCCGTCTTGTTCATCTTTAGAGGTTCAAAAATATGCTCGTGAACGTAATCGGAGAAACTCTGACCAGAAATCCGCTCTACGATATAAGAGGCCAAGCCTGTCCCGTAATTTGAGTTAGCTGTGACGGTACCTGGCTCGAAAGATTGGATTGGCTGGTAGAAAGTCAAAATTTCTTCTAGGCTCTTGTCGCCATGTAAGTAATTGGGAATCGTATCAAAGCCTGCCTGATGATTCATCAGATCGAGCATAGTGATTGGCTTTTCAAAACGAAGATTTTTGAGAAAACCATCTGGCAGATAGGTGCGGATGTCTTCTTCTAAATCAATCTCGCCCTCCTCCCAGAGTTGCATAACAGAAATCCAAACAGTAAGTTTAGTCACTGCTCCCCATTCGAATACGCTGTCTTTGTCGACTTTGATACCTTTTTCCTTATCCATATATCCAAAACTGCCTTGGTAGATAGTTCCATTGGTGTCAAAGACGGCTGTTGCCATACCAACGGAAGTTTTTTCGTGTTTCTTGACAAAATCTTGAATTTTCTGGCTGATTTGGTCGCGACTAATACCAGATGGAAGCTTTGTTCCCTCCTCGGCTAGCGCTTTAGCTGGGTATAGAAGGCTGAACATTAAGAAACTTAGCATAAAGCATAGGGTCAATTTTTTCATTACGAGATACTCCTTTTCTATCGGTCTTTAGAGACAGAAGCAGTAGACTAGGAACGATCGCTCAGTAGCTTCTACAGAAGAAAGTCCCTTCAAGCAAGGAAAATTTTGTGGAGAACTAATCCGGTTTGTCGGATTTATTGTATTCCCTTCGAAAAACAACTTAAAATCACATCAACGCCGTCTTGCTGTATTCTGGTATTGTCTGTGCTTGCTCTTTAGTTTGCATTGAGTATTAACATCTCCTCAGCTATGTCTTCGTTGAAAACGAAGTCAAAATACGCTATACTAGGAGCAAATTGACACTAAGATTATAACCAAGCCAGCAGCCAAGTTCAAGGGAAAACGGCCTTTAGCCTACAAGAGATACTTTTTGGCTGCTTCTGTATACCATTCAAGGAGGACAAGATGGACGGTAAGCAATTGCAGGTGCTGGAAACGAAAGAAATGCTGAAACAAGGACTCTTAACCTTGCTGCAAAGCCAAGATTTCTCGGAAATCTCGGTCACAGACATTATAGAGGTTTCGCAGACTTCCCGTCGGACCTTTTATCGTCATTTTCGCAATAAAAGGGCTTTATTGGATTATTACCTTCAGGAGCTGATGAAGGAGTATTTTCGTGTGGAAGAGGATACGCTGAACAAGCCAAACCAGTATGAAGCTTATCTTTATCTTTTTCGTTTTTGGTACAGCAAGCGTCAGGAGCTGAGAGGACTGGTTAAGAGTCAGCTTTTTTCCTCCTTTATTTCTGCATGGAATACCCATTCCCCAGCAGTGCTTCAGCCTTTCTTTAAGGAGCAGATGGATATGCAGCTTTTTAGGATACACTTTCTCATCGGAGGCTACAGTAATGCTATTTGGAACTGGCTGCAAGAGGAGGAGCCGGAGCAGCCAGAAGTCATTACAGACTATTTTTTCAAGATTGTAGGCTATTTCGCCTGTGATAAAGATGATTCGACAAGTAAGAAGGAGTAATGAATAAGGCGAAAAAAGATGGCCTGAAGACTTCTTAGTTAGAAAGGGGAGCAGCGATTTCCATTGTTCAAAAAGCAAAAAACTAGGCTGGAATAATTTCCAACCTAGTTTTCTGTATGGGAATTTTTAAGTGCTTCTTTGGTTTTCTTAAGCTCTTTCTTCAGCGAGAAGTTTTTTAGCATGCTGATGAGAAAGGTCGTGACAGAGCCTAGGAGCACTGAGACCAAAATCAATATGATTAAGGGAAGTTTGAAGCTAAATAGGATAAAGCTAACATTGACACTCTGCATATTGGCCAAGGAAATACTGGCAACCAATAGAATGGTAATTAAAAGCAGGATATAATGCAGTTTTTCTTTCATAGTGATTCTCCTGTTTGTCTATTCAAACTCAGCCTTGCTCTTGATATCTCCATATTCTTCTGGGATTTCTTGGGCTAGGATATCTTCATAAGCAGCTAGTTTAATATCTGAGCCATACTTATTTTTCAGAGCGGTGGTCACCAGACGGTAGGCCAAGTTGGCATTGCGGGACAAGATGGGACCATGGAAGTAGGAGCCAAAGACATTTTTATAGTGGACACCTTCATTGCCGTCTTCTTGGTTGTTGCCATTTCCATAGACGACTTTGCCCAGAGGTTTTTCGTCGTCAGAGAGGAAGGTACGGCCTTGGTGATTTTCAAAGCCGTAGTAGGTCTCGTTGAATTCTTCGTTATGAATCTTAATGTCACCGATATAGCGGTTTTTGGTCTGGTTGAGGGTATAGTGGCCCATGATGCCCAGGCCTTCGATTCGACGGCCAGAAGCTTCGATATAGTATTGGCCTAAGAGTTGGAAGCCACCGCAGATAGCTAGCACAACGCCATTTTCATTGATAAAGCTTTCCAAAGCTTCTTTTTTAGCTGGCAGGTCGCGGGCCACGATCGTTTGCTCATAGTCTTGACCTCCGCCAAAGAAGACGATGTCGTAGTTGTCCTTGTCAAAGTCATCTTCTAGAGAGACGATATCGACTTCAACCCTAGCACCTAACTTTTCAGCCACATACTTGAGCATGAGAACATTGCCGTTATCGCCGTAGGTATTCATGAGATTGCCATAGAGGTGGGCAATTTTAATATCGTAACGGTAATCCTGGTTTTCAGGAGAAGTGAGGGATCTGTAAACCATTAGTTCATCTCCTTTCTGACCACTTGTCGTTCTGCCAGTAGCTCACGGAATTCCAGCATAGCAGTATAAGTTGCTAAGATATAGGCATGCTTAGTTTCTTGCTGTTCAATGGCCTTGAATACGGCTTCTAAATCTTTGACCTCAGTAATTTGATCTGCTGGATAGCCGGTTACCCGGAGTCGACGAGCAATCTCAGAGTGGCGCACACCGCCTGCAATGACATGAGGAATCTCCATCTCTAAAATCTTCTCAAAGTCAGCATCCCAAATCCAGCTGGTATCAATGCCGTCCGCATAGTTGGCGTTGAGCAGGACGGACAAACTAAAGTCAAAGGGTGCAAGTCCAATCATATCTAAAGCTTGGGTCGCCCCAACAGGATTTTTAATCAAAACTAAGGTACATTCCTTATCGCCGATTTTGAAAGTTTCCTGACGGCCAAAGACAGCTCGACTCTTGTTAAAGCCAGCTTTGATAGTAGCCGGCTCGACACCAAAGAACTGAGCTACTGACACTGCTGCTAGAGCGTTATAGATATTGTAGAGACCGCCGATATTGATTTGATAGTCTTGTCCATCAATGGTAAAGGCAGAGCGGTTATGCTCAAGTGTTTTGAGAGCGGTCAGGCTGTAATCCAGTTTAGGCCGCTTGAAGCCGCAGTCCTCACAGATATAAGCCCCCAGATTGGCATAGGTGTTGAGCTCATACTTGAGGATATGCTCGCACTTGGGACAGAGGATGCCCTCAGTATTGTAGTGAGCGAGCTGAGCCTGACCTTTCTCGGTATCAAATCCATAGTAGCGAACAGGATTCTTTAGGCTGACCGAGTTAAAGAGGGGGCTGTCACCATTCATCAGTACAGTCGCTTCAGGTACTTTAGCTGCAGCATCCAGAATCATCTGGTAGGTCGTGTAGATTTCACCATAGCGATCCATCTGGTCTCGGAAAATATTGGTAAAGACGAAGAGGCTAGGTTTGATATAATCACAAATCCGAGATAGGCTGGCTTCATCTATTTCCAGCACAGCGATATTTTTGCCAGATTTGCCTTTCTTAGCGGTTAGGAAGGTTGTGGTAATCCCCGTAATCATATTGGCACCGCTGGGATTGGTCACCACTTCTCCGAAGGCTTCCTTGAGAATGCCTACTGTCAGAGCTGTAGTCAGAGTTTTACCATTGGTTCCGGTAATAACCACGACCTCATAGTTCTTTGCTAGGTTCTGTAAAATGTTTTTATCAAATGTCAGGGCAACTTTCCCTGGCAGAGTCGATCCACGCCCCATTTTGCTGAGAACAAAGTGGGAGGACTTGCCTGCCAAGAGGCCCAATGCTGTATTTATCTTCATAAGAAATATTTTATCATAAAAAAGTAAAGAAGGTTACAGAAAAATATTGACAAACGTGATATAATGGGTTGGTAAGTCTTTAAGCATTAAGACCCACTGTAAAATAAAAAGAGAGAAGTTAATTGAGTGAACTCTAATTACAAGATAAAATCAGGCTGTGACTAGATTTAATAAGTTCGATTTGTTGCTATAGAGGTTTGATTTTGCTTGTATAGGAGTAGGAAGTCTAAGTATGAATTTTCAACAACTAACCAATCTCCAATATTGGGCCAGTTTGTTTTCTGACCCTTGGAGGATTGTAATTAATATTATTGACGTCGCTATCGTCGCATGGATTCTATATTATCTAATCAAGGCCATTGCTGGTACGAAGATTATGATTTTGGTCCGCGGTGTGCTCTTCTTTATCTTGGCACAGTTTTTTGCCAATATCATCGGCTTGACCACCATTTCTTGGCTGATTAATCAGGTCATCACTTACGGGGTTATTGCGGCCGTGGTGATTTTCTCGCCTGAGATTCGGGCAGGATTAGAAAAGCTTGGCCGTGCAACGGATATTTTTTCTGCAACGCCCATCAGTGACGAAGAAAAAATGGTTCAGGCCTTTGTCAAGTCTGTTGCCTATATGAGTCCGCGGAAAATCGGGGCTTTGGTGGCCATTCAGGGAACCCGTACCTTGCAGGAGTACATTGCAACAGGGATTCCTTTGGATGCAGATGTGTCCGGAGAGCTGCTAATCAACATTTTTATCCCCAATACGCCATTGCACGATGGAGCTGTCATCATAAAAAACAATAAGATTGCGGCTTCCTGTGCCTACCTGCCTCTGACAGAAAGCAGCGGCATCTCTAAGGAGTTTGGAACCCGGCACCGCGCAGCTATTGGCCTGTCTGAAGTATCAGATGCTTTTACTTTTGTCGTTTCAGAAGAAACAGGTGGGATTTCCACTACGCACAATGGAATTTTCAAGCATGATTTGACTTTGGATGAGTTTGAGATAGAGCTGAGAAAGGTCTTCTTATCAGAGCAGGACAAGCCAGCAGGTTTGAAAAAACGCTTCATGGGAGGATGGAAGAAATGAAAAAACGTAAAAAAATTCTTTATATCATCTCTTCGTTTTTCTTTGCCCTAGTGCTTTTTGTCTATGCAACCTCTAGCAGTTATCAAAACAATACTGGAGTTCGACAGGTCACATCTGAAACTTATACCAATACGGTTTCCAATGTGCCGATTGACATCAAATATGACAGCGAGAATTACTTTATCAGTGGCTTTACTTCTGAAGTTTCCGTTGCCCTGACAGGCTCCAACCGGGTCAATCTAGCCAGTGAAATGCAGGAAAGTACTCGAAAGTTTCGAGTTGTAGCTGATCTTTCCAAGGCTACAGAAGGAACAGTAGAAATTCCGCTAAAGGTTGAAAACCTGCCAAGCGGTCTGACTGCTACAGTCACTCCGCAGAAGATTTCTGTTAAGATAGGAAAAAAGGCCAGCAAGAAGGTTGAAGTCCGCTACCTCATCACAGACAGTCAGGTGGCTGAAAATGTGTCTATCAGTGGTGTGACCTTGGAAAATAAGGAAGCTACAGTTACCAGTGACGAGGAGACCCTGTCTAAGATTGAATATGTCGTAGCTATTCTCCCGACCAATGTCATTATCACCGGCAACTATAGCGGGACAGCGCCGCTGCAGGCGGTTGATGGACAGGGAAATGTCATGCCAAGCGTGGTGACACCATTTGAAACGACTATGCGTGTCAACACTAAAACAGCAGACAACTCTGGCTCGTCCTCCTCTAACAGTAGTTCAAATACGAGCTCATCAAATAAAAACTAAATAAAATTTTGAAAATAAACTTGGATTAAAGCGGTCTGCCTTGCTTGCAGTCAAAACCTTTACATTCAGGTCTTATGAAAGGAAACTATTTATAATGGGTAAATACTTTGGAACCGATGGTGTTCGCGGAGAAGCAAATGTAGAATTAACGCCGGAATTGGCCTTTAAACTCGGTCGCTTTGGTGGTTATGTTCTGAGTCAGCACGAAAGTGAAGTTCCTCGGGTCTTTGTTGGCCGTGATACTCGAATTTCAGGAGAAATGCTGGAAAGCGCCTTGGTTGCAGGACTTTTGTCCGTTGGGATTCATGTTTATAAGCTGGGTATCATTGCAACGCCTGGTGTGGCTTATCTGGTCAAGTCAGAGAAGGCCAGCGCGGGAGTCATGATTTCTGCCAGCCACAATCCAGCTTTGGATAATGGGATCAAATTCTTTGGTGGTGACGGATATAAACTGGATGATGAGCGTGAATTGGAAATCGAAGCTTTGCTGGACGCAGCAGAAGATACCTTGCCACGTCCAAGCGCCGAAGGTTTAGGTGACTTGGTTGACTATCCAGAAGGGTTGCGCAAGTACCAACAATACTTGGTTTCAACTGGCTTGGAACTAGAAGGAATGCATGTGGCTCTAGATACGGCCAACGGAGCGGCTTCTACAAGCGCCCGTCAGATTTTTGCAGACCTTGGAGCACAGTTGACCATTATCGGAGAAAACCCAGACGGCCTCAATATTAATCTGAATGTCGGGTCTACACATCCAGAAGCTTTGCAGGAAGTTGTTCGTGAGTCTGGTGCGGCTATTGGTCTGGCCTTTGATGGAGATAGCGACCGCTTGATTGCAGTGGATGAAAATGGTGAGCTAGTAGATGGTGACAAGATTATGTACATCATCGGTAAGTACCTGTCTGAGAAAGGCGAGTTGGCACAGAATACCATTGTTACGACTGTTATGTCCAACCTAGGCTTCCATAAGGCTTTGGATCGCGAAGGTATTCAAAAGGCTGTGACAGCAGTTGGTGACCGCTATGTAGTAGAGGAAATGCGCAAGAATGGTTATAATCTTGGTGGTGAGCAGTCTGGACATGTTATCATCATGGACTACAATACGACAGGTGACGGCCAGCTTTCAGCTGTGCAATTGACCAAGGTCATGCAGGAAACAGGTAAGAAACTATCTGAATTGGCTGCTGAAGTAACCATCTATCCACAGAAACTGGTCAATATCCGTGTAGAAAACAGCATGAAGGATAAGGCGATGGAAGTCCCGGCTATCAAGACGGTGATTGAGAGAATGGAAGCTGAAATGGCTGGCAATGGCCGGATTTTGGTTCGTCCGAGTGGAACTGAGCCTCTGCTGAGGGTCATGGCTGAAGCACCAACTGACGAAGAAGTAAATTACTATGTAGATACCATTGCCAATGTTGTTCGAGATGAAATTGGAATAGACTAATAAATGTAAAGAAACTGAGACATAACGTCTTGGTTTTTTTACATTTATGTGAATATTTAAACACTTTGATACAAAATGTTGATAAATTGCAATACTCTTGGTATAATAAGCTATGAAAGGAGCATAAAATGAAAGATAAGAAGACGATCATTCTTAAAATTTTAATCTTGTTAACGGCTATTGTTACAGGTATTGGTTTTGCTGCTAGGACTCAGGCTGCTGAGGTAACAGACTATACTCAACAAACCAGTATCACTAAAAATGGTGTGCCATTAACAAGTGACTCAACAGTTATGACCAATGAAACTTTGTCTGTAACAACTAGTTTCACATTCCCGTCATCTCAAACTATCGCTGAAGGGGACACCCTCACTTTCTCACTGCCACAGGAATTAACCCTGATTACTCCCTTAAACTTCCAAGTATCTGATGTTGTCAATCACAAGGGAGAAGTAGTCGGAAAAGCCCAAGCGAATCCAGCGACTCAAACGGTTACGGTAACTTTCAGTAATTACTTTACTAATTACACCGAACAAAAAGAAATGTCCCTAACTTTTAATGTACGAGTTAATAACGACAAGGTGCAAAATTCAGGGCCAGTTTCCTTCAAATTTGGCCAGACAGATTTTTCTTTCCAATACGAAAAGGTAGAAGGAACTGCTGGTGAATATGAAATGAAATATGGTTACCAAGACAGTAGCGATCCAAAGATTGTCAAATGGCGCATTATCCTGAATGCAAGACAAGACATGCTTCGTAACATGGTGATTTCAGACAACTTTGGCGATGGTCTGACACTGGTACCAGGTACACTGCGCGCAGTTCGTTATGCTCCTGTAGAAGGTGGTATCCGCAATGAAGCGCACTTGCTGACTCTGCCTGTTTTGGATAACTTCACCAATAAGGCAGTTCTTTCGCAAAATGCTAATGGTGATGCCAATGGCTTTACCATCAACTTTGGTGATAACTACAACTGGCCAATGTACATCGAGTACTCTACTCGCGTACCAGATGGTGTTCAAGTAGGCGATGTGGTTAACAACACCTTGTCTTGGACAGCAAAAGGCTTCCCAGAGCGTACTATTACTAAGTCAGTCCGCTTAGAAGATGGTTCTGGTAAAGGAAGCGCTCTGCTAGCAAAAGACGTAATGATTAAGGCTCAGAAGAAGCTTGTTAACAAAGAGTTAGAAAAAGGTCAATTTACCTTTGGTCTCTTTGATGAAAACGGTGATTTGCTTCAAACAGTTACCAATGAAGCAGACGGCTCTATTAACTTCAAGGCCTTGAACTATAGTGCTGCTGGTACTTACCGCTACAGCATCAAGGAAATCCCAGGAAACGATCCTAACTACGTCTATGATGACAAGGAAGCACAGCTGACAGTTACCGTAAAAGATGTTAATGGTGAGCTTTTGGGCTCTGTCAATTATGACTTGGATCCAGTCTTTACAAATACTTATAGAGGTAATGATCCAGGTAAGTCAGTTCAGCCGCCAACTCCTGGCAATAACAACAATCCAAACAATAACCCAAATAATAATCCAAACAATACCCCAGGCAATGGTAACAATACCCCTGGTAACAGTTCCGACAATCCAAAGGGAGGAACAGACAATCCAGGGAATGGAAATAACAATTCAAACAACGGTACCAATGATCCAGGTGCTGCAGGAGGCAACAAAAAGGTTCTGCCTAAGACTGGTCAAGAAACTACACTTTGGCTGTCAGTTGCAGGTTTGGCAATCTTAGTTGGCTTTGGAAGCTATGTCTTTCTTCAAAAGAAGACTAGATAAAATTCAAAGGTTTTAAGAGTTTTCTCTTAAAGCCTTTTTACATGGTTTTCCATTTGAAAAAACGGAGCAATCGTGTTAGAATAGACCTAGTAATTTTTAAAGGATAGAGGTGTTATCGTGGCTTTTGGTGACAACGGACAACGCAAAAAAACAGGATTTGAAAAATTGACGATGCTGGTTGTGATTATCATGCTCATCGTGACAGTCGGAGCAATCTTTGCCTCCGCTCTCAGCGCAATCTTTTAATCCAAACGCTTCAGGGCGTTTTTTTAGACTAGAAAAAGAGAATAGAAAAAATGAGTATGTTTTTAGATACAGCCAAGATTCAAGTCAAGGCAGGCAATGGTGGCGATGGCATGGTGGCCTTTCGCCGTGAAAAATATGTTCCTAATGGCGGTCCTTGGGGTGGCGATGGCGGTCGTGGCGGGAATGTTGTTTTTGTCGTAGACGAAGGTCTGCGTACCCTGATGGATTTTCGCTACAATCGCCACTTCAAGGCTCAATCTGGTGAAAAGGGCATGACTAAGGGCATGCATGGCCGTGGCGCTGAGGACTTAATTGTTCGTGTACCTCAGGGGACAACGGTTCGTGATGCGGAGACAGGCAAGGTGCTGACGGACTTGGTAGAAAATGGTCAAGAATTTATCGTAGCGCGTGGTGGCCGAGGCGGTCGTGGAAATATCCGCTTTGCGACGCCTAAAAATCCTGCTCCTGAGATTTCTGAGAATGGAGAACCAGGTCAAGAGCGTGAGCTTCTGCTGGAGCTCAAGGTCCTAGCAGACGTTGGTCTGGTCGGCTTCCCTTCTGTCGGGAAATCCACTTTGCTTAGTGTCATCACAGCAGCTAAGCCTAAGATTGGTGCTTATTATTTTACGACAATCGTGCCCAATCTAGGTATGGTTCGCACTCACTCTGGAGAGTCCTTTGCGGTGGCGGATTTGCCAGGTTTGATCGAAGGTGCCAGCCAAGGGGTCGGACTGGGAACTCAGTTTCTCCGTCATATTGAGCGGACACGGGTTATCTTGCATGTTATCGATATGTCAGCCAGTGAGGGACGTGATCCTTATGAGGACTATCTAGCTATCAATAAAGAGTTGGAATCCTACAACCTTCGTCTCATGGAGCGTCCGCAGATTATTGTTGCAAACAAAATGGACATGCCGGATAGTGCTGAAAATCTCAAGGTATTCAAAGAGAAATTAGCGGCTAATTATGATGAGTTTGCGGAACTACCGCAAATCTTCCCGATTTCCAGTCTGACCAAGCAGGGACTTGCGACGCTCTTGGATGCGACTGCAGAATTACTGGACAAGACACCAGAGTTCTTGCTATATGATGAGTCTGAAATGGAAGAAGAAGCTTACTATGGCTTTGACGAAGAAGCACCAGCCTTTGAAATTTCTCGTGATGATGATGCGACTTGGGTGCTGTCAGGTGACAAGCTTGAGAAGCTCTTTAATATGACCAACTTTGACCGCGATGAAGCAGTCATGAAATTTGCCCGTCAGCTGCGTGGTATGGGAGTTGATGAAGCCCTTCGAGCTCGCGGAGCCAAGGATGGAGATCTGGTTCGTATCGGCAAGTTCGAGTTTGAATTCGTTGACTAAGGAGGCTTGCAATGGGTGATAAACCAATATCCTTCCGGGATGAAAATGGGAATTTTGTCTCTGCAGCCGACGTCTGGAATGCAGAAAAGCTAGAAGAGCTCTTTAATAAACTTAATCCCAAACGCAAGCTGCGTCTGGAAAGAGAATCATTAGCGAAAGTAGAAGAGGAATAAGACTTTCGATTTTGAAACTAAAAACGCTGGGAAAGATTTCTTAGCGTTTTTAAATCTTAAAAAGTGAGTTCTGATAGGTAAGTAGATTTCCTTTTAACTTATAAGGACCTCATCAATTAAAAAATGGAAAAAGGCAAGACGAATCAATCTGTCGTGGCCATTGCTTGCTATTTTATGGTATAATGAAAAAAATAAGTAGGAGAAGTGATAATTATGGCAAAAACGATTCATACAGATAAAGCACCAGCAGCGATTGGACCTTATGTTCAAGGAAAAATTGTCGGTAATCTTTTGTTTGCGAGTGGGCAGATTCCTCTGTCTCCTGAAACTGGAGAAATCGTTGGGACGACTATTGAAGAGCAGACCCGGCAGGTACTGAAAAATGTTTCAGCCATTTTGGAAGCTGCTGGAACAGACTTTGACCACGTAGTCAAGGCTACTTGTTTCTTGAGTGATATCAATGATTTTGTGGCTTTTAATGAGGTTTACAAAACAGCCTTTACAGAAGCATTTCCAGCTCGGTCAGCAGTAGAAGTGGCTCGCCTGCCTAAAGATGTGAAAATTGAGATTGAGGTTATTGCCGAGATTCTCTAAAAAAGAGCAGGGGAAAACAGCTCTTTGACGGATTCTGTCTGATGAAAGGATTATAATGTCTGAAAAGAAGATTAAACTTGTCATTGTGACTGGAATGAGCGGGGCGGGGAAAACCGTAGCCATCCAGTCCTTTGAAGACTTAGGTTATTTTACCATTGATAATATGCCGCCAACTCTGGTGCCAAAGTTTTTGCAGCTGGTCGAAGGGACTACGGACAATGACAAATTGGCTCTGGTTGTTGATATGCGCAGCCGTTCCTTCTTTTTGCAAATCCAGAATGTTTTGGATGATTTAGAGCAAAATGAGAACATTGATTTCAAGATTCTTTTCCTAGATGCGGCTGATAAGGAGTTAGTGGCTCGTTACAAGGAAACGCGGCGCAGCCATCCGCTGGCAGCTGATGGACGGATTTTGGATGGGATTAAGCTGGAGCGTGAGCTCTTGGCCCCTCTGAAAAATCTCAGTCAAAATGTTGTAGACACAACAGATTTGACACCGCGGGAGCTTAGAAAAACGATTTCTGAACAGTTTTCCAATCAAGATGAAATGCACAGTTTCCGAATTGAAGTCATGAGTTTTGGTTTCAAATACGGTCTGCCTTTGGATGCAGACTTGGTCTTTGATGTGCGCTTTCTGCCTAATCCCTACTATAAACCTGAGCTGCGCAATCAGACAGGTTTGGACAAGGATGTCTTTGATTATGTCATGAACCATGCCGAGTCAGAAGAATTTTACCAGCATCTGCTAGGCTTGATTGAGCCGATTTTGCCAGGCTATCAGAAGGAAGGCAAGTCTATCCTGACCATTGCAGTGGGCTGTACAGGCGGTCAGCACCGTAGTGTAGCCTTTGCTCAGCGCTTAGCAGATGATTTGGCTAAAAATTGGCCGGTCAATGCCAGTCACCGCGACAAAAATCGTCGGAAAGAAACGGTGAACCGCTCATGAGGAAACCACGAATTACAGTCATCGGCGGTGGAACAGGAATTTCAGTTATTTTAGACAGCCTGCGTAAAAAGGACGTAGAAATTACAGCCATTGTTACAGTAGCAGATGATGGCGGCAGTTCTGGTGAGTTGCGGAAAAACATCCAGCAGCTGACTCCGCCGGGGGACCTTCGAAATGTCCTAGTAGCTATGTCTGACATGCCAAAGTTCTATGAGAAGGTCTTTCAGTATCGCTTTGCTGAGGGAGATGGTGTTCTGGCGGGGCATCCCTTGGGCAATCTGATTATTGCAGGTATTTCTGAAATGCAGGGCTCAACCTATAATGCCATGCAGCTTTTGACCAAGTTTTTCCATACAACAGGAAAAATCTACCCTTCCAGCGATAATCCGCTGACCCTGCATGCTGTGTTTGCAGATGGGACGGAAGTTGTCGGTGAAAGCAATCTGACCAGCAAGAGTGGGATGATTGAGCGGGTCTATGTGACCAATACCTATGATGACAAGAAGCCTGCTGCCAGTAAAAAGGTGGTTGAAAGTATCCTAGAGAGTGATATGGTGGTTCTGGGGCCGGGTTCGCTATTTACCTCTATCTTGCCTAACCTCGTTATCGAGGAAATTGGCCAAGCTCTTCTAGACACCAAGGCAGAAGTGGCCTATGTCTGCAATATCATGACCCAACGAGGTGAAACAGAGCATTTTTCAGACAGCGATCACGTCCAAGTGCTTCATCGCCATCTAGGCAGGAATTTTGTAGATACAGTCTTGGTCAATATCGAACCTGTCCCTCATGAGTACATGGACAGCAACCAGTTTGACGAATATCTGATACAGGTGGAGCATGATTTTCAAGGGTTGCAAGAGCAGGTTCCACGCGTTATTTCTTCGAATTTTCTGCGTTTAGAAAATGGCGGAGCGTTCCATGATGGCGAGCTGGTTGTTGATGAATTGATGCAGATTATACAGGTACGCAAATGAGCTTTACAGTAAAAGTAAAAGAAGAACTGCTGAGCCTGGCAAGCAGAGATAAAAATGAGCTGTCAGCCATGATCAAGATGTCTGGCAGTCTGGGCTTGGCTAGCAGTGGTTTGACCTTGTCTGTCACAACAGAAAATGCCAAGATTGCCCGTCATCTCTATGAGTTGCTGTCGGACCTTTATCAGGTCAAGTCAGAAATCCGCCACCATCAGAAGACCAATCTGCGCAAGAATCGCGTTTATACAGTATTTCTGGATC
>ERZ773090.426-NODE-426-length-23686-cov-6.48618_pt1 | contig 23686 bp, 27 predicted proteins | sample MGYA00580579_ERZ773090 | MGnify/ENA primary metagenome ERZ773090 (study PRJEB29015, sample SAMEA2738014) | human oral metagenome | biome: human oral; feature: human-associated habitat; material: dental | place: China | collected 2132 ... | reverse complement strand
TCTAATTTTTATTTTATTTTTTTTTAGTAAAAATAAAATAAAGATTTCATAAAATGAAATCTTTTTCATACATTTATTTAATTTCTATAATATTACCTTTTGAACTACTATGTAATAATGTTATAAATAATAAACTTGCTGTTACTATCAATATATATATAGCTACATCCCAATTCAAAACATCTCTTACATAACCCAATAATGGTGGGAATATTGCAGCTAACCAATATCCTCCTGCTTGCGCTAGACCAGATATATCTGATGCTTCTTCTTCATTTTTCGATTTTGCTGAAAATAGGTACATTACATAAGAGAACGAACCTCCTCCAGCTAATGCAAAAAGTACAATATAAATTGTCATCAATGCAAAGTTTCCTTGAATATAAATCATCCCTATTAAAGAAGCTACATAACCCATGGCTATAAAAATAGGTATTATAAGTTTATTTTTTATTTTTTCTGCTAAAACAGGTACTAAAAATGTTGAAGGAAATTGGGCAAATTGACTAATAGATAATAATAATCCAGCTTCACTAGGAGTAAAACCTTTACTAATCATTATCTCTGCAAACCAAGAAACACTACAGTAAAATAATGCTGATTGTAGTCCCATACTCAACATCACCGACCACATTTTCAGGCTTCTTAAGTATCCTTTTCCACCAGATTTTTTATCTTCTATACGTTCACTTTTACTGTTTTTTGTTATAATCGCATAGATAACTATATTTAATACAGAAACTATTAACCAAATATTAACTGCTAGCCCTGTTGAGAATTTTTCTCCACCTACATTAGAGCTTAATATTGGATAACTTATTCCTGCTGCTACAGATGCACTTACGTTCATAACTACCGCATAAAAACCTGTCATAACTCCTAAATTTTCTGGGAAATACTTTTTAGCCAAACCTGGCAATAAAACATTACCTACAGTTAACCCTACACCTATAATAAATGTTGTTACAAAAAACACAGAAGTATTTATATAAAATCGCAGTAATAATCCTATACTTGTTACTATTGCAGCCAAATATAAAGTCTTTTCTAGACCTATTTTATTTGATATTTTCGCAACAAAAGGACTAAAAATAGCGAACGCTATAAGAGGTATAGTAGTTATTAATCCTGCTACTGTATTATTTATTTCTAATAAATTTTTAAGAGGACCTATTATAGCTCCAACAGAAGTAATTGGTGTTCTAAGTATCATTCCTAATAAAATAATACCTAATAATATAATCACCTTATTTGTTTGTTTTGTCATTATTATTCCTTTCTTTTATTCTATAAATGTTTTCCACAAAAAGAAATGTAGTCTGATAAAACTCCTTTTTCAGTCTACATATCTTTTTTTTACTAAAATTAATAAGTTCTTACTGGTAAAATTAGTTCTATAATATCACGATGATAATCAGCAGGTTGAACTATAAATGCAGTAAGTTCTCCTGAAAATTTCACGATAATTTCTTCAGATGCTATAGCATATATAGCTTCTTTTAAATATCTACCAGATACAGAAATCTCAAATACGTCGTCTTCTAAAGTAGAATCTACTTTTATTTCTTCTACAGCACTTCCTAAATCTTTAGATTGAGATGAAATTTCTAAAACATTATCTTTTACTATTAATTTTATAATATCATCTTTATCCTCACGACTCATTAAAGAAACCCTATCTACTGCATCAAATAATTCTCTACCATTTGAAACAAATGTACATTCAAAAACAGTAGGTATAAGCTTGTTAGTATTAGGATAATTCCCACTAATTAGTAAAACAGTATATACTACATTTTGATAGTAAAGAACTATTCTATTATTTTCATAAAAAATTTCTACTTGATCTTTACCTTCCTCTATCATACGTTGGAAGTATGTCAGAGCTTTTCTCGGTATAATCAAATTAAATTCTTTATCGTCAGCTACTTCTTCAAGAGTTATTTGTCTTCTACTTAAACGATAAGAGTCAGTAGCCGTAGCTGTTAGAACTTTATTATTTAAAGTGAAATTAACCCCTTCTAATATAGGTCTTTGGTCATTTGGAGCTGTACAAAATACAGTTTCTTTTATAATATCGTTAAATACTTTTCCATCTAAAGTTAAACTATGTTCTTTAGATATAACTGGAAATTCTGGATATTCATTAGCATCATATCCTTTTACATTAAATTCACTTTTTCCAGATTTAACTAAAATATTGTTATCTATAGTTTCTATTTCAATAAGATTAGTAGGAGCTTTTCTAATAATTTCTATAAAATTACGAGATGGTAAAACTACTTGACCTTCTTCTTCTATAGTTATAATTTCTTTATCGTCATCATAAGCATCTATACTAAATTCGACAGAAACTAAAGAATCACTTGCTTTTAAGACAAGTACATTTTCATTTAATTCTAATTTTATCCCTTTTAATATTTCAAAAAGAGAATTAGGAGCTATAACTCTAGCTACATGATTTAATCCTGCTAAAAAATTAGATTTTTCTATTGTAAATTTCATTTTGTCTCCTTATATAATATATATATTTAATATAATAGTAATAATAAGTCTTGTTAAAACTGTTGATAACTTATAAAAATAAAATAAGTTTATAATTTTTCTTGTTAATAACTTGTTAATAACTAGAATAAAAACTTTTTATTTTATTAACATACTACTAAATCTTTCCGATACGCTCTTTTATTACCTCTATATCTTCAAAAAGTTCTGGTTCTTCATCTTTACTTAATTTCGCTATTTTGTTTACTGAGTAAATAATAGAAGTATGATCTTTATTAAAATAATCTCCTATAGCAGGAAAAGATAAAGTAGTTAACTCTCTGCATAAATAGATAGCTATATTTCTAACTTTAACAACCTCTTTTTTACGAGAAGAAGAAAGTAAATCATCAAGTTTTATACGATAAAAATCCGCACAAACGTTAAGGATATTTTCTGGTAAAATGTTTTTACGAGGAGAAATACGAGTATCCTTTAAGATTTCTTCAGCAATAGCTAAAGAAGGTTGTTGATTTTTTGAAGTAGCTGTAAATTTAATACGTTTTAAAACACCTTCTAATTCTCTAATATTAGAAGAAATATTATTAGAAATATAAGTAAGTGTTTCTTCACTTAATTGAATATCAAATTGTTCACATTTATATTTCAAAATAGCCATACGAGTTTCAAAGTCAGGTGGAGTAATATCCGCCGTTATACCTTGACTAAAACGTGTAACAAGTCTATCTTCTAACTCATTAAGTTGAGAAGGAGAACGATCACTTATTAGAACTATTTGTTTTTGATTCATCTGAAGTTCGTTAAAAGTATGGAAAAAAGCATTTTGTGTTTCTGTTTTTCCAGATAAAAATTGAATATCATCGATAAGAAGAGCATCAACATCGCGATACTTACGTCTGAAATCTTCATCAGCGCCTACATTTTTATTTTTCATAGGCTTAATAGAAGCAAGAAATTCATTTAAAAACTTCTCAGAAGAAATACACTCAATCTTGAAATCAGGAAAATTATTTTCCATTTCATTACCGATAGCGTGAAGAAGATGTGTTTTTCCTAATCCAACACCACCATAGATAAACAATGGATTATAAATTCCACCAGGCTCTACAGCAACATTCCATGCGATATTATGAGTAAAAGCATTACCTTCACCTACAACAAAATTTTCAAATGTATAATTTTTATTCAATGTAGGATTTTTCTTACTGTTCGTAATATTTTTATTAGGAATAGGTTGTTTATAATCATCAAAAGTAAAAGTTTGTTTTTGATAAAAATGCTGAGCCCCAGAAGGTTTATCCCCTTGTAGAAAATTTTGTTTAATAATATTTTCTGCAGGAATTTTATTGTCGAAAGAATTAGTAAAACTTTGAATAGGAACAGGGTTGTCTAGAGAAGCATACTCAATATTCAAATCAAGACCAGTATTTATTTTTAAGATTTCTTTTAATTTAGCATCATAAGTACCTTGAATGTACTGAGAAACCAAAAGTTCTTTACTAGTAATAACAACGCGCTTTTTAACAAAATCTACATTATCAATAGATGCACGAGAAAACCAAGTTTCAAAAACCTGAGGAGTTACTTCATTTTTAATTTCACGAAGAATAATCTCCCATAAAAAATTGGAATTACTCAAAATAATCCCTCCTTAATAAAATGTCTAATAAATTATATCATAAAAAGAAGATAAAAAAAAGAAAAAGATAAAGTTATTCACAGATTGTGAATAAACTATTAATAACTATGAAAAACTGCTAGCTTATATCTGTGGAAAAAGATAAAAAATAAAGAAAATAAAAATAAATGGGGAATAATTAACAAAGTTATTAACAAAAATAAAAACAGTAATAAAAAGGATTAGAAAGTTTTTCACACATAATTAACATCTGTGGAAAACTTTTGTTTGTTAAATTGTTAAAAACGTTATAAATTTGTTAAAAACTATGTAAAAAGTAAAATATTTTTAGAAGTATTCACCTGTTTTTCACAACATATAGAAGAAAAAATGTTAAAAACAGTTAATGCTTTTTTTATAAAAAAGCATGAGAGTTAAAAATTTTTTATAATTTTTTTCTCAAATAAATAAGGTTTTTCCTTGATTAAAAGAAAAAGTTGTGATAAAATATACCAGTTATTACATCTATCTAAGAAGAAAACTCGAGGAGGACAAAATGAAACGTACGTATCAACCAAACAAAAGAAAACATTCAAAAGTACACGGATTTAGAGCTAGAATGAGCACTAAAAACGGAAGAAACGTATTAGCAAGACGTAGAGCAAAAGGAAGAAAAGTTCTTTCTGCTTAATAATTGCAACAAGGCATCACTTAGGTGGTGCTTTTTTATTTTGTAGTAATAATGGTATAATTATTTTTAAAGAAAGTAAACGAAGATAAAGTTATAAAAATGGAGGAGGAATAACATGGATATACTTACAATATTAGCGGGAGTTATAATAGGATTTATCGTTGCAAAAAATGTTATTTTTCACAAAAAGAATAATAGACAAAGAAATAGACAAATAATAACAATATCAGCAGCCTTAACGATAGTTTTTAACATAGTTTCATATATAATTTATAAAAAAATAGACATAATTACCATACTCCTTCCCTTGATAATAATAGCGTTTATCTTGCAATTGAAAGATTATAAAAAAATAAATAATAAAAATGATACGGAAGATATATAAAAATAAGAAAAATTTTATAGAACATACTGATAATTGTAAAAGAAAAAAAACTCTTAAACCTTAACAATAAAGATAGTTGTAAAAAATGAAAGAAACTGTTAAAATATTAGTGTTAAGAAAGGTTTTGAAATGAAAAAAGAATATAGAATAAAAAGAAGTCAAGATTTTGATAATATTATTAGAAAAAAGCAAAGTTTTGCCAACAGGCAGTTTGTAATTTATTTTCAAAAAAACAAACTAGAACACATGCGTTTAGGGATTTCTGTTAGTAAAAAATTAGGGAAAGCCCACGAACGTAATAAAATCAAAAGATATATAAGAGAAACGTTTAAAACAAGAAAAAATCATATAAAAAATTATGATATAATAATTATAGCGCGTGCAGGAGTAAAAGAACTACCCTTTTTAGAAGTTGGTAGTAGCATAGATCACGTATTAAAAAAATCAAAATTAATAGAAAAAGAGAAGAGGGTTAAATAATGGAAAAAGAATATATTTACGAAGCAAGTAGTGTAGAAGAGGCTTTACAAAAAGGGTTGAAAGACTTAGCATTATCAGAAGATAAAGTAAAAATAGATGTTATCGAGGGGGGAAGTGCTGGTATTTTTGGTCTATTCAAAAAAGAAGCAAAAGTAAAATTAACACCACTTGATAGTGAATTTATAAAAGATGAAAAACAAGAAGAAGTTAAAGAAATTAAAGTAGAAGAACCCGTTGAAGAAAAACAAGAAGAAAAAGTAGTAGAAATTGAAACTGTTAAAGAAGAAGTAGCTGTAGAAAACGAAGAAGCAGTAGAAGAAAAAACACAAGAAGTAATTGAGAAAAAAGAAAAAAGAGAAGATTACATAGTAAAAAATAAAGATAGTATAGTAAGTTACTTACAAAATATCGTTATCGCTATGGGATATGCTGATGCTACTGTAGATTTTACAGAAGATGGAAACAGACACTTTACTTTAAATATAAAAACAGAAGAAAATACTAGTTTAATAATTGGAAAACGAGGAGTAACTCTTAATAGTTTACAATTTTTAGTAAATAATTATGCTAAAAAATTCAGTTCTCATTTCTTCAGAATAGAAGTAGATTGTGATGATTATAGAGAAAGTCGTAAAAAAACTTTAGAAGAATTAGCGTTAAACTTAGCTAAAAAATCTAAAAAAATAGGAAAACCAGTAGAATTAGAGCCTATGACAAGTGTTGAACGTAAAATTATTCACAACGCTCTAACAGGTATAAAAAATGTTGAAACAGAATCTCGTGGTGAAGAACCATATAGATATTTAGTTATTACAGCAAAATAGGAGAAAAGATGAAAAAATCTATACTTATTGTGGATGATAGTTCTTATTATAGAAGTCGCGGGGCAGAAATAGTAGAACGAGCAGGTTATAATTATTATTTTGCAGAAGATGGAAAAAAAGCTCTTCAAATGTATAGTAAAATAAGACCAGACTATGTAACAATGGATATATGTATGCCTATTATGGATGGCTTAGAGGCTACAAAAGCTATTTGTACGAAGTTTCCAAAGGCTAAGATATTAATTTGCAGCAGTGTAGGTCATGTTCCTGTTTATCGTCGACAAGCTTTTGCTAATGGTGCTTGTGGAATACTTCCAAAGAGTTATGATTTAGATGACTTAGAGCAAGCTATTGAAGAAGCTGATATGATAAAATAAAAAAAAGAGTATCGAGAGTAAATTCTTTCGATACTTTTTATATTCCAACAAAGGAGAAAGGCTCATCTAAAGATGAGCCGCATATCATGAAAAAAATATATTAATAAGTGTTGTTATATTTATAATTATATAGTAATAACTTAAGATAAAGTTAAAGCTATAATTAAAGTTAAGTTAAAATTATAAATATAAAAACAAAGCAAAAAAACACTTATAAAAAGGAGAAAAGCTTGCAAAGTAGCAAGCTTGAATCATGAAAAAAAATATTATTAACTGTCTATAAGTATATGCTACCTACTTTATATGAAGTTAAAGAATTAGTTAAAATTTAGTTAAATTAGAAAAAAAGTAAGAATTATGTCGATATAGGAAGGAAATAAAAAAAAGATGTTTTGTAAAAAAAGATTTTTTTAAAATTTTATAATATTATTGATTGAAATCGTTTTTTTATAGATGTTATAATAAAAGTAAGAGGAGTAAGTTGTCTTTTCTGCACCAGCACTATTCGTTAGTTATGGACTCAAGTTATACACTTTTATTTTTTCAGTTGTAGCGTATGTAGGGGCAGCTGTTAAAATTTATGGAGCTATACAAGATAGCAAAGTTATTAACAAAGAAATAAGATTGTTACAAAAAATATTCCCAGAATTAAAAGATATTTTAGATTTTATTTATGAGGATAAAGGGATTGCATATTCAAAAAAAATTATTTGAATATATGATAAAATCAAGTTTAGATGAGGTTTCATCTATCATTAAAAAAATTTTTAAAAAATATAATGTAGAATTAGTATAATAATATAGTTGCTTTCTCTTATTTATAATTTTAAGGAGGTAATAGCTATGTCAAAATTACAAATTTTAATTTTTTCAGGAATTTCTATTTTATTGATAGTTATAGGAAGAATTATAGAAAATAGTTATTCGTTAAAATCAGGGGTAGCTATATTAGCTATAATGTCATTTATAACAGGATATAATATGGTATTCCAAAATCGAATAGATTTATTTGCGGGTTCAGGTTTGAAGAAAAAAGATTTAGATAATTTATCAGAAGAAGTAAAAATTAAATATAGACCAGCAACCCTAAGTTGTGGACTATTCTCATTTATTGTTGGAATATATCTAATATATACTATTTTTTATAAATAATATGGAATGAGGGTTGAGAGAAAACTATAAAATTTTAGGATATTTCAACCTTCTATAGTTAATATATCAGTTCATAAGGAGAATAATTATGCTAAAGAAAACAATATTATTATCTTTGTTAATGGTAGGTGTAGGTTTAATAATAATATCAAATAATACAATAGTGATGAAAAGCGGAGGAATAATAGTAACAGTAGGTATGTTGTATGGATCGTTCGAGTTACTATTTAGGAATAGTGTCGAATTACTTTCTGGATCTAAAATAACAAGTAAAGACTTAAAAAAGTTACCTTTAGAAACACAAAAAAAATACAGAAAAGCAACAATATTAGCTGGTATTTTGTGTTTATTAGGAAGTATATTATTTATATATGCTGCGATTTATAGGTTATAGAGACACACGTCTAAATAAAAAAAAGAGAAAGATTAATAAAGAAAACCCCCTCCCTATTAGAAAAAACAATATCTAGTAAAGAGGGGGTATATTATTAGTCACCTTTTTTTGTAATTAATATATCAGCATTAGAAATATTATAATCAGATAAATTATATATGGTTTCTTCTAGAGTTTCTTTATTATAGACATACAATTTATCATAGAATAAGAAATAATAATTTATTTTATCTTGATTAAAAAAAGGAGGTTTATCTTCGTTTTTAGGTCTATCATTAAAATTTTAATTTACTTGAATATTATTTTTTGTATTTAAAATAGTCCACCTGTAATTAGGAACATACAAACTATAATGTTCTATTATTAGATTATCTTGATCAGGATAAATATTTAAAGGATAAGCATATCTCAACTCTATAAACTCTTTATTTTTAGTATTCAGATTGTATTTTAATATTTTATTACTACCCTTTGGTTCATTTTTTTCGGTTAAACCGTGGGAATTTTGAGATATATAAATAATATCATCTTTTATATAAAATCTAAGATAAGCCCCCTGTCCATAATTTAAATCTATTTCTTCAAGTAAATTAAAATTCATATCAAACTTCCATATTAAGTTTCTTATTTTACTATTTTTATCTATATTTCCTCCTAGAATAAATATATTATCTTTATATACTTGAATATCGTTTGTTATATTTACCCCTTCTTTTTTAATCTCTTTCTTTTTTATTTCTTTAAAGTTATCATCATATTCTATTATATTAAATTTGTCAGTAAATACAGTTGTCGCATATATTTTATTTTCGTAATATGTAAAAGTATACGGTTCAGAATCATCTTTTTTCAAATCAATATTTAGCGTGTTTTTATTTATTTTAGCAAGTAAAGCTTTTTTTCCTATTACTGTTGTTTTTATAAACATTTTATCTTTCAGATTAAAATAATCTTCTTTTAAAAAGCCAAAGTTATCGTTTCTTTTTAGTTCTTTTTGTAAAGTTATTGAACCATTTTGTTGTTTAAAAAGAGATATTTTATCCGTGCTTATTATTGATATATCATAATCTTCTTCAATATTTTTTTGTCCATTACAACCCGACAATACTACAATAAAGATGATTATATACAATATTTTTATTATTTTTTTCATAACAAAGCCCCCTTTTTTATAAAAAACATATAAGAAATCGAATATATATCTATAAAAACAAGTCACTATACCTTTAACATAAAACAAAAACATATAAATAAAAGACTTATAAAAAAATTTCTTATATGGTATAATAGAAAGGTTAGAGAAAATAAAAAGGATATTTCTTATTATGTATTTTAAGGCTGTCTTGAGCCTTATTTTTTATATTTAAACATATACTTTTCTCAAGAAAAATATAGAAAAGTAGTGTATAATAAAAAAGATATAGAATTTATAAAGAAAACACATAAAAAGTTTAAAGAAAAATATAGAAAAAAGGAGAAAAATCATGAGTGAAACAATTTGTGCCATATCGACAGCTCTTGGAGAGGGTGCGATTGGAATTGTAAGGCTTAGTGGAGATGAAGCATTTAGTATTGCTGATAAAATAGTTCGTCTACCAAAAGGAAGAACAGTAGAAAGTTTACCAACGCATACGATAAATTATGCAAATATAATAGATCCAAAAACAGAAGAAAAAATAGAAGAAATTATGCTTGTGAAAATGGTTGGACCACGAACATATACGACAGAAGATGTTGTTGAAATAAATTGTCACGGTGGAATTATAACTATTCAAAAAGTACTAGCTCTTTGTTTAGAATATGGTGCACGTATGGCAGAACCAGGAGAATTTACAAAAAGAGCATTTTTAAACGGACGTATAGATTTAACACAAGCAGAGGCTGTTATAGATTTTATCAAGAGTAAAACAGATGAAGCGAGTCAAATTGCTAATAATCAAATGCAAGGGCGTTTATCAACACTTATAAAACGCCTTAGAGCAGAAATTTTAGACATACTGGCAGTTGTAGAGGTAAATATCGATTATCCTGAGTATGATGATTTAGAGATAGAAACAACAAAGACTATTTTAGAAAAATCAACAAGTATAAAAAATAGTTTAGAAGCTTTATTAGAAACATCAAAACAAGGAAAAATAATAAAAGAAGGAATAAACACAGCTATTATCGGTCGTCCTAACGTAGGGAAAAGTTCTTTATTAAACAACTTACTTCAAGAAAACAAAGCTATAGTAACAGATATAGCAGGAACAACACGTGATGTTTTAGAAGAACATGTAAATATAAAAGGTGTACCGATAAAACTAATAGATACTGCAGGTATTCGTGAAACAGAAGATGTAGTTGAAAAAATAGGTGTAGAAAGAAGTAAAGAAGCGTTAGAAAAAGCAGATTTAGTCTTATTCTTATTAAACAGCAGTGAAGAACTTACAGATGATGATAGAGAATTATTAAAATTAACAGAAGGAAAAACAACTATTATTATCCTAAACAAACTTGATTTAGAAACAAAAATAGATATAGAAGAAATAGAAAAACTAACATACAACCACCCTATTATAAAAACTTCAATGACAACGTACAAAGGAATAGATGAATTAGAAAAAAATATTAGAGATTTATTTTTTAAAGGAGCAGCTCGTCCAAAAGATGCGACATATTTATCAAACACACGTCAAATAAATCTAATTCAACAAGCATTAGTTAGTCTTAATGAAGCTATAAAAGCAGCGGAAATGGGACTTGAGGTAGATATGGTCTTAATAGATTATACAAATGCATTTAATCTACTAGGAGAAGTTATCGGAGAAAACTCTGGTGATGAATTAATCAATGAGTTATTCAGTAGATTCTGTTTAGGAAAATAAAATGTTTCGCGTGAAACAAAAATCATTTCACAGAGAAAAAGGAGTATAAAGATGAAATGTATTAGTTTTAATGTAAATGGTTTAAGAGCCATCGTTAATAAAAATTTTGAAGAAGACTTCAAAAAATTAGATGCTGACTTCTTTTGTTTGCAAGAAACAAAAATGCAAGAAGGTCAACTAAATTTGCAGTTTGATGGATATTATAGTTACTTTAATTATGCAGAGCGCAAGGGATATTCAGGAACGGCGATATATACAAAACACAAACCTTTAAATGTAAATTACGGTATGGGGATAGATGAGCATGATACAGAAGGTCGAGTAATAACATTAGAGTACGACAAATTCTTCTTTATTACAGTCTACACACCGAACTCAGGAAGTGAATTAAAAAGATTAGATTATCGTATGACGTGGGAAGAAGATTTTAAAAACTATTTACTAGAATTAAACCAAACAAAAGGTGTTGTTGTTTGTGGAGATTTAAACGTAGCACACACAGAAATAGATTTAAAAAACCCAAAATCAAATACGAAAAATGCTGGATTCACACCAGAAGAACGTGAAAAATTCACAAAACTACTTGACGCAGGTTTTATCGACACATTCAGGTATTTCAACCCAGAATTAACAGGCGCATATTCTTGGTGGAGTTATCGTTTCAACGCTCGTAAAAACAATGCAGGATGGAGAATAGACTACTTCTTAACAAGTCGAGATTTAGAAAAATATCTAGTGAGTGCAAAAATTCATAACGACATACTAGGAAGTGATCACTGTCCTGTAGAGGTTGTTTTAAATAGAGATTTATTATAAAATAAAAAGACTAGGGAGAATAATTTATTATTCTCCCCTTCTCTATTATTAATTAAAAAAAAGTATTTAAGCAGAAGGATAAGTTATGTTAAGAAAAGCAAAAAGTACAGAATTAGATGAGATAATGCTAATTATAGAAGATGGTCGTGAATTTTTGAGACAACAAAGGATAAATCAATGGCAACATGGTTCTCCGGATAAAGAAACAATAGAACAAGATATAAAAAATCAAACATCCTACGTTTATGAGAAAGTTGGAGAAATAGTCGCAACAGCGATGATAAACAATTATGATAAAGATTATGAAAAATACCCCACTCTATGGTCTAAATGTGATAACTACTTGGTAATTCATCGTATAGCAACGATAAGAAACAAACGTAATCAAGGAGTTGGTCGACAATTTTTGTCAGCTATAGTGGAGTTTGCTAAAAAAGAAAATATAGATTATATAAGAATAGACACGCATAAAGATAATAAAATAATGAGAAAATTTTTGAGTAACTTTGGATTCGTTGAGTTAGGTAAAATAAAATTAACAATGAAAAATAATTTAGATGATAAAGAAAGAATAGCTTATGAAATTAAAGTATAACAAATTAAAAGTTTCATGTGAAACAAATAATAAACAAAAGGTAATAAAATATTATAGAAACAAGAATGATAATAAGTATAGAAAACTATCAATAATATTAAATTTTGAGGATAATTCTTTCTATAGGTATAGGTGTAAGTAATTACCAAGCAAACTATGTTTCGTTAAATCGATATAAAAAATCAGAGTGTTTTACAGAAAGGGTATCACAACGTTTAAATATTGATAAAAAATATATCTATATAAATAGAAAAATAACAACAACAAATATTTTTTTGAAAATAAATGACGACTATTATAGGGTTATAAGTTCTGGAAAAAAGATGAATATTTATTAGGGAAAATATACTTAATAAATCTAACAACAGAAAAAGTCGAGGTAAACAATATAACTTTCTTATACAGGTATAGAGATAAAATCAGTGTTAGAATTAATATTTTTGGTGTTTGTTATTAATATATCAAAGCAAATTTAACTCCCTTTTCAGCAAGTAATCAAGCACAAAATTATGAATTAGGTGGTCTTATTAGAGGGATAATATAAAACCCAAGTATTTCTTTATTGCAATACATAAATATATTATTTATGTGGGTTATAGATGAAAATCCGAACCCCCTCACGATTACCGATGAGAAAAGTTCAAATCAATTCACTAGAATCTATGGATAAAACAGAAGAATGGCTAATGTCTACTTTAAAAGAAATAGGATACAAAGATATAAAAAATATCTTCTTGGCAGAATACGACAAAGGACAATTACATATAGCAGAATATTAATAAAATAATATTAAAGTAATAAAGTATATAATAAATTAAAAACATAAAATTTATCAATAAAATAAATTTTATGTTTTTATGTTTTTATTTATCTGCATTAATGAAATCGTAAGAAGAATCTTCTGAAAACTTCTTAACTATATATGAACAACTAGCTTTAATTTTCTTGTTTTGTTGTTTCATATCTTCAACAAGAGTATTTAAAAGTTTACCAGCGACACCTTGCCCGCGTAGCGAAGAATCAACGAAAGTGTGATCAGCAACTACTACATCAGGGTTATTGGTTGGTGAATAAGTGATTTCTGCGATAACTTTGCCGTTTTCGTCGTGTTTAACAAAGCCATTTTCAGTTTTTGTAAATTCCATATTGAACCTCCTTGACATTATCTGTATAAAGTTTTATTCTTTTCTATTATTATAACATATTATAAAATCTACGGTAAAGAATTCTCTCCCTCTTTTTTTACTCCTGCTCCCCTACTCTTTTTATTAATTTTCCGCTTTTTTAAATCGAATTTTTCAAAAAAATAATTCTCCCTCTGAAAAACAAATATTAAATATATAGCGAAAATCATATTGATTAATCAAAATCAATTTATTAAAAACGACAACAAAAGACCACGATAAAATAAACGAAGAGATTTTTGAAATGATTTCAGCGGCGGTATTAATAATCTCTTTTTGTGAAAAGTAAAGTGATAAATAACAATTAAAGAGTAAATAAAGAAGCGTAAACACCTTTAAAAAAGAGAATAAACAAGATATAAACACTTTTATAAAATCAACAAAAATAAAAATAAATTTATTTGTTGTTAAATGTTTCACGTGAAACCCCTCACCTGCTCTAGTTTCTAAAAAAATAAATAACCAAAAATTATTGTTTAATCAAAATTTTAATTTCAATAATAATTTTAATTAATATCTATTTATTTTTATAAAAAATATTATGTAAAACTCTACTTTTTACTCTTAAAAAAATCAAGAGAAAAGAAAATGTACAAGAAAAAAAGTATAAAAGAAAAATTTAATAGAATAATAATTAAGAATTTTCATCGGTTGTAGAAAGTTTGTGGTATAATTTTACTAAATGTAATTACGATAAAATAAAAAGCAGGTGAGAGTGTATGTATAAAATTATGATAGTTGAGGATGACGAGATTATATCAAATTCAATAGCGGGCTATTTAGAAAAATGGCAGTATAGCACATGTGAAGTGCAAAATTTTCAAAATGTAGTGCGTGAATTTGTTGAATACTCTCCTGATTTGGTGCTTATGGATATTAACTTGCCCTATTTTGATGGGTATTACTTTTGCGAGGAAATAAGAAAAATTTCTAAAGTACCTATTATTTTTATCTCTTCAGCGAACGATGATATGAATATAGTAATGGCGATGAATATCGGTGCAGATGATTTTATAGAAAAACCTTTCAAATTAGTAGTATTAAAAGCGAAAATAGAAGCGTTGTTAAGACGTGTTTACAACTTTAATAGCGGAACGAATCTAATAGTATATAAAGATGTAATTTTCGATATGAGTCGAGATGAAATCAAATGTGGAGAAGAGTTGGCGGAACTAACAAAAAACGAGAGTAAAATATTAACTGTATTGTTAGAAAATCGCGAAAAAATAGTAAGTCGTGAAGAAATTATCAACGCTTTATGGCAAAGTGATAATTTTATAGATGAGAATACTTTATCTGTTAATGTTAATAGATTAAGAGCGAAGTTGAAAAGTATAGGAGTAGATGAGTTTATAACGACTAAAAAAGGAAAAGGATACATTGTATAATGAAAATTTTAGCGAATTATTTAAAGAAAAATATAAAAGTTTATTTGCTATTTGTAAGCTTCATATTAGTCTTCTTTGTGATTTTTTATCTATATTCTTTGCCTTTTGAAGCATTGTATTATGGTGGGAGTCTTTATTTTATATTAGCACTTCTAGCGAGTGTTGTGGATTTTTATAACTATAAAGATAGCTATAAAAAATTAAATTTTTTAGAAAATCATATACTAAATGATATGGAAGATTTACCACGAAGTTTAGATGTAAGAGTTGAATATTATCATAAAATTATAAGAAGATTACATGATGAAGTAGAAAAACTTAATCATCAAGCGTATAAAAAGAATACAGAGATAGAAGATTACTTTAGTATGTGGGTGCATCAAATTAAAACACCAATAGCTGCGCTAAACTTTTTATTAGACAATGAAGAAGTAGATGTGAAAATAGTAAAACAAGAATTATTCAAAATAGAACGCTATGTAGAGATGGTACTGACGTACTTAAGGCTTGGTAGTGAGAGCTCGGACTATGTTATAGAAAGAACAGATTTAGCTGGTGTAACTAAAGATAATATAAAAAAATACGCTCCATTATTTATAAATAAAAAGATAAAATTAAATTATGTTCCACATGAAACATTTGTTATTAGTGATAAAAAATGGCTAGGATTTGCATTTGAACAAATCTTAAGTAATGCGATTAAATACACGAAAACAGGTGGTGAGATAAGTATTTTCTTCGAAAAAAATAAACTTATTATAGAAGATAACGGTTTAGGAATAAGCGAAGAAGACTTACCGCGAATTTTTGAAAAAGGTTTTACAGGATTTAATGGAAGATATGAGAAAAAATCTAGCGGACTTGGGTTATACCTTTGTAAAAAGACGTTGGATAATCTAGGGCATAAAATAATAATTACCTCGAAGGTTAATGTTGGAACTAAAGTAGAGATAATATTTCCAGAAGAAGACAAATTTAGGGAGTAATAGCAGTAAGAATTAAAAAAGTAGGATAACAAATGAGTCTGCAATCTTACAAAAGTGTAAGGTTGGAGGCTTTTTTGTAAGGAAAATCGATAGAACGAAGAAAAAATATAAGATACAATATAGTTGTAACAAAGAAATAATAGATCGATTAAACAAGAAGAAACATTTAATCGATTAGGATGAAAAGAGGAGATTAACAATGTTATTAGAAGTAAACAACGTAAGAAAAGTATACACAACAAGATTAAGTACACAAAGTACAGAGGCGTTAAAAAATGTGAATTTCGCTGTTGATAACAATGAATATGTAGCAATTATGGGTGAAAGTGGAAGCGGAAAAACAACACTACTAAATATATTAGCGACGTTTGATAAAGCAACAAGTGGAAATGTTCTATTAAAAGGTCAAGATCTTAGCAAACTAAAAGATAAAGATTTAGCTGATTTTCGTCGAGATAATCTAGGATTTGTTTTCCAAGATTTTAACCTACTTGATAATTTTTCAGTAAAAGATAATATACTACTACCGCTGGTTTTAGCGAATAAAAACTATAAAGATATGGAACAACGATTAGAAAAAGTAGTAAAACCACTTGGAATAGAAAAACTTATCGATAAATATCCTTATGAAATATCAGGAGGACAAAAACAACGTGTAGCTGTTGCTCGTGCAATTATAACAAATCCGGCGATAATCTTAGCGGATGAGCCAACAGGAGCACTAGATTCAAAATCTACAGACCAACTATTAGAAGTCTTCGATAGATTAAATGAAGCAGGGCAAACACTTATAATGGTGACGCACTCTGTAAAAACAGCAGCTCGTGCTAAAAGAGTATTATTTATAAAAGATGGTGTTGTTTTCCATGAAATCAGAAAAGGAAATTCAACTAATAACGAAATGTTCCAAAAAATTAATGACACACTAACATTAATGCAGGCAGGTGAGTAACATGAATTTATTTTATAGCAAGTTTGCTTTAAACAATTTAGTAAAAAACAAACGTTTTATACTACCGTATATTTTATCGGCGATTTTTACTATTGCATCATTTTATATACTAACATCACTATCATTAGGGAAAAATCTAGATAAATTACCTCAAGGTATAAGCGCAACAAAACAAGTTCTCGGGTTTGGGGTTATAGTTATTGCGATATTTTCAGCGATATTCCTGTTTTACACTTATAGTTTCCTAATTAAACGTCGTGTTCGAGAGTTTGGATTATATTCTGTATTAGGTATGACAAAAAAACAAATAGCACGTATTTTAATATTAGAAACTATCTTTATCGCGGTGATAACATTAGTATTTGGACTTGCGTTCGGTCTGTTATTCGATAAACTAATGCTTTTAGTATTGTTAAAATTATTTACCGCAGGAGTAAGTTTTGGTTTTGTAATAACACCAATCGCAGTATTTCTAACAATCTTATTATTCGGAGGAATTTTCTTCTTATTACTAATCTACACAGTAATAAAGATTTCTCGTCTAAAAATAGTAGCACTTCTTAAAGAAGAAAATAATGGAGAACGTGAACCTAAAGCACGTTTTATTCTAGCTATTTTAGGATTAGGATTAACAGGATATGGGTATTATTTAGCTCAAACTATTCAAAATCCAATAAAAGCTATAACAATGTTTTTCATTGCAGTTTTAGCAGTGATTTTTGGGACATATTTAATATTTATGGCGGTAAGTATAACGGTTCTAAAATTGATGAAAAACAACAAGACTTTTTATTATAAACCAAAGAACTTTATAAGTGTTTCAGGACTTTTATACAGAATGAAACGAAATGCTGTAGGGCTTGCTAATATTTGTATATTATCAACGATGGTTCTTGTAACGATGGGAACAACATCAGCACTCTATGCAGGTAGTGAAGAGGCATATAATATACGTTTTCCAAGAGATATAATAGTAAATGGTTATCGTTCAACAGAAGGTAAGTTGGCTGAAATAGAAAAAAATGTAAAAAAAGCCACACAAGATGCAGGGGTAGAAGCAAAAGATTTAGTATCATATAATATGTTGAATGTAATAGGTCGTCTAAATGGAACAGAGATTAGTTATGAATTAGAGACTGTCGGTTCATTAGATAAACTTAGAACTGTTGTTGTGCTTGAATTAAAAGACTACAATAAAGTATCAAAAGAACAAAAAACTTTAAACAATGGAGAAGCTTTATTATTTATAGATAAAAAAGGTAAATATGAAGCAAATGAAATTACAGTACAAGGTGTAAATTTAAAAATAAAAGAAAAATTAACAGAGTTTCCTGGGGCTTTAGGAACAGCTGCGGCTAACATTATGGATACATATTATGTTGTAGTAAAAGATAAAGGTGCCGTTAAGGAAATAGAGTCAGCTCTGAAGAAAAAATTGAGTATTTCAGACGATGAAGGTGGAATCTTCAACTATGTAGGTTTTAACATAAGTGATAAAACAAAAGAAGCGAAAGTAATAGAAAACTTTAAGAAATTAGAAAAAGAGGGTAATATAAACATCGCAGGAAAAGCAGAAAATGAAACAAATTTCAAAGGTTTCTATGCATCATTCTTATTTATAGGTATGTTTATAAGTATGATTTTCGTAGTCTCTCAAGTAGTAATAATGTACTATAAACAAATATCTGAAGGATATGAAGATAAAGGGAAATTTGGAATTATGCGTAAAGTGGGGTTAACCGACAGACAAATCAAACAAAGTATAAGAAGTCAGGTATTGATGATCTTCTTTGCTCCACTAGCAGTAGCGACATTACATACAGTGGTAGCATACCCGTTTATCGAAAAAATATTAAAATTATTCTTAGCAACAAATAATAATGTTTTCTTAATAGCTTTAGCTGTAACAATAGCGATCTTCGCGGTATTCTATCTAATAGTATATCTAATCACATCAAGAATATATTATAGAATTATAAAAGAATAGCACAACGGTTTAGAGATAGCTTGGCTAAAGATTTCCTACAAAACAAAAGTAAAATGTTAACCAGCAAACTAAAAAAACAAATCTAGATAAAAGGAAAATTGATTATAAAAAATACACATGGTATAATTACTGTGTGTATTTTTTTAGTAAAAAACATATAAGAACAAAGGAAATAAAGGGGAATTATAAAACGATTATTTAAGAGGTGTATATGGAAAGGTATGAATTTGTAGCGACAACAACAAATAAAGAGAAGATGATTACTGTTATTTTTTCAGTGGCAATGGTAGGACTTTTGGTAGGACTAGCACTAGTTTCATATTACTTTGAACTAGATAACTATATTAAACCATATTCATTATTTAAATCTTTAACAATAGTATTAATCCTTGGGGTTTGTTTTCTTTCAGCGAGAAAACTACAAGAACTATTTTCAAAAAAGTATGTTGTAGAGTTAGATGGCAATAATATTAGAATCTGGGGTAATGATAAGGAGATTATGGCTGGAACAGTTATATTTTGCGAGATAGATTATAACAAACAAAAAGTAGGGGATAAAGCCTTACGAGTAGACATATATACACATACCGACAAAATAAAATTTCGGGCTAGATCTAAGCATGTTAGAACGATTGAAGGGGAGTATACATGGAATCCTCTAGGAACAGGCGAAGTATCAGATATAGAAAGTTTATTGGCTTTAGGAAGAAAATTAAAAGAAGTTGTCTAAGGAATAAGAGAAAGCTGAAATATAGTAATAGGAAAGACAGTAAATCAAAAAGGTTTACTGTTTTTTCTTTTTATAGTCATTTCATAGGTGGGTACAAAAGTCAGCAGTAGAAAAAAAGTTCTTGAAAATGATATAATACTATTAGAAAGACTTATTTTTAAGGAGTGATATGATGATAACTTTGTTAATTATTATAATAATTCCAGTTATACTTGTATTTATCTTGAGATTATACAATAAACATAAACATGAAAATGATAATACACTTACCGTTAGTTATTATAATAATGCAACGGATGTAAGTTTATATCCTCGAAATATAGAAGGTGTCAATGTAAAATATGTAGATGAGGGAAGATATCAAGGTTTTCACTTAATCCCTGAAAAAAAGATTTATGAGGGTGTTGTGATATGTTATGGGGGTTCTGAGGGCAGTCCTAATTTTTATGAAGCTCAAAGGTTGGCGAAAGAAGGATATGAAACATTAGCTGTATTTATGTTTGGTATGAAAAACCAACAGAAAACATTGGTTAAAATTCCGTTAGAGCAGTTTGAAGATGTACTTAAATATGTCAAAAACAATATAAATAATAAAGGGATAATTACCATATTAGCAGCATCGAAAGGAGCAGAATATGCTTTGAATTTAGCAACGAAATATGGTGAAATTTCAAATTTAATTTTGCTTGCTCCGGCAGCTTACACATTCGCAGGTTTGGATTTCAATAATTACGGTTCATCATGGACTTGGAAAAATAAAGAAATACCATTTATTGATTTAAAGAAAGCATCTATCCTTACTTTAGTAAAAAATATATTTATACCAATGCAAATAAAAGCTCCTGTTAAATATAAAGAAATATATGATAGCGCGATGAAACAAGAGTTAGAAAAGTCTAAAAAGTTGATACCAGTTCAAAAAGTAAAAGCCAATATTTTAATGATTGTCGGAGAAGATGATTGTATGTGGGATAGCTATGAAATGGCAAAAGTAATAAAAAGTCAAAATCAAAATGCGATTATCTGCGCTTATAAAAATGCAGGACATATTTTTAGAGGAGATGGAATAATAAATACAGCTGATATGAGAATTAAAGTAGGGGGGACTATAGACGGGAATCAGAAAGCGGGTTTTGAAAGAGACAAGGTTATTAATAATTTTTTAAAAAAATATCATACTAATAACATAAGATAATAAGAGTTATTCAGATAAATCATGTATAATAGGAGAATATTGTTGGTTATCTTATGAAGCTGAAAACGATGTTACACGTCAACTATATAGCTCGTTTGGTTTTGTAGAAACAGGTGAAAAAGATGGAGAAGAACTTATTGCTGTTCTAAAGTTACAATAACCGCTGTTTATTTAGTTTGAATATAGTTGTTTTAAAAACAGTAAATCAAAGAAGAAATGTGGATTTGTTGAGACGGGAATAGAAAAGGAAAATAATTGTGGAATAACGGTAGTTTTAGAAAAAATATTGTGATAATAAATAGTAGTTCGAAGAGGAAGAAACATTGGGAAATAATCATCAGAATGAAGAAACATTAGTTAATTTGAAATTTAAAAAATTAGATCAGATGGTAAAAGAATACAATTCTTTTGGAAAGGACGTTTGTGTCGCAAAGAAGTTTTGTTATTTTGAGGAATGTGTAGACTATGTAAGTCAACTTGAGCAAGAGGGTGTTATCATAAAGACCAAGGGAAAAGAATATAACATATCTTATTTAATGGATATCATGGTGAATGATGGACCAGAATACGCTTTGGTTATAGGTTTCTTTAATCCTTATGACGAAACAGCCTCATATGAAATGGGGGTGTGCGTTAGAGGAAGACCGTTATTAAAGAAAAGATATAAATCCAGATTTCATTGGCTAGCATCTAAATTAAAAGAATATAAAAATAGCAAGTAATAATTTTAAATGTTAAAACAAAAATTACAAAGTGAAGATTTTGCGAAAAAAGAAGTAATAGGGTTGTCGAGAGATAATAACGGTATGAAATAGATGGTTTAAAAGGAGACAAAAGATTGATAGAAAAAAGACCAGAGTTTGAAAAGATTACATCGTTTGATGAATTTAATAAATATTATTGGTATCGTGAAGAAATTTCGCAGATATGCAAGTCATTAGGATTAGAATATAGAGGTACAAAGCAAGAACTAAATCATATTATTGAGCAGTATTTCAAAGGAAATTTAATTAAAAAATCATCAATAAAAACTACAAAAAAACAAGTGGAAAATATTACTTTGGATACACCATTACTTGAATGTGGTTTTTCCTTCAATGCAAAGTTTAGGGAATACTTCTCCACTTTAACAGGAATCTCACCGTTTAAATTTACTGCTGATATGGCTACCGCTTGGAGAAAAGTAAAAAGCGAGAAAAATATAAAATTTACAATAGAAGATTTGCTAAAAGTTTATTATGGTAAATCAGACTATGCAAAATATGATAATTCTGTTTGTCAATGGAATCAATTTTTAAAGGATTTTTGCGCAGACGAATATAGTAGAAACTATTCGAATAAATTAAAAGTAGCTTCTATTCTTTGGAAAGAAGTTAGAAACTCAGAAAGGGAAAAAATCTATTCAAAGAATCTTTTAACAGAATATTCATATAAACTAGAAGAGTATCGTAAGTAGATTGGTACTTATTTATTAGTTAATAATTCAATAATAACTAAGATAGAAACTGTAAATCTTATACTTAGTTATTTTTTTTGCTCAAATCAAAAAAATAGAAAAAATAAAAAAAAGAAAAAACATGTTGACTATAACGCAACGTAATAGTATATACTTATAATTGTTAGGAGGAGATTGAATGTATTTGATTAAAAAAGTTAGCGAATTAAGTGGTGTATCGGTGCGCACTTTACACCATTATGATGAAATTGGTTTGCTATCTCCCCAAAAAAAAGAAAATGGATATAGATATTATTCTGAAGAAGATATTTCGTTTTTACAAATGATATTGTTCTATAAGTACTTGGGGTTTCCTTTAAAGAAAATAAAAGAATTGTTAAAAAAAGAAGATAGTGAAGTATTATATCATCTGAGAAAACAACTTGATTTAATGCAAAAGGAAAAACAAAAACTCTTAACTTTATTAAAAACATTGGAGAAAACAATAGAGTCACAAGAAAGGAGAATTACTATGTCAGCAAAAGAAAAATTTAGTGGGTTCAGATATCAAGATAACGAAAAATATAAACAAGCTGCAATTGATATGTATGGGAAAGAAGTCATAGAAGAAGCTATTGAAAAACAAAAAGGAAAAGAACAAGAAATAGCAGATGGTTTCAATGAAATATTCTTTGCTTTTTCTGAAAACATATCAAAAGAAATAAGTGCTACATCTAAAGAAAATATAGATTTAGCAGAAAAACTTCATAAACATCTTTGTAAATATGCTTTTGATTGCCCAATAGATGTATTTTCAAGTATTGGACATGGATATGTTCAAAATATAGAATTTAAAAACAACCTAGATAAATTTGGTGAGGGAACAGCGCAATATGTATGTGATGCTATTCAACAATATGTAAAGCAAGAAAAAGGTGAAAAATAGAATTTAACTCATCGAAAAAACAGTAAATCAAATTGGTTTACTGTTTTTTTATATTAATGGCTTAAGCCAGTTGAGGAGGCGAAGACTCCGAAACAAAAAACCACCCGCTATGAGAGTGAGAGAAAAAAGTTAAACAATTGAAAAAACATCCTTTCTTGATAAAATAAGAGTAGTTCAAG
>ERZ773090.425-NODE-425-length-23777-cov-8.8807_pt1 | contig 23777 bp, 18 predicted proteins | sample MGYA00580579_ERZ773090 | MGnify/ENA primary metagenome ERZ773090 (study PRJEB29015, sample SAMEA2738014) | human oral metagenome | biome: human oral; feature: human-associated habitat; material: dental | place: China | collected 2132 ... | reverse complement strand
TCCAGAAAAGGCTGCGGGTTTTTGCGGGTGGCCAGGCGCTGGAGCACGCCCTCCAGGTCTTTGCGTAGGAGTTGGGGATCAAGCATGGGGCGCGATTGCAGGAAGGCGCTTGCCCGGCCAGGGGCTGTTTGACTCTCTTTTTGATAGCAAATAGAAGGCCATGAAAACGCCTCCATCGCACGGTTTGACAGGCTTTACCGCCATCAAAGCAGGAGCAAACGCGCCAGTTTCAACCCCGCCATCACCATGCCCACGACGCCCAGCGTGTGCAGCGCCGCCGTGGCCAGCGCGGCCAGCCAGCGCTGCGTTTGCAGCATGTGCACTATTTCTACGCCAAAGCCGGAAAACGTGGTGAGCGCGCCCAGAAAGCCGGTCATCACCGCCAGCCGCCAGGCCGGATCCAGCCCCGGCCAGCGCTCAAATGCAGCCAGCGCCACGCCCGCCAGCAGGCCGCCTGCCAGATTGGCCGCCAGCGTGCCCCAGGGCAGCCACGCGCCGGGCGTGTTCAGTGCCTGCGTCAGCGCCCAGCGGGCCAGCGCCCCCGCGCAGGCGCCAAGGCAAAGGGCCATCAGGTTCATGTTGCCGTGGTTTCAGGTGGCGGGCGGGCGCTCAATACCGCTCGAACAAGGCTTGCAGCGCCGCTGCGTCTTGCGTGCGCGTCAGCCCCAGCGCCATGAGCAGGCGCGCCTGCGCGGGCGTTTGGTCATCAGCGCACAGCCACAGCGGGCTGCGGGCCGAGGCGGGCAGCGCGCCGCTGCCTGCGCGGCTGGCGCGCACCAGCCACACGCCTTGCGCGCGCAGGCGCCGGGCTTGGGCTTGCAGCGCTTGCGGCACGGTGCCGATGCCAAAGCCCGCGTGGACGATGGCCTGCGCGCCTTCTGCGGCCAGCGCCCGCCAGGCGGCCGCGCTCATGCCGCCATAGCTGGCGGCCACGGCCACGGCGGGCAGCGCGGGCAGGGCGTCGGCGTCGAATTCGCTGGCCAGCGTGTGCGGGCGGCAGGGGGCGCGGTAAAAGCGCGGGCCGTCGTCGGCCACCAGCCCCAGCGGGCCGTAGGGCGATTGCAGGGCCTGCACTTGCGCGGCGTCGCGCTTGGTCACGTCGCGCCCGCTCCAGATGGCGCCGTTCATCACCACCAGCGCGCCCTGCCCTGCCGCGCGCGCGCTGGCGGCCACTTGCACGGCCTGGTAGAGGTTGAGCGGCCCGTCGGCGCCCAGCGCAGTGGCCGCGCGCATGGCGCCGGTGAGCACGACGGGCTTGGCGGTTTTGAGCGTCAGGTGCAGCAAATAGGCACTTTCTTCCAGCGTGTCGGTGCCGTGGGTGATGACGATGCCGTCCACATCGCCCTGCCGCGCCAGCGCCGCCACGCGCTGCGCCAGTTGCAGGCGCTGCGCGTCGCTGATGTCCGCCGAGTCCAGCGCAAACAATTCATGCACTTGCACCTGCGCCAGTTGCGCCAGCTGCGGCACGGCTTGCAGCAGCGCCTGGCCCCGCAAGGCCCCGGCCACGTAGGCGGCTGCCGTGCTGTCAGGGCCTGCTCCGGCAATGGTGCCGCCCGTGGCGAGCAAGGCGATGCGGGGCAGGCGGCGAGGGCGGGCGTGGGCGGAGGCGGCAGTCATGGCAGGGCAAAAAACGGCGGCAAAGCGCGGCAGCGGATACGCGCTGGCGAAAAGCGGCGATCGTATTCGCGCCATGGCCCAGCGGGTTCAGTTGGCACAGGGCCGCTTTTTCCGCTGCCGGGCGGCCTCTGCGCCTGCGGCGCGCGCCCGTGGTTCTCGGGGAATTCCCAGGGGAATGGGCGGCTCAATTCAAGAATCGTTCTCATATACTTGCCGCGCACCTTGCCCGCTCCGCTCTCTTGGGAAAGCCCGCCATGCGTCATCCAGCCCCCGCCGCCGAACAAACCGCGCCGCCCAGCTTCCAGGCCCTGTTGATCAACACGCTGACGCTGATGACGGGCTACGCGCAGACGCCCGCCGGTACTTTCCATCGCAGCCTGCTGGCCGGGCAGGTGGCCCAGCAACTGGGCGAGCTGGCTGCACGGCCGCGCATCAGCCCCGCCATGCGCGCGCTGTTCATGCGGCTGGCAGGTGAATGGGTGCTGCTGGCCCCCGCTGCGGAAGCCGCGCCCGCCCAGCCTGCTGGCGGCGCGGGGCGCCACAGCCCGGCGGGCGTGCAATGAAAGCCATGGTTCAGGAGGTTCAACCTATGAGCGCCCGCTTGTCCGCTTCCCGCTTTCCCGCTTGCGATCTGGCCCATGAACACGGCGTGCTGCTGCGCCAATGGGCGGGCGCGCAGCAGCGCATCAGTGACATGGCCGCCGCCCATGCCCGCCGTTGCGCGGCGCTGGAGACCGAACTCATGCGCCAGCGCGCCCGCTGGGTTATCGCCACCACGCGCCTGCTCTGGGGCCTGGGCTGGCCCGGGCTGACGCCGCTGCCCGGCCCCGCCCGCAAGGCCGCCAGCCCGCGCGGCGGCATGCCCCCGCTGCGCAGCGTGCAAGACGTGCTGTGCCAGACCGGCTGCGCCAGCCACGGCCACGCCTGGCTGGATGAAGCCTCCGGCGACTGCCGCCTGAATGGCCAGCCCTGCGCGCGGCAAAAAAGCGCAGACCGGAACGGGCAAGACGCAGAGCAGAACATGAGCCGGGAGCAGGAAACACCCGCCCGCATCAGCTCCTCTATTCATAGCAATACGTCCTAGTGGAAACTGCGCGAAACGGCATTTCCACCCCATCCAATTCGCTCTTCTTTTTGCGAATAGCCTTGGCGGGCCTGATGGCCGTGAGCGGGCCGTGATCAGGCCGTAAACCGCGCCAGTCAGCCCGCCGCCACGGCTTGGCCTTGCTCCGTTTGCTCCGCCTCGCGCCGCAGCGCCTCGCGCGCGCCCAGCACCACATCGCCCACCACCACGATGGCGGGGCTGCCCAGGCCGCCCGCTTGCATCGCCTGCGCCAGGCGGCCCAGCGTGGTCACGCACTGGCGCTGGCCGGGCCAGGTGGCGCGCTCGATGACGGCGGCGGCCGTATCGGCGGGCAGTGCGCGCAGCAGCCCGGCCTGTATTTCGGCGGCATGGCCCGCGCCCATGTAAATGACCAGCGTGAGCTGCAAATCACGCACGGCCTCGCCCATGCGCTGCCAGCGCACGGCTTGCTGCTGCGGCTGATGCGCCTGCGCATGCAAATGCCCGCTGGCAAAAATCACGCCGTGCGCGCGCTCGCCATGCGTGAGCGGCGCGCCCAGGCTGCCCAGCGCCGCCAGTCCGGCGGTAATGCCATGCACCACGCGCGGCTCGTAACCAGCCTCGCGCAGCTGCTGCACTTCTTCGCCGCCCCGGCCAAAAATGAACGGGTCGCCCCCTTTGAGGCGCACCACCGCCCGCCCGGCACGCGCTTCGCACAGCATCAGTTCGCCAATGTGCGCCTGCGGCGTGCTGGCCTGCCCGCCGCGCTTGCCCACGCGCAGCACGCGCGCGCCAGGCCGCGCGTGGGCCAGCACGGCTTCGTGAACCAAGTCATCCACCAAAAGGACATCGGCGCTGGCAATGGCCTGCACGGCCTGGAGCGTGAGCAGTTGCGGATCGCCCGGCCCCGCGCCCACCAGCGTGACGCAGCCCGGCGGGCCTGGCGGGGCCGCCATCACGCCTGAAGCGGCTCATCAAACGGCATCACCTGCACCAGCTGCGGGTGATTCACCTCGTCCACCAGCATGGTTTTCACGCGCGCCTGCCAAAGCTGCGCAAAGCGGGCCAGCTCCTGCTCATGGGCCGCGCCCGCCACGGCGCGGGGCATGAGCGCGCGCATCTCGTCGCCAAAAGGCGCAATGCTGGCGTCCAGCGCCACCTGCACGGCCTGGCCGCTGTCCAGCCGGCGCAGCGCCAGCACGCCCTGCATGGGCACATCAAAGCGCAGCAGGTTGCGGCGGCCAAAGCGGTGCGCCGGGCCTATGCCCGCAAAACCCGTTTCGGGCGCGGCGCCCGTCAGCAGCGTGGCCACGGCGGCCACCACGCCCGTGGCGCCGTCTTCGCGGCCTTCGGCCATCATCACCTCGATGCCGCCGCGCTCGGGCAGCTGGCCATCGGCATACAAATGCCCCAGCCCCTTGACCACCATGAGATAGGCCCCCGCCACCGTCGGGCACGAATGCCCGGCCAGCCGCACCGCATCCACATAGCGGTAGGTGATGACGCCGCCAGCGGCAGCCCCCAGAAACTGCGCCAGCGCGTCATGCACGCGCAAAACGGGCGCCTGGTCAAAGAAAGCGGGAAATTCATCGGCAGGCTGATGAACGGACATGGCAAAAGCGCCTTTCACGCGAAGAAGTGGATGGAATGAAACAAAGCGCGGCATTGTCCACGCAAGCCCTTTGCCCGCACGCGCCGCAAGCCCAAAGCCCGCCGCCTGCCCACACGCCGCTTACATGCCGAATGCCATCAAAAACAGGAGCTGAATCAATGGGTGCCAAATACCGTTTGGCGCGCGTTTTACCAAGACGTCATGCTATGAATGAAGGAGCGAAATAGAGCTGTGCATTCCGCTTGCCTTTTCTGCCCGCTTTGCTCATCGCTGGCGCTTTCAAGCTGCCCGCTCCTTCATGGATCGCTCCTGGAGCGCGCGCAGGGCTTCAGCGCCTGTCCTTCAACACCCAATGAATAGCAAAAGTACCCAAGCGGCATAACCGGCGCGTAGTGGCAAGTGCTGGCCGTGTGGGATGTGCTGCTGCGCCAACAAGTGCGCGCCAAGGCGGGCAGGCGGGCCAGACCCAGCGTGGCCGTCATCGACCCCATCGCTCAAGACTGTCTCAAAAGGGAGCAGCGCAGATATGACGCGCAGACAAAAAGATCAAAGGCACGATGGGCTGCTGCTGGCTGTGCTGGTGCACTCGGCAGACATTCAGAACCGGATAGAAGCCGGGGCTTTACTGGTGAGGCTGGGCAGGCTTGCTCGCCTCTGGCTTTGCTGCGCGCGCACTGGCTGCAACAGCGTCAGCGCCAAGGTCAAAACTGGCGCTGAAAGCGGGGCAAGAGCATGAGGGGCTTCAGTTTGGCGTCAGCAGGCAGGCTGGCAGTGGCAGGATGAGGGTCTGCCGCATCAGAAACAGGAGCAAATTTCGGGGGTATGAAAACGGTTTTCCCGCACATTCCACTAGGACGTATTGCTATTGAATAAAGAGCAAACAGGCGACAATGGAAAGGTGCAAGCGCTTTCTTGGGCGGGCGGCATGAAGCGGCGCAGATGGGGCAAACAAGGCCGTGGTCAGGGCCTTTGGCCTGGCTGGCGCCGCCAAAAAAAGCGCTGATCCATTAGCCCCCGAATGGCTGGCATGAAAACATGATTTTCGCAACAGGCCCGGCGCCATGATTTTCTTGGGAATTGAATCAACGCAAATGATGTTTTCTGATTTGAATGTTAGTTTCTGGCGTCTTCTTTTGTCCGCAAACCCGGTATTCAACGAATCATCCGCAGCAGGCGGCAAGGCGGTTCATTTTATTGTTTAGAGCCAATCTCCCAGTTTGCAAACGTATATTTGTACAATTTTTATGATCAGTAAACCGGGAATCATCAGCACTGGCGACAAAATCATCAATATCTCGCGATCGGTGTTTGCTCCATATACAAATAAGAATGTACAAAGAAATGCCCAAACCCCGCCGGAAAAATATGTCCACCTCGGAATGTAAACAGACCATTCTTTGCAATGCGGGCATCTGACATCGTGCCATGAACTAGCGAAAGTATATAACCACATATGGAGATATACCTTGAGACGCAAATTGATGGTCTGCTTGCAAAAAGGACATGTTTTCTTTATTCGCATAAAACACCTTAATGATATCTTGGTCTCATCAACGCAAAGAGGAAAACTGCATCATGCGCCAATACACAGGATATACTCAATAAATTCAGTCGAAACTCGTGAAATCATATTCGTCCTCGTACTTTTTTTCTCCCTCGATTAATTTAGTGCGAAATATCAAAATAGTATTTAAAATAGGCCATACCGCCGGCCACATGGCAAGGCCCCATATCAAATATTTTCCGTCAATGATGTGGCCCCACCCCCAAGTTTCTAATTTAAGACAAATCCCAAGGAAGATGATTGGGTATAAATGTGCCAATATAACAAAACAATACGATAACCACTCCAACGAGAATCTGGATTTTTTCTTGCAGTGTGGACAAACGACGACACGATCCATTTTTCCAAAATAGCTTCGAACTCCTGGCGGCGGAGATTCCGTATACAAATCCTTAAAAATCCATTTGCGCAGTGGAAATTCCATTTCATAAGAACAACAGGGGCATTTTTTGACCGTCATTTCGGCAACCTTTCCTTGTTTCCGTGCAGTTGAAAATGGTTTCATCAACATGGCCCATCCCGGAATCTGCTGCTCTCGATCATCCCTGCAAACCGGCAGATTCCAGAACAAGAGCTGTTTTCCGGCTTTTATTCTGTCTCCCTATCCCGGTTTTTCATGGCTTGCCGCCTGTTTATCAAGCCAGTTCCCGGGATTTGGCTGTTTTGCTTTCAAGGCGCGCCGGGTTCGCGCTTACGCACATTGCTGCGCGATGAAGGCTTTGATGGCTTGCGCGTCCGCTGGCATGACGCGCACGCGGCGGGGCAGGTTTTCGATGCCGTTGAAGGCGGCAGGGCGGTCCGGGTCGCGGCCCAGGGCTTCTCGGATGGTGGCGGCAAATTTGATGGGCAGCGCCGTTTCCAGCACGATCATGGGCGTGTCTTTTTGCGCCAACTGGCGGGCCACTTTCACGCCGTCGGCGGTGTGGGTGTCCACCAGCACGCCGTACTGCTCATGCACGCTGCGGATGGTGGCCAGACGGTCGGCATGGGTGCTTTTGCCGCTGGCAAAGCCGAATTGTTCGCGCGCGGCGGCAAAGCGCGGGTGGCGGCTCAAATCAAACTGGCCTTGCTGCGCCAGCGTTTGGCCAAAGAGGGCGCGGGTGGCAGCGGCGTCGCGGCCCAGCAGGTCGAACACGAAGCGCTCGAAGTTGCTGGCCTTGCTGATGTCCATGCTGGGGCTGCTGGTTTCAAACGTTTCGGCGCTGCCGCGCACGCGGTACAGGCCCGTGCGGAAGAATTCATCGAGCACGTCGTTTTCATTGGTGGCGACGATGAGGCGGCGGATGGGCAGCCCCATCATGCGCGCCACGTGGCCCGCGCAGATGTTGCCGAAGTTGCCGCTGGGCACGGTGAAATCGACGGTTTGCGCTTCGCTTTGCGTGGCCTGCATCCAGCCCGCGAAGTAATAGACCACTTGCGCCAGCAGCCGCGCCCAGTTGATGCTGTTGACGGTGCCGATGCTGTAGCGGCGCTTGAAGGGCAGATCGGCGCTGACGGCCTTGACGATGTCCTGGCAGTCGTCAAACACGCCTTCGATGGCGATGTTGTGGATGTTGGCGTCTTGCAGGCTGAACATTTGCGCCTGCTGGAAGGCGCTCATGCGCCCGTGCGGGCTGAGCATGAACACGCGGATGCCGCGCTTGCCGCGCATGGCGTATTCGGCGGCGCTGCCGGTGTCGCCGCTGGTGGCGCCCAGGATGTTGAGCTGCGCGCCCTGGCCGCCGTTTTTGCGCGCCAGCTCGTATTCAAACAAGTTGCCCAGCAGCTGCATGGCCATGTCTTTGAACGCGAGGGTGGGGCCGTTGGACAGGGCTTCGAGATAAAAGCCTTCTTCCAGCTTTTTGAGCGGCGTGATGGCGCGCGTGCCAAACACTGCGGGCGTGTAGGTTTTGGCGCACAGCTGCCGCAGGTCGTCGGCGGGGATGTCGTCGATGTAGAGCGAGAGGATTTCAAACGCCAGCGCGGCATAGCCTTCATCGCGCCACACCTGGCGCAGGCGGGCCAGACCGGCAGCGTCCAGCTGCGGGTAATGCTGCGGCAGATACAGCCCGCCGTCGGGCGCCAAGCCCTCCAGCAGGATGTCGCAGAACTTGCGGGCAGTGGCATCGCCACGGGTGGAGAGGTAGTTCATGGGAGCCGGCTTTCTGGTTGCTTGTTCATTCATGGCTGGCGGCCTTTGCTGGCCTTGGCCGAGCTTTGCCTTTGGGCGTCAAGCCAGCTCTTCCTTGCGGATGCGCACGATGGGCGCGAGCACGGCGGGCAGTTGTTGCAGGCGCGCCAGCGCGGCGTTCATGCTGCCTTCCAGGGCGTTGTGCGTGAGGATGATGAGGTCGGTTTCGTGCGCGTTTTGCGCGGCGCTGCCTGTGCCGCGCTGGAGCACGGCGTTGATGCTGATGCCGGCGTCGGCCAGGATGCGGGTGACTTGCGCGAGCACGCCCGTCTCGTCTTTCACGCGCAGGCGCAGGTAGTAGCTGGTGATGACTTGTTCGATGGGCAGCACTTGCACGTGGCGCAGCGCGCCGGGCTGGAAGGCCAGGTGCGGCACGCGGTGCTGCGGGTCGCTGGTGGCCAGGCGGGTCACGTCCACCAGGTCGGCGATGACGGCGCTGGCCGTCGGCTCGCTGCCCGCGCCTTTGCCGTAGTGCAGCGTGGCGCCCACGGCGTCGCCTTGCACGAGCACGGCGTTCATCGCGCCTTCCACATTGGCAATCAGCCGCCGGGCGGGAATGAGCGTGGGGTGCACGCGCAGCTCCACGCCTTCGCCTTCGCGCCGTTTGCTCATGCCCAGCAGTTTGATGCGGTAGCCCAGCTGCTCGGCGTATTGGATGTCGGCGGCGGCCAGCTGCGTGATGCCTTCCACGTAGGCGCGGTCAAACTGCACGGGAATGCCGAAGGCAATGGCGCTCATCAGCGTGGCCTTGTGCGCGGCGTCGATGCCTTCGATGTCGAAAGTGGGGTCGGCCTCGGCGTAGCCCAGGCGCTGCGCCTCTTTGAGCACCACGTCAAAGTCCAGCCCCTTGTCGCGCATCTCGCTGAGGATGAAGTTGGTGGTGCCGTTGATGATGCCCGCCAGCCACTGGATGCGGTTGGCCGTCAGCCCCTCGCGCAGCGCCTTGATGATGGGAATGCCGCCCGCCACGGCGGCCTCGAAGGCGACCATCACGCCTTTTTTCTGCGCCGCTTCAAAAATTTCCGTGCCGTGCACGGCCAGCAGCGCCTTGTTGGCCGTGACCACGTGCTTGCCCGCCGCAATGGCCTCCAGCACCAGCGTGCGCGCCACGCCATAGCCGCCAATCAGTTCCACGACGATTTCGATGTCCGGGTTGGCGATGACCTCGCGCGCGTCGGCCACGACCTGCACGTCAGGCCCCACGATCTGGCGGGCGCGCTGGGTGTCCAGATCGGCCACCATGACGATTTCAATGCCCCGCCCGGCGCGGCGCTTGATTTCTTCCTGATTGCGGCGCAGCACGTTGAAAGTGCCGCTGCCCACGGTGCCGATGCCCAGAAGGCCGACCTGGATGGCTTGCATATGGTTTTTCCCTATGGTTGAGCGAGTGCGAAAAAGGCGGGATTATTCCTGAGCGCCTGTCCGGCGCCTGGCTGTGAGGAGAGGAAATGGCGGGCCGCAATCAGGGCGGCCCAGGCGCAGCCGGTGAATGGCCGGTCTGAACGCGCGAAGCCGTAAGCCGTATCTCGCATTGAGTGCGCCAGGCCATTCGAGGCGGCTATTTAGCCCCTAAATACATAGCGTGACGTCTTGGCGGAACCTGTTCTGGACGGCATTTCAGACCCCAAAAATCTGCTCCTGTTTCCGATGCTGTCTGGCTGGCAGAAGGCATGAAGGACAATGCCGCGTTGCCATTTTTGTCAGGAGACTGAAACATGACCGCACGCCGTTGCTTGCTGCTGTCCGCCCTCGCGCTGGCGGCGGCCTGGGCCGCGCCTGCCGCCTGGGCGCAGGAGACTGCGCCGCTGCGCATCGTGGTGCCGTATCCGCCTGGCGGGCCGCTGGACGCAACGGCGCGGGTGCTGGCCGAGCGAGTGCAAGGCGAGCTGGGCACGGTGGTGGTGGACAACAAGCCGGGCGCGGGCGGCAATATCGGCATGGCCGCCGTGGCCAAGGCTGTGCCCGACGGGCGCACGCTGGGCGTAGCGGCGGTGGCCACGCTGGCCATCAACCCCTGGCTGTTTCGCAAGATGCCGTATGACGCGGCCAGAGACTTCGCTCCCGTCACCGCCGTGGCCCGTGTGCCCAATGTGCTGGTGATGAATGCCGAGGCCGCCCGGCAGCTGAAGATTGCCAGCGTGGCCGATCTGATCGCCCATGCCCGCGAAAACCCCGGCCAGCTCAACTACGGCTCCGGCGGCAACGGCAGCGCGGGGCATCTGGCGGGCGAGCTGTTCAAGCAGCAGGCGGGTATCGAGGCCACGCACATTCCCTTCAACGGCGCCAACCCCGCGCAGCTGGCGCTGCTGGGCGGGCAGGTGGACTTCAACATTGACAACCTGGCCAGCGCCGCGCCCAACATCAAAAGCGGCAAGCTCGTGGCGCTGGCCGTGACCAGCGCAAGCCCCAGCCCCATGCTGCCGGGCGTGCCGCCGCTGGCCGACACGCTCAAGGGCTTTGAGATTGACACCTGGTGGGGTCTGGTGGCCCCGGCGGGCACGCCCGCGCCGGTGCTGCAAAAGCTTTCGTCGGCTTTTGGCAAGGCGCTGGCCAGCCCGCAGGCGCAGCAGCGCTTTGCCGCCATCTGGGCCGAGCCGCTGCCCACCACGCCAGAGCAGTTCGGCGAGCTGGCCGAGCGCGAGCGCGGCCGCTATCAGGGCATCGTCAAGCTCTCGGGCGCGCGGGTGGACTAGGAACCTGCTCCAAAGCGCGCTTTTTCTTTTCTTCATCAACCCACGACAGACTTTTTCAATGCGCCTTCTCCACACCATGCTCCGCGTGGGCGATCTGGACCGCTCCATCCGCTTCTATACCGAGGTGCTCGGCATGACGCTGCTGCGCCGCTCCGAGAACCCCGAATACCGCTACACGCTGGCCTTTCTGGGCTACGAAGGCGGCAACCCCGGCCAGGCCGAAATCGAGCTGACCTACAACTGGGGCCAGACCCAATATGAAATGGGCACGGCCTACGGCCACATCGCCATTGGCGTGCCCGACGCCCGCGCGGCCTGCGAAAAAATCCGCGCCGCTGGCGGCTGCGTCACGCGCGAGGCCGGCCCCGTGATGGGCGGCAGCACCGTCATCGCCTTCGTGAGCGACCCGGACGGCTACAAGATCGAGCTGATCGAGCGCGCCGACGACACGGCCAGCGGCCAGGGCCTGCGTTAATTGGCGTTCGCTGCCGCAAGGCTTTTTCCGCCATGACGCCCGCGCAAATCGAGCGCTTTTTCGCCATCTTGCAAGCGGCCAATCCGCACCCCGAAACGGAGCTGGAATACGGCAGCGCCTTTGAGCTGCTGGTTGCCGTGCTGCTATCGGCGCAGGCCACCGACGCGGGCGTGAACAAGGCCACGCGCATTCTTTTTCCGCTGGCGCGCACGCCGCAGCAAATGCTCGACCTGGGGCTGGAGCGGCTGGAAGCGGCCATCAAAACCATTGGCCTGTATCACAGCAAGGCCCGCCACCTGCTGCAAACCTGCCGCATCCTCGTGGATGAGCACGGCGGCCAGGTGCCGCGCACGCGCGCCGCGCTGGAGGCGCTGCCCGGCGTGGGCCGCAAAACGGCCAATGTGGTGCTCAACGTCGCCTTTGGCGAGCCGACGATGGCCGTGGACACGCACATCTTCCGCGTGAGCAACCGCACGGGCCTGGCCCCCGGCAAAACGCCGCTGGCCGTGGAACAAAAACTGCTGGAACGCGTGCCGCCGCGTTACCTGCTGCACGCGCACCACTGGCTCATCCTGCATGGCCGCTACGTGTGCCAGGCGCGCAAGCCCCGCTGCTGGGAATGCGCCGTGGCCCACCTGTGCGACTGGCCGGACAAAACCCCCGCCCCTTCCAAAACCACATGAACGGAGCACCGACATGAGCGCCCCTGCCAACTTTCCTGCCGAGCGCATCTACGACTACGTGCACGCCCCGCACAAAAGCGCCGTGCTGCTTGACCGCCTGTGGCCGCGCGGCATCAGCAAGGCCGCCCTGCAAGGCGTGGCCTGGGAAAAAGACGCCACCCCCAGCACCGAACTGCGCCACTGGTTCCATGAAGACCCCGAAGGGCGCTTCGACGAGTTCTGCCAGCGCTTCCGCCAGGAACTGGCTGCCCCCGCCGCCCAGGCCGCCCTGGAGCGCCTGCGCGCGCTGCCCCGGCCCCTGACTTTGCTCACCGCCGCCAAAGACCCTGCCCACAGCCACATCGCCGTGCTCCAGCAGGCGCTGGCCGGGCGCTGAAAGGCGCGAGGGCGGAGCGCAGCAGGCTCTCCGTGCAGCTGGGCCGCGCCTTTGGCCTGCTTTGCCAGTCGGAAAATATCAAAAACAGGAGCGAATTCAAGGGGTAAAAAACGGCGCCTGCGCCCGTATCTCTAGGACCTCATGCTATTTTTTCAGAAGCAATATGCTGCACTTACCATCTGAGGCATTCCACGGCGTGCGGCGCTGGCTTGCGCGTGTGGCTTTGCGCATGCCCTGCGCGCCCCATTCACTCTCATTGCCGCGTTCATGAATTCCGCTTCTTCCCGCCTGCCTCTGCTTGACGTGCAGCACTTGTGCATCCGCTTTGGCGCCAAACCCGTGGTGCAAGGGGTTTCGTTTGCTCTTGCGCCGGGGGAAAAGCTGGCGCTGGTGGGCGAGTCAGGCTCTGGCAAAACGCTGACGGCGCTCAGCCTGCTGCGGCTGCTCGATGGCGCGGCCTTGCAGGGGCGGGCGCTGTTTGCCGGGCGCGACGGGCAGGCGCGCGACCTGCTGGCGCTGCCCGAGCGGCAGATGCGCGCGCTGCGCGGCGATGAAATCGCCATGATTTTTCAGGAGCCGATGACGGCGCTCAATCCGCTGATGACCATCGGCGCGCAAGTGGCCGAGGCTCTGCGCCTCAAGCGCGGCCTGTCCGCTGGCCGCGCGGCGCAAGAGGCGGTTGAGCTGCTGGCGAAAACGGGCATTGCCGAGCCGCAGCGGCGTGCGCGCGCTTTCGCGCATCAGCTCTCGGGCGGGCAGCGCCAGCGCGCCATGATTGCGATGGCGCTGGCCTGCCAGCCGCGCCTTTTGCTGGCCGATGAGCCGACCACGGCGCTGGATGTGAGCCTGCGCGGGCAAATTCTGGATTTGCTGGAGAGCCTGCGGCGCGAAAACGGCATGGCCGTGCTGATGATCACGCACGACCTGAACCTGGTGCGCCGCTTTGCCGACCGCGTGGCCGTCATGCAGCAAGGCCGCCTGGTGGAGCAAGGCAGCGCCGCCGCGCTGTTTGCCGCCCCGCAGCACCCTTACACGCAAAAACTGCTGGCCAGCCGGCCCGTGCGCGATGTCGATGAATCGCCCGCTGGCGACGCGGCGCAAGCCCCCGCGCTGGCCGCGCAGCACGTGCGCGTGACTTACCCCGCGCCGCTGCCGGGCCTGCGCGGCTGGTTCAAAAAAGGGCAGTTCGTGGCCGTGCATGACGCCAGTTTTTGCCTGCCGGCGGGGCGCACGCTGGGGGTGATTGGCGAGTCAGGCTCCGGCAAATCCACCCTGGCGCAAGCGGCGCTGGGCCTGCTGCCTTTCACGGGCGAGCTGCGCGTGGCGGGCCGCCCGTGGCAGCGCCGCACCCGCGCCGACAGGCCGCTGCGCCGCGTGGCGCAAGTGGTGTTTCAAGACCCGTTCTCTTCCCTTTCGCCGCGCATGACCGTGGAAGAAATCGTGGGCGAGGGCCTGCTGGTGCATGCCCCCCACTTGAGCGCCGCCGAGCGCGCCGCGCGCGTGCGGCAGGCGCTGGCCGATGTCGGCTTGCACGAAGGCGGGCAAGCAGGCGGGCTGGACGGCAAAGAGGAAAGCGGCCCGCAAGCCGCTCAAGCCACGCCAGACAGCGCCAGCCGCGCCAGCCGCTTTGCGCATTTGCTGGGCCGCTATCCGCACGAGTTTTCGGGCGGGCAGCGCCAGCGCATCGCCCTGGCGCGCGCGCTCATCGTGGAGCCGCAGCTGCTGGTGCTGGACGAACCCACCAGCGCGCTGGATGTGACGGTGCAAAAACAAGTCATCGCGCTGCTGCAAAAGCTCCAGCGCGAGCGCCACCTGGCCTATCTGCTCATCACGCACGACGTGGACGTGGTGCGCGCCCTGGCGCATGACGTGCTGGTGCTCAAGGACGGGCAGGCCGTGGAAACCGGCCCCGCCCTGCAAGTGCTTGAAAAGCCGCAGCATCCCTACACGCAAAAGCTGCTGGCGGCGGCGTGAGGCTTTGCAAGGCTTTGTCCAGGGCCTGCTTCAGCCTGCCTGCGAAACAGATTCAGCGTTTTGAGATTCAGCGTTTCGGCCCTGCGGCGGCCTGCTTATTCGGCTGCATCCGGAAGCAGGCGCGGCCGGCGGGCGGCGCAGCGCCTTCACGCCCACCCGGAAGCATCAAAAACAGGAGCAAATTCAAAGGGCCAGAAACACCCATCTGCGCAGGCTCCACTGGGACGTCTTGCTATGGCTAGATGAGCAAAAATCCGCGATGCCGGCCTATGCACGGCTTATTTCCAGCCCATTCCAGCGCGCCTTTGCGCCTCGCGGGCTGGGCGCTACGGCTTCTGGAGCGGCGCGGTTGGCCCGGCTTCGCTGGGCGGCGTCATGCTTTTCAGCATCTGGCGGCAAGGCGCGAGCTGGCGGGTGATGAGCGACAGCTGCTGCCACAGCACGCTGTTGGGGCGGCGGCCCTGCACGCGCGCGCGCAAGGCGCGCACGCCGCTTTGGATGCGCTCGCTGGCGGCGGCAAAGGCGCTGTCGTCCAGCCCGGGCAGGGCTTGCAGCAGCTGGGCCGTTTGGCGGGCGGTGTCGAAAAAGAGGGGGGTGAAGGCTTGCGCTTCGGGTGCTTCGGGCGCTTGCGGCGCGGCTGCCGCTTCAGGCGTTTCAGGCGCGGCGGGCGAGGGCTGCGTTTGCGGCGGCTGTCCGGCGGCGCTGGCTTCCTGCCGCGCCTCCTGGGCAATCTGGCTGCGGTAAGCGCCCAGGGCGGAGATGTAGCCAATGAGCGCGTAGCTGGTTTTCAGCAGGTTCAGCCCCGCGCCCTGCATTTGCGGGCTGTGGCGGCCTGGCTGGCTGCTCATGTCGGAGATGGCGCTGCTCAAGGCGGCCGCCTTTTCGTGCGCCAGGCGGCGCACGCTGCGGTAGGCCACATCGTCGTCCACGCCGTTTTCAAGCTGGCTGATGATGCGTTCCAGATACGCGCCGTTGCTGGCGATGGAGGCGCTGGCGCTGGCAGGCAGGCTCAGGTAGCGCCAGTCGGGCCAGAGAAAGTGCACGGCGGCCCAGGCGATGGCCGCGCCGGTGATGGTGTCGATGATGCGCACGGGCATGGCCGCATAGATGTCCACCCCCATGAGCGAGAGGCTGGTGAGCGCCTGGATGGTGATGAAGAAAGTGGACCAGCTGTATTTGTAGTTGCGCATCAGGAAAAACAGCGTGGTGGTGAGCACGATGATGCCCAGCTTGGTTTCCACCGTGGGCGTGAACCAGGGCACGACGGAGCCGACAAGCACGCCTGCGATGGTGCCGCCGATGCGCTGGTTCACCCGGCTGCGCGTGGCCGAATAGTTGGGCTGGCACACGAACAGGGCCGTCAGCAAGATCCAGTAGCCCAGATTCAGGTGCAGCAGCTCCACCACCGTGCACGAGAGGGCCACCACCAGCGACAGCCGCACGGCGTGGCGAAACACCGGCGAGCGCATGTTCAGCTGGCCGCGCAGGGCGCGCAGGGCGTGCAGCAGCGGGCCGTCTTGCTCCTGGGCGGCAATGCGGGTTTTGTCGGAGTTTTCGCCAAAGGCGGCGTCTGCGGCGCTTTCAATGTGGCTGAGCTGGTAGTCAATGCCCGCCAGGTTGTCCATGAGCCTTTGCAGCGCGTGGAGCTGGTCGGCCCGACCGCCCCGCTCCGCCTGATCCGCCTGATCCGCCTGATCCGCCTGCTCCGCCTGTTCCGCCTGGCGGCTTTGGGCATGCACGCGCAACGACTGCTGGCAGCCCGTCATGGCGCGTTGCAGGCGCGCGGAGTAGGCGTAGGGCATGTCGGCGCGCAGGCTGGAAGCCACGTCGCGGCAGGCCTGCCCCTGCAATTCCAGCAGGCGGTGAATGCGGAAGATGAGATCGGTGTTTTTCAGGCTCTCGGCCAGCTCGCGGTAATCGGCATGCGTGGAGCTGATGCGCTCATGCACGTCTTGCGCAATGAAATACAGCCGCAGCATGCGCGCCGTGCGCGGATGCCGGTGCTGGCCGCGCATGCGGTAGAACAAGGCGCTGCGGCACTGGTTGAAGGCGTTGATCACCGCCGTGTTCTGCCGCGCCAGCGCCAGGCGCGGGCCGTCTTCCAGCCACTCGGCCTCGTCGGGGTCGAAAAAAGCGGCTTTGGCGTCGAAATACCCGCCCAGCTCGGCAAAAGCGGCGGCCATGCTGTCTTGCACGGGCCGGTGCGGAAAGACCACGTGCAGGCACAGCGTGACGCTGCTGTACAGCAGCGTGCCGCACAAAATCAGCAGCGGATTCAGAAACCAGGGCGTCTGCGGCGCATAGGCCAGCGTGGTGTAAGTGGCCACCGCCAGCGCGCCAAAGGCAATGGTGCGGTAGCGCAGCCCCAGCGCGCCCAGCACCGTGAACAGGAAAGTGAGCGCCGTCATCGTCACGATAAACGGCAGCCCCGTGCCCAGCATCGTCTGCACCAGCAGCGAAGAAAAAGAAAAGGCCAGCGCCGTCAGCACGATGTTTTGCACGCGCCCCGTCAGCCCGTTGTCCAGATCGACCAGGCCGCCCGCAATCACGCCCAGCACCAGCGGCATCGTCCACGCGGGCTGCCGCACGGCCCACACAAAGCCGCAAGCCAGCATCACGCAGCAGAAGATGGGCAAGGTGGCGATGACTTTGGAATTGATGGCAGGCGTGCGCATGGCGTGGGAGCGCGCCGCCAGCGGCTGGCGGCGCAAAAAGGCGCAGATTGTGCGCCTGGCGCCAGTCAGTCGCGCATCAAAACAATGCGCTTTGATCAAGCCGGAAATGAAAACAGCCCGCCAGGCGCGCCAAAGCTTCTTTTGCCCGGCGCGGCCGGAAAACCGGGAAAAACGCGTTCAGTCTTTGGCCCATTGCGCGGGCTGCGCCAGCCGCGCCAGCGCCAGCTGTGCGATTTCGCGCCCTGCCGTGGCGCAGCTGAAGTGGCCCGCGCCGGGCAGGGGCAGGGGCGGCGGCGCGCCCCGCACGGCGGCTTGCAGCGCGTGCATGGCGGCGGGGCCGTAAAAAGGGTCGGGCGTGCCGCAAATCAGCAGGCTGGCGCCTTGCCAGCGGTTTTGCCAGAAGGCGCGCAAGTCAGGCTCATGCCCGCCATCGGCCAGGCGCGGCAGGGCGCGCAAGGCGGCGCGGTGGCCGCTGTCAGGGAAAGGGGCTTCGCAAGCGGCTTGCTCGTCAGCGGGCAGGCGCGGCAGGCGCGAAAGAGGCAAGCGGGCAGGCGCGCCCTGCCCTGCCCCGCTGGCCTGCGCCGCTGGCGCAAAGCCGGTGTTGATGGCCAGCAGCGCGGCGTAGCGCTGCGGATCGGCGGCGGGCAGCGCCAGGCCCGCCGCGCCGGCCGTGCCGTGCAAGGCCAAGGCCACGCGGCGCACATCCAGCTTGCGCACCCATTCAGTCAGGATTTGCCGGTGCCAGGCCAGGGTGTGGGCGCTTTCTTTCTTGGGCTTGTCGCTGCGGCCAAAGCCGATCAAGTCAGGCGCGATCACACGGCAGCCCGCCGCCAGCCACTGGGCGGCCATGTGCCGCCACAGGTGGCTCCAGGCGGGCGCGCCGTGCAGGCACAGCCAGGTGATGGGCGCGTCGCGCGGGCCTTCGTCCATATAGCTCAGGCGCAAGCCGCCCAGGGCGGGCAAGCCGCTTTCGGCATGGCGCGGCCAGGGGTCATCGGGCAGATGGGCAAAGCGCGCGGGCGGCGTGCGCAGCGCGTCTTGCCGCAAGGGGACGGCATTGATGCGGCGCGGCCTGAAAAAGCCGTGCAGCGCAGCGGCGCATTCGCCCGCCAGCACGCCGCTGGTGACTTGCGTTTGATGGTTGAGTGCGGGCTGGGCAAACAGGTTGAGCAGCGAACCGGCCGCGCCCGTTTTGGGGTCGGCCGCGCCAAAAACCACGCGCGCCAGCCGCGCGTGCAGCATGGCCCCGGCGCACATGGCGCAAGGCTCCAGCGTCACATACAGCGTGCAGCCTTGCAGCCGGTAATTGCCCAGCGCCCGCGCGGCCTGGCGCAAGGCGGCGATTTCGGCATGCGCGCTGGGGTCATGCGCGCCCACGCAGGCGTTGCCAGCAGCGGCGATGCAGCGCCCGTCCTTGACCACCACCGCGCCCACAGGCACTTCGCCGCGCGCTGCCGCTTCATGCGCGGCTTGCAGGGCCAGGCGCATCCAGCGGGCGTCTTCAGACGTTTCGGCAGGGGCAGCTTCTGGGAACTTGTTCATGATCTGGCCGGGAGGGGCAAAAGAGCGGACCGGGATGGGCCGCGAAACGCAAGCCGCAGACGGGCCTTCGCCGCTTCTTTGGCTGGCTGCTCACGGCTTTTCCCGCTTGGCAAAGCCTTGCCCTGCGCTGCATCAGAAACAGGAGCAAATATGAGTGGCCCAAAATGCCGGTCAGCGCAGTTTCCACTAGGACATCATGCTATGGATTGAGGAGCGGAAATATCTTGTGCCCAGTGCTTATTGCCGCGAGAGCGCGTCAATCGGGTTCAGGCGCGCGGCGCTGCGGGCGGGCCAGAAGCCAAAGGCCAGGCCGATGAAGGTGGAGCAGGCCACGGCCAGCACGATGGCGTTGGCGGAAAACACCAGGTGCACTTCGCTGGAGAGGCGCTCCAGCACCCAGCCCAGGCCAAAGGCCAGGCCAATGCCCAGCAGCCCGCCCAGCAGGCAGACGAAGACGGCTTCGATGAGAAATTGCTGGAGGATGTCGGCCTGGCGCGCGCCCACGGCCATGCGGATGCCGATTTCGGGCGTGCGCTCGGTCACGCTCACCAGCATGATGTTCATCACGCCGATGCCGCCCACCACGAGGGCGATGACGGCAATGGAGGAGATGAACACCTGCATGGTGAAGGTGGTTTTTTCGACCATTTCGCGCACGGTGTCGCTGTTGCTGGTGAAAAAGTCTTTGCTGCCGTGGCGGCGCGTGAGCAGCTCGGTGATTTGCTTTTCGGCGTAGTGGGTGGTGTAGCCGTCTTTGACGCGCACGGAGATGTTTTGCAGCACCTGGCTGCCGGTGAGGCGCCCCATGACGCTGGTGTAGGGCAGCCAGACGGTGTTGCCGGAGTTGAAGCCGAAGTTGCTTTTTTCCTTGGCGGTGACGCCAATGATGCGTGCGGGCACGCTGCCCAGCAGGATGATTTGGCCCAAAGGGTTGCCGCCGCCCGGAAAGAGCGTTTTGCGGGTGTTGTCGTCGATCACGGCGTCCAGCGCCAGGTTTTTGACGCTGCTTTCGTCAAACAGCACGCCGGCGGCCAGGGTGAGGCCGCGCACGTTGAAGTATTCGGCGGATACGCCGCTGACGGTGGCGGTTTTTTCCTGGTTGCCCATGCGCAGGGTGACGCTGGTTTGCACTTGCGGCGTGGCGCTGTGCGCGTAGGGCTGCTCGGCCAGCGCGGCGGCGTCGGCAGCCGAGAGGGTGCGGATGGCGTCGGCGCGCCGGTCGCCAAAGCCGGAGCCGGCGAAGATGGAGATGGTGTTGGTGCCGATGGAGCTGATGTCCGAGAGGATTTGCTGCTTGGCGCCTTCGCCGATGGCATTGACCAGGGTGACGGAGACGATGCCGATGATGATGCCCAGCATGGTCAGCAGCGTGCGCATGCGGTGCGAGAGCATGGCGTGCAGGGCCATGCGCGCCGCTTCGCGCAGGCGCATGAGCCAGGCGGCCAGGCCCGCTTTGGGCGGCGGCGCTTCGCTGGCGGGCGCGGCAGGCGGCGCAGCAGCGGCACTGTCGCGGGTGATGCGGCCGTCGGCAATTTCAATCACGCGCCGCGCGTGGGCGGCCACCTTGGCATCGTGCGTGACGAGGATGATGGTGTGCCCGGCGGCATTGAGTTCCTGAAGAATCTGCATGACCTGCTCGCCCGTGTGGCTGTCCAGCGCGCCGGTGGGTTCATCGGCCAGCACCACGCTGCCGCCGTTCATGAGGGCGCGGGCAATGGACACGCGCTGCTGCTGCCCGCCGGAGAGCTGCCCGGGCTTGTGCGCCAGGCGCTCGCCCAGCCCCAGGCGCTCCAGCAGGCGGGCCGATCGCGCGCGGCGCGCAGCCGCGCCCAGGCCCGCGTAGATGGCGGGAATTTCCACGTTGTCTTGCGCCGTCAGGCCCGTCAGCAGCTGATAGCGCTGAAAGACAAAGCCGAAATGCTCGCGGCGCAGGCGCGCCAGTTCGTCCGGCTGCATGTCGCGCGTTTCGCGGCCCAGCACCTGGTAGCTGCCGCGCGAAGGCTGGTCCAGGCAGCCGATGATGTTCATCAGCGTGGATTTGCCGGAGCCGGATGGGCCGACGATGGCCACCATCTCACCCGCGCGAATCGTCAGGTCCACATCCTTGAGCACGGCCACCGGGCCGTCGCCCGCCGGAAATTCGCGCGTGACGCCGCGCAGGCGCATCAGCGGCGCGCCCGGCCCGCCGTCTTCCGCTTTTTCTGCGCTTTCTTTCCCGCTTGCTTCCCCGGCTTGCGCCAGGCGGTGTTCGGTCATGGCGCGCTCCTTCAAGGCCCCATGGGCGGCGGCCCCATTTCCACGCTGACGGCATCCCCGGCCGGCGTGGCCTCGCCCGTGATCACGCGCTCGCCTTCTTTCAGGCCCTCCAGCACCTGGGCATGCACGCGGTTGTTCAGGCCCACGCGCACCAGGCGGGTTTCTTCGCGCTGCTCATCGCCCTCGCCCGTCAGCACGCGCACGGCGTAGCGGCCCTCGTCATCTTTGGCGCCCAGCGCGCTGGCGGGCACGGTGAGCGCGCCCTGCACACGGTCCACCACGATGTGCACTTGCGCCGTCATGGAAACGCGCAGCACGCCATCGGGGTTGGGCGCGTGCAGGATGCCGTTGTAGTAAATGGCCGTGGCGCTGGCGGCGGATGTGGCCGACGCGCTGGTGTCGCTGCTGCCGCTTTCATCGGCCGGCGGCAGCAGGGCAATGGCTTTCAGCTCGGTGGCATAACGCTTGTCCGGCTCGCCCAGCAGCGTGAACCAGGCGGCCATGCCGGGCTTGACGCGGGGCACATCGGCCTCGGAAATCTGCGCCTCGATCTTCACCTCATCCAGCCGGGCGAGCTTGACGATGGTGGGCGTGGACATGGCGGCATTGACCGTCTGCCCCTGCTCCGTCACCACGGCCACGATGGTGCCGTCCATGGGCGCGGCAATGCGCGTGTAGCCCAGATTGGCGCGCGCCGTCTGCGCCTTCAGGTTCGCCTGCTCCAGCTGGGCGGCGTTGGTTTTCAAATCGGCCTCGGCGGCGGCCAGCTGGTTTTGCGCCGACTGCAAATCGGCGCGGGACGTGGCGTCCTTGGCCATCATCTCCTGCTGGCGCGCCAGGTTTTGCTTAGCCAGCGTGAGCGCCGCCTGCCGCGAAGCGCGCTGCGCCTTGAGCGACTCGATGCCCGCCAGCTCGTCACGCAAGGCGTTTTGCTGCGTGGTGTCGTCAATCTCGGCAATGAGCTGCCCTTTTTTGACCACATCGCCCACCTTTACATGCAGCGCCTTGACCTGCCCCGTGGCCTGCGCGCCCACATTCACCTGCCGCAGCGCGCGAATGGCGCCCGTGGCCAGCACGGTGTCTTCCAGGTCCTGCTTTTGCACGGGCGCCGTCACCCACTGCGGCGCAGGCGGGCCGCCAGAAGTCTTCCACCACCAGAAGGCTGCGCCCAACACCAAGGCCAGCGCCAGCCAGCCTCCTGTTCGCCAAGATTTGCGCATCAGTAAAAACCCTGTGTTGCCCATAAAAGCGCGCGAGTGTACCGAGCGCGCTTTGCGCCTCGGTAAAGAAATAAGGACACCTGTTCCAGTCTGTCCACGAGGGGCGGCAAGGAGCGGCAAGCGCGAACCGCAGGCAGGTCTTGGCATGCGTTTTTCCGGAAGTCGCTCGCAACCTGCCGCAAGGGAGCGGGCGCAAATGGCGGGCGCAGCGGCCATGCCGGAAAGGGGAAAAAGCGGATGAAAAGCCTGGGCAAAGAGCTGAATCAGCTCCTTGATTCATAGCATCAGGTCCTAGTGGAACGTGCGCAGATGCCACTTCAAACGCCCTTGAATTCGCTCCTGTTTTTGATGCGTCTGCCAGGCGCTGCCGGTCCGTCAATCCATGCGGGCGCGCGCGATGCGCAGCGCTTCGCTGGCGGGCAGGCCCAGCGAGAGCAAAAGCAGCTCGGTGATGTCACTGCCAATGCGGCGCGGCGAGGCGCCGCTTTGCTGCATTTGCGCGAAGCCGCCCAGCACGGCGCCGGCTACCAGCACGGCGGCGGTGCGGGCCTGGCCGGGGCGCAGCGTGAAGCGGCCGCTGGCGATGCCTTCGCGCAGGTAGCGCATGGTGGGGCCGTGCCATAGCTGGGCCAGCGGGGGCTGGGTCAGGCCGTAGCGCAAGATGAAGCGCGCCCAGTGCGGCTCGTCGCGCGCGCGTTGCAGGTAGTGGCGCACGCCGGCGGCCAGGCGCATGGCGGGGTCGGGTTCGCCGCTCATGGCGCGGTCGATGCGTTCGCTCATGTCGGCGCACAGGCGTATGACGAGCTGGCCGAAGAGGGCTTCCACGGATTCCAGATTGTTGTAGATGGTGCCGCGCGCCACCTGGGCGGCGGCGGCCAGTTCGCTGATTTGGACGGTGGCCGGGTCTTTTTCGGCGAACAGCCTGAGCGCGGCCTGGTGAATGCGCTGCTGCGCGGCATTCAGCGGGGGGCAGCGGCCGGATGCTGCGGCGGCAGCGGCGGATGGGGTGGCGGGCATGTTTTCTGTTTTCTTGCTGCGGAGCGGGTGCGCGGGCGGGCGGCTTTCACCAGCCGCCGCCCAGCGCCTGGTAGAGGCGGATGCTGGCGCTGGCCTGCTGCATGCGGGCCTGGGCGAGGGCGTCGTCGGCTTCGGCCAGCTCAAGCCGCGCCTGCAAGGGGGCGTCGCGCTGGCGCTCGCCGGCCTGGTAGAGGGCTTGCAGGCCGCTGGCGCGGCGGGCGGCGCTTTGGCGGGCGGCTCGCAGGCTTTCAACGCGCGCGTCCAGCGCGGCGCGGGCGGCGTAGGCGGCTTCAACTTCTTGCAGCGCGTCGAGCACGGCGCGGTCGTATTCGGCCACGGCGGCGTGCAGGCGCGCGTCGCCCGCCCGCGCCTGCGCCTGCAAGCGGCCTGCGGTGAACAGGGGCAGCGAAACGCGCAGGCCGATCAGGCCGCCCGCGCCGCTGGCGCGGGGCAGGCCGCTGAAGTCCAGCCGTCCTTCGTTGCCGAGAAAGACGATGCCAAAGCTGGGCAGCAGTTCGGCTTTCAGGCTTTTGAGCTGGGCGGCGCGCGCCTGCACGGCCTGCTGGCGCGCGCGCACGTCGGGGCGGCGCGCCAGCACGCTGGAAGGCAGCTGCCCGCTTGGCGGCGCGGGCGGCGCAGATGGCTCGGGCGGGGCGGCGGCTTCGGATGCGGCGGCGGCTTCAGGCGCGGCGGCTGGCGCATTCGGCGCATCCGGCACATCCGGCAGCAGCGCGGCCAGCGCGGCGTCGGGCTGGCCTGGAGGCTGTCCGCAGAGCGCGGCCAGGCGCTGGCGGCGGGTGAGCAGCAGCGCCTGCAAGGCGGGGCGGGCGGCTTGCAGCC
>ERZ773090.424-NODE-424-length-23805-cov-8.5464_pt1 | contig 23805 bp, 30 predicted proteins | sample MGYA00580579_ERZ773090 | MGnify/ENA primary metagenome ERZ773090 (study PRJEB29015, sample SAMEA2738014) | human oral metagenome | biome: human oral; feature: human-associated habitat; material: dental | place: China | collected 2132 ... | reverse complement strand
ACTTCCTGCAGGAAGAGAACCATTATTTTCAAAAAATAACTTCCGAGCCTGCTCAAACTTTTCTGTCCCACTCTCATATACCTGCCATTCATGCAGAAAAGGCTCCACAAAAAGCGGGAGTTGGCGGTTTCGAATCAGATAGGAGGCCGTCTCTAAAGCCCGCGTCACAGAAGAGGAAATCAGAATTTCCGCCTGTTCCAGCAAAGGATTAGCAGCGGCCTCTATCGCCATCCGACGACCATCAGCCGACAAGGGAGCCAAATCTAGTCCAAAGCCAGTATAGCCAGCTTCTTCCAAAAGTGAATAATCTGGCTCTCCGTGGCGTATGAAAATGATTTTCATACTAATGCCCTGTCGATCCAAATCCACCGGTCCGCAAGCCTTCTGCCTCATCTCCATCTGCAATCAGAAATGGTGCAAAGACAGCCTGAACCACACGTTCTCCAACTTCAAGAACAACTTCCTGATCTGTGATGTTTTTCATCTGAGCAAAGATATGCCCTTCGTTTCCAGGATTGCCATAGTAGTCGCCGTCAATGACCCCAACGGAGTTAATCAAGACCAAACCTTTTTTACGAGGATTGGATGAGCGGTCATAAAGATAAAGCACCTCGCCCGGCTGCATATATGCCTTGACACCAGTCGGAACCAGCTTAATCTCCCCTGGTCCAATGAGGGTACGCTCTGCCACTTTCAAATCGTAGCCAGCTGCGTGAGCTGTCTCTCTCTTAGGCAGCAAATCTTCATTTGTAAAGCTGGACACCAGCTCGAATCCGCGAATTTTCGTCATATTTTCTTTTATTATCCTTTCAAACGTTGATTTAATAAGGTTTATAACCTTTGTAAGTAAGTTGTTTTATAAATTTGTTCACCTTTTTATGGACTTATAGACTATTTATAGCTTTTTCATAATATGAAACAGCTTCTTTTTCTTTGTCCTGGGAGAGGTGACTATACACATCTAAGGTCATGGATATATTAGAATGTCCTAACCTATATTGCAACTCCTTGTAGCTGATACCAGCATTCAGCAATAAACTAGCATGAGTATGGCGGAAAGCGTGACAAGTAAATCGTGGGATACCCAAAGTCTCGCAACGCTTGTCAATAATCTGCTGGAGAGAATGCCTTGGCAGATAATCCCTCACCGTAGTCGCAAAGACAACAGACGGAGCCTGAGCCCCAACTTCTAAAAATATAAGGCGCTGACGATTCTGATACTGTCTCAGCATGAGCGTAGTTTTAGAATCTATGCTTATTTTTCTAGTACCTGCTTTTGTCTTTGTTTCCCCTATCATCCGAATTTCTTGGCTGTAGGTTTTACTGATCGCGATAGTCTTTTCCTTTAGGTCGATATCCGACCACTCCAGAGCTGTCAACTCTCCGATGCGGCATCCTGTGGCCAGCAGCAACTTAAAGACCACAAAGCGGTAATAATGCTTGTAGCTCTTTGTAGATAGTTTTTCAGCATAATCGATAAACGCCTTTAAGTTATCTGGCTCTATGAACTTAACCGATTCTCTGCCTTTCTTTTGCTTCTTAGGCAGAATCACATCACGCCCAGGGTTAGACGTCAGCAGCTGCAATGTTACACCATGCTGCAGTATTCTCCTATTAATCGAGTTGATCTCCTTGAAATTCACAAGTTTAGGAGCTAACTGATTTATAAACTCTTGAATACTGCTAGGCGTTATCTTATCAATCTTCATGCTCCCAAACTCAGGGATAAGATGATGGTTGACACGTCTCCTGGTCACAGCAAATGTTTGCGGTCTAACTGTCAGCCTGTGACTTTCTAGCCATAGAGCTGCAAGCTCTTTATAAGTCTTGACTTGTGCCGCCTTTTTGACTGTCGATCCATTAGTTTTAAAATCAAACTGCGCTTGCTGGGCTTTGCTCTTAACCTCTTTCCTTGTCCGTCCAGTAATACTAGTCTTTACTTTTTTACCAGTAACCTTGTCAACTCCTAGATAGACGCTAGCTCGGTAAACGGTCGTGCCGTTTTTCTTTTTGACTTCTGTAATCTTCATTAGTTCCCCTTTCTTTTCATCAGCAGGCAAGCCGTAAGGGTTTTAAGAAAGGGTTAAATGGGTCTAGGGCATTTTAGAATACTCTAGAGTTCGTTTTGATAGGTTAGTCGGTGAAAATCTATCTGGAAAATAAAGACAAGGCTTAAAAAAGCTTATACGAACTTGTGGGGCAAAGGATGTTATGCTATACTATTTTTTGTCATCGGTTACCGATTACCTTTCTGTGAGGATTGGGAAAGGGGGTGATAGAATGAGTGATATCGCTATTGAGCTCGTCCTTACTATCATGGCAGAAGTGATAGCAGGTCTCTGCCTGCATTACCTTTGCAAGTGGCTAGATAGTAAGGAAGATGACCGAGACTAGCCCCAAAAACACCCGTTAATCTTAATAGAACGTAAAAAAAGCCCCAAGGAATCGCACTTCCAAGGGGCTTTGGTGATATTTGAGTAATATCGCTATTAACTACATTATATCATTTTACCTCTTTTCAGGCAAGATATTTAAAAAATTGGAGAACCAGTCATCAGTTGCTGGCTTTTTATATGGCAGTTACTCCATATTTTAGAAGAATAACTTTCTTAGCCACTTTTCATCATTTCAATAAGTTTCAAAAAATCTAGCTCTGATAGAATTTCTATTTCATATCCCTTAGCCAGAAGTTCAAAAGCTTTTTTCATCTTGTTACTTTGTCCGCTTTTCCCAACAATACGAAAATCTTGTTCCCCTATAACCAAATAATTTGTCTTAGTTGTCACATTACCTTCAGGGACACCACCAAGTAGAGCTATTTCCTTTGCTGCCTCTTGCCTCGTGAAACGTTCCAGCTTTCCAGTAAACACAAAATAAGTGCCATATACTGGATTTGATGGATCCATAGTTGCCTGTTCCTCTGCTGTAGGAATATAAAATTTATTTTTAGGGGTATAGGAGTGCCTGATAGAAGTCCTTAGAAAACCATTTCCGCCAAGATTTCCTAATTTCTTATAGCGTATCGATTGTAAAAATTCCATTAAATTTGGCTGATTATTCAATTCCATTAATTTACAAATAATCTGGCCACTAACTTTTGCATCTGAGAGTGCATCGTGATGAATTAAATTAAACCCAAAATGTTTAGCAAGTTCATTAAGTTTATAACTTATTAGTCCAGGATATGCAAATTTAGAAACAAAGTAGCTGCAAAAATAACTGATGTCATCAAAAGGTAACTGATATTTCAAATAAGCATCTTTTAAAGCTCCCATATCAAATTGAGCAAAATGAGCAACCACTGGTAGATTATCAATAAAATTTATAATAGATTGTCGAATCTCTGGAAAAGTTGGAGCTCTATGGGTTGCTGCTGGAGTAATACCATGAATAAAGATATTAAACTCGTCAAATTCTTCCTCAGGATTGATAAGGCTGTAAAAACTATCTACCACTTGTCCGTCTATAAATTTTACCAGTCCAATTGAGCAGATACTCCCTCTAAAAGAGTTTGCTGTTTCGACATCAAGGGAAACAAAACTACTTTTCATCATTACTTCCCCTCTTTCCTGCCAGGCCATCAGCTAAGTTACTCAAAGTATCGAGGGCTTTCTGTAGATCTGTAATATATGAATTTTTAACATTTTTAGAATGTTTTTTTATTTTTTCTAAAGCACTTTCTAAAAATTTGATTGCCGCTAGCACATCAATTTGAATGGCATCTTTTTCTTGAGATTTTCGTAATTCAGACAGAAAGATTGTATTTAGAGTTCTTATTTTTTCTTTTTCAAACTCTTCTCCGCTGTCAAAGGTCATAATTTCATCATTATACCCAAGCAGATATGCTACACTAACCTTGAAGTAATCAGCTAGCTGTTGAGCTTTTTCTGGTTTGATGGCATGTTTATTATTTTCCCAATTAGATATAACCATCTTTGATACTAGCTTTTCATTATCACTTACCCCATCATTTAATTCCGTTGCCAGTTTATCTTGTGTTATTCCTTTTTTTGTTCTTAATTCCTTAAGTCTGTTTTTTATTGTTGGCATCTTATCACCTCAGTTAAATTATAACTACTAAGAAAACTTTTGTAAAGTTTTTTTTTATTATCTATTGACAAGTAAAGAAAAACATTATATACTTGACTTAAGTAAAGATAATCTTTACAAACAGGAAAGGAGAAAAATTATATTGCTTATCACCTCAACTCAAGCAAAAGCAATACGCCGAAAGCAAGCGGATAAAAAATTAACTGCTAAGCAAGCTAGCGAAGAAATAGGTATCAATCCTATTACATACAAAAAAATTCGAGACGGCGGAGAAGTAAAACCTTGCATTTACCAAAAAGCCATGGAATGGCTAGCAGAAGATTATTAGAAGGGAGCTTACATCACTAATACAATCAGGCTGAATAAGTCTAGAAGCAACAAAAAAAGGCTTAATGCAGGAACCAACTGACAAGCCTTTCACACTAAGATATTCAAACACTTACTAGCAGGCAAGCCGTAAGGGTTTTAAGAATACTTTTTATGCTTAGATTATACCAAAAAGGGATATCAAATGCAACCGCTCAGAGAGGCGACTCTATAAACTGCCGATAAAAACCAAAAGAAAGAGATAAGGATAATCAACATGACTAAAACACCATTTACACAAGGAGACCTAGCGCAGCTTTGGCAAGATGAAGGTCTGATCACTATGGACATTCTTAGAAAGCGACTGCCAGACTGGACAGATAGACAGATAAAAGTTCGCTTGAACAACTGGAAAGCTCGTAAGGCTATAGCTTTCACCATGAAGAACAAGGAAATCGTCAGCTTTGAGCTTTTGAGAAACAAGAAGCAGGAAGAAGAACAGACATCAGATGGCCGCAAGCTAAAGTTAGAAGATTATTACAAGCAAGTAATAGCTACTCGTGAGATTATCGAAAAGAAAACTGCTAGTGACACCAACCGCCTCAAATCTATCCAGCTGCAGCAGCAAGCACTGAACGAAATTCCTGATCATATCTATAAAGAACTCGCAGAAATTTTTGCATGAGGGCAAAACAAATGATACAAGAAATTGACATGACACCAGGGCAAGCAATCGTCTTTGTCTCACTACTGCTATTCCTAATCTGGAAGCTATGGCATCTAAACAGCACTCAGAACTCACTAGAGCGCCTTAGAGTGACAGAAAGCTCTCAGACGAAAGAAAGCACCGCCGACCAACTAACCCCCGAATATGGGGCATATATCCAACTTGCAGGGCGCAAGTACAACTAAAGGAGAAAAAACATGAAACTACAAACATTTTCAGATAAAGCAACAAAACGGACTTTCACTTACGACTTTTTAGATCATGATGCTGCACAAGCAGGTGGCCATGCTCTAATGGGCTACATGATTGGAAACTATGCCCAGCCAGTGATTGAACTGACATACAGAAACAACGGACAGCTTACTGCTGTATATGTCGAGGACAATGACCTAATTGACGTATTTAATCGAATTTGCGACAGCTTCCAGGACTTCCAAATGATAATCACTAGCGATTAGAAATATCTAGGAGAGGGAAGAATATGGAAATTTCAATCTTTGACCACAACAAACTAAATCGTAATGCTTTTTACGTTAAAGAGCTAGATGTGCTTTTTGTAGCAGATACAGTAAACGAAGAAGAAAAGCAAACCCTTATCCGACAACTCGGAAAATAAGCACTAAGGAAGCGAGGAACAAGAAAATGGCTAAAAAAACAGAACAAACTAAAACTGTACAACTTACTGTCGAAGAGCTGCAGAGCTTAGGATGCCGACTGTCTAATATCCTAAAGACAATTAAAATGGATCAAGTGGCTCAAGCTGGGGTGTCTCTTGCAAAAGACCGAGATTTATTCACCTTTACCCACCTAGCGACAAACTATCTAAGCTCTTCCTATGAGGTATTTGAAACGATTATAGCCGAGCTTGATGATATAGCTAGTCAGCTTTTGGAATGCGACGATGCTGAGGAGCTGGAGGCTTTCAAAAATGACCGATAAATTTGAATTAAGCGATAATATTGTCAATTTCTCTGAGTATATGCAGGAGTTGGAAGACCAGGAGATAAGTCTAACAAACTTTCAGAATGATGGATCATTCAATAGCATGGTTTGTGAGTTCGCCATTGGAATGAGTAACCATATAGGCAGAATAATTGGGCTTTTGGAAGAACAACAGAAAACCATTCGCAGCATGGCCAAGGAAATTGAAAATCTAAAAAGAAAAAAGTGAGGCACGAACATTGATTAAGTCTAAAGATATCAAAGCAATAAAAGAAAGCCTTAAAGCTATTGAAACTGGCCAGAACGAGCCAACAAGAGCAGACCAGCAGCTCATAGCTAATATATTGTGTCAAACACTGGATCTATTGGAGCAGCAAGATAAAAAACTATCGATTATGAATAGAACTCTAGGGAAAATTGCCGGCAAGGTCATGGCAAATCAGAGGAGGTGGCCTTGATATGGCACTATTCAGCGCAGAAACTGAAAAGGAATTAAAAACAGAGGCTCTATCTCTGGTTGCTGGCTTCTTGGAATCCTATGCACGTCCAAAGGCTAAACACCTGGGCTTAATGTCTGCTGTGGAGGTCCGAAAGGAATTAGGAATTAAGGCCAACACTTTGAAACGTTGGGAGACGGCAGGGTTAAGACGCTACCAGCCACCACTCGAAGATACTCGCAAGGTATTTTACAAAATAAAAGATATTTTGATTTTCCTAGGAGTGGATGATAACGGAGGAAGAGCATGAATACAATTATGGAATTAACTTTTACTCCTCAGACTATGAAACTGTTTAGCTTCTTGAAAGAAAACCCCACTACTGTCTATAAAAAAGGGAATCACTATAAATTCCTCTATTTTGAGCCACTGGATGTTTATATTTCAGAATTCACTTATAAAGGCATCAAATTTAGAAAGCTAGAAAGCAATAATCTGAAACTGGCCGGATGGCAGTTAGTAAGAGATATGCCAATATCTCTAGCCAAGCCAGAACTAATAACCGTCTTAAAAGACCTTGAAAAAGTCAGAATCAAAGAAAACCGACAGGGAACTGGGATAAAACTGACTGGCTGGATACTAGAAACTTTGACGCTAGGCCTTTACACCAAGCAAGAAACAGCCTTATTCGTCCGATTACTATATATCAACGGTTATAGTTGTGAAGATATAGCAGGGCTATTCTCCGCTATTGTGAAGCGCCCAGCCCTTGCCAGATATTTCATTAAAGAATTAAGCAATTTAGAAAGGGGTGTAACTTGACAGAAAAAGAAATCATACAGTCGATTATCGAGGATGACAGAGGGATAGAGCAGGATAAGTCAACAGAGCTGGACAACCAGGAACGAGGGCAGCCCCAAGAATTACAAGAAGACTGTTATTTTAAGACTTTCAAGGGTGTTAGGAAGCTTTTAAAAGATGATCTCCAACGTTTGTATGAACAGACTTATCAGAAAGCCTTGGCAACAGCCCCAGAAACTGCAGAAGAAACAGCCGAGGAAAAGGCTAGGAAAGCCGCCGCGAGGAAAATGCCTCGGAGCGCATTACAAATTGCTGAATTTCTACGCCAGCGGCTGCACTTTGTCAGATTAAAGAACGACATGGAGGGCCAACGGGAACCGTTGTATTATTACAATCCTGATAGGGGCTTCTACGAGACAAACGAGGAATTTATAAAAGATTTGATTTTCGTTGTCAATCCAGAGCTGACGGAACGCAAAGCCCTTGATGTTATCTATAAGCTATCTAGAGCAGCTATCAGCAGAAAAGCTGATAATCGTTATACTGCGCTGGGAAATCTGATCTACAATGCTAAAACTGGCGAAATAGAGCCATTTAGCCCCAAAAAGCTTGTGATTAGGAAGATTGACTGTAATTATATTGCAGATGCAAAAGAACCTAATATAAAAGGCTGGAAAGTAACCGAATGGCTGAAAAATTTGTTTGGAGGAGACGATGAACTGTATAGGATGGCTCTGCAGATCATCAAAGCCAGCGTTACAGGCGAGAGCTTGAAAAATGTTTTTTGGCTGCTAGGTAAAGGGGGCACTGGTAAAGGAACTTTTCAAGAGCTGATAAAAAATCTTGTAGGCGCTCAAAATGTGGCAAACCTAAAAATAAACGAGGTGAATAAAAGCCGGTTTGAGACCTCTGTGCTGGTAGGCAAGACCGTTGTGATAGGTGATGATGTCCAAGTTCGAGTGAAAATCAAAGATGTATCGACATTCTTTAGTTTAACCACTGGAGATCCTATCAAAATTGAAGAAAAAGGGAAAACACCCTACTCTGTCAATTTAAAAATGACTATCATCCAGTCATCCAATGGTCTGCCTATCATAAACGGTGATTCTGATGCTATTGGTCGGCGATTCCGGATTTTGCCATTTAAAGGCGGTTTTGCTGGAAAGGTAAACCCAGCAATCAAAGATGACTATATCTGCCGCAGAGAGGTACTAGAGTATTTACTTTGCCTAGCTTTAAACACTAAGACAGATTTAAAGTTAAATCCTCAAGCGTCTCAAAAAGCAGTTTACGACTTTCAAGAAGAGGTGAATGAGGTGGTATCCTTTACTCGCAATTTCTTTAAGAAAAGCTTAGCATCTTCCTTTCTCCCTAACTCCTTTGTCTGGTGGGTTTGGCTGAGCTTTAAGGAGTATTATCAGATAGAAAACGATCTGACTCCCAATGCTCTGCATAGAGAGATTAAAAACAATCTTCCAGATGGTTTTAAACCTGGCATAGCCAACATTCCAGCTGGTCAAATGTTGCCAAGAGGATTTTTACCTAAGGAAGACCTCCCTCATTATGCAGCTAAAAATTACAGCACAGATAGAATGCAAGGCAAGGGGTTAGAAAAGAGGGGGCAAGAAAAGGGTTATTTGAAAAACAGGGAATTGGATGACGGATGATGCCGGCAAGATGTCGGATAGGCGAAAAGCAAAAATCCTTTATTATCATATATTGATGACCCTTTTGATGATTGATGACGGATATTTTTAAGAAAAATAGAAAAAATAAAAAAGAAAGGAATAAAAAAAGAAATTAAAAAAGAAATTAAAAAAAACCGTATCACCGTCATCATCCGTCATCAACCCTTGGTAATACTGGATTTTCAAAAATGAAAACCGGCATCAAAACCGGCATCAATTCAGAGAAAACCATCATCAATTAGAAATAACTTAAAACTACGTCACATATTAGCAAGTTTCTAGCTCAGAGGAATTAGAAATACAATAAGCAGCTAACGGTCTAGGATTTTCAAAAACTAGTATGGCATGGTTGGAAATACATTGAATTTTAGCAATAAAAATCTATTGTATTTAACATATTGAGGATTTGTAAATTCATTTTTAGAAAAACAGCTCAATCCCTTGATAAGACTAAGGTTTAGTGAGGCAAGTTGAATCTAACAGAATGTAAGATATGTTAAATTCAAGCAGGAGAGAAAGAAGGTGATAATGTTAGAAAAACCTAGGATAAGAAATGAGACAAAACTATAAAATGATTGAAGAATAGAACTAATGAAGTAGATTACTAGCAAAGCAAAGGAGACAAAGAAATGACTGAAACACTAAATCAAATCAAAGCTGAATTGACAGCCATTGTTACAAACAAAAACCAAGAATGCGATAGATTGCGCCAGCAAATAGAGTCGCTATCCAAAGACATAAAGGAAAAGGAAGCAGAGAAGAAAGAAGCAGAAAGCAAAACTGACTATAAAATCTTGTCTGAAAAAGTAGGGGAACTGTGGAGCTTAGAGCAGACTCAGAAGCTTCTGAATGATAAGCTCAAGAAATTGGAGTCTACTCAGGGAATCACATCCGAAGAATGCAAAGAATATCAAGATAGGATTCATGCTGCAGCGAGAGAAGAGAGTGAGAAGCTGATTGAAAAGGCTAAACCGCTGTACGATTCATTACGTGAACTATCAGCAAAATCAGGAGAAATTTATAATCAGTTTGATGAACTGACAAGACTCCTGACATATGACATTATGAACACTCCGTCTGTCCCCTCCCTGCCTCTTGATAGCTATCGCGGCAGATCTATTGCAGGGATAAAAGATGTACTTGATTTCGTTCAATTTGAAGAACTGAAGAAATAAGGAGGAAGCAATATGACAGAAACAGAACAGAACAATCCTTATTCTTGGTATGACAAGATGGTTGAGGGAGCAACCCTGGAACAAGAAGAGCGACGCAAGAAAGCAGAGGAAGGCTTAGAAGCGATAAGACGAAAGTCTCAAGCTCAATATGATTCAACACAAGAACTCTGGATGAAATCACTGAACAAGATGAAAGAGGAGCGAGAAGCTGCAGGCTATCAAGCAGCAGAACTTGAAGCAAAACAACAGCTAGAAGCTTCTAAAAAAGCTCACGGTGTAAAGACAGATGATGAAAAGGCGCTGGATGATGCAATGAGAAAAATGATAAAAGAACTAAAATAATTATTTTTAAAATTTTCTTTTTAAAATCTGGTATGGGGGGTATCCCCCTCCCCTTTGGAGCTTGAGAGCTTCACGCCGTCACTGTACAAATTTTCTCGCGCGAAATGAAAGGATATGAAAACAAAATGGATTTAAAAGGGATACCTTATCTAAGAAATAAGCTGGCAAATGTCAGGGATAGGGTTGACATGAGATATAAGCAGTACGCGATGCAATATCGTGAGAGAATGGTTAGCATCACGATACCAGCTAATATTCGTGAACAGTATAGAGCTGTTCTTGGTTGGACAGCTAAGGGTGTGGATAGTCTTGCGGATCGTCTGGTGTTTCGAGAGTTTGAAAACGATGATTTCCAAGTTAATAAGATTTTTCAGGCAAACAATCCTGATGTCTTTTTTGACTCGGCAATCTTATCGGCATTAATCGGCTCTTGTGCTTTCGTCTACATCTCCAAAGGCGAGGATGATACACTTAGGCTGCAAGTCATTGAGGCCAGCAATGCTACTGGTGTGATAGATCCTTTCACTGGCTTGCTAACGGAAGGCTATGCGGTCTTGAAACGAGATGAGTATGACTCTCCTGTTTTGGAGGCTTATTTCACACCGACAGAAACCTGGTATTTATTGAAACATGGAGAAGATTTTATGATTCCCAATCCTGCAGGTACTCCTTTATTAGTTCCGATTATTCATAGACCAGATGCTGTGCGTCATTTTGGACGGTCAAGGATAACAAGGGCTTGTATGTCATATCAGAGGTATGCTAAACGGACACTTGAGCGAGCCGATGTGACAGCCGAGTTCTACTCATTCCCTCAAAAGTATGTCTTGGGATTGAGTCAAGACGCTGAGCCGATGGATACTTGGAAAGCTACTGTCTCAAGCATGCTGCAGTTCACCAAGGATGACGACGGGGAGAAGCCTACAGTTGGTCAGTTCACTACATCGAACATGTCACCGTTTACCGAACAGCTTCGACTGGCAGCGGCCGGTTTTGCTGGTGAAATGGGGCTGACACTTGATGACCTTGGATTTGTATCAGACAATCCATCCTCGGCAGAAGCTATCCGGGCAAGTCATGAGAATCTGCGACTTGCTGGACGCAAGGCACAGCGCTCTCTTGGATCTGGTTTGCTGAATGTGGCGTATGTAGCAGCTTGCTTGCGTGATGAATGGAAATACTTGCGCAGGCAGTTTGTGAATACAGTCGCGAAATGGGAACCTCTCTTTGAGGCAGACGCTAGCACCTTGACCATGATTGGTGATGGAGCTATCAAGCTCAATCAAGCAATACCAGGATATCTTGATGCTGATATCATCCGAGATTTGACAGGTATCAAGGGCTCTGATAAGCCTACGAATGCTCAAGAGTCAGGTCAGGGTAAAGGTTAAAGATACTGTCCTGTATTTGCTTGACAACTCAGCGCCAGAACGGCCTCTACCTCTTCAGGAAGAATGACGGTCAGATTCTCTCTGAGGCTCTGATAGGCTCTTTAACAGCTTCTAATTTGTCAGATGGCAAATGTGTATTGCAATATAGCTAAGAGGTTGTTAGAGGGCTTTTTAGGCGGTGATTATGACAAAGCAATCGTGTACTCATAGTTTATCTAAAATATTCTGAATGATGAATCTAAAAACAAGACCTCTGTTCATAGTTCGATTTTAAATCGATATAAGTTAGACGGCCTTGTAAATCAGCTAGACAGTAGAATCTTGATTTAAGGGTATAGCAGGAGCTTATAATTATCCAGATTCCTAATTGAAGTATATAAGAGGCACAGTAATTCCAGATGTCCTGTTGACTACCTTCAGGAAGTGGGCGCAGGCAGATTGTCTATTCTAAAAAATGGAGTTCGGAGAAAAAGGCTGCAGCTGAAGAAAGAAAGTTAATCGGCCTGAAAGAAAGCAAGGAGCCTTATCAGAGCATAAAAAAAGAGAATTGACTATAGTGCCGACCGTGAAAACGGACAAGGGGCACGAAACCAATCCTCATTACTTAGAGTATACAACATTTTTGCTTGAAAAGAAAGGGAAAAGAGAGGAAATTCTGCTTGTTTGAACTTCGGGGCAGTTAACCTAAGAAAATAATTCTATATCTGATTTAGATATCAAAAATACCCCTATATCTGTGGCGAAATTTCAAGATTTGGAGTATAATGCCATTGAGAAATATGATCGATTGATTGACAAGGCCTATATTCTGAAAATTTCAGTCTAAGTCCTGGTTAGACAAAGCTAATATTGAAAAAGAATCGCTATAGTAAGACCGGAGCACATATAGTCCCGACATATTATGAAAAGTGAGGAGAAAAATGAATTTATTACAATACAATAATAAAAAAGTTTCCCTGACGGATGTGGAAGGGAAGGTATGGAGCGGAATGGCTCATTATTGCGATGCCGAAAGTTACGACGAAGGTGAAGATATGTTGGATATCAAAGTAGGTGACGAATATATTGAATTTTCAGAGTCTGAAATTTATTCTGTGGAAATTTTGAATTAGCATGCCGACAGTTGCCGAGATGCTTTTTATATTCTCAGAAAGGACGAGAGATGTGGATACAGCCATTGTAAAACGAGGTAATCAATTAGTCGACATAGTTCAAAAAAGGAAGTAACCATCATTCCGACCACACAGTGGACAAGGGGAACAAGATTACTTCCTTCATTAACTTAAGTATACAACATTTTTACTTAAAAGGGAAAGGATTAAGATACATGGTTTTAGATGAAATAGAAACAGCACGAAGAGCTTATTATTTTCTAAAGAGTTACAAATCGCTGCATACACTAGCAGAACGAAAAAACGAGCGTGGAGCATTCAAGGATAAGGCTGTGGAGTTAGTTACAGAGATTGAAGCTTACAGAGATAATCTGGACGAGGTAAAGCGTGAGATATTCGCTAATTTGTTCACTACGAAGTCAAGGAACAGAAAAACCTTAGCCCAACTCTACAAGATTTTTTATATTGATAAATCCGAATATGAACGCCTCAAAATGGAATTCTTACTTGATTTTGCTAAAAGCTATCGGGAGGGCACTTTATTGGTGTATAAGACATGATTTTTATATCCTTGCTGCTCTATCTCGAACTACAAAAAGGAACTGACTTAGGCGCCGACCTCAAAGAGGCCATAGGGTGCCAAACCAGTTCCTTATCTCATTTTAACATACAACATTTCTTTTTAAAAATTAAAGTATTATGCCCTGCTGAGATACGTTACATTCAAAAAGTAAAATATGGTATAATGACATCAAGCAATTAAAAAGCACGTTTGACCGTGCTAGTTCTTGCCTGCTGAACTCATAAATTTCATGCCCTTTTTTAGGGCTTTTTTTGTTCACCTTTTTGTGGACTAAGAGAGGGCATTAAATACCTTGTATGATATATAATTTCTTCTAAACCTTATACAATCAAGGGTTAATAGCTTAAAAAGGGCTGTAAGAATAACTAGAAGAATATTCCGCGAATTTTCATGTATTTCTCTTTTCTATTTTTGCTGTCCCTATTATACTAAATTCGCAAAGAACAAGCAAAAAAACCGCCAATTGGGCGGTTCTACTTAGTATAGATCTCTGATGATCTCTCCATTATCCAGATAAGTAAACTGCTCCGTCAAATCTGATGTGAAAACTTGATACATTTCTTTAAAGCTCAAGGCCAGCGAGTGGTGATTAAGATCCTCGCGTTTAATCCAGAACACTTCTCCTTCGTCGGACGAGACCAGCTCTCCTTCAAAACGATTTGTTTTGTAAAGAAAAACGACGTAACGTTCATCCTTTTCGGTATAAAACTGCTTAACACCGCATAACCTAGGCTCATAGATGGTCAGACCTGTTTCCTCCTTGATTTCCCGTATCACTGATTTGACAAAGGATTCACGATTTTCAACATGGCCGCCTGGAAAGCAAAGACCGGTCCAATCATCATTTACTTTATTTTGTACTAAAATGCGGTCCTCATCATAAACCATACACATATTTGTTAAAATAACTCGCTCCGCTCTTGACATCTCCGCTCCTCCATCTACCGACCGATTCGCTCGGCCTACTTGTGACTCATTATAACATAAAAGACATCAAATTGATGAAAATCTAGATTTCTCAGCCTTTCTAGCAAAAAAACCGCCAATTGGGCGGTTCTTATAGGGAGATTATTATGAAAAAGAAAAGTTTTAGGATTTCTAAACAAAGTTAGGAGGTCTTTGTTTATGGTCTTAGTATAGAACACTTATCTTAAATTTTCCTAAAAGTAACTTAAAAAAATGAAATAATTTTTTACAGCTCTTGCAAGAGGTACTGAAACAGCTCCAAATTGCCTTTTTCTTCGTTTATTAAAAACTCCGGATGCCATTGAAGACCGATGATACGATGATTGTCAACCGATTCAATCGCTTCAATGGTATTGTCTCTTGGGTCAAAAGCTGTCGCTCGGAAATTAGGCGCCAAGTCCTTGATGCTTTGGCGATGAACCGAATTAATCTGGCTAGCCTGACCAAACAAACGCTCCACAACGCTGTCTTTCTCAGTGCGAATGGAGTGTGAAGTACCAAATGGCAAGCCCTGCCAGTGATTGTCAATGTGCTGATTAAGAGTGCCGCCAAAAGCAACATTTACCAGCTGCAGACCGCGGCAAATAGCCATAACTGGCTTGTTTTGGCGCAGGGCTTCTTTCAAGAGTGCCAACTCAAACTCATCGCGAACAATATTGTAGTCGTCACTGTCGATGGTCTTTTCTTCCCCATAAAACTGTGGATGAACATTTTGCCCGCCTGACAAGATCAGCTTGTCAATGGTTTCTACGTAATCCTGAACTAAACTTTTATCCCCAACGGGAATCACCATCGGCAGGCCACCAACCATTCGTACGCCGTCCACAAACTTGCGTGAAACAGAGGTGTGAATATTCTTTCCAGCTTCATCAACTGGACAAAGATTGGCTGAAATTCCAACAATTGTTCTGCACATACCGTGATTCCTCCTTATTTTGATATAGTATATCTTACCACGCCTTTTCTCAGTCGTCCAATAGATTTTTTTAAAGCAGCTTATAAAATTTTTTTATCAAAGACTCTGCATGTCTCTCAAATAAAAAAACTCTCGAATGCACTATAAGCAAAAACGAGAGTTTGGAAAAATGTCTCAACTTTCTACTCAAACACAAACTGGTTATGATAGAGTTCTGAGTAGAAGCCGCCAAGTTTAAGGAGCTGGTGATGATCGCCCTGTTCGATGACCTCTCCGTCTTTGAGGACGATAATCTGGTCTGCATTGAGAATCGTCTTGAGGCGATGAGCAATAACAAAGCTAGTTCGGCCAGCCACAACGGCTTCCATGGCCTGCTGAATCTTGCTTTCTGTTACTGTATCGACATTGGAAGTCGCTTCGTCCAAAATCAAGACTTGTGGGTCTGTCAGCAGGGTTCTGGCAATGGAAATCAGCTGTTTCTGCCCAGTTGAGAAAATATTCTGGTCATCATCTACCAAGGTATCATATTTGTCCGGCAGACTTTCAATATAGTCATGAATATGAGTCGCACGCGCAGCCGTTTCGACCATCTCCTGACTGGCATCTGGTACACCAAAGCGGATATTGTCCCGAATCGTGCCGCTAAAGAGCACCGAATCCTGCAGGACAATGCCAACATGGCTCCGTAAGCTATCCAGCTCATAGTCCCGAATGTCGCGACCGTCAAACTCAATGCTGCCACTATCCACATCATAAAAGCGATTGAGCAGGTTCATAATGGTTGTCTTACCTGATCCAGTCGAGCCAACAACAGCCGTCATCTTGCCCTTGGGTGCTAAAATAGATACGTCTTTGAGAATAGGCTTGCCTTCCACATAAGAGAAGTCCACATGCTTAATCTCCACGGAGTCTGTGAGCTCTGTGAAAGCAGGTGCATTCTCTGGTCGGACTTCCTCCGGCGCATCAAACATCTCTTGAATCCGGTCAGCCCCTGTAAAGGCCAATTGCAGACTGCCCCAGCTGGCTGCAATCTGGATGATAGGCTGATAATACTGCTGGGAAAACTGAGTAAAAGTAGTAATCAGGCCAACTGCAACAGCCGTTTCAATATTAGGATCGCTAAGTAAGACAGCCGAACCAACAAAAATAACAATAGCTGTATTAATCAAATTCATCCCGTTCATGATTGGGAAGAGAAGGCCAGAAAAGGTTCGGCCTTTAAAGGTTGCCGAGCGTACGCGTTCATTCTGCTCAATAAAACCTTTGATGACCTCCTCCTGCATGCCCTGAACGATAACGGCCTTCTGACCAGAAATAGTCTCGTCCATATAAGCATTGAGGCGGCCGACTTCTTTTTGCTGGAGATTTGTGTATTTCCGAGCCAGCCTAACAATGACCACTAGGAGAAGAAAAGCAACCGGTGTGCTGGCTACCGTTATCCAGGCCAATCTAGCATTTTGGACAAACATGATAATCACTAGACCCAGATAGAGCAAGGCATTGCTCATAACCTGAATCATACTCTCATTTAGAGCCTGCAGGATATTGTCCAAATCACTTGTAAAGCGCGATAAAATGTCTCCATCCTGATGGCGATCAAAGAAAGCAACTGTCATCTTGGACAGCTTGCCAAACAGGCCCTTGCGCATCTCATTGGTCGAATGGGCAATAACTCGGGTCATCAAAATCATGTAAATCAAGCTGGAAACAGACAGGCAGACAAAAGACACCAATACACTGCCCATGACGTTGCCAAAAGTCGACAGAATCTGATCAGTCTCACCCTTCTGCGCAAAAGCCCGGCCCAACTCAACCAAATGCTGAACAGCCTGACCGACATAAACTGGAAAAAGGACCTGAAAAACAGTCGCTGTTGCCATCATCAAAAGGACAATGACAAAGGATAATTTGTAACGCTTAAAATATTGCCAGAAAAATGCAATCGTCCGCATCCTAGTCCTCCTTTCCTTTCTGAGTTTCGTAAATTTCGCGGTAGATATCGTTAGTTGCGACCAATTCCGCATGCGTCCCTTGGCCAATCAGGCGTCCTTGATCCAAGACCAGAATCTTATCTGCATGAACGACGGAGCTAATCTTTTGAGCAATGATAATTGTCGTCGTTCCTTGCAGATCTTTGTTCAAGGCTTCTTGAACCAGCTTTTCTGACTTGGCATCCAAGGCCGAGGTCGAATCATCTAAAATCAAAATATTCGGATTGTTGACAACACCTCTGGCAATGGACATCCGCTGCTTCTGACCGCCAGAGAAGTTGCTGCCACGCTCCTCCACTGCACTGTCAAAACTCTCTTCCATACGGCTGATAAATTCACTGGCTTGGGCAATACGAGCCGCCCGCTCCATCTCAGGAAGTGAAGCGTTGAGCTTGCCCTGACGGAGATTGTCCGCAATGGTCCCGCTAAATAGAATCGCCCGCTGCAGAACGATAGAAACATTTTTTCGAAGAGTTCCCTGGCAAAGCTCTCGCAGATCCCGGCCGCCAATCTTGACAGAACCTTCCTGCGGGTCAAAAAGACGGGGAATCAGCTGGGCCAAGGTGGACTTGCCAGCGCCTGTCGCACCGACAACACCAATCATTTGCCCCGGCTCAACCTCAAAGCTGATGTCCTTTAGCATTGGCTCATCATCATTGGGATAGGAAAAAGTCACATGCTCAAAGCTGAGGCTGCCTTCTAGTTCTTCATCTGTTGAGTCTGGGAAAGTCATGGCCGGCTCCGTCGCCAATACCTCCTTGATCCGACGAATAGAAATGATCCCCCTCGTTACACCATTTCCCAAGAAGCCAACCATAATGATAGTGAAAATAATCTGGCTCAGATAACCGATAAAAGAAGCGATAGAGCTTACCAGCCCTGGCTCCGCCTGAATCATGCCAGATAGAGTCCAGATAGCCAAGTAAACAGAGCTGTAGCCGACCAACATCATCATTGGCTCAATGATTGAAAAAGCATAGCCAATATAGAGATTCTCTGACAAAAGTTCATCAGACACCTGACTGAACTTATGAAACTGGTCTTCCTCCCGAACGAAGGACTTGACCACTCGCACACCACGAAGATTTTCCTTGGCAATGGAATTGATCTTATCCAAAAGAGTTTGGAATTTCTTAAAACGAGGGCCCATCATTCCCATCATCCCGACCGTTAAGCCCGCTATGAGCATAATCAGTAAGAGAATAATCCACCAAAGGGAAGGTACGGTCACGATGGCCAAGATGACCGATCCGATAAAAAGGATGGGAAGTCGAAGGAGGATTTGAAAGAGCATCATAGTCACATTTTGAATCTGATTGATGTCATTCGTCATCCGCACGACTAGATTACCGGCGTTGAATTCCTCGATATTAGCATAAGAAAAGGTCTGAATCTTGCGGAAAGTCTCCTCACGGAGATCTGATGAAACAGCTTGGGCAATGTAAGCCGCCAAGGTCACATTAATCCCTCCTGCCACCAGCCCGACAAAACCGATGCCAATCAGCCAACCGCCCATACTGTAGATGGTCTGGCTATTTTGCTCCTGCAAAGCGTCTAAGATATGCTTTAAAAACCAGGGCAGTAAAAGAGAGCTGGCAATCATCAGCGAGGTCATTAAAAACGAACTTAGGGCATACCATTTATACCGTAATAGACTTTTAAAAAACATGCTTCCTCCTACTTTTTTCATATTTGACTTAGTTTCCTTACTATATCACAGATAAAAACAATGTCAAGCAAGAAATTTCTTATATTATATGGTAAAATGAGATATAGAACTCTAAAACTGATTTAAATTCAGACTCGGAATTTCATCATAAGGAGAAGATATGGATAAACAACGAGTTGCTGTGATTGGTCCTGGTTCTTGGGGAACGGCCTTATCACAAGTGTTAAATGACAACGGACACCAGGTTCGTATTTGGGGAAATATCGCTGAGCAAATCAACGAAATCAACGACGAACACACCAATAAACGCTATTTCAAAGATATTGTACTAGACGAAAACATCAAGGCCTATCATGACCTAGAAGAAGCTTTAAAAGATGCGGATGCTGTGCTTTTTGTCGTGCCGACCAAGGTAACCCGTCTGGTAGCCAAACAAGTAGCCCAGGCTCTAGACCACAAGGTGAAAATCATGCACGCCTCCAAGGGACTGGAACCCAATACTCACGAACGGATTTCAACTATCCTAGAAGAAGAAATCCCTGCAGAGCTTCGCAGCGAGATTGTCGTTGTCTCAGGTCCCAGCCATGCTGAGGAAACCATTGTACGCGATATTACCCTAATTACTGCTGCTTCTAAGGACCTAGAAACAGCTAAGTATGTGCAGGAGCTCTTCAGCAATCACTACTTCCGCCTCTACACTAATACCGACGTTATCGGAGTGGAGACTGCAGGCGCTCTGAAAAACATCATCGCAGTCGGAGCCGGTGCTCTCCACGGATTAGGCTATGGTGACAATGCCAAGGCCGCAATTATCACACGCGGCCTGGCCGAAATCACTCGTCTAGGTGTCAAGTTAGGAGCCAATCCTCTGACTTATAGCGGCCTATCTGGTGTCGGTGACCTGATTGTCACAGGGACCTCTGTCCACTCCCGCAACTGGCGGGCCGGCAATGCTCTAGGACGTGGCGAGAAATTAGCTGATATCGAAGCCAATATGGGCATGGTTATCGAAGGAATTTCCACCACCAAGGCTGCCTATGAACTGGCCCAAGAGCTGGATGTTTATATGCCGATTACTCAAGCGATTTACAAGGTTATTTATCAAAATTGTAATATCAAAGATGCCATTTATGAAATCATGAACAATGAATTCAAGGCTGAGAACGAATGGACTTCGTTCTAATAGAAAGGAAATAATTATGTCAAAAGTTAAGAAAGCCGTCATCCCTGCAGCTGGCCTAGGAACCCGCTTCCTGCCAGCCACTAAAGCTCTGGCCAAGGAAATGTTGCCAATCGTTGACAAGCCAACCATCCAGTTCATCGTTGAGGAAGCTCTCAAATCTGGAATTGAAGATATTCTGGTTGTTACAGGTAAGTCAAAACGCTCAATCGAAGACCACTTTGACTCAAACTTTGAATTGGAATACAACCTCAAAGAAAAGGGTAAAGACGACTTGCTCAAATTGGTCGATGAAACCACTGGTATCGGTCTGCACTTCATCCGTCAAAGCCATCCGCGCGGACTGGGAGATGCTGTCCTTCAGGCCAAGGCTTTCGTAGGAAACGAGCCTTTCGTTGTCATGCTGGGCGATGATCTTATGGACATCACCAATGATAAGGCTGTACCGCTAACCAAGCAATTGATTGATGACTACGAAGCTACTCATGCTTCTACTATCGCTGTCATGCAGGTCCCTCATGACGAAGTTTCCTCTTATGGTGTGATTGCCCCTCAAGGCGAAGGTGTCAAAGGCCTCTACAGCGTAGAAACTTTCGTTGAAAAGCCAAAACCTGACGATGCACCGAGTGATTTGGCTATTATCGGCCGCTACCTGCTGACACCAGAAATTTTTGAAATCTTGGAAAAGCAAGCACCAGGTGCTGGAAATGAGATTCAGCTGACCGATGCGATTGATACTCTTAACAAGACGCAGCGCGTGTTCGCTCGCGAATTCAAAGGTGATCGCTATGATGTCGGTGACAAGTTCGGCTTTATGAAGACTTCTATCGACTACGCCCTCAAGCATCCGCAGGTCAAAGACTCCTTGAAGCAGTATATCATTGACTTGGGCCATACATTAGAGAAAAAACAAGAGAAAAAATAATAGATTCAAACAACTAGCGATGAAAATAAAATTGCAGCTATAAAAAAGAGGTTAATTAACCTCTTTTTTATATGTCGTTAGTTATTTATACATACTTGTCAAATCAAGGAATGATGAAAGCCTAGAAAAATAAGAAGGGCAGCCAAGGCTAGATAACCAAACAGGACTAGCCAGCGCTGAGCAGGTTTAAAGGCATTGCTTGAGCCTTTGACAGGAAGAATGACCGCGCAGAGTATGCCGCCAATCAAACCGCCCAAATGCCCCGCCAGGCTGATACCAGGCATGAAACTAAAGATGATATTGACCACAATCAAGGTCATATAAGACTGCCCCAGCTGCTGAATATAGCTGTCGCGAACGACATAGTGCAGGGTCACGATAGAGGCAAAAAGTCCAAACAAGGCTGTAGAGGCTCCTGCTGACAGAGTATCCGGACTGAAAAAGAAGACAAAGATATTTCCCATCAGGCCAGACATTATATAGAGCAGAAAGAAATTTCGCGAGCCAAAAATATCTTCTGCCTGCCGTCCAATAAAATAAAGAGTAACAGCATTTACCACAAAGTGCTCCAAGCCAATATGCACAAAGATAGCAGAAAAAAGACGCCATATCTGAGTAGGATACATGATAATGGTCGGAGAAAAAACTGCTCCAAATTCAAAGACAGTTTGTGCTTCAGCATAAGAAAAACCACGTAAAATAAGCATCCCCACAAAGACAAGTGTTGTTAGAATTAACAAAACACTGGTCACAGGATATTTTTTATCGTAGATGTAGTTCATAAATCAGTACTTCCTTTACTGCTATATCGTGATAATTAGGCTCAAAATCAGACTGTTGAAAACTATAGATGCTGCTGATGGATGCTCCTGCAAAATCAGCCAGATAACGGTCATAGTAGCCACCACCGTAACCGATCCGAAAGCCTTGAGAATTGAAAACCACACCCGGCACATGAATCAGATCAATCTCCGCCTTCTCCACAGCCTCTTCGCTCATCGGCTCCATAAGGCCAAAAGAGCTCTTTTGCAGGCGGTTTTCATCATAATCCACAAATATCATCCGACCCTGGCCATAGGTTTTGGGCACTAAAACCCGCTTGCCGTCCAACTGAGCCTGCTTAATAAAGGCTGCAGTTGAGACTTCATGCGGCATAGAAAGATAGGTAGCGATAACCTGAGCTTTTTGATAAGCCACTGAACTGAGCAAGTGCTGGGTCAGCCAGTTATCTGCCTGCTCTTTTTCTTTTCCTGACAGTTTCTTCATCTGGTTCAGTACAGTTTGTCTCAGCTCTTTTTTCATGCAGCTCGTCCAACCTTTCCTTATCTTTCGTTGATTTTATAATCTAGGAATTTCCCAATCTTTTCAATAGCAAAGGGCAGTGCTGACTCATCTGGTGTCATCTTGGGATGATGGAGGGCATAGGGACTGTCCACTCCCAGCCAGAACATGACGCCCTTGACCTTGCTGAGCAGATAACCGAAATCCTCACCTGTCATAGCCGGCGCAATATCAATCAGCTGCACTCCTTCTTCCTTCTGGAAAAAGTCCATCAATCCGTCTGCCAGATCAGGATGGTTTTCTACAGGTAGGTAGCCACCTTGTTTAAGCTCCAAGTCCAATTCCAGACCGAAACTTTGGGCTAGACCCTCTGCTATTTCCCGTAAGCGCTTCTGAGTCAAGAGGTTCATCTCCTGAGTCAGAGTCCGAATGGTACCATGCAGAAAGGCCCTTTCTGCGATGACATTGTTGGTCGTGCCAGCATGGAGCGAACCAAAGGTTACCACCGCTCCCTCGATAGGATCGACATTGCGGCTGACAATGGTCTGCACCTGGGTGATAAAGTAGCTAGCTGCCACCAAAGCATCATTGGCTTCATGAGGAAAAGCCGCATGCCCCCCCTTCCCCTTAAAAGTCAGCTTGACTTCACAGGTGCCAGCAAAGAGAGTTCCTCTGTTAGTCGCAATATCGCCGACCTTGAGGTCAGGCCGCACATGGAGACCGTAAAACTCATCTGGCAGCCAGTCGCCAAAGGCACCGTCTTCATACATGAGCATACCGCCAGCTTCATTTTCCTCTGCAGGCTGAAAGAGAAAAAGAAGATTGTGGGTAGGCTGAGTGCTCACAGCTTGCTCCAGCAGTCCTAGAGCGACCGTCATGTGCATATCGTGTCCGCAGGCATGCATCCGACCTTCATGAGTGCTAGCAAAGTCCAGTCCTGTAGCCTCCACAATCGGTAGACCATCGATATCCGTCCGCCAGCCAATCGTCTTATCCGGTGAACTTCCCTTGATAAAGACCAAAATACCAGTCCGCCAAGTTCGGATTTCCACAAAGTCTAGACCTGCTGTCAGTCCATCAATGACCTGCATCAAGTAAGCATGGGTCTTGTATTCTTCCAGACCGATTTCTGGTATCTGGTGCAAATCACGGCGAATGTTCAGATAATCAAGCATTGTTTCTTTCCTTTAAAATCTTGTCAGACCAATCAGAGCGTTGGGCCGCACCCAATCAATTCAAATTCATGTTATTTTTAAAGAGTACGCAGGGCGTCTTCCAGAGCTGTCTTCTGCTGGGTCTTCTCGTCAATGGTCTTGATAACTC
>ERZ773090.419-NODE-419-length-23999-cov-3.40311_pt1 | contig 23999 bp, 16 predicted proteins | sample MGYA00580579_ERZ773090 | MGnify/ENA primary metagenome ERZ773090 (study PRJEB29015, sample SAMEA2738014) | human oral metagenome | biome: human oral; feature: human-associated habitat; material: dental | place: China | collected 2132 ... | reverse complement strand
AGTCGATCACCACAAGTCCATTGCGATACCTGACTGCCACGACAAGGCGATAGGCATTCCCCTTGATGTTGAATATGGCCCGGTTGCCGGACAGAAAGTCCACGCTTGCATATTTGTCCTTGATATCCTGTGGCGACAGCCAGGTCGAATATTCGACATCCGTTTGCCAGGCATTCAGCGGCCGCCGTGCATCGGCATGCTTCTTCCTGAATGCATCGAGAATGTCCAAACCCACGATCCGCATGCTCTGACGTCGCCAAAAATAAGCTCCCGGCATCTTACTTCCCAAAAAGGGAAATCGCAAGACGGTTCATCGGCTTGCTCCACTACGTTCAAGCCAGCCAGTCGCCTGCAACGCTACCGCCTCACGGAACGGGGCCAGTCTGCGCTGGACCAGCACCCGCCTGCCCGGGAATCCTGAGAGCCATGGTACGGACCTGTTCGTCCCCGCACTGAGACATCCGCGGTGGAGCAATCCCGCCCACGAACGGCCCCTGTCCCACCGTCCCCTCCCGGCAACATCCGCACCCCGTCCATCCCCGCAGACGCGACGCCCACGCTGAATGGGCGCATGATGAACAGGCATCCGCACGGCCTGCTGCCGGCGCGGCGATCTGTGCTTCCAGGAACACGCGTTCACACCGAGGGGATCCCATGTCTGCTGGTCCGAAAACCCGCCTGCTGCGCCTGCTGGCCGTCTGCCTGCCCCTGACACTGCTGGCCGTCCAGACGGCGCCCGCCGCCATGGGCCAGTCCCATCCTGCCTCAGCCACGCTCTCCCATGCAGGCCAGGCACACAGGCCAGCCCCCGCCCCCACCGCAAACGCCCTCACTATATCCCAGCCACCGGCAGCACCGGCTCCCCGCACCGGCGACATCCCCAGCGCGCTGCAGGAATGGGTTCCCTGGGCCATGCAGGGACACGAGATGCTGGCCTGCCCGGGCGCGGCGAATCCGGATCTGCCGCGCGCCTGTGTCTGGCCCGAGCGGCTGACGCTGGATATCGACGGCCGCCAGGCACGCTTCGTGCAGGTGGTGACGGTCTATGGGGCGCCCACCGCCGTGTCACTGCCCGGCGAGACCGGCAGCTGGCCGGTGGAGGTACGCAACCAGCGTGGACAGCAACTGGCCATCACGGCCATCGGCAGTCCGGCGGCAAGCGGTGGTGCTGCGGCGAGTGGCGGTGCTGCGGAGGACCATGCCTCCCGGAGAACGCTCATCCCCCGGGTGTGGCTGTCCGCCGGCCAGCATGTCCTGAGCGGGCAGATCACCTTTTCGCATCCGCCGCAACTGGTGCGGGTACCGCCACAGACAGGGCTGCTGTCGATCACGGCCAATGGACAGACCGTGCAGCCCGTGCTGGATGCCAACCAGCGCGTGTGGCTGAAGGAGCGGCGCAGCGCCAGTGCGCCGGAGGCCGTCAGCAATACGCTGACCACCCTCATTCGCCGGCGCATCGACGACACCATCCCGCGCCGCATCACCACGCATTTCGAGCTGAACGTGGCCGGTCTGCCGCGCGAGGTGAATCTGCCCGCCGCACTGCTGGCCAGCACGGTGCCCCAGCGGCTCACCAGTGACATTTCCGCCCGGCTCTATCCGGATGGACGGTTGCAGGCACAGCTGCGGCCCGGCACCTGGCATCTGGAGGTGGAGGCGCTGCAGATGGCGCCGGCCACGGAACTGAAACTGCCGGCCGATGCACCGGATACGGAAGTATGGTCGTGGGTCGATCACAACGACCTGCACGTGGTGCAGGTGGAAGGTGTGCGGGCGGTGGATGCCCAGCAGGCCCATGTGCCGGCGGCCTGGAAACATCTGCCGGCCTGGCAGGTGGCGCACAGCGACACCTTCCGGCTGGTGACGCAGACCCGCGGCCAGCAGAATCCGGCATCGGGCGAGATTGCCCTCAAGCGCACCTGGTGGCTGGACTTCGACGGCCAGGGCATGACCCAGAAGGACGAACTGAGCGGTACGATGTCCACCCCCTGGCGACTGCAGCAGCAGGGGCCCGCCCGGCTCGGCCATGCACGCGGGCCGCAGGCGGCCCTGCCCATCGGGACGCTGCCGGCGGACGTGCAGGGCGCTTCAGCCGCCAGTGCTCCGGAATCCGGAACGACCGCCACACACGCCAATAGCGCTGCGACCGCTCACGCTGCGGACACCCTCGATGCGGCGGCAAACGATACAGCACCGGCAAACACGGGAACCGGAAATACCGGCCGCAAAACCCCGGGTACGTCCACCCAGGTGCCCCCCGGGGAACCCGGCGTGGAAATCCGCCGGCAGAAGCTGGCGCTCACGACGCTGTCGCGCCTCGACACACCCGCCAGCGCCTTCCCGGCCACGACGCTGCCGGCCAATGGTTGGAACACGGTACTGACGGGCATGGAAGCACAGCTGCAGCTGCCCCCGGGCTGGATGCTGCTGTCGGCCTCCGGCACCGACGAAGTGTATCCGCCCACGTGGACTTCACGCTGGCGGCTGTACGACTTCTTCTTCATGCTGCTGATCAGCCTGGCTGCGTTCCAGCTGCTGCGGCCGCTGCCGGCCACGGTGGTGATGCTGGCCGCCCTGCTGAGCTGGTACGACCTGGAGCTGGCCTGCTTCCTGCTGATCGGGCTGCTGGTGATGCTGGGCTGCCTGCGGCTGGCGCGGCGGGGCTCTTCGGCCGAATCGTGGCTGCGAGGCATCGGCCAGCTGATGGCCATGGTGATGCTGCTCGTGCTGCTGCCCTTTGCCGCCGCCGAAGTCCGAATGATGATCTATCCGGTGCTGGAGCACCATCAGGCCTGGGACGGCAGCTCCGACTATCTCTCGTCGAGTTTCGGGGATTCGCGCGCCCGGCACACCGTGCGCAAGACGCGCAGTACCCATGCGGATGACATGGCCGACGATGACGGGACGGAAGCAGACACCTCCCTGGCGGCCATGGATACCGTTGAGATGGCCGGCACCGGTGCGGCAGATGAGGCGACACGCAACCGCTCCCTGTCCGTCGCAGGGAAGGCCGGGGTGCATCTGCAGGGTGCTCCCGGCCCCCGGAATACGCTGAACCGGGCTGCGCAGCAACGCCCGGCGATGCCCGTGCAGACCGGTCCGGGTGAACCAGCCTGGTCATGGAACGCCCACACGCTGACCCTGCATGGCGATGTGCAGCCCGACCAGACCGTGTCGCTGCATCTGCTCTCGCCCTGGGGCACACGTGTGCTGAAGCTGGTGCGCCTGCTGGTGCTGTTCGGCAGCCTCTGGTTCCTGTTCCGGGCGCTGCCTGGTGGACGGCGGCCTCCGGCAGGGAAGAACGCTTCCTCACGGGAACGGCACCCGCAGGGCACGAAGCCACAGGCCGGCACCCTGGGGGGCACGGCTGCCGGAACCCCAATGGCGCAACGTTCGATGACACACGGACCCGCAATGCAGGGCACCACACCGAACCCGGCGTCACAGGCCGGCACCAACCTTCCCGGACACAGGTCATCCGCCCACCTGGCCGCCCTGCTGCTGGCGGGCCTGATGTTCACCGGTCTGGCCAGTAACGGTGACGCCCGGGCCGCAGACGATGGTGAGTCACGGACTGCGAACAGCGCACGAAGTGGCTACAGGGCCAGCGAGCTGCAGGCCATCCGCGATCATCTGTATCCGGCCCCTGCCTGCGCCCCGCGCTGTTCGGCCCTGGCCCAGATGCGCGTGCAGGCCGGCACCGACCGCATGACGCTGCAGCTGCTGGTGCACGCGCAGGCGCTGGTACAGGTACCGCTGCCGGCCCACGACACCGCCGACAACTGGCGGGTGGACACAATACTGCTCGACGGCCAGCCGGCCACCACGCGGCGCGATGAAGACGGCCTGCTGTGGGCGCTGGTACCGGCCGGCATTCATACCGTGCAGCTGCAGGGGCCCCTGGGCCAGGGCACCAGCATCCGGCTGCCGCTGCCCTCGACCCCCGGCATGCTGCAGATCGAGAGCACGCCATGGACGGCAGAAGGGCTGAACGCCCAGGGCATTCCGCAGGAAGGCGTGCTGACGCTGTCCCGTCAGGCGCAGCGTCAGTCCGGCACCGCCATTCAGGTGCTGACCCACGTGCCCGACGCCCTGCCCGGCTTCGTGCAGGTGGACCGCACGCTGATGATGGACGAGCGCTGGCGGATGGTGACGCGCATCAGCCGCCGGTCCGTCAGTCAGGCACCGGTGCGCGTGCGCTTTGCGCTGCTGCCGGGCGAGTCGGTGAACGACGAGCGGGTGACGGTGCGTGACGGCGTGGCCGAGCTGTCGCTGGGCCTGCTGCGCGAGATGGTGGTGGAAAGCACACTCCCGATCAGCCCCGCCTTCGACTGGCGGGCACTGCCCGCGCAGAACCAGATCGAGACCTGGTCGATGCGCTACGGCCCCACCTGGCACCTGCACTGGCAGGGCGTGCCACCCACCCAGTATGTACAGGGTGGCCGGCTGCTTCCCCGCTGGACCCCCTGGCCAGGCGAGACGCTTCACGTGCGCGCCCTGCAGCCCGTGGCCATTGCCGGGCCGACACTGACCCTGGAAAGCGAGCAGACCGAAGTGACACCGGGTGCGCAGAGTACGCTGGTCAAGAGCACGCTGGTGCTGCGCGCCAGTCTGGCCGGCACCCAGCGGGTACAGCTGCCCGAGCGGGCCGTTCTCCTGGAACTGGCGCTGGACGGGACCAACGTGCCCCTGCAGGTCAGCGGCCAGACGGTGGACCTGCCCGTGCTGCCCGGCAGCCACGAGCTGACGCTGCGCTGGCGCCAGCCGGTGGGCACCGACGGCATCTTCAACCACTTCCGGACACAGGCCCTGTCGCTACCGCTGCCGGGCGTGAACGCCGTGACCCGCCTCTCGCTGCCGCCCAGCCGGGTGGTGCTGCTGATGGGCGGACCGGACCTGGGTCCGGCGGCCCGCTTCTGGGGGCTGTTCCTGCTGCTGGTGGCCGGCGCGATGGTCTTCGGCCGGGTGCGGGACATGCCACTGGGCCGGGTGGGCTGGCTGTTGCTGCTGCTGGGCGTGGCGCCGATGTCGCTGCTCGGCGCCCTGCTCGTGGCCGGCTGGTTCTTCGCCCTGGCCTGGCTGCCCCATCGCACCTGGCTGGTCCAGCGCATGGCCCGTGCAGACGGTCTGATCAATCCCCATCGTCTCACACCGGTCACGCAGCAGCGTGGCCGCACGCTGAAGACACTGGTCCCGTGGCTGCTCGGCCTGCTGTCGTTTGCGGCACTGGCCGTACTGTTCAGCACCATCAAGACCTCGCTGCTGGGTTATCCGGACCTGCTGGTGACAGGCAACGGCTCGACGCACCTGAATCTGAACTGGTACCAGGACCGCTTTGCCGACCGGCCCGAATCCGGCTGGGCCATCACGGTCTCGCTGACGGCCTACCGGGTAATGATGCTGGCGTGGGCCCTGTGGCTGGCCTTCTCGGTACTGAAGTGGATCCGCTGGGGCTGGCAGCGCGTGGTGGCTCAGGGGTATGCCGGCACTGGCGACGGTGACAACCCCGGCGGCGATGATGGTCCCGGTGGCCCAGGCACCTCCGGTGGCCCGGGACGTGGGGATGAACCGGCGTCGGGTGACAGGCCGGACGAATCGCACGTCCGCCCGGAGAACCCAGGCCCTGCTGCCGGTGCCCCGGCCTGGACCGGTGCCCCTGCTGCCTGGGTCAGTGCTGCTGCCGGTATCGCGGCTGATGACGGCGCCAGCCCCCATGCCGCTGCCGAAGCCGATACCCGTACCGATGCGGGTACCCGCATGAACACGGGTCCGGCGTCAGGCACCGGGCCGGGCCTGAGTTCTGGCCTGAGTTCGGGTTCGGGTTCGGGTTCGGGTTCGGGTTCGGGTTCGGGTTCGGGTTCGGGTAAAGGCATTGCACCAGAGGGTGCAAGACCCCGGCGCACGCAGGCTGCGGCACCGGCTGCCCCCCACGCACGGCGCCCGGTCGTGCCCGTCCCTCAGCCGCTCAAAACCAGGGGCATCCTGCACTGGCCGTTCGCCGTCGTGAAGGGACTGGCCATGGCAATCGGCTTTCTGATCCTGCTGGTGCTGTTCCTGAGTCTGGTTGGGGGCTTTCTGAACATTTTCCTGTGAGTGGCAGCGCCCTGCCGGCCTCGTCTGCCTGCAGGAACCTCTGCAAAAGTCCTGCGGCACTTTGGCTCCCATGTTCGGGGTGATGCAGTGCGTGTCATGGGACTCAATCGCCCCCACGCTGGCCCCCGGCCATGTGCTGACAGGACGCCACGCAGGCAAGGATGGCGGCCGTCTGGCCAGGCAGGGCAGCGCCCTGCCGGCTTCATCTGCCGGCACAGGCAGCTCGCTCCAGCGGCAGGCAGCCGCTGCATATTCACCACAGAATCACCATAAAGGGGACACAAAGGGGGCACAGTGTCCCCCTGGTATCCCTTGTGGGGCTGCGCAGGCTCGAACAGGTCCGGGACACGCCCTATAATGGCGGGTTTGGAACGCGTCATGGGCTCAGTCGTCCCCACGCCGGTCCCGAATCCGTAGACTGACAAGGTGCGCTGCCGGGCTGCCTTCTGCCAGTCTCTTTCTCTCTCCATTCCTCCTGCCGCTTACCTGCTCCCGACGAAGCCCGTAGCGGGCCTCAACCAGCCATCCCGACACAGGCGCAGATGATGCGGGCCATGCCACGGCATGCCGGCCGGAACGTATCCATGCCGTTGCCAGCCACGTGCAGAGCGGCCGCCCCATCAAAAACCCGCCTTTTCCCCCAACTCCTCCCTTATCCAAACGGCCCCTTCCGTGCGCCAGCCGGTGCATCCGGAACCGCGGGGCTGGAGCAACGATTTGAATACTGAAGCAACCTTTTCCAGCCTGGGTCTGGCCGATACGCTCCTGCGTGCGCTGGACGACGTGGGCTATACCCGCCCCACCCCCATCCAGGCCAAAGCCATTCCCGTGGTGCTCACCGGCCGCGATCTGCTGGCCGCCGCCCAGACCGGTACCGGCAAGACCGCCGGCTTCACGCTGCCCATCCTGCAGCGCCTGCTCGAAAAACCGGCGCAGGGCCGCAAGCCGGGCCGTCCCCGCTGTCTGATCCTCACGCCGACGCGCGAGCTGACGGCCCAGGTGGCCGAGTCGGTGGAGGCCTATGCCAGATACACCCGCATCCGTTCGGTGCTGATCTTCGGCGGCGTGAGCATCAATCCGCAGATCCAGGCGCTGCGCCAGCCGGTGGACATTCTGGTGGCCACGCCGGGCCGGCTGCTCGACCATGTGCAGCAGGGCACGGTGGACCTGTCGGGCATCGAGATCTTCGTGCTGGACGAGGCCGACCGCATGCTGGACATGGGCTTCATCCACGACATCCGCCGCGTCATTGCCAAACTGCCGGCAAAACGCCAGAACCTGCTGTTTTCTGCCACCTTCTCGCCAGAAATCCGCTCGTTGGCCCATGGCCTGCTCGACAGCCCGGCCGAGGTGGACGTGGCGCCGCGCAACACCGCCTCCGAGCTGGTGGACCAGAGCGCCCATCTGGTGCCCAGGACACGCAAGCGGGCGCTGCTGTCGTACCTGATCGGCTCGCGCCGCTGGACGCAGGTGCTGGTCTTCACCCGGACCAAGCATGGCGCCAACCGCCTGGCCGAGCAGCTGGGCAAGGACGGCATCGAGGCCATGGCCATCCACGGCAACAAGAGCCAGGGGGCCCGCACCCGGGCACTGTCACGCTTCAAGGATGGCTCGCTGCCCGTACTGGTGGCCACCGACATCGCCGCCCGTGGCCTGGACATCGACGAGCTGCCGCACGTGGTCAATTTCGAACTGCCCAACGTGCCGGAAGACTACGTGCACCGCATCGGCCGTACCGGCCGGGCCGGACGTGAAGGCACGGCCGTGTCACTGGTCGACCGCGAGGAAATGAAACTGCTGACCGGCATCGAACGGCTGATCAAGCGCCAGATCCCACGCGTGGAAGTGGAAGGCTTCACCGGCTGGCAGGCCCAGCCGGGCGATTCGGCCGACGACATCAACGACCGTCCGCCGCTGCCCCCGGGCCAGCGCCGGGGTGGGCGGGCAACGCAGGGGCGTGGTCAGGGTCAGCCCCGTCCGGCCACCACGGGTGCCGGCCGCAACCATGGCGCTGCGGCACCGGCTGACGGCCGCAGCAGCCGGAGCGCCTCCCTCCAGGGTGAAGGCCGTGGCCACGGGGGTGCAGCCTTCCAGGGCGAGGGCCGGGGCCGGACGGCCTCCCGGGCAGCCGAACCGGGCGCCCGTCCGGCCGGCTCTGGCAATGGCGCCCGCCGTCGCAGCCGTGGCGGCCGGGGAGGTCGTGCCGGGGGCAATCTGGGGGCAGCGCAGGACTGATCGCCGGGAGACGGGGCGTGCTGGGGCGCGCTGGGCTGCACACGCCCTGTCATGCGCAGCCCCTGCCAGATGTGCCACCTGTAAAAAGAACCCCGCATTCCCCTCACACCGTTGGAAGGAAACGCGGGGTATTTTTGACGGCCTTCGCAAGCGCAGCCCTGACCAGATGTAGCGCCCTTAAATAGAACCCCGCATATCCTTCCGCCTGCATGGAAGGATATGCGGGGTTTTTGATGGCCAGCGCAGGCGCAGCCGTCAGGGCTCGTCCTGCAGGTCCGGATCCTGGGCCGCAATGGCACCGCGCAGGCGGGCCAGCACCCGGCGCAGGCGGGCGGCATTTTCGGGGCCGACCCGGATCATGATCTTCTGGCCGGCCGACAGGTTTTCCAGTTTGTCGGACTCGAAGCGATACAGCACCTTCGGCTGCACCAGCCGGATCGGCCCATTGACACGGGGCGCCGCCAGCATATCGTCGATGGCTGCCAGCATGCGGTCCTGGAAGCGCTCTCCCGGAAAGCCCGTGTTCTCGTAGGTGTGCTGCAGCAGCGGGTAGAACTTCGCGTACAGGCGGGCCAGTTTCGTGACGTTGAGCTTTTCCACATAGCCGATGATGGGCTCATAACGCGCGTAATTGGCCTCATCCAGCGTGATCGTGTCGCCTTCCTTCTTCACGCGCAGCAGACCGGGCACGCCGCGCGCCACCCGCATCTGCGAGGGCACGTGCTCGCGCGACAGGTTGTCGACGGTGATCACGGTACGCCGTGCCTGCTCCTGCAGGTTGAAGTACTTGCGCACCTGGGCCAGCGGGAAGCTGCGGGCAATCTCGCGGTTGATGGCCGCCTCGCTGGCATTGAGCGGTGCCCGTTTCAGGCGCGGTTTCTTCCTGCCGGCGTCCGGCTGTGCGCCGGCCTCGGTGCCCCGGCCAGCAGCGGCCTCGGCCTCCTTGCGCGCCTTTTCTTCGATGGCAGCCAGCTCGGCAGCCAGACGATCGGCTTCGGCCTTCTCGGCGGCCGCCTTCTCTTCAGCGGCTTTCTGTGCGGCTTCCTTTTCGGCGTCGGCCTGGTCTTCCGCCTCGTTCCTCTCGGCGGCAGCACGGTCTTCGGCAGCCTTGCGTTCCTGCTCCGTCCGGCGGCGGGCGTCATCGGCCTCCTGCACGGCACGGCTCGTTTCTTCCGCCCCGCCAGCACGCTTGTAGCTGTCGAACTGCGCGGGCGAGAACAGCCCCTTCACGAAGTTGCCCGCCTGGTTGAGCATGCCGGCCTGCCAGCCCCACAGCAGCAGCAGGGCCACCGCCGCGGCGGCCACGGCCAGCCAGAAGGTCAGGGCAGAGGAAGGTTTGGGAGGTCCTTTGGGAAAAGCCATATCGCACAGGGGTGCCCAAAACAGCCCCGCCCACTGCCAACCGGCAGCCGGCCAGACCCTTGCACCCACGATGAAAGTCGGAAGGAAGACAGGAACATCCGCGACAGGGCGCGGGCGTCCCACCATGCACACCCGGTCCGGCGTGCCATTTTCAGAGCCCCCCGCAAATGCCCTGCGTCACGCTGATTTCCATGTCCGGGCGACCCCGTGTGTTGTCATTTGCCGTCAATGGCCCTGCCATTGCCGGTAAATGGTGTCTTCCGGGTTCATCCCGATCCTGGGTCCAACGCACTCGCAGACTTTTGCAGAGGCCCCTCAATGGTACCCGCTGCACACGCCCCCACGACAGCCGATGCCCCTGCACGTGCAGGGAACCGCCAGTCCCGGGGATGGTCATCACGGCATGCACGACGAGCCATCCTGGAGCGTGTCATGGACTCATTCGCCCCTGCACAGGAATGCGCGAGGATCAGGCCAGGCATACAGCTGCGACATCCAGCCAGTCGCCCCCGCACGAGGACGCACGGGTCCATGTCAGGCCATAACGCTCCTGGCACCCCGCAGGCCGACACAGGACTCAGGACTCAGGACTCAGAACTCAGGACAAAGGACAGGACAGGAAGAAGGCTGACACACCGGCACACGGATTCGGGACCAGCAACGGAGCAGGAGCAGCACATCCAGCCGGGCAGCCCACCCAAACAGGGCAAACGGCAGTACCGCATCAACAGCCACGCTCCCGATACGGTTGCAGCCCGGTCTGGGCCACAATACCCCCTTTCCCGGTCTGCGTGTCCCCGCAGCGACCGGCGCATGCCCCTGCCGGCCCGTTCGCGCCGGGCGGGCACGCCCGCCGGGCTCACCCCCTTTCCTTTCACGCCCTGCCATGAAACTCGCCACCCGCAAGGACGATTCCCGTGACGGCCAGCTGGTCGTCGTCTCCCGCGACCTCAAGCACGCCGTGATGGCCGACCAGATCACCGGCACCCTGCAGCGCGCCCTCGACGACTGGGCCTTCATGGCCCCCCAGCTGCAGGACCTGTACGACGCGCTCAACCACGGCAAGGTGGCCAACAGCTTCCCCTTCGACCCGGCCGAATACATGGCACCGCTGCCGCGCGCCTTCCAGCGGGTGGAGGCGCAGGCCTGGCCCAGCCACGAAAAGCGCCTGCAGAAGGCCGGCCTGACCAGCCAGACCGGGCCACTGCCCGACGACATGGTGCCCCTGCGCGTGGCGCCCTCGCACGTGCTGCTGCCCGGCCACGGCATGGTGTCGCTGCGCTTTCCGCTGGGGCAGCCCGCTACCCGGCCGGACGAGGACGAAGCCGGCGAACAGGAAGGCCGCCGCACGGCGGAGGGTGAAGCCCCATCCGGCACCAGCGCGGCCGCCAAAGGCGTCCCGGCCGGGACTGCCACGGGCACTGGCCGCACCGACGCCCCTGATGCAGCAGCACGTCAGGCCGCAGCCGCCGCCGCGGCCGCCCGGGGTGGACTGGATTTCAGTGCACAACTGGTGGCCATCTGCGGTGATCTGCCCATCGACCTGGAAGAAGACGACGCCGACCGCCACCTGCTGCTGCTCGGTCTGGCCAGCGCCTGGCGCATCCATCCCGACAGCGAACCGGTCAGCCGCGAACGCAGCCGGGACCGTGGTCTGGCACTGGCGCCGGTGCTGATCACACAGGACGAGCTGGGCGAAGACTGGCGTGATGGCCGCATCCACCGGCCGCTGCACTGCCGCCTCAACGGACGTTCCACGGGACGGATCGACTGCGGGACCGACATGCGCTTCGGATTCCGGCAGCTGCTGGCGGCGCTGGCCCGCCAGACCCCGGTGGGCGCCGGCTGCCTGCTCACCTCCGGCCCGGTCAGCAACGCCGACCCCGACAGCGGCTGGACCTCGGTGCTGGAGGCCCGCGCCCGTCGCCGTCTGGAAAACAGTACCCAGCCCGGCCCGGCCTTCCTGCAGCCCGGCGACCGCATCCGTATCGACATGGCCGATGCCCGTGGACAGTCGCTGTTCGGCGCCATCGAGCAGCAGACCGTGGCCTGAGAGGCCTTTGCAGAATCCGGCCGGGTTCGTGCCCAGGGGCCTTGAACCCTGTGCGGGCTCCTGATCCGGGCTGACAGGACATTCATGCACAGGCAGAACTGACCTGGCCATCCATCCGCCCCGATCGCCCATTCGCCCGGCAGCACGCGACCGGCCGGGGCTGCCCCCGCGACAATGAAGAATCGAAACGCAGGAAATTCGCCATGGCAGCCCTCGAGCAGGTGTTTCAGCAACCGTTCCGGTTTGCCCATGCCGCAGAACCGGCCTGGGTGGACAGTGTCGAAAGCATTGCCCTTCAGCTGAGCGCCACCCCCGTCCCCCCCCTGCCCCTCGACGCCGAGGAGCTGGGTTTCATCTACCTGCACAGTTCCCTGCATGCCCATGCGGGAGCCATTGCCCATGCCCTGCGCACCGTCACCGGTGTCAAGCGCTGGGTCGGCACGGCCTCACCCGGGGTGATTGCCGGCCACGCTGCATACGAGGATGTGCCCGGCATCGCCGTGATGCTCGGTACCTTCCCGGGCGGCAGCATCCGCTTCTTCTCCGAGGTGTCACCCCTGCCGCGACTGGACCTGCTCGACCGGAGCACGCCCTGGTGGACGGCACTGGTGAGTGGCCACGTGGGCCGCACCGAGGCACGCGAGACCCTGCGCCACATCTCGGCACTGCTGGGCAGCGGGTTCCTGTTCGGGGGTCTGACCGGACGCCCCGGCCCCGGCCGGGTGATGCCCGTATTCACCGGCCAGGAATCGAATGCCGCCGGCCTGCTGGGCGGCGTGGCCTTCCGGGTGGACAGTGGTTCCCGCGTGCATGTGCGCATGGCCACCGCCTTCCAGCCGATGGGTGAACCGCACCAGATCACCGAGACGCACGACAACGTAATCATGGAGCTGGACGGCAAGGGCGCCAAGTCCGTACTCGACAGCGACTATCTGGTCAAGCCGGGCAACCGTCCCGCCGAGCTGCTGCAGGCACTCAACAACGCACCGGAGATGCTGGTAGACGCCGGCGTGTACGAGCCGGTCCGGGTGGCCATCAGCCAGAACAACCGGCAGCAGATGGACAATCTGGCCGACTTCGAGCTGACTTCACTGGAAGACGTGGAACCGCTCAGTGGCGCGCTCTGCCTGAAGCTGGAAGAAGGCGCCGAGCTGCCCCGTACCGGCCGGGTGCGCTTCTGCACCTACGACCCGGAACACGCCCGCGGGGAACTGGACCGCGTGCTGGGCCTGCTGTGCGAGGACATCCTGCGCGAAGGACGGAACGTGCGCGGTGCGCTGTACATCAGCAGCCGTCACCGTGTGCCGGCGATTTTCCCGAGTCTAGCAGACGAGCTGTTCCGGGTACGCCAGGCGCTGACCCCGCTGGGCGCCTTCCCGATGGTGGGCTACCAGAGCGAGGCCGAGCTGTTCCACGACTTCCATCATCACCACGCCGGCATGGTGACGCTGTTCACCGACTGAGCGTCAGCGCGCGCCAGGCCCCGGCGCCGGTCCCGGCCGGGCATCACGCCGGTCACCCTCCTGCCCGGCGGCCGGCAGCACCTTCACCCGCCCGGCGTCGATCTGACGCTCCATGCGGCCCGGATCGGGCTGATCACCGAACAGCGGCGGCAGCACGCCCAGCAGCGACAGCATCAGAAGCACGTTGAGCAGCACCAGCGCGGGCAGCAGGTAGTGGCCCAGGGTGCGCCGGCGGGCGGGAAGAGGAGGATCTTCGAGCAGGGAGGACATGAAGGTCGGTCGCGGTAAGATCATCGCAGCTTAGCGGATCACCCCGGCCGCTTCAAGCCCGCGCCGACCGGGGGTGTGCGCATTGACGCGCCCGCGCGCCAGCGCCCGTGCAGGGCCGGGAGCACCCGGAGTGCGGCCATGAGGCCCCGGAACGCTGCCATGAGCACCCCACATCAAGCCCCCACATCATCCCCGCGGCCGGATGCTGACCTGCTCGGCCGTCAGTGTGGCCAGACTCTCCGCCCCGGCCCCGTCCTCATAGCGCACCTGCAGGCCACCCGCCGCATCGATGCCCAGCGCCACCGCATCCCGGCTGCCATCGGCATGGTGCACACGCACAGGCCGTCCGGCCAGCACGTCCAGCTGCTGCCAGCGCGACATGAAAGGCTCGAAACCGCTGGTAACCAGCTGTTCCACCCCGCCCAGCAGGGCCTGCCCCACGCCCAGCATCACCCGGGCCAGTAGGGCATCGTCAGGACCGGCATCCGTTCCGGCCAGCCTTGACGCCGGATCATGTAACCGGGAATCAGCATCACGCAGCCGGGACGTCGGGTCATGCGGCCAGCCCCCCGGACCCCGTGGCCGGGAATCCGGGCCGTCGCCAGCGTCTGCCCGGCCAGTCGATCCATGGCCGAACACCGCACCAACCGGCTGGTCGGAATCCAGCCCGCCCGGCAGCCCGAACAGGTTCAGCCCGCAGCCGATCACCAGCCGGCTGCCCGTGCTGCGACTGCGCATCTCGCACAGAATCCCGCCCACCTTGACCAGCGGTCGGGCCGGATCGTCCTGCAGCAGGCAGAGGTCGTTGGGCCACTTGATCTTCACCGACGCGCCCAGCGTACCCAGAAATTCGGCAATCACGATACCTGCCACCAGCGGCACCAGCCCGGGCGACATCAGCTGGCCAGCCGCCAGCTCGCAGCCGAACGAGGCCGTCATGGCCTGTCCGGGCTGCGAGCACCAGACCTTGCCCCGGCGCCCGCGGCCCTGCGTCTGCTCGCCGGCCATCAGCCAGACGGCCACCGGCCCCCGCGGATTGCCGGCCGCGTCCGGCGCCGTGTCGTCCCCCGGCAGCAGCACCTCGCGCTGCATCAGCGTCTGGTTGGTGGAACCGATGCTGTCTACCCACTCCACCCAAAGGTGCCCTTGCTGCCGCCCCCCCGCGTATTCATCCTGCCAGCGTCTATCCATGGCCTCCTCCTGGCTCTCCTGCCGCACCGACCTGCCGCATCAGTCCGCTGCAGCCTGTTGCACGGGCCTGACGCGCCCGCCCGCCAGACTGACCTGCCACACCCATCTGCCGCACCTGCCGTGCTCACACCTGCCGGACCCGTAACCACTTTTACTGGTCCATGCCACAGCTGCAGGACAGGCACAGTATGCCTGCACGGCCCACAGCACGTTGATGAAAGCGGTACCGGCGGGTCCGCCGCACGGCTTCCATGTTATAACCTTCCCCATGCGCCCAGACCCTACCCGGCCAGACACCCGGGCCACGGCCCACCCCGTGCTCTGGCTGATGGCCTTCGTTGCCATTCTCTACCTGTCCCTCTACCCGTTTGGCGAATGGAGCCTGCGCCGGCCGGGCACGTTCTCGTGGCTGTTTGCGTACCACCGGCTCAACTATTCGTGGGGGGATCTGATCGTCAACATCGGCGCCTATGCCGGTTTTGGCTATCTCACCGCCCGGCAGCTGCAGGGGCGCTTCACGCTGCCGGCAGTCGTCCTGATCACCTCCGCCGGCTGCACGCTGCTCTCCTTCATCATGGAGTCGCTGCAGTCCTGGCTGCCACGGGTTCCCTCGCTGGTCGATCTGGCCACCAACGGGTTCGGCGCCGTCCTGGGCGCCCTGGTGGTCGTGCTGGTCACCACCTGCGCACCGCTGCGCGCGCTGCGCGACCGGGCGGCCTCCCTCGTCTTCGGCCGCGAAAGTGAGCACAAGCTTCGCCGCTTTGTCGCCGTACTCCTCGTGCTCTGGCTGGCCAGCCAGGCCGTGCCCCAGCCCCTGCTGCTGGCCACCGGCCCCCTCACCCCCTGGCCGGGCGAAGGGCTGCTGTCCGTCTTCCTGCCCTTCGAGCGCCTCACCCACCTGCTACCCGACGCCACCCTGCCGATGGCCAGCACCCTGCTCACCGCCGCCTCGGTGCTGCTGCTGGCGCTGCTGGTCATGCGCTGCGTCGAAACACCCCGCAACCGCCTGCTCCTGTGGCTGGGCCTGCTGGCCGCCGCACTCGTCCTGCGCATCACGGCAGCCCTGCACATCTACATCGGGGCCGACCAGTTTGCCCTGCAGCTGCCCGTGCTGCTGGCCGGTCTGGCGCTGACGGCCCTGCTGCTGCGCCCCCTGATGCGCTGCAGTGACACCCGCCAGCGCCAGCTCGCCATCGTGCTGGTCGTGTTCATCTGCTGCCTGGCGCTGCTCATCCCGGTCGATCCCGACCTGCAGCCGCTGCTGGCACGGCGCACCCTCACCACCTGGATGCGCATGGCCACCCCCGGATTCCGGGGGCTGCTGCGTACCATCGCCGCCACATGGCCGCTGGCGGTGCTGTACTTTTTTGTCATCGAAGCCCCCACCTCATCGGCCAGACGCCCCCGGCCGGCGGCCAGCGTGAACGGTCCCACGGCCTGACTCACACAATGGTTTCCACGGGGGCGGCCTTCAACCCGCTGCCACCACACCGTTTGCCATGAATCCATCCACCCGCGTCCTGTCCATCCCCGGTCCCGTCGGCCCCATCGAGTGCTCGCTCGATGTGCCGGCCCAGCCGCGACTGCTGGCACTGATTGCGCATCCGCACCCGCTGCAGGGGGGCACCATGAACAACAAGGTGGCCCAGACCATTGCCCGGGCGCTGCTGCAGCAGGGTGCCATCTGCTGGCGGCCCAACTTCCGGGGCGTGGGCGAAAGCGCAGGTGAATTCGATCATGGCAACGGCGAAACCGATGACATGGAAGCCGTTCTGACGCAGGCGCTGGCCCACGAGAGTGCCGCCGCGCTGCCGCGCCCGGTACCCCTGGTACTGGCCGGGTTCTCGTTCGGCACCTTCGTGCAGTCCCGCCTCATGCAGCGCCTGGCCAGCCACCCGGTCGAACACCGGCCGATGGTGTTCGTCGGCCCGGCCGTCTCGCGCTTCGACGTGCAGGCCGTGCCGGCCGACACGCTGGTCGTGCATGGCGAGGAGGACGACGTGGTGCCGCTCGCCAGCGTGCTGGACTGGGCCCGTCCACAACAGCTTTCCGTCGTCGTCGTTCCGGGCGTCGGCCACTTCTTCCATGGCCGGCTGCCGCAACTGAAATCGCTGATTCTGCGACACCTGGCAGGAACACATGTCTGACACCACGCTGATCGAACGTCCGGCCACTGCCGGCCGGACGCCCTCTTCCCCGAACGCTGTCCAGGCAGCCCAGGCCGCCGCCAGGGCCGCCACGCTGACGGCCGCCACCACGGCCCGTGCTGCCGGCAAATCCGCGGCCACACGTCCGGCAGCAGGAAGAACATCCCCAGCCCCGGCCGGTATTCCTGCTGCGGGCAAGCCCGCTCCCGTCGCAGCCGGCATGTCTGCAACGGACAAACCTGCCCCCATCGCTGCAGTGCTCCCTGCAGCGGGCAACACCGCCCCTGCCGGCGCCCGCACGGCAGCCGTTGCGCCTGCCACCCGCACCGTACTCAGCTTCGAACGCACCGCGGCCGGCAGCGCCCAGCTGCGCGACCCCGGCGTCGTGCTGTCGCCCAACGCCACCCGCCTGCTGATGCTCTTCGAAGAGCCGCAGACCATCGACGGCCTGCGCAGCATGATCGACGAAGCCTGGCTGCCCGAGGCCCTCATCGAGCTGGAGCGCCGCAAACTCGTGCGCCGCTTCACCGTCGTGTGCCCGGTCGAGGCCGTCCCGGCGCAGCCTGCGCCCGAAGCCGCCATTCCGGTCGTCCGGACCCGTGTCGGGGAAGCCCCCGCAGGCAGCACACGTACGGCCGCCGCACATGGCGCAGCAGGCCACGGCACGGCAGACAGCATCGCAGCCAAGCGCACCAGCGCCACGGCCGCCCCCCACGGCGCAGCAGGCCACGACATGGCAAGCGGCATCGCAACAAGGCACACCACGGCAGACCACACCCGGGCAGACCACACCCCAACAGTCCGCACAGCCGGGACACGTACGGCCGAAGCACACACCGCCAGGCCCCATGCCGGCGAGACTCGCCCCATCGATCCGGCCAAAGAGGCCGCCGTCCGTCTGGCCCGCCAGCGCGCCCAGGCCCGCATCCTGTTCCTGCAGCAGATCGGCCGCCTCAGCACGCTGATGATCGACCGCATCGAATCCTGCCAGTCGGAAGCCGAACTGCAGCGTCTCACCCCGGCCTTTGCCGACCTGCTGCCGGCCGAAACCACCCGGCAGGCCCGCGCTGCCTGAACGGATCGTCTCGATTTACGAGACTGTGGTTTTGTAAGCAAATGAAACCAATCAACGGCGCAGGCACGTTATCATTATTGGCATAACGTAACCAAATCTGCGCAATGCGCAGAGAGGGCCGGTTTTCCGGCCCGGTGAGTGACGATGCCCGCGCCCAAAATCGCCAGACTTGAACCGGTCCGCCACACGGACCCCGACAGCTGGGAGCCGCCCCGCTCCTGGACGGCGTCGCGCATCCCCTCGGCGCGCCTGCGCGCCATTCATCTGGCCCTGGGTGACGGGCGAGACCAGCCCAACCCGCGCATGGTATTCTCGCTCACCGAAACCGGCATGCAGACGGTCAAGAACCCGCGCCGCATCATGTCCACGCCGGCGCGGCGGCTGCTCAACCTGCTCGACGGCCGGCGCTCGCTGGGCGAAATGCCCGCCATCGTCCGCCCGGCCGACCTGCCCGAGGCACTGAAGGAACTCATCTCGCGTGACATGATCGCGCTCACCGGCATCGCCCGGCACGACGCCGCCCCCACCGACCCGCAGACCGAACTCAAGCTGCAGGCCATCAAGCGTGCCCTGCATGGCGCCTTCGAAGCCGAACTGGGGCCCGACGCCTCCGTGCTCGAGGCCCGTGTCCAGGACTGCGTCAACCTGCACGTCCTGCGCCACGTCCTGCGCGAACTCATCAACCTGGTCGGCCAGCGCAAGAACCCGGCGGCCGCCCATCGCATCGCCACCCGCGTGCGCCGCCACGGCCCGCTCTGACCTTTCCTGTCCGTGCCCACCTTCATCCTCCCCCCTGCGGCCCCGCTGCGCCAGCCCTCCCCCCGTTCCACTGCACCGGCGAACGGCATGCACTGTCCACCGGCCATGGCTTCGATCCATGCGCCTGACATCCCCCCCATGCGTCGCTCATCACCCGGCCCCATGCTGCGCCGTGCCCTGTCGGCCCTGCTGCTGGGCACCAGCCTGGGACTGGCCGCCCTGACGGGCCCAGCCGTTGCCCAGAGCGCCAGTGTGCCGCCGCCCGACATCGCCGCCCGTTCGTGGTTCCTGTTCGATGTCACCACCAACACGGTGCTCTACAGCCAGACCCCCGACGAGCGCGTCGAGCCGGCGTCGCTGACCAAGCTGATGACCGCCTACGTGGTGTTCGAGGCCCTGCGCGACGGCACCCTCAAGCCCGACGCCCGGCCGCCGGTATCCAACCGCGCCTACAAGTCGGCCGGCTCGCGCATGTTCGTCGACCCGCGCAGTCCCGCCACCGTCGATGAACTGCTGCACGGCCTGATCATCCAGTCCGGCAACGACGCCGCCATCATCCTGGCCGAAGCCGTGGCCGGCAGCGAGGAGCAGTTTGCCGAACAGATGAACGCCGAGGCCCGCCGCCTCGGCATGAAGAACTCGCACTTCGTCAACGCCTCTGGCCTGCCCGCCCCCGACCACTACTCGTCGGCGCGCGACATGGCCGTACTGGCCACCCGCATCATCAAGGAGTTTCCGCAATACTACCGGCTGTACTCCGAACGTGAGTACACCTTCAATGGCGTGCGCCAGCCCAACCGCAACCGCCTGCTGGCCATCGACCCCTCCGTCGACGGCATGAAGACCGGTTTCACCGACGCCGCCGGCTACTGTCTGGTGGCCTCCGCCCACCGCGAGCAGAAAAACGCCACCGACCCGCAGGGCAGCCAGTTCTCGCGCCGCATCCTGTCCGTGCTGCTGGGCGCCAGCTCCGATGCCACCCGCGCCACCGAATCGCAGAAGCTGCTCAACTACGGCTTCCAGAACTTCGAGGCCCTGCAGCTCTACCGCAAGAACCAGCCCGTCGGCAACCACCCCGTCTGGAAGGGCCAGCAGCCCACCGTTTCGGCCGGTTTTGCCGACGACGTGCTGATCACCGCCCCGCGTGCCCAGATCGGCAACATCAAGGGCGAAATCGAGCGTACCGAACCCCTGATCGCCCCCATCCACGCCGGCCAGCGCATCGGCACCCTGCGCATCCGCCTGGGCGAGACCGTCATTGCCGAGCGTCCGCTCATCGCGCTGGAAACCGTCGAAACGGCCGGCTGGTTCAAGAGCACCTGGGACACCATCCGGCTCTGGGTCAAGTAAACGGCGCCCCTGACACGCCCTCACCACACCTCGCGCCCGTACCGTCCGTACGCCGCGAGGTTTTTTGTGTCCAGCCCCGGCACACAAAGCGGTACCAGGACATGCCAGCGTCCTCTACCCTGCAACGGGGCGAGTCCTGACGGCATACGACGTGCCGTCGGTTCAAGGCTTCCAGGCCGGCGCGATAACGAACAAATCCGCGGCACGCTCTAGAATCATCCCTTTCTCTTGCCAACAGGGAGCCCGCCGTGGCCGAAGAACAGACCGTCTATCTCAATGGTGAATACCTGCCGCTGTCCGAAGCGCGCATCCCGGTGCTCGACCGGGGCTTCATCTTCGGTGACGGCATCTATGATGTCGTCCCCGTCTACGAAGGTCACCCCTTCCGCCTGGCCCAGCACCTGACCCGCCTCAAGCGCTGCCTGACCCAGATCCGCATCGACCCGCCGCTGGACCAGGCCGGCTGGAGCGCCCTCGTGCGCGAACTGGTCGAACGCCATCCCCAGTGGCCCAACCAGATGGTCTCCCTGCACGTCACCCGCGGCGTGGCAAAGCGCGACCACGGCTTCCCGCAGGGCATCACGCCCACCGTGTTTGCCATGACCAACCCCTTCGTGCCCCCCACGCCCGAGAACATCGGCAACGGCATGAGCGCCATCAGCCTGCCCGACGAACGCTGGCTGCACTGCGACATCAAGTCCATCTCGCTGCTGGGCAACATCCTGGCCCGCCAGAGCGCACTCGATGCCCACGCCAAGGAAGCCATCCTGTTCCGTGACGGCTACCTCACCGAAGGCGCCGCCTCCAACATCTGGGTCGTCCGCGACGGCACGCTCATCGCCCCGCCGCACGACAACCTCATCCTCGAAGGCGTGCGCTACGCGCTGATGGAAGACCTCGCCGCCCGGTGCGGCATCCCCTTCGACATCCGCCGCATTCCTGAATCCGAAGTCCGTCACGCCGACGAACTGCTGCTCACTGCCGCCACCAAGGAAGTCCAGCCCATCACCCGGCTGGATGGCAAACCGGTTGGAAACGGCACCCCCGGCCCCATCTTCCAGAAACTGTTTGCGGCCTACCAGCAGGCCAAGGCCGAGTCCCGTCAGACCACCGCCTGACAGCCGTGCCAGGCTGCTTCCATGCTTTCCCCCGAACCCCATGACCGATCACACCCATCCCCAGCCCCCCCACCACCCCGGCCACCTCACCAACGAGGGTGAGCGCATCGAACCCAGTGCCGTCGACCCGATGGAATTCCCCATGGAGTTCCCCATCAAGGTGATGGGCAAGAACGAGGCCGACTTCACCCCCCTCGTCGCCGGCATCATCGCCAGACATGTTCCGGACTTCGACCCGTCCAGCCTGGAGGCCCGCGAATCGAAGGGAGGCGCCTATCTGTCGCTGACCGCCACCTTCACCGCCCAGTCGCGCGAACAGCTCGATGCCCTCTATCGCGAACTGTCAGCCAGCCCGAAGGTTTCGTACCTCATTTGATCCAGCGCAGAACCCCACGCCCCGGGTCGCGCACAATACGCCGCGCGAACCTTTCGTTCCCGACGGTACGTTCGCGCCGGTGCAAACCGGGCACTGCCACGGCCGCCCCGCCAGCGGCCACCATCAGGGCTTTCCCTACTGTGGCTGGTGACTGAATCTGATACGCTGCCCGGCTGGCCCACCACAGCGTCCCCGGGTTCGTTGTACCGGCTATCATTCCCGGCTATCCCCGGGTTCTTATCCAACACGCCCCGCCGTCCCGACGGAAGCAGCCCCGTTTCACGGCCCATTTTCAATGACTGCTGCCCCTCCCATCCGCCTGCGCCTGCTGGGCACCGTGCCCTATACCGAAGCCCTCACCCGCATGCGCCAATGGACGGCCGCCCGCCAGGCTGCCCGGCCTCCCGTGGTACCGGCACGCCGCGCGGGCAACGCCACCGGCACCGGCGGACGCCCCCACCTCACCCTCGTGGGCTCCGGGCGCTCGTGGTCACATGCCCCCTGTACCCCCTCTGCAGCCGGCGCGGCACCTGCTGCAGACAGCCCCACCAGCCTCACCCGCCCGGCACTGTGCCTCAACTGGCCCGAACTGCACGACGCCGCCACCGCTGGTGACGAAATCTGGCTGATGCAGCACCCGCCCGTCTTCACCCTGGGCATGAACAGCCAGCCCGGGCACCTCCTCGATCCCGGCGACATCCCCGTCGTCCCCACCGAACGGGGCGGGCAGATCACCTACCACGGCCCGGGCCAGATCATGGCCTACCTGATGCTGGACCTGCGCACCCGCAAACTGGGCATCCGTGTCCTGGTCGAACGCATCGAAAACGCCCTCATCCAGTGCCTGATGCACTACGGCGTCACCGCCATCCGCCAGGCCGGCGCCCCCGGCATCTACGTCCTGCCCCGCCATCCGGCCCAGGCCTTTGTCCAGCCCTTCGAGGCCCTGCAGGCCTGTTCGGGCAGCGCGGGCCTGCCCATGGCAGGTTCTGCACAGGTGACCAGCCCCGCCAAAGCAGCCTGCACCGGCAGCGCCACCGGCCCCAACGGTGCACTTCGCAACAGCGGAGCCAGCACGATCACTGGCATGGCCCATGCCGGCGCCTCCGGTGAAGCCGGCAGCATCGCCCGCCCTCCCCCTGCGCCCACTGCCGCATCGACCGGCCCCTCCGCCGGAACGACATCTTCCATCGCAGCCGGCACAGGCCACCACCCCCATCTCGCCGTGGTGCCCCCACCGGCCCCGCGCCCCCATGCCCGCCACGCCCGGCCCGCCCCCGGCGTGGCCAAGATTGCCTCCATCGGCCTCAAGGCCAGCCACGGTTTCTCCTACCACGGCCTGGCCCTCAACGCCCAGATGGATCTGGCCCCGTTCTCGCGCATCAACCCCTGCGGCTTCCAGAACCTGCAGATGACCGACATCCACCGCGAATCGGCCAGCCCTGCAGACATCGATCTCGACGCCCTGGCGCTCGATCTGGGCCACGCGCTCATTCAAGCCATTGAAGGATATTCCCGATGAACCTGACCGACAGCCCCCTGACTGCCAGCAAGCCGCAGCGTCCGCCCGTCGTTCCCGTCACCCTCGAACCCGACAGCACACCGCACGGCCACGGCGCTCACGCCCGCAGCCAGCCGGCCACCGGCCAGACCCCGCAGGACACCATCCCGGCCTGGGGCGCCGCCATCACCCCGCCGGCACGCCCGGCCGCCACCGGCAATGGCTCCAGCAACGGCAACGGCAACAGCGTCACCAGCAGCGCAGCCACCACCCGGCCCGACACCATGACCGTTGCGCTCGAACGTCCGGCTGCGGCCACAACCACCCCGGCCGCTACCCAGACCGGCACGGCCCCCGCCGGCAGCACCGCGTCGGCCAGTGCCCGTGCCACGGCCAATCAGGCCGCCGCCGCCCCGGTGGCCGATCCCCGCATCAAGCAGAAGGGCGAAGCCAAGACCGCACGCATTCCCATCAAGATCATCCCGATCAAGGACATGCTGCGCAAACCCGAGTGGATCCGCAAACAGGCCCCCAAGCTCGGCAGCCGCTACTACGAAATGAAGGAGATCCTGCGGGATCACAAACTGCACACCGTCTGCGAGGAAGCCTCCTGCCCCAACATCGGCGAATGCTTCGGCAAGGGCACCGCCTCCTTCATGATCATGGGTGACAAATGCACCCGCCGCTGTCCGTTCTGTGACGTGGGCCACGGCCGCCCCGACCCGCTGGACCAGGAAGAACCCCACAACCTCGCCCAGAGCGTCAAGGCGCTGCGCCTGAAGTACGTCGTCATCACCTCGGTCGACCGCGACGACCTGCGCGACGGTGGCGCCGGCCACTACGCCAACTGCATCCGCGAAATCCGCCGCCAGTCGCCGCTCACCCAGATCGAGATTCTGGTACCCGACTTCCGCGGCCGTCTGGACAAGGCACTGGACATTCTGGACGCCATGCCGCCCGACGTGATGAACCACAACCTCGAAACCGTGCCGCGCCTGTACAAACA
>ERZ773090.417-NODE-417-length-24091-cov-4.19346_pt1 | contig 24091 bp, 18 predicted proteins | sample MGYA00580579_ERZ773090 | MGnify/ENA primary metagenome ERZ773090 (study PRJEB29015, sample SAMEA2738014) | human oral metagenome | biome: human oral; feature: human-associated habitat; material: dental | place: China | collected 2132 ... | reverse complement strand
AAACGGTGCCGCCAGCGCCAGTCGGGTGGCCCAGCAGCTCGGCATCGGCGGCTGCTGCGGCAAGTGTATCCCGGTGGTGAAGGAGCGCCTGGCCGAGAAAAAAGCCGCCGGAGTGGTGCGCTACGTGGCGTAAAATTGGGCATTTATGCCGACATTAGCCGCGAAAATTCAACAACTGCAGCCACTCTTCGCTGCCTTCTCCTGTCCCCCGCCCCAGATTTTCCCAAGCCCGCTGGACGGCTACCGCCAGCGGGTTGAATTTGGCCTTTACCACGAGGGTGAAGCGCTTCACTACAGCATGCGTGATGGCGCCGGCCAAATCGTCAAAATCGACCGGCTGCCCCGAGCTGCCCCGGCCATCCAGGCCCTGATGCCGCCGCTGCGGGAAGCGCTTCGGGCCCAGCCACCGCTGCGCCACCGGCTGTTCCAGATTAATTTTCTGAGCACGCTTCGGGGCGAAATGCTGCTGACCCTGCTCTACCATCGGCCCCTGGACGCCGACTGGACGGCCGCCGCCGAGGCCCTGGGCCGGCAGTTCAACGTGGAAATTATCGGACGCAGTCGCGGTCAGAAAATCGTGCTGGGTCGGAGCTATGTGAATGAAAGTTTCACGGTGGGCGGGGAGCGCTTCCACTACCGCCACTATGAGGGGGCCTTTTCCCAGCCCAACGGCCGGATGTGTGAACAGATGCTCCAATGGGCCTGGGCACAGACCCGGGCTTCCCAACGGGAGGATTTGCTGGAACTCTACTGTGGTAGTGGCAATTTCACCCTGCCACTGAGCCGCAATTTCCGCCGGGTGCTGGCCACCGAGGTGAGCAAGACCGCCATCCAGGCCCTGCGTGAAAATCAGGCCCTGAATCACATTAATAATCTACAGGTGGCCCGGCTGGCGGCCGAGGAACTGACTGTGGCCCTGCGCGGCGACCGGCCGTTCCGCCGGCTCCAGCAGGACGCCATTGACCTGGCTAGCTACGACTTTGGCACGGTGCTGGTGGACCCGCCCCGGGCCGGGGTGGACGCGGGCACGCTGGCCCTGCTCCAGCAGTTCCCGCGCATTCTCTATATTTCCTGTAACCCGCTCAGCCTGGCCGCCAATCTCCAACGGCTTAGCCAGAGCCACCAGCCGAAGCGCTTCGCCGTCTTCGACCAGTTCCCCGATACCCCCCATCTGGAACTGGGGCTGCTGCTGGAACGGCGCTAGAGCCCGGCCGGGGGAAGCGCTTCTCTCCAACGAAGCGCTTCCCTAGTGTCGCCCCCATAAAAAAAGCACCCAATCGGGTGCTTTTTTCTGCTCGGAGTAAAGGGAAGCGCTTAACGAATACGCTTGGCGCCGAAGCCACCGCGATAGGTTTTGTTGTCGATGTCGCGGTTGAAGGTGCCGCCCATTTCTTCCTGGCCGCCACCGTAGAACTTGGCCTCGTAGCCGGCGGGGCTGACGAATTTCTTATTGGCGCTGTCCCATTCCAGCTGCTGGTTGCTGACGTCGAAGCGCCGGTCGGCCGTGGCGCCGTGGAAGCCGGCGGTACGGATATTCTCGGCGATTTTACTGTCGGTCATGTTCAGGGTCATGCGCCGGTTCACCACGCTGGCCCGCACGTTGGAAACCACCTCGCTGTTGGTGTCGTAGGTGCCCATGGCGATGCCTTCATATTCGCCCCGGAAGTTGACGATGTCGCTAGGAGCGGTGGGTTTACCAATGCTGACATAGCCCACCGGCCGGGTGCGGTCGGCCACCTGACCGAAGGTCTGATAGCGCCAGCCGGCGGTTTCCGGGTCGCGGATAATCAGCGATTTGATTTCGTTATTGTTGTTGTCATCGAGGCGATAAATCAGCGCCTTGCCGAAGCGGCGGTCAACGCCAGCTATGCCATTGCGGACAGCATTAACGCCCAAATCCTTGCCGGCATCGCCACCGGGGGTGCTGGTCAGCTCGCGGGTGGCCCGGGCCAGGTCCAGGGTGTTGGTATCGGCGGTCAGGGTGATTTTCGGGGGCAGACCGTTCTGCTCATCGCGCACGAAGTCCAGCAGGCTGGGGCTAACGCTGTGGCCACTGGAAAATTCCGCCGGGTTCGGGCTGGAGGTTGGGGTGGGTGAGGGGCCCGGTGTATTGGTGGTCGTCGGCAGCGGAATCATGCTGGAGGTGGGCGACGGTGAAGGGGAAATGGAGGGAATGGTGGGCGTTGGGCTGGCGCTGGAGGTCGGCCGGTCATAGCGATAGGGTGAACCCGGCGTCAGTTCATAGTTGCCGATTCCCGAGCTGAGTGCACTGCCATCGCCACTGCCACCACAGGCGACCAATAACACCAGTGTGGCCACGGTCAATGCAATTTTATTTTTAGTCATGGTTAATTCCTCTTTCAAGAATGTGTTTTGTACAGTTGAATAGTTTATAGCAAATTATCGGCCAAATATATTGGCCGCCGGAAAAAGAATTTATTCAATAATTGGACTATCCGTTTGTTCCAAACTTTTTAGTCTTTTTAATAATTCCCGGAAATCCACCCGCCGTTGAAAGGCAATAATATCAAGCCGGGGAATGGCACTGCCCTTTAATAAATAAAAGCCGCCACTTTTATGATTTTCAAAACCCTGCAGCGTTAAAACCCCATTATTTAAAACGCCATTAAAACCGAGTTGTTCATAGGGAAAACTATTGAGGAAACGGACGAATTGGCCCACCAGAGCGCCGGTGCCGCCGGCCCGGGTCAGATAGCTCACGGCGCGATGGTCAATGCGACGCTGGCCGCGATTGGCGCGCAAACTCAGCTCAAAGGCATTGAGCCGCCAGCCGAGCAGACGCACATTCCTTGCCTGGCCGTCGAGCAGGCCGGTTATTTTGCCAATCTCCAGAAAATCCGTCAGTTTTTGCAGGTCGATGCCGTCGATTTTCATATCAAAGCTCAGCTCCGGCACGCTGCTGAGCAGGCCGTTGAGGGCCAGCCGGGACAGGGTGAGCCGGCCGCCGAAGACGTCCACAAACACCGGCTTGCCTAGGCTGATTTTCTGCCAGGACACGAACAGCTGCGGGAATTTGCCGCTGATTTGGCCGTTGAATTTCAAATCGTAGAGGGCGCTGCGCAGGGCGGCCAGGGTCAGCGGTTCCAGCTCCGCATCCACCCGGTAGCCGCCGCCCTGGGGCTGGAGCCGGCGAATGAGCAGGGCACCGTCGGCCAGGGGAATGCGCAGGGGCGCCCCCAGGGTCAGCTGGCGCCCCCGGAGGGTGAAGCGGGCCTCGCTGCGGCCGATGGGAATGGCCCGCCAGCGCGCCCCGGCCCAGCGCAGCCGTGAGGGCCGCCCGTCGTTGCCGAGCTGGCCGTCCAAATCGTCCACCTGGAAGCGCCGTTGGCCGTCGCGGATGGAAATATGGTGCAGCACCACATTAAAGGAGCGCAGCCCATTGTCATAGAGACCATTGCCACCAATGCGTCCGCTCAGGCTCATCTCATTAAAGGCACTATCGCCGAGAAAGGGTTTGGCGTAATTCTGATAAAGCGCTTCGGCGTCGCCGCGAATATCCTCAATATTGAAGCGCTTCCTTTTCGGCGTAATTAGCACTTCGGCGCGCAAACTATTCCGGGGCGTTTCCATTTGGATATTGCGGAAATGATAGTAGCCGGGGCGAATTATAAATTCGCCGCTCAATTGGCTGGCTAATTGGTCGAAATTTAAATAGAGCGCATCCCAGACTAATTCGCCGCCGTTTAAAGTTAATTGCAGGGAACCCTGCCAGCCGTTCCGCCGTTGCCGGGCCTGGAGGCGGATATGGCCGCTGAGCCGGGCCACCGAGAAGCGCTCCGAGCTGAAACCCACCCCCTGTAGCTGGCCCTCGGCCCGGAGTTGGAGGGCCCCGGCCCGGTAGTGCAGCTGAAAATTCGGCAACAGCCGGCCGGCGCTTAGCGGCGCCCCCAGGGCCCAGTCGGGGGGACTGGCCAGCTGCAGTTCCCAGGCCCGGGCCGGGGCGGTGAGCAGGGCCAGAAGCAATAAAAGGCGCATAAATCCTTGAAAAAATCCGATGACTCATTATCTATATTGACAAAGAAATCTTAACGAGGAATAGCCATGAGCAAACACGAGCACCACGAACATCACATCCATCACCACCACCAGCCCGGGGAAGCGCTTCCGCCGGAGGAGGCCACCGCGCCCGTCGAGCCGGTTGAAACGCTGCAAACCGAAGCGCTTCCCGTGGAGGAAGCCCCCCAGCCGGACGCCGCCGCCGCCGAAATCGAAGCGCTGCGCGGCGAAATTGAGCAGCTGAAAACGGCGGTGCTGCGCGAGCGCGCCGACGGGGAAAATCTGCGCAAACGGCTGGAGCGGGAAGCGCTTAACGCCAGCAAATTTGCCAGCGAACAGCTGCTCAAGGATTTGCTGCCGACCCTGGACGCCCTCACCCTCGGCCTGGAGGCCGCCCGCCAGCAGGCCGCCAGCGATACGGCCCTGGCCGAATTCGTCAAGGGCACCGAACTGACCCTGAAAACCCTGCTGGAAACCCTGAAGAAACACGGCATCGAGGAACTCAATCCGCTGGGTGAAAAGCTCAATCCCGAACAGCACCAGGCCCTGTCCATCGTCCCCAACCCCGAGGTGGAGCCCAATACCATCATCCACGTGGCCCAGAAGGGCTATGTGCTCAACGGCCGGGTGGTGCGCGCGGCCCAGGTCATCGTCGCCGGCAAGCCAGCCTAGGATGAGTGCATTGTTTTTTTCTATCGCAGCCGGAAAATTTTTTTAAAAAATTGCTTGAAAAAGCCCCGGCCCGCCCCATTAAAGGATTCAACGAAGCGCTTCGCGCTGCGAATGAACAATTTTGAGGAGTTTTATTTATGTCAAAAATCATTGGTATCGATTTAGGAACCACCAACTCTTGCGTCGCCATCATGGACGGCGACAAACCCCGGGTCATTGAGAACGCCGAGGGCGCCCGCACCACCCCGTCCATCATCGCCTATGCCGACGACGGCGAAGTGCTGGTGGGCCAGCCGGCCAAACGCCAGGCCGTAACCAACCCGAAAAACACCCTCTACGCCATTAAACGCCTGATTGGTCGGCGTTTTGACGAAAAAGAGGTGCAGAAGGACATCAAACTGGTGCCCTACAACATCATCAAGGCCGACAACGGCGATGCCTGGGTGGGCGTGAACGATAAGAAACTGGCCCCACCGGAAATTTCCGCCAAGGTGCTGCAAAAAATGAAAAAAACCGCCGAGGACTATCTCGGTGAGACCGTAACCGACGCCGTTATCACCGTGCCGGCCTACTTCAACGACAGCCAGCGCCAGGCCACCAAGGACGCCGGTCGCATCGCTGGCCTGAACGTGCTCCGCATCATCAACGAGCCCACCGCTGCCGCCCTGGCCTATGGCCTCGACCGGGGCGCCAAGGATGCCAAGATTGCCGTCTATGACCTGGGCGGTGGCACCTTCGATATTTCCATCATCGAGACCATCGACCTGGACGGCGAACAGCAATTTGAAGTGCTGGCCACCAACGGCGACACCTTCCTCGGCGGTGAGGACTTCGACGCCCGCATCATCGACTATCTGGTCGCCGAGTTTAAGAAGGACAGCGGCATCGACCTATCCCAGGACAGCCTGGCCCTGCAGCGGCTGAAAGAGGCCGCCGAGAAGGCCAAGATTGAGCTGTCCTCCAGCGCCCAGACGGAAATTAACCTGCCCTACATCACCGCCGACGCCTCCGGCCCGAAACACCTGAACATCAAGATGACCCGGGCCAAGCTGGAAGCGCTGGTGGACGATTTGATTGAACGCACTTTGGAACCCTGCCGCCAGGCCCTGAAGGATGCCGGCCTGTCCGCCAAGGACATCAACGATGTGATTCTGGTCGGCGGCCAAACCCGCATGCCGAAGGTGCAGGAGGCGGTGAAAAACTTCTTCGGCAAGGAACCGCGCAAGGACGTGAACCCGGACGAGGCCGTGGCCGTCGGTGCGGCGGTGCAGGGCGGTGTGCTCGGTGGCACGGTGAAAGATGTGCTGCTGCTGGACGTAACCCCGCTGTCTCTGGGCATCGAAACCATGGGCGGGGTCATGACCAAGCTCATCGAGAAGAACACCACCATTCCCACCGAGGAAAGCCAAATCTTCTCCACCGCCGATGACAACCAGGCCGCCGTAACCATTCACGTGCTCCAGGGCGAACGGCAGCAGGCCAGCGCCAACAAATCCCTGGGCCGCTTCGACCTGACCGGCATTGAGCCCGCGCCCCGGGGCATGCCGCAAATCGAGGTTACCTTCAGCATCGACGCCAACGGCATTCTGAACGTGTCGGCCAAGGACAAGAAAACCGGCAAGGAACAGTCCATTGTCATCAAGGCCAACTCCGGCCTCAGCGACGAGGAAATCCAACGTATGGTTAAGGACGCCGCCGCCCATGCCGAGGAAGACAAGAAATTCCAGGAAAAAGTCGGGGCCAAGAACAACGCCGAAGCCATGATTTACGGCGTTGAAAAAGCCCTGACCGACCTGGGCGACAAGGTCAGCGCCGAGGAGAAGGAGCCGGTAACGGCGGCCATCGCCGAGCTGCGCACCGCTCTGGCCGGCGACGATGTGGCCGACATCAACGCCAAGACCGAAGCGCTGATGACCGCCTCCCTGCCACTGATGCAGAAGGCCCAGGAAAGTGCCAGCGCCGCCCCGAACGAGGGGCCGGTGGAAGCCGAAGTGGTGGACGGTGATTTCAAAGAAACCGACAAGAAATAGACCGACCATAACGAAGCGCTTCGGGGTTCCGACTCCGAAGCGCTTTCTTGCGTTTAACTCTCTCTAATTAAGGAACAGCCATGGCCAATAAAGATTTATATGCCGTGCTCGGCGTGAGCAAGAGCGCTTCGGCCGACGAACTGAAAAAAGCCTTTCGCAAACTGGCGAACAAATACCACCCGGACAAGAACCCGAACAACAAGGCCGAGGCCGAGGCCAAATTTAAGGAGGCCAAGGCCGCCTATGACATCCTCTCCGACGAACAGAAGCGCGCCATCTACGACCGCTACGGCTACGACGCCGCCACCGGCCAGGGCGGCGCCGGCGGTTTTGGCGGCGGCGGCTTCGGGGGCTTCAGCGGCGGCGAATTCGATTTGGGCGATATTTTCGGCTCCATCTTCGGCAATATGGGCGGCGGCGGCGGTCGCCACAGCACGGCGGCCCAGGGCCAGAATTTGACCTACCAGCTGGAAATCTCCCTGGAGGAGGCCGTGAACGGGGTCAGCCGGGAAATCAAAATCCCGCGCCTCTACACCTGCAACAGCTGCAAGGGCAGCGGCACCACGGAAAAATCCAAAGTGCACACCTGCAAACGCTGCAACGGCTCCGGCCAGGTGCGCGTCAACCAGGGCTTCTTCAGCCTGGCCCAGCCCTGCCCCGACTGCCAGGGCAGCGGCCAGACCATCGACCACCCCTGTGAGCAGTGCCACGGCAGCGGCCGCATTCGCGACACGCGCTCGCTGAAAATCACCATTCCGCCCGGCGTGGACAGCGGCCTGCAGCTGCGCGTGCGCGGTGAGGGCGACGCCGGCGAACGGGGCGCTCCGGCCGGCGATTTGTACGTGGAAATCCACGTGCGCAAACACCCCATTTTCCAGCGCGACGGCAACAATCTGCTCTGTGCCGTGCCCATCGGCTTCGTTACGGCGGCCCTGGGCGGTGAAATCGAGGTGCCCACCCTCGGCGGCAAGGTGCTGTTGAAAATCCCCGCCGAAACCCAGACCGGCAAAACCTTCCGCCTCGCCGGCAAGGGGGTCAAGTCCTACAACAGCAACCACAGCGGCGATTTGTACTGCACCGTTCACATTGAAACGCCGGTCAATCTCTCCAAGGAACAGAAGGAATTGCTGCAGCAGTTCGATGCCACCCTGCACAGGGACAGCAAGCGCCACGCCCCCCAGGAAACCTCATTCTTTGATAAGGTAAAAAACTTCTTCGATAAATAAGCCCCCCGGGGCCAAGGAGTGCAAATGAGCATGGACATGGGCAATGTGCGCAAGGATTTTGACCGCCACCCGCCGCTGGAGCGGGAGGATTTGGCCGCCGACCCCTTCCAGCAGCTGGAACGCTGGCTAAATGACGCGCTGGCGCTGCCGCTGGAGGAGCCCAACGCCATGGTGCTGGCCACGGTGGACGCCGCCGGCCAGCCCTCGCAGCGGACGGTGCTGTTGAAATACTTTGATGCCGAGGGCCTGGTTTTCTACACCAACTACCAGAGCCGCAAGGCCCGGGAAATCGGCGTTAATCCCCGGGTGAGTCTGCTCTTTCCCTGGTACGGCCTGCAGCGCCAGGTCAAAATCACCGGCACCGCCAGCAAGGTGGCCCCGGCCCAGAGTCTGCGCTATTTCCTCAGCCGGCCCCGGGACAGCCAGCTCGGCGCCTGGACGTCGCCGCAGAGCCAGGTCATCAGCTCCCGCACGCTGCTGCTGGCCCAGTGGGAGGCGATGAAACGCAAATTTGCCGCCGGCGCCATTCCCCTGCCGGACTTCTGGGGCGGCTACCGGGTGGCCGTGGACGAGTGCGAATTCTGGCAGGGCCAGCCGAACCGGCTCCATGACCGTTTCCGCTACCGCCGCGACGGCGCCGGCTGGGCCATCGAGCGGCTCGCCCCATGAGCGCCGTGGACAAGGCCGACATTCAGGCCCTGCTGACCGATTTCAGTCTGGAAATCACCCCCAGCGCCCTGGGCCAGCGGGACGAGCTGTGCCGCTGGCTGCCGCCGACCACGCAAATTTTCGTTACCTGCCTGCCGGGCACGCCCGTTTCCACCACCCTGGACGCCTGCCGTGTCCTGGAGGACGCCGGTTTCCGCACCGTGCCCCATGTCAGCGCCCGGGGCCTGCGCAGCGTCGAGGAATGGCGGACGGTTCTGGCCACGGTGCGGGAACTGTCCGGCGAGGTGCTGCTGATTGCCGGCGGCAATCCGGAGCCGCTGGGGCCCTTCCGGGATTGCTACGACCTGCTGCACAGCGGCCTCATCGAAGCGCTTCCCCCCCGGCGCCTCTGGTTTGCCGGCCATGTGGAGGGCCATCCCCAGGTGGCCGGGGCCGACCTGCGCGCCGCCGAGGACTATAAATGGGCCTGGAGCCGCAATCAGAATCTGAGCGCCGCCCTGCTCACCCAGTTCTGTTTCAGCGCCGACCCGGTGCTGGCCTGGGCCGAGGCCCTGGAACAGCGCCAGCGCGATTTTCCCCTGGCCATCGGCGTGGCCGGCCTCGCCAGCATCGCCGCCCTGATTAAGCACGCCCGCCACTGTGGCGTCGGGCCGTCGCTGCAGTATCTGCTGAATTCGGGCTGGCCGCTGTTCAATGCGCTGCTGCGCCAGAAGCCGGATAAATTGCTGTTCGCCCTGGCCCGGGCCCGGCGCACCGGCCGGCTCCGCCAGCTGCGCCAGCTGCATTTCTATCCCTTCGGGGGCTACCGGGAAACACTGCGCTGGCTCGGTAAAATCGAGGCCGGCCAGTTTGAACTGCGCGACGACGGTTTCCGGGTGCGCTAGCTCCCTTTCCAGGCCGTCCCCTCGTAGCGCTTCCCCTCGGAAGCGCTTTTTTGTGGGCGGCTTTCCCAAAAAGACCGAAGCGCTTCGTTAAAACCTAATCTTTCAAACCGAAGCGCTTCGCCTAAATCAACTGCCCCGGTCGAAGCGCTCCCCCGGTTCAATCCATAAAAACGACCGAAGCGCTTCCTGCTTTATCTCTACCGAAGCGCTTCGTCTGGAATGGGTGCCCAGCTAGAAGCGCTCCCCCTCTTGCCGTTGTCCAAACCGAAGCGCTTCGCCGGGTGGGACTTTCCCGGCAGGAAGCGCTTCCTTTTTTTTACCGTTCGAAGCGCTTCCGACTGGCGGCCCAGTTAGACCCCCTTCCTTTGATTTAGCCGAACCGAAGCGCTTCTTTCCAGGAAGCCATTCGGGCGGGCTGATTTAGTTGCTTACTGCCGAAGCGCTTCGCCGGGTAGGATTTTCCCAGTAGGAAGCGCTTCCGACTGGCGGCCCAGCTGGCCCCCCTTCCTTTGATTTAGCCAAAACGAAGCGCTTCCCCCTTGGCCATTAGCCCGGCTGGGCTGGCTAAAGTTGGCCGGGAAATCGAAGCGCTCCCCCCTCGGGGCTGAAGTGAAGCGCTTCGCTCCCAATGGGGGAGGAATGGCCTAGCCGACCCATTCTTCCGGACGGGGGAAGCGCTTCATTCTGGAGTTCAATTCAAAATCTACCCGGCCCGAAGCGCTCCTTTCCGAAGCGCTTCCCCCGGGGCGAAAGAGGGCCCGGCGGTGGTGGGGCCGGGCCGCGCCAACGGCAGGAGAAAATGCGCCGGGCGGGCCGGGCTTGTAGGCCACCAAAGGGCAATAAAAAAGCACCGGCTGAAAAGCCGGTGCTGGGGAAGATGGTGGAGGCGGGCGGAGTTGAACCGCCGTCCGAAAACGTGCCACCGTCGGTACTACATACTTAGTGCACTCTACTGGATTTAACCGATGACAGCCGAAGCACAGGCATTCATCCGGCGAGCCCACGTCGATTTAACTGCCCGCCAGCGGGCGGACGAACAGCGATTCCGTATGAGCGTCGTTCGGGCCGAATCTACGGACGAATCCGGGCGAACGTTAGCCTAAATTAAGCCGCTAAAGCGTAGTTGTCGTCGTTTGCAACTATTTTTTTGAAAGGGATTAACGAAGTTCTTTCATCTTCGGTATGCACCTCGAGCTTTGCGTCCCCGTCGAAGCCAGTACGCCCCCGAAAGTGGCTCCAATTATGCTATTTTTAGGCCTTTTCAACAAGGGGAGCGCCGGGTGAAAACACCGAAAATTATCTTTTTTGACATCGACGAAACGCTATTTGCCCACCGGACGCGCACGGTGCCCGCCTCGGCCATCGCCGCCCTGGAAATGCTGAAGGCGCGCGGCATTCGCTGTGCCATTGCCTCGGGCCGGTCGCCCTGTGTCTTTCCCGCCCAAATCCAGGAACTGCGCCGGGCCGGCCTGCTGGAAGTGGCCATCGCCATCAACGGCCAGTATTGCCTGGACGGCGACCGGGTGCTACGAGACCACCCCATTCCCAGCGCCGACGTGGAAGCTCTGCTCACCATTGCCCGCGCCGCCGGCTTTGACTATGGCTTCATCACGCCCACGGAAATGGTCATGTCCGCCCCCAGCGACCGCGTCCGCGAAGCGCTCCGCAACATCGGCCCCTATCGCATCGACCCGGAACACCACCGCCGGGCGCCGGTTTACCAGCTGCTGGTTTTCGTGGACAGCGCCGAGGAGGAAGCGCTTCGGCCCGGGATTGGCCTCGGCTATAAAAGCGTGCGCTGGCACCCGCTGGCCGTGGACTGGCTCGCCAGCGCCAGCTCCAAGGCCCTTGGTATCGCGGCGGTCTGTGCCGAGCTCGGCGTTAGTGCGGCCGACTGCCTGGCCTTCGGCGACGGGCTCAATGATTTGGAAATGGCGGCGGCGGTGGGCTATTTCGTTGCCATGGGCAACGGCCACCCGGATTTGCTCGCCCGGGCTGATTTCATCGCTCCGGCGGCGGCCGACGATGGCATCGCCCGCGCCCTGGAACAACTGGAGATACTATGACCGCACCGCTGAAACTGTGCTTTTTTGACATCGACGACACCCTCTGCATCAAGGGCGAACTGTGGCCAGACAACGGCGCCGCCCTGCGCGAACTGCACGCCGCCGGCCTGACCCTGGGCATTGCCACCGGCCGCAGCCTGCCGATGGTGCCGCCGGACATTGGGCAGCTGCTCCGGGAAGGCATTTTGACCGCCACCGTCTGTGCCAACGGCCAGCACAACTGCCTCAACGGCCGTGAACTCAGCGCCCTGGCCCTGCCGCCGGCCGAGCTGGAGGCGCTGATTGGCCTCTGCCATAAATATGGCCTGATTTACCAGCTGGCCGGCCGCGAGCGGGTCGCCCTGTCCGAGTACCTGCCGCGCTATGACGCCGTGGCCTCGGTTTTCCCCTGCTTCACCATCAACCCGAATTTCCACCGGGAGGCGGAGATTTATCAGTTTTCCGTCCATGTGCCGTTGGACTTTGACCCCGGCCCGCTGGAGGCCGAGCTTGACCGGCTGAATTTCCACTATGTCAGCTGGCACGGCCCCGGCGCCGACCTCATTCCCTGGCGCACCTCCAAGCTCGACGGCGTGCGCACCGTGGCCACGGCCCTGGGCTACGGGCTGGAGAATGTGATGGCCTTCGGCGACGGCCTCAACGATGTGCAACTGCTGCAGGGCGTCGGTCTGGGGGTGGCCATGGGCAACGGCCGGGACGAGGTCAAGGCCCTGGCCGATTATGTTACATTACCGCTGGACGCCGGCGGCATTCGGGCGGCTCTGCGTCATTTTCAACTTATCTAGGAAGCGCTTCGGCCTTCCTCCCTTTCACCATTTCATAAGGAAGTTCACATGGCAGTAGTTTTACAGAAGGGCGGCAACGTCAACCTCAACAAGGAAGCCCCCAACCTCAAGGATTTGCTGATTGGCCTCGGCTGGGACGTGCGCAGCACCGACGGCGCCGCCTTTGACCTGGACGGCAGCGCCTTCCTGCTCAAGGCCGATGGCAAGGTGCGTTCCGACGCCGATTTCATCTTCTATAACCAGCTGAAGAGCAGCGATGGCAGCGTGGTTCACCAGGGCGATAACCGCGACGGTGCCGGCGACGGCGACGACGAGCAAATCAAAATTGCCCTGGCCCAGGTGCCGGCGGAAATCGAGCGCATCGCCGTGGCCGTTACCATCCACGAGGCCGAGGCCCGCAAACAGAACTTCGGCCAGGTGCGCAACGCCTTCATCCGCTGCGTCGATGCCAACAATGGCAAGGAAATCGCCCGCTTCGACCTGTCCGAGGATGCCTCGGTGGAAACGGCGATGATTTTCGGCGAAGTCTACCGCCACAACGGCGAATGGAAGTTCAAGGCCATCGGCCAGGGCTTCAGCGGCGGCCTCGGCCCCCTGGCCCGCAACTACGGGGTCAATGCCTAGTCCGTCCCGCCGTTTTCATCAGCCAAGCGCTTCCCCGGGGGGAGCGCTTCTTTTTTTAAGGAGAATCCCATGAGCTACTGGAAAAATCGTTCCCTGCTGCGTCTGGCCGACCACCCCGCCGAGGCCATCGGCCAGCTGCTCTACCGGGCCCGCCAGCTGAAGCGCGCTAAAAACGCCGGCGCCGAAACGCCGCTGCTGGCCGGCAAAAATGTGGCCCTGATTTTCGAGAAGACCTCCACCCGCACCCGCTGTTCGGCCGAAGTGGCCTGCTTCGACCAGGGGGCCCGCTGCAGCTACATCGCCGGGTCCAGCTCCCAGCTCGGCCACAAGGAGAGCATCGCCGACAGCGCCCGGGTGCTGGGCCGCTACTACGATGCCATTCTCTGGCGCGGCGCCGCCCAGCGCACGGTGGAAATCCTCGCCGCCGAGGCCGGCGTGCCGGTGATTAACGGCCTCAGCGACGATTTTCACCCGCTGCAGCTGCTGGCCGACCTGCTCACCATGCAGGAGCACAGCGGCAAAAATCTCACCGACATCAGCTTCGCCTATGTCGGCGACGCCCGCTTCAACATGGGCAATTCGCTGCTGCTGGCCGGGGCCCTGCTCGGCCTGGACGTGCGCATCGCGGCCCCGGCGGCCCTGCAACCCCGTGAGGAGATTGTGGCCGAAGCGCTTCGCCTGGCCGAGGCCAGCGGCGGCCGGATTCACATCGGCACCGACCCGGTGGCGGCGGTGGCCGGCGTCGATTTCATCCATACGGACATCTGGCTGTCCATGGGTGAAGACCCGGCCGCCTTCGGCGAGCGCTGCGCCCTGCTGCTGCCCTACCGGGTGGACGAGGCCCTGCTGGCGGCCAGCGGCAATCCGGCGGTCAAATTTATGCACTGCCTGCCCAGCTACCACGACCGGGAAACGGCCCTGGGCGCCCAGTTCTACGCCGACCACGGCCTGGAGGGCATCGAGGTCAGCGCCGGGGTTTTCGCCGCGCCGGCCAGCATCGTTTTTGACCAGGCGGAAAACCGGCTGCACACCCTGAAAGCCCTGCTGGTGGCCCAGCTGGAACCCTGAAAATTTTCCTCTATTTTCAAAGAGTTATCCCGGAAAATAATCCGTCAAGAGCGCCCTGTTTTCGCTAAAATAGGCGCTCTTTTTTTAGTAGTTCGAATAGGAAAAAACAGATGAAAGAACAGCATAGAAAGGCCCTTGAAGCGGTGATGGCACAGTTGGATAAGCAATTTGGCAAGGGTACGGTGATGCGGCTGGGGGAACAGACCAGCCATGACATTGAAGTTATCTCCACCGGCTCCCTCGGTTTGGACATCGCCCTGGGCGTGGGCGGTCTGCCGCGCGGCCGCATCGTCGAAATCTACGGCCCGGAATCCTCGGGCAAAACCACCCTGACCCTGCAGGTCATCGCCGAAGCCCAGAAGGCCGGCGGCATGGCTGCTTTCATCGACGCCGAACACGCCCTCGACCCGGTCTATGCCAAGAAAATCGGCGTGGACACGGATAATCTCTATGTAACCCAGCCCGACCACGGCGAACAGGCCCTGGAAATTGCCGATGCCCTGGTGCGCTCCGGCGCCTTCGACGTCATCGTCATCGACTCGGTGGCGGCGCTGACCCCCAAGGCGGAAATCGAGGGCGACATGGGCGACAGCCACATGGGCCTGCAGGCCCGGCTCATGTCCCAGGCCCTGCGCAAGCTCACCGCCAACATCAAAAAGGCCAATACGCTGGTCATCTTCATCAACCAGATTCGCATGAAAATCGGCGTCATGTTCGGCTCGCCGGAAACCACCACCGGCGGCAACGCCCTGAAATTCTATGCCTCGGTGCGCATGGACATTCGCCGCATCGGCGCCGTCAAGGAGGGCGACGAGGTGCTGGGCAACGAAACCAAGGTGAAGGTGGTAAAAAACAAGGTGGCGCCGCCGTTCAAGCAGGCCGAATTTGAGATTCTCTACGGCGAGGGCATCTCCCGCACCGGCGAAATCATCGATTTGGGCGTCCAGGCCGACATCATTCAGAAATCCGGCGCCTGGTACAGCTATAACGGCGAAAAGCTCGGCCAGGGCAAGGAGAAGGTGCGCGCCTTCCTCAAGGAAAATCCGGCCATCGCCGCCACCATCGAGGCCCAGATTCGCGAAAAATACCTGAGCGGCTCTCTGGCGCTGGCGGAAATGAGCAGCGCCGAGAAGCTGGAAATCGCCGCCGAGGCCGATGAGAGCGACGAGGGCGAGTTCTAAACCATGCACGATAATCCTGACCACGGGCGCCTGAGCGCCCGTTTTTTACGGGCGCTGGGCCGGCGCGAGCACTCCCGCCGCGAGCTGGAGAGCAAGGCTTTGCAGGCCGGCTTCGCCCCGGAACTTATTCGCACGGTGCTGGACGAGCTGGTCGCCGCCGGCTACCAGTCCGACGAGCGCTTCGCCGCAAACTGGGCACGCTACCAGGCGGGCCGGGGCCAGGGGCCGCGCAAAATCGCCGCCCAGCTCCAGCAGAAGGGCATCGACGCCGAGCGGATTGCGGCCGCCCTGGCTCCCTTCGACTGGGAAGAAATCGCCGCAGCCCTGCATGGACGAAAATATAATGAAACCCCCGCGCGCAGCGCCGCCGAACGGGCTTCACGCCAGCGTTTTCTGCTCCAGCGGGGTTTTTCTTTTGCTGAAATCAAGAAACTGCTATGACCACAAAATTTTCCACCAATGACATTCGCACCCAATTCCTGAAATTCTTCGAGGGCCGCGGCCACAAAATCGTCCATTCCTCGTCGCTGGTGCCGGCCAATGACCCGACCCTGCTGTTCACCAACGCCGGCATGGTGCAGTTCAAGGACATCTTCACCGGTCTGGAAACCCGCGACTACAAGCGCGCCACCACCGCCCAGCGCTGCGTCCGCGCCGGCGGCAAGCACAACGACCTGGAAAACGTCGGCTACACCGCCCGCCACCACACCTTCTTCGAGATGATGGGCAACTTCAGCTTCGGCGATTACTTCAAGCGCGACGCCATTCAGAACGCCTGGGATTTGCTCACCACCGTCTTTCTGCTGCCGCCGGAAAAGCTCTGGGTAACGGTCTACCACGAGGACGACGAGGCCTTCGACATCTGGCACAGGCAAATCGGCCTGGCCCCGGAGCGCATCATTCGCATCGGCGACAAGCCCGGCAAGGCCAAATATGAATCGGACAACTTCTGGGCCATGGGCGACACCGGCCCCTGTGGCCCCTGCTCGGAAATCTTCTATGACCACGGCCCGGAGGTCTGGGGCGGCCTGCCCGGCAGCCCCGAGGAGGACGGCGACCGCTATATCGAAATCTGGAACCTGGTCTTCATGCAGTTCGAGCGCGACGCCAGCGGCCAGATGAAAAAGCTGCCGAAGCCCTCCATTGATACGGGCATGGGCCTGGAACGCATGGCCGCCGTGCTCCAGCAGGTCCATTCCAACTACGACATCGACATCTTCCAAAACCTGATTCGCCGGGCCGCCGAGCTGACCGGCTGCGGCGACCTGGAGCACCCGTCCCTGAAGGTCATCGCCGACCACATCCGCGCCACGGTCTTCCTCATGGTGGATGGGGTGCTGCCGGCCAACGAGGGTCGGGGCTACGTGCTGCGCCGCATCATGCGCCGGGCCATTCGCCACGGCTACAAGCTCGGCCAGAAACAGCCGTTCTTCCACCAACTGGTGCCGACGCTGGTGCGGGAAATGGGCGATGCCTATCCGGAAATTGTGCTGGCGGAGAAGGACATTAGCGCTGCCATTCTGCGCGAGGAGGAACGCTTCGCCCTGACCCTGGAGGGCGGCATGGAGCTGCTGGAGAAGGCCCTGGAGAACACCCAAACCATCGACGGCGAGACCATTTTCCGCCTCTACGACACCTACGGCTTCCCGGTGGACCTGACCGCCGACATCGCCCGGGAACGGGAACTGGCGCTGGATTTGGACGGCTACGAAAAACTCATGGCCGAACAGAAGGCCCGGGCCAAGGCCGCCGGCAAATTCACGGCGACGGTGAAGCTGCCGGTCAGTGGCAAAACCGAATTCCTCGGCTATGAGCAGCTCAGCGCCGAGGCCACCGTTCAAAATATCTTTGTGGAGGCCAGCGCCGTGCAGAACGTTAGCGCCGGCAGCGAGGCCGTGCTCGTCCTCGACCGCACGCCCTTCTATGCCGAAAGCGGCGGCCAGGTGGGCGACCAGGGCACCATTCGCAGCGGCGACGGCGTTTTCCGCGTCCTCGATACCCAGAAGCAGGGCGATTGCTTCCTGCACTTCGGCACGGTGGAAAGCGGCGAAATCCGCGTGAACAGCCGGGCCACGGCCAGCGTGGACGAGCAGCGCCGCGAGGCCATTCAGCGCCACCACTCGGTTACCCACCTGCTGCACAAGGCCCTGCGCGACCGGCTCGGCACCCACGTGCAGCAGAAGGGTTCCCTCAACGACGTGAGCCGCACCCGCTTTGACTTCTCCCACGAGGGCCCGCTCAGCGCCGCCGATTGGGTCGCCATCGAGGACGCCATTAACCGGCAAATCCTCGCCAACGGTGCCGTTCGTACCGAGGTCATGGGCTACGAGGAGGCCAAGAACACCGGCGCCATGGCCCTGTTCGGCGAGAAATACGGCGACCGGGTGCGGGTGGTCTTCATGGGCGAGGACAACTATTCCGTCGAGCTCTGCGGCGGCACCCACGTGAAGCGCCTCGGCGAAATTGGCCTGGCCAAGCTGACGGCGCAGAGTGCCGTGGCCGCCGGCATTCGCCGGGTGGAACTGGTTACCGGCCTGGAGGCCCTGCGCCTGGTGCGCCAGCAGGAAAGCCTGCTCCAGGAGAGCGCCGCCCGGCTCAAGGTCAGCCCCGAGGCCCTGCCCGGCCGCATCGACAGCCTGCAACAGCAGCTGAAACAGCAGGAACGGGACATCGCCCAGCTGCAGCAGCAGCTGGCCACCGGCGGCGGCGGCGACCTGAGCCCGCAGACCATCAACGGCTGGACGGTACTGGCCCTGCAGCGGGACCAGCTGGACAGCGGCGTGCTGCGCGACACAGCCGACCAGCTGCGCGATAAATACCGGGCCGACGTGGTGGTGCTGGCCAGCGCCGACGGCGACACGGCCCGGCTGGTGGTGTCCGTGGCCAAGGGCGCGGCGGGTCTGCATGCCGGGAATCTGATTCGCGACCTGGCCCGCCACATCGACGGCAACGGCGGCGGCCGCCCGGACTTCGCCCAGGCCGGCGGCAAAAATCCGGCCGGACTGCCCACGGCCCTGGCGGCCCTGCCGACGGTGCTGCCCCCGAAATAGGCACTTCCCACCAAGCAAGGCTGGCCCCCGGGCCGGCCTTTTTTGTGGCCGAAGGGGAGCGCTTCCCTTCCCCCCGGCCTCGTTCGAGCGAAGCGCTTCGTTCTAAACCAACAGCGGGAAGCGCTTCAGGCTGAGGCAATCGCTCCAAGGGAAGCGCTTCGTCCCCAAGCCAATTCAAATTCAACCAAAGCCAGCGCCCCCAGAAGGAAGCGCTTCGTTCTAAACCAACAGCGGGAAGCGCCTCAGGCTGGCAAGCTATAAAGGGAAGCGCTTCGTCCCGGGTCGGCTGTTTTCACCGAAGCGCTTCGGTTTTAAAACGGCCAACGGGGAAGCCCGGCCCGGCCTTCGTTTGGGTGGGCCCAAAGGGGGAGCGCTTCGTTCTGAAAAGCCGTTCTTAGCCGAAGCGCTTCTATCCCCCAAGGTCGTTCCCGATGAAGCGCTTCCCTTTCTGGAGCGCGAGATGGGGAAGCGGTTACTTCGCACCGGCGGTGGTTGTTCGCCGCTGGGCGTCGTGCTGCGCTTTTCGCTTGAAGCGTTTCGTTCTGAGAGCTTGGTTTAACCCAGCTCGGGCCGGGGTCGTCCAAAGGGGGGAGCGATTCGTTCCCGCCGACCTCTAAACCGAAGCGCTTCGGCTGCGGCCGCTTGTGTTCCGCCGCCCTTTCCCCATAAATCCCTTTCTTTAACTCTGTGGAGATTCCCATGACCCAAAAATTTTTCCCCGTTCTTCTGACGCTGGCCCTGCTGGCCGGCCCCGGCGTCGCCGCCCCCGCTGGGGGAAGCGCTTCGGCCCCGGTTGCCAAAAATGAGGCGGCCCCGCTGGCCGAAGCCCGGGCCGCCTATAACCGCAGGGACTACGCCCAGGCCCGGGAAATCTGGCAGCCCCTGGCCGAGGCCGGCAATGCCGAGGCCCAATTCAATCTGGGTTATCTCTATCGGAAGGGCTGGGGGGTCAAACCGGACGACGTCCAGGCCCGCCGGTGGTACGAGCAGGCCGCCGCCGCCGGCCATGCCGAGGCCCAGCAGAATCTGGGCTTTCTCTATGACCAGGGCCTGGGTGGCCCCCGGGACGATGCCAAGGCCCGCCAGCTCTATGAACAGGCGGCGGCGGCCGGCAATGTCCTGGCCCAACAGAATCTGGGCGTCTTTTATAAGGACGGCCGGGGCGGCAAACGGGACTATGGCCAGGCGAAGGCCTGGTTTGAGAAGGCGGCCGCCGCCGGCAATGCCAGCGCCCAGGTGAATCTGGGGGCGCTCTATGAACAGGGCCTGGGGGTCAAGGCCGACCTGAACAAAGCCCGTGAACTTTACGAACAGGCGGCGGCGGCGGGCAGTGCCGATGCCCAGGCCAATCTGGGCCTGCTCCACAGCCGGGGGGCCGGGGTTAAACCGGACTACGAGCTGGCCCGCCAGTGGCTGGAGAAGGCCGCCGGCGCCGGCCAGGCCAACGCCCAGCTCCATCTGGGCCACCTCTACGCCCGGGGCCTGGGGGTGAAGGCCGACCCGGCCAAGGCCCGCCAGCTCTACGAACAGGCGGCGGCGGCCGGTGATGCCGAGGCCCAGTACACCCTGGGCACGCTTTACGAAACGGGCGCGGACGGCAAGGCCGACCCGGCCCAGGCCCGGCACTGGTACGAGAAGGCCGCCACCGCCGGCAATGGCGCTGCCCAGAACAAGCTGGGGGTCATCTATGCCCAGGGCCGGGGGGTCAAGCAGGACTATGGCCAGGCCCGCCGGTGGTACGAGCAGGCCGCCGCCGCCGGCAATGGCAATGCCCCATACAATCTGGGCCTGCTCTACGCCAAGGGCCAGGGGGTTAAGCAGGACTACGCCCGGGCGCGGGAATGGTTCCAGAGGGGAGCCGAGGCCGGCGATGCCGATGCCCAATATAATCTCGGCGCCCTCTATGCCCTCGGCCAGGGCGGCCCCCAGAATTTGACCGAGGCCCGGCGCTGGTTCCTGAAGGCCGCCGCCCAGGGCGACGAGAACGCCAAGCAGGCGCTGCAAAAACTCAAAGGCCGCCGCTAATCCCGGGGTGAAGCGCTTCCGGCCCGCAAAAGGGGAGCGCTTCGATGCCCCGGCCCGGTGCTGGCGAAGCGCTTCGGTAGCTAAACCAAGGAGAAGCAGTTGCTGCGCGACTATGTCGCTAGCTGCGCTGCTTACAGAAGCGCTTCATTTTTTTGGACTGGCGACTGGCTTGTATTCGGGCACCTTTTCCTCCATAAACAGCTTTCCCTATATTTTGTGGAGATTCGCCATGAGCCCAAGATTTTTCCCCGCCCTTCTGACGTTGCCGTCGTCTGGGGTAATGAACGGGCCCGGCAATTCCTGCGCCGGCTAAAAACCCAGCCCTCATTCTTCCGGAGAAAATCATGATGAAAGCCCCTAGTCCCCAGCAACACGGCCACAGCGAGCTCCGCCGCCTGGCACTGGTCATCGGCAACGCCAACTATGAAAGGGAACCCCTCGCCTATCCTGGTAACGATGCCGACCTAATCGCCGCCGCCCTGCAGCAGGCCGGCTTCACGGTCAATAAATATAAAAATCTCCGCCTTGGTGAGATGAAAAAGGCCATTGCCGCCTTCAATCAACAGCTGGATAACGATAGCGTGGTGGTCGTGTTTTACGCCGGCCACGCCATTCAGTACCGGGGTAAGAACTACCTTTTGCCTATCGGTGCCCTGGAGGACATCATCGAGCCGGAGCAGCTCGATGACCGCGCCATCAGCGCCGATTATCTGCTGGGTGCTCTGGGCAGAGGCGCCCTCCGCTTTCTCTTTTTGGATTCCTGCCGGGAAAATCCCTTCCCCTGGGCCGAGCGGGATGGGCAGAGCCGGGGCCTGGCCCCCATCGGCAACAGCCGGGACACACTGATTTCCTATGCCGCCGCTTTGAACTCGGTGGCCGTCGACTCCAGCGACGGCAGCAACAGCCCCTATGGCCACAGTCTGGCCCACTGGCTGACCCAGCCGGTGGAAATTGAAAAGGCCCTGAAGCAGGTGGCCATTGAGGTGGAGGTGGCCACCCACAATCGACAAAATCCCTTCTATGACAGCAGGTTGCGCGACGATTTTTATTTTATAAATCCCAAGAAGAGGGGAAGCACCGGCGAGGAAAGCGACACCGGCTCAAAAACGGCGGGGGCACAGCTAGAAGAAGCCAAGGCTGCCTATAACCGCCAGGACTACAGTCGAGCCCGGGAAATCTTGGAACGGCTGGCCAAGGCCAGTGATGCCGAGGCCCAATTCTATCTGGGTGCTTTCTATCTACAGGGGCGTGGGGTTGAACAGGACTACGGCAAAGTCCAGGAATGGTGGGAAAAGGCGGCGGCGGCTGGCAATACTGAGGCCCAATTTAATTTGGGGGTTCTCTATGACGAAGGGCGCGGGGTTAAACAGAACTACGCCAAGGCGCGGGAGCTCTACGAGCAGGCCGCCGCCGCCGGCGATACCAATGCCCAATTCAATCTGGGCCTTCTCTACCGACAGGGGGACGGGGTCAAACAGGACTACCGCAAAGCCCGCGAATGGTGGGAAAGGGCCGCCGCCGCCGGCGATGCCGAGGCTCAATTTAATCTGGGTGTTCTCTACCAACAGGGGGACGGGGTCGAGCAGGACTATGGCAAAGCTCGGGAGTTCTACGAGCAGGCTGCCAGCGCCGGCCATGCCAAGGCTAAAAACAAGCTGGCTCTTCTCTATCGGCTGGAGCATGAGGTTAAAAAGGACGGTGATAAAGCCCGGGAATGGTGGGAAAAGGCCGCCGCCGGCGATGCCGAGGCCCAATATAATCTGGGCGTTCTTTACCAGCAGGGAGATGGGGTCGAGCAGGACTACGGCAAAGCTCGGGAGTTCTATGAGCAGGCCGCCGCTACTGGCCATGCCAAAGCTCAAAATAACTTGGGTGTTCTCTATCAGTACGGGCACGGGGTCAAACAGGACTACGTTAAGGCGCGGGAGTTATGGAAGAAGGCCGCTACTGCCGGCGATGTTGAGGCCCAATTCAATCTGGGCCTTCTCTACCAGCAGGGGGATGGGGTCAAACGGGACTACCACAAAGCCCGGGAATGGTTCCAGAAGGCCGCCGCCGCCAGTAATGCCAAGGCTCAAAACAATCTGGCTATTCTCTACCAGCAGGGGAATGGGGTCGAGCAGGATTACTACAAAGCCCGGGAGTGGTTGGAAAAGGCTGCCGATGCTGGCCTTACCCAGGCCCAATTTAATCTGGGTGTTCTCTATAGCGATGGGTGTGGAGTCAAACAGGACTACGGTAAAGCCCAGGAATGGTGGGAAAAGGCCGCCGCCGCTGGTCTTGCCGAGGCCCAATTTAATCTAGGTGTTCTCTACCAGCAGGGGAATGGGGTTAAACAGGACTACGGTAAAGCCCGCGAATGGTGGGAAAAGGCTGCCATTGCCGGCCATGCCGAGGCCCAATTTAATTTGGGCCTTCTCTATCAGTACGGGCATGGGGTTAAACAGGACCACAACAAGGCTAGGAAGTGGTGGGAGAAGGCCGCCGCCGCTGGCAATGCCAAGGCCAAATTTAATCTGGATGCTCTCTATCTGCATGGAAATGAGGTCAAACAGGACTCTAGCAATACGCAGGAATGGTTGGAAAAAGCCGATGCCGAGGCCCAATTTAATCTAGGTGTTCTCTACCAGCAGGGGGATGGGGTCAAACAGGACTACACCAGAGCACGAGAGTTCTACGAGCAGGCCGCTACCGCCGGCCATACCGAGGCCCAATTAAATCTAGGCTTTCTCTACCTACAGGGGTTCGGGGTGAAACAGGATTACTGCAAAGCTCGGGAATGGTGGGAGAAGGCCGCCGCCGCTGGCGATGCCGAGGCCCAATTTAATCTGGGTGTTCTTTACTATCAGGGTGATGGAGTCAAACAGGACTACAATAAAGCCCAGGAATGGTGGGAAAAGGCCGCTGCCGCCGGCCATACCAAGGCCCAACTTAATCTAGACTTTCTCTATTGGCACAGACACGAGATTGAACAGGACTACACTAAGACACGGGAATTCTACGAGCAGGCCGCAGCCGGCTATGACGATGTCCAATTTAACCACGGCGTTCTCTACCAGCAGGGGGATGAGGACGAACAGGACTACAACAAGGCACAGAGGCTCTATGAGCAGGCCGCCGCTGGCGATGCCGATGCCCAATTTAATCTTGGTGTTCTCTACTGGCATGGGGATGGGGTTGAGCAGGACTACAACAAGGCACGGGAGTGGTGTGAAAAGGCTGCCACCGCTGGCCATGTCGAGGCCCAATATAACTTGAGTGCTCTCTACCTACAGGGGTGCGGGGTCAAACAGGATTCCCGCAAAGCCCTGGAATGGCTGGAGAAGGCCGCCAAGGCCGGTTATACCGATGCCCAATTTAGTCTAGGTGTTCTTTACCAGCAGGGGTATGGGGTTAAACAGGATTACCGAAAAGCCCGTAAATGGTGGGAAAAGGCGGCCGAATCTGACTGTGCTGAGGCACAGCTATATCTGAGTACTCTCTATTACAGCGGATGGGGCGTTCCAAAAGATATGGCTGAAGCCTGCCGCTGGCTAGAGAAAGCCGCCGCCCAGAACGCTAAACCAGAGATCAAGGCCACTGCCCAAGAAATCCTCCGTGAAATCAAAGGTAAAAGCTAATCCCGGTCCCGGCTCCCGTAGTCGGGGTTTTTATTTCTAACGAAGCGCTTCGTTCCCAGAAGGTACGAAATGGCGAAGCGCTTCCAGCTAGGGAAATCGTTCCGGCTGAAGCGCTTCATTCTGAAAGCACCCCCTGTAGCCCCGCCGCCTTTTCTTGCCACGCCCCGCCGAAGC
>ERZ773090.415-NODE-415-length-24114-cov-13.4766_pt1 | contig 24114 bp, 20 predicted proteins | sample MGYA00580579_ERZ773090 | MGnify/ENA primary metagenome ERZ773090 (study PRJEB29015, sample SAMEA2738014) | human oral metagenome | biome: human oral; feature: human-associated habitat; material: dental | place: China | collected 2132 ... | reverse complement strand
TGGCGGTGTAGCTCAGCTGGCTAGAGCGTCCGGTTCATACCCGGGAGGTCGGGGGTTCGATCCCCTTCGCCGCTATAAAGATCTTGTTGGACCTTTAGCTCAGCTGGTTAGAGCTCTCGGCTCATAACCGAGTGGTCGTAGGTTCAAGTCCTACAAGGTCCATAGTGTTATCTTGGAGGATTACCCAAGTCCGGCTGAAGGGAACGGTCTTGAAAACCGTCAGGCGTGTAAAAGCGTGCGTGGGTTCGAATCCCACATCCTCCTTTATAGACATATCGCGGGATGGAGCAGTTAGGTAGCTCGTCGGGCTCATAACCCGAAGGTCGTAGGTTCAAATCCTGCTCCCGCAATAGTTGGCTCGGTAGCTCAGTTGGTAGAGCAATGGATTGAAGCTCCATGTGTCGGCGGTTCGATTCCGTCTCGCGCCATACAGTATTTAATATGCGGGTGTAGTTTAGTGGTAAAACTACAGCCTTCCAAGCTGTTGTCGCGAGTTCGATTCTCGTCACCCGCTTTATAATGGAAATTATAAACCAAACGAGAGTTTGGGCGCATAGCTCAGCTGGTTAGAGCGCACGCCTGATAAGCGTGAGGTCGGTGGTTCGAGTCCACTCGTGCCCATTAAATATTGGAGAATTACTCAAGAGGCTGAAGAGGACGGTTTGCTAAATCGTTAGGTCGGGTAACCGGCGCGGGGGTTCGAATCCCCCATTCTCCGTATGAATAAGGAGTTTAGCATTTGCTATCTCCTTTTCTTATACTTTCTTGTCCTGTTTAGTGAGGTTTTTCTGATGAATCGATTTAAAAAGTCTAAGTTTCTGATTTCTTTTTTTGTATTAGTTGTTGCAATGACGATACTCATCTTATCTACCTCTTCTAGTTGGTTTGTATCAACTACTTCAAATATTATTTCATTGGTAGATAGACTTGTCAGCTCTCCTTTTACTTTTGTAGCTGATAAAAAAGAAGAAATGTCAGATTTGATGTCTACTTACAGAGAGAATCAGCAGCTCAAGAAAAATCTTTATGAGGTTGAGGAAAAGGCTGGGAAGGCAGATTCCTTAGAAGATGAGAATGAGCAGTTGCGACAACTTCTGGAATTTAAAGAGGCCGATAAAAATCAAATACAAATTGCCAGCGAAGTGATTGCTCGTACGCCAGCATCCTGGAAAAATGAGCTGACTATCGACAAGGGGACATCTGATAATGTGACAGATGCTATGCTAGTAGTCGCTAATGGTGGTCTAGTAGGAAGTGTTTCTGAAACTAGTAGTCAGTCTAGCTTAGTTTCTCTACTGACTAACGAGGAAAACTCAACTAAAATTTCTGTTAGGGTTCAAACGAAGTCTGGTCCAGTTTATGGGATTATAACTGGATATGATGAAAAAAACTCAGCTTATATCATCAGTCAGTTAAATAGTGCTGAAGATATAAAAGAGGGAGATGAGGTTGCAACCAGTGGCTTGGGCGCTTATAATGCAGAAAATATTCCTGTCGGTAAGGTACTTTCCGTGTCTGAAGCTAAGGATCAGATAAACAAGATTGTCCTAGTTAAGCCGGCTGCGGATTTGTCGGATATCCGTGCTGTAATGTTGGTAGGGAACTGATATGAGAGATATTAAAGAACACCTTTTGACTCCTATTATTTTATTTTTTGTTTTATTGATTGATGGGCAGATTTCGACTTTTCTGGCTAATATTCTGCCTTTACAATGGCATTTAGTCAGTCATTTTATCTTTATTTTCATGCTTTTTGTGTCCATCAACCTCTCTAAAAACTACAATATTCTCTTATTTTGCTGTTTGGGGCTGATTTACGATGTTTACTATTTTCATACCATCGGTATTGCTCTTATTCTTTTTCCTCTTTTAAGTCTCTTGGTTTGTCAGTCTAGTTCGACTATGCTTTTAAATAAATTTACTCGCTTTTTATCTGTTTTGATTCTTGTATTTTTATTTGAATTAACTAGTTTTGCTTTTGCAGTATTTTTGAATCTTTCTAGTCTGAATTTACAAGATTTTGTCCTTAGCAGTTTAGTACCGACTATACTCCTCAATAGCTTGATATTCCTCATTTTTCAGCCTATTTTCGAAAAAATATATTTATGATAAACAAGAAATAAAAATGTAACAAATGCGTAACATATGATACGGTATTTTCTGGTATACTAGATAATGTCTTATAAGAAGGAGTGTATTATTTTTATGAAGAAAAAACTACTCACATCAATTTTATTGAGTACAGTTATCCTTTCACAAGGAGCTGCACTTGTGAGCGTTAAAGCGGAGACAACTGATGAAAAGATTGCTGCACAAGACAGCAAGATTAACAGTTTGACAGAGCAACAACAATCAGCTCAGGCACAAGTCAACGAGATTCAAGGCCAAGTATCTGCTATTCAAAAGCAACAAGAAGAGCTTAAAGCAGAAAATGAAAAATTGTCTGCTGAATCTGCAAGACTTTCTGCTGAGATTGACGAACTGTCTAAAAACATCGTAGCTCGTAATGAGTCACTTGCTAATCAAGCGCGCAGTGCCCAAACAAACGGAACTGCTACTAGCTACATCAATACAGTTGTAAATTCTAGCTCTATCACAGAAGCTATCTCTCGTGTAGCAGCTATGAGCGAAATTGTTTCAGCAAATAATAAAATGCTGGAACAACAAAAGAAAGATAAAGAAGTAATTGCTGAAAAGCAAGTTGCGAATAACGAAGCTATTAATACTGTTATTGCCAACCAAGAAAAGTTAGCTGATGATGAGCAAACTTTGGCAACAAAACAAGCTGAACTGAAAGCAGCTCAGGCAAGTCTTGCAGCTGAAAAAGCGACTGCTGAAAACGAAAAGAATTCTCTTCTTGAAGAAAAAGCAGCCGCTGAAAAAGCAGCCGCTGAAGCAGCGGCTCGTGAAGCAGCTTATAAAGCAGAGCAAGAATCAAAACGCCAAGCAATTGAAGCTTCGGGAAATACCACCCTGCAAGCTCAAGTTCAAGCGGTTGTTAATTCAGCTCCAGCAGCTGAAGCAGCAGCTCCAGCAGCACCTGCAGTAACTCAATCTGTTGCCCGTGCAAATAGACCAGTTTATAGCTCATCTGCCTCTTCTTATCCAGTAGGTCAATGTACTTGGGGTGCTAAGACATTAGCTCCTTGGGCTGGCGATTACTGGGGTAATGGTGGACAATGGTCAGCAAGCGCAGCAGCAGCAGGCTTCCGTGTTGGTTCACAGCCAGAAGTTGGAGCAATTGCATGTTGGACTGACGGTGGATACGGACACGTTGCAGTAGTAACAGCTGTTCAATCTACTACAAGCATCCAAGTATCAGAAGCGAACTACCTTGGACAACAATCAATCGGTAACTACCGTGGATGGTTTAACCCAACAACTGCACAAGGTACAGTTTCATATATCTATCCGAACTAATCAGTAAAAAGCGCCTCTGGCGTTTTTTATTTTTAATTGAAAAATCAACTGAAAAAAGTTACAATGGTAGTTGGGAAAAGTTGTAATTGGACAATGAAAGACGATTTAGAATCTGGAGGGAATCATGTCTTTTTCTGATTTAAAACTCTTTGCTCTTTCTTCTAATCAAGAATTAGCGCAGCGTGTTGCTCAAGAGATTGGATTGCCACTTGGGAAATCAACTGTCCGTCAGTTCTCTGATGGTGAGATTCAAGTGAATATTGAAGAATCTATTCGCGGGAAACACGTCTTTATTTTGCAGTCTACCAGCTCGCCAGTCAATGATAATTTGATGGAAATCTTGATTATGGTAGATGCTTTGAAACGGGCTAGTGCTGAATCAATCAATGTTGTCATGCCTTACTATGGCTATGCTCGACAGGATCGCAAGGCTAGAGCTCGTGAGCCAATTACATCTAAATTAGTTGCTAATATGTTGGAAATTGCTGGTGTGGATCGGATGCTGACTATTGACTTGCACGCAGCGCAAATCCAGGGCTTCTTTGACATTCCAGTAGATCACTTGATGGGTGCACCTTTGATTGCTGACTACTTTGAGCGACGTAATATGACAGGGGGCGACTACGTGGTAGTCAGTCCTGACCATGGTGGTGTGAGTCGAGCCCGTAAGTTAGCAGAGTTTCTGAAAACCTCGATTGCCATTATTGATAAGCGCCGCAGTGTAGACAAGATGAATAGCAGTGAAGTCATGAACATCATTGGTAAGGTGGAAGGAAAAACTTGTATCCTAATTGATGATATGATTGATACAGCGGGAACTATCTGCCATGCGGCTGATGCTCTCGCTGAGGCGGGGGCTGTAGAAGTCTATGCTAGCTGTACTCATCCAGTCTTATCTGGTCCTGCTATGGATAATATTCAAAAATCAGCGATTAAAAAATTGGTTGTGCTGGATACGATTTATCTGCCTCAAGAGCGCTTGATTGATAAGATTGAGCAGATTTCAATTGCGCATCTTTTAGGGGAAGCCATTGTCCGTATTCATGAAAAACGTCCGCTGTCACCCTTATTTGAAATAGGGAAAAAATAATCTGATCTGTATGGCTGGGAAGTTTGATTCCTAGTCTCTTTTTATTTCATTCCTACTTTTTTAAAAAATCTAACATCAACTTTGGAAGACAATTCAAACTACTTGATGTTTCAAATATAAATAAATGACCATTTAAATAGTTGGTAAATTGACAATTTGTCTCATCCCTTGGTATTCTTTGATTTTAGAAATTTTTATGTAGTAAAATTCTTGACTTTTTTTAGAGTTCGAACTATACTTAATAGTAGGTAATATTAGGTAACGGGGAGTTACAATTATTTTTGAAAAGTAACGAGGAGATGAGATAATGAAAAAGGTTTTGCTTTCAAGTGCTGTGGCCCTTTCACTTTTCGCGGCTGCTGCACCAGTATTTGCTGAGGGTACAGCCAGTCTTTGGGTTAATGACATTGATAATAATGAAGTTCCCCAAGGCAGTACGGACTCAGAATCTAATAAAGTTATGGATGAACTGCAGGCCTATAGAGATGCACAATCAGCTCTGGATCAGCAAGTTGCTGAAGCTAAGAAAGCTCCGGTTGGCAAAAGTGCTGTGATGGAGGATCAAGCTGGTAACAAAGTTCTTGTTATTGGTGAGGGAGAGTCGGCTAATGCGGATCAGCCTTCAGTGGCACCATCTACTATAGATCCATCTACACCGGCTTATTCGGCAGCACCTTACTCCACAGCCTCTTCATCAGTTCCGACTTTTCCAGCACCGTCTCAATCTTCGGCGGCATCCTCTTCAGCAGCAGGTAAAAAGAGGACAAAAAAATCAGAAAATAAAGCAAAAAAAGCTCCGGAAGTAAAAGAAGAGAACACGGAAAATGAGGAAAACTCTGAAGACAAGTCACTTCCTAAAACAAGTGCAGTTAAATAACCTTGTCTTTAATTTGTGCTAACGCTTAAATATCACTGAGCCTTCGTTCGGTGATATTTTTTATCAAAAATGAAAAATAAAGGATTTTTAAATTATGCAAGAAAAAGATAGGAGTCAAGCTTCAAATAAGAAACAGCTCCTTGTTGTTGGCATCTGCCTCCTGTTGATTGTTCTGGTTATTTTTTCTGTTTTTTATGCTTTCCGTTCTTCAGGAACAGGCAGTAAGCCTCGAGTTTCGCCTCCCAGCAGGATTGAAACGTCAAGCTCTTCTACAGCAGACTCCAGTCAGATAGAAAAGGATTATTTAGCAGAGCGTTTTGCTAAACTGAAGGCTGTGAATTCAGAAACGATAGGCTATGTCTATTCTCCTGGTACACAGTTGGATGAGCCAGTGGTGCAAACGAAAGATAATGAGACTTATCTGCTGAAGACTTTTGAAGGAAAGCAAGAGCCCTATATGGGTGCGGTCTTCATGGATAAAGATAATCATAAAGATTTCAGTGATCGACTTACCTGGCTTTTCGCTCATGCTCGGGGCAGCAAGGCTGGAGACCATCGCATGTTTAATGATGTCAACTACTATGATCGTCAGGATTATTTTGACAAACATAGGTATGTCGTGATTGAGACTCCTGAGCGTAAATATTATTATCAAGCTATGGGACTGATTATCGTGCCGGAAGAGACGGCTTTTTATCGGACGGAGTTTAAGGACGACGAGGACTTTACAACTCAGCTTAGAAATATCTATGAAGCTGCTCGTACTAAGGATCCTAAGATCCAGATTAAGGCGAGTGACCGGTATTTGGTTCTCTCAACCTGCCGTGAAGAAGATGATACGATTCGTTCTAACCTTTATTTGCGGCAGATTCCTGATTCGGAACTACCAGATTTTCTGGCCAAGCATGGCAAGGAATTGACCTATACTCCGACTCGTTGATTGGTCAGTCATGTGAGATGTGGCCATATCCACTATTTGGTAGAGAAGAATTTTAAGGCAAGGGGAAAAGGGACTGAGTGCAAACTTAGTCCTTTTTCTGCATAAGAAATCATGCAATAGCTTTTGCTATGCTTCTGCATTTATAGTATAATAGTTCTATTGAGCGGCTGGAGGTATGTATGGATTTAAGTAAGAAATTTAATAAAAACTTAGGAAAAATAGAAATTTCATTGATTCGTCAGTTCGACCAATCAATTTCTGCTATTCCGGGAGTTCTTAGGCTAACCTTAGGGGAGCCGGACTTTACAACGCCGGATCATATTAAAGAAGCGGCCAAGGCAGCAATTGATGCTAATCAAAGCCACTACACTGGTATGAGCGGTCTCTTGGAGCTGCGTCAGGCGGCCAGCAGCTTTGTAAAAGAAAAGTACAATCTGAACTATCGCCCAGAAGATGAGGTCTTGGTCACTATTGGCGCAACAGAGGCCTTGTCGGCTACACTGACAGCCATTCTAGAAGAAGGAGACAAGGTCTTGCTGCCAGCTCCTGCTTATCCAGGCTATGAGCCCATTGTCAATCTAGTAGGGGCGGAGATTGTCGAGATTGATACAACGGCCAATAACTTTGTCCTCACTCCAGAGATGCTGGAAGCAGCTATTTTAGAACAGGGCGAGCAGCTAAAAGCAGTTATTCTCAATTATCCAGCCAATCCGACCGGCGTGACTTATTCGCGGGAGCAGATAAAAGCTCTGGCGAATGTCCTAGGAAAATACCAAATCTTTGTGGTCTGCGATGAGGTCTATTCTGAGCTGACCTATACAGAAGAGGGGCATGTCTCCATCGCGGAGTATCTGCCAGACCAAACCATTGTCATCAACGGCCTGTCTAAGTCTCATGCCATGACTGGCTGGCGGTTGGGCTTTATCTTTGCTCCAGCAGTTTTCACTGCTCAGCTGATTAAGAGCCATCAGTATCTCGTAACAGCGGCCAATACTATGGCTCAGTTTGCCGGCATTGAAGCTCTGACAGTTGGGAAAGATGATGCGGAACCAATGAAGGCTGAGTACATCCAGCGTCGCGATTATATCATAGAGAAAATGGCAGAGCTAGGCTTTAAGATTATCAAACCAGACGGGGCTTTTTATATTTTTGCTAAGATACCAGATGGTTATAATCAAGATTCTTTCGCCTTTCTGCAGGATTTTGCGGAGAAGAAGGCCGTGGCCTTTATTCCGGGGGCGGCTTTTGGTCAATACGGGGAAGGCTATATCCGCCTGTCCTACGCGGCTAGTATGGAGACGATTCAAGAAGCTCTGAAACGCCTCAAGGACTACATGGAGGACTATGCTTAAATCTCTAACAAGTCAAGGTCTGGTTCTCTATAACCGCAATTTCCGTGAGGATGATAAGCTGGTCAAGATCTTTACGGAACAGGCTGGTAAGCGTATGTTTTTCGTCAAGCATGCTGGGAAATCTAAGCTAGCACCCGTCATTCAGCCTTTGACCGCGGCAAACTTGCTAATGAAAATCAATGATGATGGCCTTAGCTATATTGAGGACTATCAGGATGTAGTCGCCTACCATCGCATCAATGAGGACTTGTTCATCATGTCTTATGCCAGCTATGTGGCAGCCTTGGTAGATGCCAGTCTTCAGGACAATCAGCCGGATCCAGCTCTCTTTGCTTTTCTACAGAAAACCCTGGAACTGATGAATGATGGTCTGGACTATGAAGTGCTGACCAATATCTTTGAGATTCAGATTTTGTCACGCTTCGGGGTTTCGCTGAACTTCCATGACTGTGCCTTTTGTCATCGGACGGGTCTACCTTTTGACTTCTCTTTTAAATATAGCGGAGTCCTTTGCCCTGATCATTACCATCAGGATGAACGGCGCTGTCATCTGAATCCCAATCTTCCTTTTCTGCTGGACCAATTTCAGGCGGTCCGTTTTAGCGAATTGGAGACCATTTCTTTGAAGCCAGATATTAAAAAGCAGCTGCGGGATTTTATCGACCTGCTCTATGATGAATATGTCGGCATCCATCTCAAATCCAAAAAATTTATAGATTCTCTGGGGGACTGGGGAAGCATTTTAAAAGATAAGAACGAGGAATAAATCGAATGAAAAGAATAGCTGTTGATGCTATGGGCGGAGATAATGCCCCTCAGGCTCTGGTCGAAGGAGCCAATCGAGCAGTACAGGAGTTTTCGGATATTGAAATTCTCCTTTATGGCGATGAAGCGAAAATCAAGCCATATCTGACTGCTGGTGAGCGAGTCCGCATTATCCATACGGAGGAAAAGATTGACTCGGATGACGAGCCGACCAAGGCCATCCGTCAGAAGAAAGAGGCTAGTATGGTGCTGGCAGCCAAGGCTGTCAAAGCAGGGGAAGCAGATGCCATGCTGTCTGCTGGAAATACTGGAGCGCTTCTGGCGGCAGGTTTCTTTATCGTAGGGCGTATCAAGAACATTGACCGGCCGGGTCTCTTATCTACTATGCCAACGGTTGGCGGTCAGGGATTTGATATGCTGGATTTGGGAGCCAATGCTGAAAACACAGCCCATCATTTACACCAGTATGCGACTTTGGGTTCTTTCTATGCTGAAAATGTCCGAGGAATCAAGAAGCCGAGGGTGGGTCTCTTGAATAACGGAACAGAAAGCAGCAAGGGCGACCCTCTGCGCAAGGAAGCCTATGAGCTTTTAGCTGGGGATTCAACACTTAACTTTATCGGCAATGTGGAAGCGCGTGATTTGATGGATGATGTAGCGGATGTTGTCGTTGCAGATGGCTTTACTGGTAATGCTGTTCTGAAATCAATCGAAGGAACTGCTATCAGTATCATGGGTCAGCTGAAGAAGTCTATTTTGGGCGGTGGTTTTAAGGCTAAATTGGGAGCTTGGCTGCTCAAGGACAGCCTGAGAGGGCTCAAAAATAGTCTGGACTATTCTAGTGCAGGCGGTGCAGTTCTATTCGGCTTGAAAGCGCCTGTTGTCAAAACGCATGGCTCTAGCGATGCTAAGGCTGTTTATAGCACGATTCGTCAGATTCGGACCATGTTGGAAACGGATGTTGTTGGTAAATCGGTTATTGAATTTTCAGATGCAAAGGAGTAACCATGAGCGAAAAAGAAATTTATGCAAAAATTGTCGAAATCATTCAAGAACATGACAGCAGTAAGCTGCATGTCACTCCAGAGTTGAATTTGAAAGAAGAACTGGGAGTGGACTCTGTGGATTTGATGGAATTTATCATCAATCTGGAAGAAGCTTTTGATATTGAGATTCCTGATGAGGATATGGATAACTTCAAAACGATTTCCGATGTGGTGGCTTATATCCACGAAAAACTGAAGAAGCAACATTAAAAATCAAAGATCGGTATTTTCCGGTCTTTTTTCGTATCTTGGAAAGGAAACGATTTCTTTAACTGGATGCAGAAAGTTTATACGGAATTTCTTGTAAAATATATTTAAAGATGATAAAATGAGGGTATAAAACCACGAAAGGCGAATATTAAAATGTCTAATAAGTTGTTATATTCGGGAAAAGCTAAGGATATTTTCTCTACAGATGATGAGCAAGTCATTCTGGCACGCTACAAGGACCAGGCAACGGCCTTTAATGGAGTCAAGAAGGAGCAGATTGCTGGTAAAGGAGTGCTCAACAACCAGATTTCATCTTTTATTTTTGAGAAACTCAATGCAGCTGGTGTGGCGACGCATTTCATTAAGAAGGTTTCGGATACGGACCAGTTAAATAAAAAAGTAGAGATTATTCCTTTGGAAGTGGTGCTGCGCAACTACACAGCGGGTTCTTTTTCTAAACGTTTTGGAGTAGAAGAGGGCATCGTGCTTGAAACGCCGATTGTGGAATTTTACTATAAAAATGATGATTTGGATGATCCTTTCATCAATGACGAACATGTGAAATTTTTGAAGATTGCTAGCGACCAAGAAATTGCCTTTTTGAAAGAGGAGACTCGTCGGATCAATGAACTCTTGTCAGACTGGTTCCGCCAAATCGGACTGAAATTGATTGATTTCAAGTTAGAATTTGGCTTTGACAAAGATGGCAAGATTATTCTGGCAGATGAATTTTCACCAGACAATTGCCGTCTCTGGGATGCGGAAGGCCATCACATGGACAAGGACGTTTTCCGACGTGGCCTTGGTGAACTGACAGATGTCTATCAGGTTGTTTGGGAAAAATTGCAGGCGATTAAGTAAGGACAGGGTGTGAAAAATCATGGACAAGCGTATTTTTGTTGAGAAGAAGAGCAACTTCGGTGTGAAGTCACAGAGCTTGGTGAGAGAGCTGACGCACAATCTTCAGTTGAAAACATTGTCAGAACTTCGGATGATTCAAGTTTATGATGTCTTTCATCTGGCAGAAGATTTGGTCGCTCGTGCCGAAAAGCATATCTTTTCTGAGCAGGTGACTGATAGATTGTTGGCGGAAGGGGAAGTAGAAGCTGCACTTGCAGAGACAGCGTTTTTTGCCATCGAAGCGCTGCCGGGTCAGTTTGACCAGCGGGCAGCCAGCTCTCAGGAAGCCCTCTTTTTGCTCGGCGCTGGGACAGATGTTCTGGTGAGGACCGCTCAGCTTTATTTGGTCAATAAAGACATCTCAGACAGCGAGTTGACAGCTATCAAGAAATACTTGCTGAATCCAGTTGATTCACGTTTTAAAGATATTGAGCAGCCGATCCAGCTGGAGCAATTCTCCGAGTCAGATAAGACCATTCCGGTTCTGGACTTCTTTAAGGACTATACAGAAGCGGACTTTAAAGCCTACAAGCAGGAGCATGGTCTGGCTATGGAAGTAGCAGACTTGCTCTTCATTCAGGACTATTTCAAGTCAATTGGCCGTTTTCCGACAGAAACAGAGCTCAAGGTTCTGGATACTTACTGGTCCGACCACTGTCGACATACGACCTTTGAGACGGAGTTGAAGAAGATTGATTTTTCGGCTTCTAAATTTGAAAAGCAGCTCCAGGCTACTTATGATAAATACTTGGCTATGCGCGATGAGCTGGGACGTGGTGACAAACCGCAGACCCTTATGGATATGGCGACTATTTTTGGGCGCTATGAGCGAGCTAATGGCCGTCTGGATGACATGGAAGTGTCTGATGAGATCAATGCCTGCTCAGTAGAGATTGAAGTGGATGTGGATGGCGTCAAAGAGCCTTGGCTGCTGATGTTTAAAAATGAAACCCACAACCATCCAACAGAAATTGAGCCTTTTGGTGGGGCTGCGACTTGTATCGGAGGAGCCATTCGTGATCCGCTTTCTGGCCGTTCTTATGTTTATCAGGCTATGCGGATTTCAGGTGCGGGCGATATTACCCAACCGATTGCTGAAACGCGGGCTGGCAAGCTCCCTCAGCAGGTTATTTCAAAAACTGCAGCGCATGGCTATTCTTCTTACGGGAATCAAATTGGTCTAGCAACGACCTATGTCCGTGAGTATTTCCATCCAGGCTTTGTAGCTAAGCGGATGGAGCTGGGTGCGGTTGTCGGTGCGGCTCCTAAGGAAAATGTTGTCCGTGAAAAACCAGTAGCAGGTGATGTGGTCATCTTGCTGGGAGGCAAGACAGGTCGTGACGGTGTCGGCGGTGCTACTGGCTCATCAAAGGTGCAGACAGCTGCGTCTGTGGAGACGGCTGGCGCGGAAGTACAAAAAGGAAATGCTATTGAGGAGCGCAAGATTCAGCGTCTCTTCCGCGATGGCAATGTAACTCGCCTCATCAAGAAATCCAATGACTTTGGGGCCGGCGGTGTCTGTGTGGCTATTGGCGAATTGGCAGACGGGCTGGAAATTGACCTTGACAAGGTACCGCTCAAATACCAGGGACTTAACGGTACAGAAATCGCGATTTCTGAGTCGCAGGAGCGGATGGCAGTGGTAGTCCGCCCAGAAGATGTGGAACAATTTATCGCTGCAGCAGCTAAGGAAAATCTGCTGGCAGTCGTTGTGGCCAAAGTGACAGAAAAGCCAAATCTGGTCATGCACTGGAACGGGGAAACCATCGTCGATATTGAGCGGAGTTTTCTGGACACCAATGGTGTGCGTGTGGTTGTGGATGCCAAGGTTGTGGATGCCCAAGCAGCACTGCCGGGGCAAGCTGTGACTTCTGAAGCGACTTTAGAGCAGGACCTCAAGAGCTTGCTCAGCGACCTCAACCATACCAGTCAAAAGGGGCTGCAGACCATCTTTGACAGCTCTGTTGGCCGCTCTACTGTCAATCATCCAATTGGCGGGCGCTACCAAATCACACCGACTGAGGCTTCTGTGCAGAAACTGCCAGTTGAGCATGGCAAGACTGAGACGGTATCTGTGATGGCGCAGGGCTACAATCCTTATGTGGCAGCTTGGTCACCTTATCATGGAGCAGCTTATGCAGTGATCGAAGCGACAGCTCGCTTGGTTGCTGCTGGTTCGGACTGGTCCAAGGCTCGCTTCTCTTATCAGGAATACTTCGAGCGGATGGACAAGCAGGCTGAGCGTTTTGGACAGCCGGTTTCTGCTCTGCTTGGTTCGATTGAAGCCCAGATTCAGCTCGGTTTGCCGTCTATTGGTGGCAAGGATTCTATGAGCGGAACTTTTGAAGAATTGACAGTACCGCCGACCTTGGTAGCTTTTGGCGTGACTACTTCTACTGCTGGGCGCATCCTGTCTCCAGAGTTTAAGGCAGCAGAAGAGTCCATCTACTATCTGCCAGGACAGATCCTGTTACAAGATATTGACTTTGACTTAATCAAGAATAACTTTGAAAATTTTGCGGATATTCAAGCTAAGTATGAGATTACCGCCGCTGCCGCTGTCAAATACGGTGGCCTAGCAGAGAGTCTGGCCTTGATGAGCTTTGGTAATCGTATTGGTGCTCAAGTGGATGTTGCTGACTTGCCTTCCGTTTTGCAGGCGCAGTTGGGCGGATTTGTCTTTACCAGTCCGGAGCAGGATATTCCAGGTGCAGTGAAGATCGGTCAGACCAAGCCAGACTTTACACTGATTGTCAATGGTGTCCAGCTTGAGGGAGCAGAGCTTTTGGCAAGCTTTGAAGGCCGACTAGATCCTATCTACCCGACAGAATTTAAACAGGAAACAGTTATTGAAGAAGTGCCAGCTCTTGTCTCTGATACAGTTATCAAAGCCAAAGAGACAGTAGCGGAGCCGCTGGTTTATATTCCAGTCTTCCCTGGAACCAACTCAGAATACGATTCAGCCAAAGCCTTTGAAGCAGCTGGAGCCAAGGTCAATCTAGTTCCATTCGTTACTTTGGATGAAGCAGCCATTGTCAAGTCCGTTGACAGCATGGTTGACAATATTGACAAAGCGAATATCATCTTCTTTGCAGGCGGCTTCTCTGCTGCAGATGAGCCAGATGGGTCAGCTAAGTTTATCGTCAATATTCTTCTCAACGAGAAGGTCAAGAAAGCCATTGATGCTTTCATCGCTCGCGGCGGTCTCATCATTGGTATCTGTAATGGATTCCAGGCTTTAGTAAAATCCGGTCTTCTTCCTTACGGAAATTTCGAAGAAGTAGGGGCTAACAGCCCAACTCTCTTTTACAATGATGCCAACCAGCATGTGGCCAAGATGGTTGAAACCCGCATTGCCAATACCAACTCGCCTTGGCTAGCTGGTGTGCAAGTGGGAGATATCCATGCCATTCCGGTTTCACATGGTGAAGGGAAATTTGTTGTGACGGCTGAGGAATTTGCTGAGCTGCGCGATAATGGTCAGATTTGGAGTCAGTACGTAGACTTTGACGGTCAGCCGAGCATGGACAGCAAGTATAATCCAAACGGCTCTCTCTACGCTATCGAAGGAATTATGAGCAAGAACGGCCAAATCATCGGGAAGATGGGGCACTCAGAACGTTATGAAGACGGCCTTTTCCAAAATATTCCAGGTCAGAAAGACCAGAAATTGTTTGAAAGCGCCGTTCGTTATTTCCAAGCGAGTCACGAATAAAGTTGGCTTGCAAGAGCAAGCAAAAAAGGAGTCTGCTTGGCCTGGAAGGCCAGGTTTTCTCCCTTTTACAAGACAAAAGAATTTAGGTACAACAATGACATACGAAGTAAAGTCACTGAATGAAGAGTGCGGTATTTTTGGAATTTGGGGCCATCCACAGGCGGCTCAGGTCACCTACTTCGGACTCCATAGTCTGCAGCACCGCGGTCAGGAAGGAGCTGGTATCCTGTCAAACGACCACGGAAAGCTCAAACGCCACCGCGATTTGGGATTGGTTGCAGAGGTCTTTAAAAACCCAGCAGATTTGGATAATCTGACAGGAGAAGCAGCCATCGGCCACGTCCGCTATGCAACGTCTGGCGGAGCCTCCATCAATAATGTCCAGCCTTTCTTCTTCAGTTTCTATGATATGCAGATGGGCTTGGCGCATAATGGCAATCTGACCAATGCCCATTCACTGAGACGGGAGTTGGAAAAGAAGGGTTCCATCTTTGCCAGCTCGTCTGATACGGAAATTCTCATGCACTTGATTCGCCATAGTAAGCAGGAAAATTTCTTAGATAAGCTCAAGGAATCCTTGAGACGAGTTCAGGGCGGCTTTGCCTACCTCATCATGAGAGAGGACAAGCTCTATGCTGCGCTGGATCCTAATGGCTTTCGTCCTTTGTCCATCGGCCGCATGAAAAATGGGGCCTGGGTCGTTTCCAGTGAAACCTGTGCTTTTGAAGTGGTGGGTGCCGAATGGGTGCGCGACCTTGAGCCAGGGGAAATCGTGATTATCGATGATGAAGTCGTGACCTACGATAGCTATACGACAGATACCCAGCTGGCTATTTGCTCAATGGAATATGTCTATTTTGCTCGGCCGGACAGCGTCATTCACGGGGTCAATGTTCATGCAGCCCGCAAGCGGATGGGGCGCAGACTGGCTCAGGAATTCCAGTATGAGGCAGATATCGTTGTCGGTGTGCCTAATTCTTCCCTGTCAGCGGCCTCTGGCTTTTCCGAAGAGTCTGGCCTGCCAAATGAAATGGGCCTGATTAAAAATCAATACATTCAACGGACTTTTATCCAGCCAACGCAGGAGTTGCGAGAGCAAGGAGTTCGCATGAAATTATCTGCTGTTTCTAGCATTGTCAAGGGCAAGCGCGTGGTCATGGTGGATGATTCTATCGTGCGGGGAACGACCAGCCGACGTATCGTCCAGCTCCTACGAGATGCAGGTGCAGCTGAAGTCCATGTGGCTATCGGCAGTCCAGAACTTAAATATCCATGTTTTTACGGCATTGATATTCAGAATCGGCGCGAGCTCATCTCGGCCAATCATACGGTTGATGAGGTTTGTGAGATTATCGGAGCTGACAGCCTGACCTACCTGTCGCTGGAAGGATTGATTGAATCAGTTGGTATTGAGACGGACGCTCCGAATGGCGGACTATGTGTGGCTTACTTTGACGGTCAGTACCCAACTCCGCTCTATGACTATGAAGAGCGCTATCTGGAAAGCCTGAAGGAGAAGACAAGTTTTTATTAAAACGAGGTCAGCGGTAGTTGTCGCAATCTTTTTCAAAAACGAGAGTAAGGAAGAAACTTATGACAAATAAAAATGCATACGCTCAATCCGGTGTGGATGTTGAAGCGGGTTACGAAGTTGTTGAGCGAATCAAAAAGCATGTGGCACGTACAGAGCGGGCTGGTGTCATGGGAGCACTGGGTGGCTTTGGAGGCATGTTTGACCTATCTCAGACTGGGGTCAAGGAGCCAGTGCTGATTTCTGGTACGGATGGGGTCGGAACCAAGCTCATGCTGGCCATTCAGTATGACAAGCACGATACCATTGGGCAGGACTGTGTGGCTATGTGTGTCAATGACATCATCGCTGCAGGTGCGGAGCCCCTTTACTTCCTGGACTATATTGCCACTGGGAAAAATGAACCAGCAAAGCTAGAGCAAGTTGTAGCCGGTGTGGCTGAAGGCTGCGTCCAGTCTGGAGCTGCCTTGATTGGCGGGGAAACCGCTGAAATGCCTGGCATGTATGGTGAAGATGACTATGACCTAGCTGGTTTTGCGGTCGGTGTGGCTGAAAAGTCAGAGATTATCGACGGATCTAAAGTCGCAGAGGGCGATGTCCTTCTGGGGTTGGCTTCCAGCGGCATCCACTCAAATGGTTATTCTCTCGTTCGTCGTGTCTTTGCAGACCACACTGGTGAAGAAGTCTTACAAGAATTGGAAGGTAAGAAACTTAAGGAAGTCCTACTTGAGCCGACTCGTATCTATGTCAAGGCTTTGCTGCCGCTGATTAAGGAAAAGCTGGTTCATGGGATTGCCCATATTACTGGTGGCGGTTTTATCGAAAATGTGCCCCGCATGTTTGCTGATGATTTGGCTGCTGAGATTGAAGAAGACAAGATTCCAGTCTTGCCGATTTTTAAGGCCTTAGAAAAATATGGTCACATCAAGCACCAAGAAATGTTTGAAATCTTCAATATGGGATTAGGGATGATTTTGGCAGTAGCGCCTGAAAATGTGGATCGTGTCAAAAAACTTCTTGACGAGCCTGTTTATGAAGTTGGCCGGATTGTCAAAAAAGAAAGTGAAAGTGTCCTTATCAAATGAAAAAAATTGCCGTTTTTGCTTCGGGAAATGGATCAAATTTCCAAGTGATTGCTGAGCAGTTTCCTGTTGAATTTGTTTTTTCAGACCATCGCGATGCCTTTGTGCTAGAGCGGGCGGACAAGCTAGGCGTCAAAAGCTATGCCTTTGAGCTTAGAGAGTTTGACAGTAAAGCGGCTTACGAGCAAGCTATTGTAGACCTGCTAGAAGAGCACCAGATTGACTTGATTTGTCTAGCAGGTTATATGAAAATTGTCGGGCCGACCTTGCTTGGCGCCTATGAAGGCCGTATTATCAATATTCACCCGGCCTACCTGCCAGAGTTTCCAGGGGCTCATGGCATCGAGGATGCTTGGCAGGCTGGCGTCTCTGAAAGTGGCGTAACCATTCACTGGGTGGATTCGGGTGTCGACACTGGTAAGATTATCCAGCAAGTGCGCGTGCCGCGACTAGTTGATGATACGATTGAAAGATTTGAAGAACGCATCCATGCCGCCGAGTATCAACTCTATCCACAAGTGCTGGAAAGTTTGGGAGTAAAACCAAAATAATTAAAGAGGAGTTTATTATGGGGAAAGCCCTTGTGTCAGTTGAAGAAGTCAAAAATGCTTTAAATATTGAAAGTTTTAGAAACTTATCTAAAGATAAAGTGATGGAATTTGTATCTCTGATTCCGAATATGGATAAAGATTTAGCTATAAAAATTGTGGAGCAATTTCCATCTTATGCTGATTATTCACAAAATATAGTTAAACAATTAAATATGTTATGTGAAAAGGCTTTGGAACTAAATGATAATAGTCAAACAGAGGCTATTGAGGCTTACAGAAAAGTACTTGATGAGAGAAAGTATATTACAGAAAAAATGATTGAAGTAGCAGATAAAATTGCTACAAAGGATACAGAAAACAAAGAATTCTTAGAGAAAATTATAAAATATGGTGGTTATGTTGCTCTCGGAGCATTAGCAATAGGAGTGACTATTCTAGGTGTAAATGTTAGAGGAAAAGATATTCCAAAGCTAAAATAGATAGCTACTAGCGTAGCTCATCGACCATAGGTCGCCTAACCGATGTTTCTCGCCGTGGTGAAAAGACGATTGATAAAACATCAATCGTCTCGGAACTTTTGAGACTTTGGCTCAAAAGTTAGGAATGAAATCCTGTAGGGAGTTGCTTCCGTCCGCACTACTAAAGAGAAACATCAAAAAGAAAGGAAAAAACATGACTAAACGCGCCTTAATCAGCGTCTCAGACAAATCAGGCATTGTTGAATTTGCCCAAGAACTTAAAAAACTTGGTTGGGACATCATCTCAACCGGTGGTACCAAGATAGCTCTGGATAGTGCTGGAGTGGGCACCATTGCCATTGATGATGTGACTGGTTTTCCAGAGATGATGGATGGCCGTGTCAAGACCCTCCATCCAAACATTCACGGTGGTCTCTTGGCTCGTCGCGATTTGGATAGCCACCTGCAAGCGGCCAAGGACAATCAGATTGAGCTCATTGACCTGGTCGTGGTGAATCTCTATCCTTTTAAGGAAACCGTTCTCAAGCCAGGTGTAGAGTATGCGGACGCGGTGGAAAATATTGACATCGGTGGGCCCTCTATGCTGCGCTCTGCGGCTAAAAATCATGCCAGCGTGACGGTTGTTGTAGATCCGGCTGATTATGCTCTTGTTCTGGAAGAGTTGGCAGCAAATGGCCAAACGACCTATGAAACGCGTCAACGCTTAGCAGCTAAGGTTTTCCGTCACACAGCCGCTTACGATGCTTTAATTGCAGACTATTTCACGGATCAGGTGGGCGAAAGCAAGCCTGAAAAGCTGACCTTGACTTATGAACTTAAGCAGCCCATGCGCTACGGGGAAAATCCCCAGCAGGAAGCTGATTTCTATCAGACTGCTTTGCCACTGGACTATTCCATCGCTTCCGCCAAGCAGCTGAATGGAAAAGAGTTGTCTTTCAACAACATTCGTGATGCGGATGCGGCCATTCGGATTATTCGAGATTTCAAGGATCAGCCAACTGTTGTGGCGCTAAAACATATGAATCCTTGTGGCATTGGTCAGGCGGACGATATTGAGACTGCCTGGGACTATGCTTATGAGTCTGATCCGGTTTCTATTTTTGGTGGGATTGTCGTCCTCAACCGTCAGGTGGATGCTGCGACGGCTGAGAAGATGCACGGTGTTTTTCTGGAAATCATCATCGCACCGAGCTACACGGCAGAAGCGCTAGCGATTTTGACCAATAAAAAGAAAAATCTGCGGATTTTGGAGTTGGCTTTTGATGCTCAGGCAGCTTCTGGAGCTGAGAAGGAAGTGACTGGTGTTCTTGGCGGTCTTCTTGTGCAAAATCAAGATGTTATCGAGGAAAAACCAGCTGATTGGCAGGTCGTGACTAAGCGCCAGCCGAGTGAGCAGGAGCGCGTGGCTTTGGAATTTGCCTGGAAGTCCGTCAAATATGTCAAATCCAACGGTATCATCATTACTAATGACCGTCAGGTGCTGGGAGTCGGTCCTGGTCAGACTAACCGTGTGGCTTCTGTCAAGATTGCTATTGAGCAAGCCAAAGAACGCCTTGACGGTGCCGCTCTGGCTTCTGACGCTTTCTTCCCCTTTGCAGACAATATCGAAGAAATCGCAGCAGCTGGTATCAAAGCCATCATCCAGCCAGGTGGATCTGTCCGTGACCAAGAGTCTATTGAAGCTGCTGATAAGCATGGCTTAACTATGATATTCACCGGTGTCCGACATTTTAGGCATTAAAAACTATAAAAAATCCTCGGTTTCTCCGAGGATTTTTGAGTAGACTTATACTCAATGAAAATCATGAACAAACTAAGCAGGAGCAGTCTGCTCAAAGTACTGGTTTGAAGTGGTTTTGAGGAGTACGAAAGCGACTTATTTAGGATAGATATAGGTCAGGCGGCCCCAGTAAGAAGCAGTTGGGTCAAACCAGCCACGGAAGTTGCTGATGTACTGCTTGCCGAGGTAGTTAGACTCTTGGATCTGGATGCGGGTATTGGATTCGACATGAGTCACAACACCGACGTGGCCGTAGCCGCCGTCATCCCAGCAGGCGATGGCGCCAACCTCAGGCGTACTGCCGGTACGGAATCCAGCTCTTCTGGCACTAGCTGCCCATTGACCGCCGTTGCCCCACCAATTTCCAGCCCAAGGAGCTAGAGCTTTAGCTCCCCAAGTGCATTGGCCGACAGGATAAGTTGTCGCATTAGCAGCGGCATAGTTAGGCTGAATATTAGCTGATTGAACGTTTGATTTTTCAACCTGATAGCTAGTTCCAGTCAGGCCGATTAACTGCCCCGCTTTTCTACGATAGACATGGGTGTTAAATAGACCGCTCCCCTTGTGATTCTGAGTATCCACGGTAAATTTGTAAGTTCCATTGCCGACCTTATTGGCGGTATACCATTTGATATCATCTTGCCCATTGACTTCTGACCAAGTTGGCAGAATAATATCGCCATCTCCGTAGGCGTCTGTCACTGTCACCTCATAGCGATTGGCCTCAGTTTTCCTGACTGCAACCTTGGCTTGAATTTGGTCGGTAGACATTGAGACGGCATCTGCTGCGTAGCTACGCTCACTGCCGTCCTTATAGGTGACATAGACATGGTTGTTATAGGTTCCAGACAAAGCCTGATGATTACGGATATCAAAGGTTGCGCTGAAGGAGCCATCTCCGTTAGGAGTGGCTGCGTACCATTTAAGATTGCTCTGATTACTAGTGCTCCAAATTGGCACCCGAACAGATTGAATAGGTTTAGATAAGCTAGTTTCGGTAGTTTTCACGGTGTAGGTCCCTTGTTTGGGGTTGATATTTTCCACCGTAAAAAGAGGTTTCTGTTCCTCGTCCGAAGGTAATTTTCCGCTGTCAACTTGAACTGTCGTTCCTGTTATACCAGTTGATTCCGGTTGAACATAGCTTTGGCCGTAAAGATGGATATTGTAAGTCCCAGTGTCGTAGTTATGCTTTCTGAGTTCCACCCGAGCGCTGTAGCTGCCATCTGGATTTTTGCTTGCTTCGTACCATTGTAGATCATCTTGCTCTTTCTTATCAGACCAAGTTGGAAGAACAATTCGATGCATGGTGTCAGGTACGTTTTTGACAGTAATATCCATGATACCGGTTTGAGGGAAGCTGGTTTCGATTATCGGTTTCGGATTTTCAAGATGGAACATAGTACCAGATAGGAAAATCATTTTTCCGTTTACATTTTCGTAAGTGTCAACGAAGTATCGTCCATAACCACGATGTTTGGATAGATTAAACTCAGTTGATTCTTCTCCTGCGTCATACCACTGAAGGTCGTCGCTGCCTTTTTCATCTGACCAGACAGCATGGACAATCTTTGAGTGAGTTTGGTCTTTGTTGCGGGAAAAACTAATGCGCCCTGTACCTCCTGAGACGGATGCATTCGTTTTACTAGTTGGTTTATCTACATGAAAGGTAGTGGCATTTAGAGCTACCAAGCGCTCTCCTATCCGTATGTAGGTATGAACATGAAACGTACCATATCCTGGATGGTTGCTTAAGTCAATGTCAGTGATGGGTGTTTGTGGTGTATCATACCATTTCAAATCATCTTGTCCGTTTTCTTCAGACCAAACAGCATGAGCAATAAGATAAGGTTCTTGAGTTTGGGAACGGGTATAACTAATAGAGGCTGTACGATCGTTCACAGTCACATCGACATTGCTGGCACGATCAGTAGGGCCTAGAATTTTGACTTCAGATTCAGGCGTTTCGGTCGCATGAACTGTTGAGTGGCTCGCAAAGAGACCTAGGACAGCTCCGGATAATAAAAACAGTTTTTGATATTTCTTCATAAAACTCCTTTGTGAGAATGGTTTTGGATGGGCCCACCTGTATTATTCGGAAAACTTATTTGAAAATGATAGTAAATTTGGTAAGTCTTGATTGTTTTTTTAAAATGGGTACAATCCACTCAAAAAGGAGAAGGCTGAAGACAACAATAATTACGGCGATTATATAGAAGAGACATTCTTTTTCTCATTAGAATGGAATAAAACGAACGATTGTGATATAATTTAGATAAATAATTCGTAAAAACGCGATGTTTTTACGTGATGTGTTAGCTTGGTGCGTAAGCGCCTGTGATATTGGATATTGAGGTATCTTAGCTATGAAGCTTTTGGTTGTTGGTTCAGGCGGTCGTGAGCATGCGATTGCCAAGAAGTTGTTGGAGTCTCAGGGTGTGGAGCAGGTGTTTGTCGCACCTGGAAATGATGGCATGACCTTGGATGGGTTGGATTTAGTAAACATTGGAATTTCCGAACATTCCAAACTAATTGAATTTGCCAAGGAGAATGATGTTGCTTGGTCCTTTATTGGTCCGGATGATGCGCTGGCAGCTGGAATTGTAGATGATTTTAACCAAGCTGGGCTCAAGGCTTTCGGCCCATCTCGTTTAGCAGCGGAGCTGGAGTGGTCCAAGGATTTTGCCAAGGAAATCATGGTTAAATATAGTGTTCCGACAGCAGCCTATGGCACATTTTCCGACTTTGAGGAAGCCAAAGCCTACATAGAAAAGCAGGGAGCGCCTATCGTGGTCAAGGCGGACGGCCTAGCTCTGGGCAAGGGTGTGGTCGTAGCGGAGACTGTGGAGCAGGCGGTCGAAGCAGCTCACGATATGCTCTTGGATAATAAGTTCGGCGACAGCGGTGCGCGTTTGGTTATCGAAGAGTTCCTGGACGGCGAGGAGTTCTCCCTCTTTGCCTTTGTCAATGGCGATAAGTTTTACATCATGCCTACGGCCCAGGACCATAAGCGGGCCTACGATGGGGACAAGGGGCCTAATACAGGCGGTATGGGAGCTTATGCGCCAGTACCTCACCTGCCACAAAGCGTGGTGGACCAGTCAGTTGAGACCATTATCAAGCCCGTTCTCAAAGGCATGATAGCTGAGGGGCGTCCTTATCTTGGCGTGCTCTACGCTGGGCTGATTCTGACAGCAGATGGCCCTAAGGTCATCGAGTTCAACTCGCGCTTCGGTGATCCAGAGACCCAGATTATCCTGCCGCGCTTGACGTCTGATTTTGCACAAAACATCACGGATATTTTGGACAAGAAAGAGCCGACTATCACTTGGCTGGATGAGGGGGTGACACTTGGCGTGGTTGTCGCCTCAGAGGGCTACCCGCTGGACTATGAGAAAGGACTGCCTCTGCCGGAGAAGACAGCCGGAGACATTATCACCTACTATGCTGGGGCTAAGTTTGCGGAAAATAGCAGAGCACTGCTATCGAATGGCGGCCGAGTGTACATGCTGGTCACCACAGCAGATACCGTCTCAGCTGCGCAGGAAAAAATCTACGACCAACTAGAAAAACAAGACACCACAGGCCTCTTTTATCGAACGGATATCGGGAGCAAGGCCATAAAAGATTAACAGATACTATAGTTGTCATAGCGAGCGAAAGCGCGCCACTATAGGATAATCGTCGCAGTAGTGGAACTCCTAGTAGCTTTGCTACTAGGAGCGGAAAACTGGAGACTTAGGCTTCAGTTTTAGTAATGGAACGCCATAGGCGGTCGCTTACGTCCGCACTACATTAGACGATTATTAAAAAAGGAGAAAAATGAAACCAATTATTTCCATCATCATGGGCTCCAAATCCGACTGGGCCACCATGCAAAAAACTGCTGAAGTCTTAGACCGCTTTGGTGTAGCCTACGAAAAGAAAGTCGTCTCTGCCCACCGCACGCCTGACCTCATGTTCGAGCATGCAGAAGAAGCCCGCAGCCGTGGCATCAAGGTCATCATCGCAGGTGCTGGTGGGGCAGCCCATTTGCCAGGAATGGTAGCGGCCAAAACCACTCTGCCTGTCATCGGTGTACCAGTCAAGTCTCGTGCTCTCAGCGGTCTGGACTCACTTTATTCGATTGTGCAGATGCCAGGCGGTGTGCCTGTGGCAACTATGGCTATTGGGGAAGCGGGAGCGACAAACGCTGCCCTGACTGCCCTTCGTATCTTGGCGATTGAAGACCAAGATCTAGCAGTAGCGCTAGCTGATTTTGCTGAAGAACAAGGAAAAGTCGCTGAGGAGTCTAGCAATGAGCTCATCTAAAACAATCGGAATCATCGGTGGCGGTCAGCTGGGTCAGATGATGGCCATTTCTGCTATCTACATGGGGC
>ERZ773090.413-NODE-413-length-24153-cov-4.54585_pt1 | contig 24153 bp, 21 predicted proteins | sample MGYA00580579_ERZ773090 | MGnify/ENA primary metagenome ERZ773090 (study PRJEB29015, sample SAMEA2738014) | human oral metagenome | biome: human oral; feature: human-associated habitat; material: dental | place: China | collected 2132 ... | reverse complement strand
GGCTCCCGAAGCGCTTCCCCCGGGCCGGGGCAGAAAATCCATTGGCCGAAAACGAAGCGCTCCCTTTTTCAGGTTCTGGCGCCGAAGCGCTTCGTTTTAAAAGGGCCGGGTCGACACCAGCCCCGGCCGGGGGAAAAGCGATGCCTTAGAAACCGAAGCGCTTCAGCTCGATGGCCCAGAGAGAAGCGCTTCCCCTAGGTCGGAATACTGAAGCGCTTCGTTCTCGAACGACATTGGGGCCGGGGTGAAAAATCCATTGGCCGAAAACGAAGCGCTCCCCTTTTCAGGCTCTGGCGCCGAAGCGCTTCGGTTTTTTCTGGCGTTCGAGAATGAAGCGCTTCCTTCTTCCAGTCCTAGCGGCGGGCCCGGGCCTGCACTCCCCATTCATTGACAAAAGATTACGAGATATTTAATTTCCTAGGGACGGCCTCCGAGCCGTTTTTTTTCTCTTTCCCAAGGAGCATTCATGAATAAAAGATTTTCTGCCCTGGTGGCAATCGCCTTAGTCCTCGGCGCCTGCGACAAGACCCCCAAGGAGGCCGGCGCCCCCTCCAAGCCCGAGTGCATTGCTCCTGCCAAGCCCGGCGGTGGCTTCGATTTAACCTGCAAGCTGGCCCAGTCCGGCCTCAAGGAAACCAAGCAGTTGGATAAGCCCATGCGGGTAACTTACATGCCCGGCGGCGTTGGTGCGGTGGCCTACAACAAAATCGTCGCCAACGACCCGGCCAACGACAACGCCATCATCGCCTTCTCCACCGGCTCCCTGCTGAATTTGGCCCAGGGCAAGTTCGGCCAGTATTCGGAACAGGACGTGCGCTGGCTCGCCGCCGTGGGCACGGACTACGGCATGGTGGCGGTAAATGCCGATTCGCCGCTGAAGGATTTGAAGGATTTGGCGGAGGCGCTGAAGAAGGACCCCAAGGCCATCAGCTTTGGCGCCGGCGGTTCCGTGGGGGGCCAGGACTGGCTGCAAACGGCCATGCTGGCCAAGGCCGCCGGCGTTAATCCCAAGGAGATGACCTACGTGGCCCTGGAGGGCGGCGGCGAAGCGGTAACGGCGCTGCTGGGCAATCACATTGCCGTGGTCAGCGCCGGCATTGCGGAAATGGGCCCACACATTGAATCCGGCAAGGTAAGGGTGCTGGCGGTGTTTGCGCCCCAACGGCTGGAGGGCAGGCTGAATAACATTCCCACGGCCAAGGAACAGGGCTTTGACGTGGAATGGCCGGTGATTCGCGGCTATTACATGGGGCCCAAGGTGAGCGAAGAGGCCTACCAGTGGTGGCGCAAGCACTTTGATTTAATGCTGGCCGACCCGAAATTTGCCGAAATCCGCGCCGGCCGCGACCTGCTGCCCTTCGCCCTGAGCGGTGAGGAATTGCAACGGTACGTGGTGAAGACCACCGGGGAAATGCGTGAGCTGTCCCGGGAATTTGACCTGAATCAGCAGGCCAAGCCATGAGCTTTGAACGTGCCTTTGCGCTGCTGCTGGCGCTGCTGAGTCTGTTTCTGCTCTATCTGGCCTGGGGCTACCAGGCGCCCATCAGCTACGACCCGCTGGGGCCGCGGCCTTACCCCCTATTAATCCTGGGCCTGCTGGCCGGCGGCAGCCTGTGGCTGGCCCTGGGGCGGCGTCCGCCCCCGCCGCCGAGTACCCGGCCGGGACTGGCGGGAAAATTGGCCCTCTGCTTTCTCATGCTGCTGGCCTATGGCCTAACCTTTGAACTGCTGGGCTTTCCCCTGGCCACGGCGCTAATGGCCCTGGTGGTGGGCCGCCTCTTTGGCGGTTCCTGGGGCCGCAGTGCCCTGGCCGGCCTGGCTCTAGGTGTGGGCTTTTATCTGCTCTTTGACCGGCTGTTGGATGTGCCACTGCCGCTGGGCCGCATCTTTAACTAGGAGGGTGAATGGATACCTTTAATTACCTGCTGGACGGCTTCACCGTGGCCCTCCAGTGGAAGAACCTGCTGCTGGCGCTGTTCGGCGCCTTTCTCGGCACCATCGTCGGCATGCTGCCGGGGCTGGGCCCCATCAACGGCGTGGCCATTCTCCTGCCCTTTGCCTATGCCCTGGGCCTGCCGCCGGAGTCGGCGCTGATTCTGCTGGCGGCGGTCTATTTGGGCTGTGAATACGGCGGCCGCATTTCCGCCATTCTTATCAATGTGCCCGGCGACGCGGCGGCCATCATGTCCACCCTGGACGGCTACCCGCTGGCCAAGCAGGGCAAGGCCGGCATTGCCCTGTCCCTGTCGGCGGCCAGCTCCTTCCTCGGCAGTACCATTGCCACCGTTGGCGTGGTGCTCTTTGCGCCGCTGCTGGCCCGCTGGGCCATTGCCTTCGGCCCGGCGGAGTATTTCGTGCTGATGGTCTTCGCCATCACCTGCCTCAGCGGCCTGGTGGGCGACCAGCCCATTAAAACGGCCCTGGCGGCGCTCATCGGCCTGCTGCTGGCCACCGTCGGCGTGGACGCGGTAACCGGCGTTTACCGTTTCACCTTTGATTCGGTGAATCTGGCCGACGGCATACAGTTCACCACCATTGTCATTGGCTTTTTCAGCGTCAGTGAAATTCTCATGATGCTGGAGCAGACGGAACACGGCCAGAAGGCCCTAGCCCAGGGTGCCCGCACCCTCTTTAATCTGAAGGAATTCCTCTTCAGCCTCGGCGCCATCATCCGCAGCGGCCTGGTGGGCTTTATCGTCGGCGTGCTGCCCGGCGCGGGCGCCACCATTGCCAGTGCCATGACCTATACCAACGAGAAGAAAATCGCCGGCGCCAGCGGCACCTTCGGCGCTGGGGATTTGCGCGGCATTGCGGCGCCGGAGGCGGCCAATAATGCCTCCGCCTGCGGTTCCTTCATTCCCATGCTGACCCTGGGCGTGCCCGGCTCCGGCACCACCGCGGTGATGATGGGCGCCCTCACCCTCTACAACATCACCCCGGGGCCGCAGCTGTTCAGCGAGCAGCCGCAGATTGTCTGGGGCCTAATTGCCTCGCTGTTCATCGGCAATATCATTTTGCTGGCGCTGAACATTCCGCTGGTAGGCTTCTTTGCCCGGCTGCTGAACATTCCCAACTACGTGCTGATTCCCGCCATCGCCACGGTCAGTTTCGTCGGCGTCTATGCCATACATAGCACGGTCTTTGATTTGGTTTTAATGTGCGGCCTCGGCCTGCTGGGCTATTTCCTGCGCAAGCTGCATTTCCCGCTGTCCGCCCTAATCCTCGGCTACGTGCTGGGGGAATTGATGGAATCGAACCTGCGCCGCGCCCTGTCCATTTCCCAGGGCGACCTGGGCATACTCTTCCAGAGCAATATCAGCAAGGGCCTATGGCTGCTGGTGCTCTTCATGGTGCTGCTGCCCAGCTACCGCTGGTGGCGTAAGCGCCGCCGTGGCTAGGCTCTGGCCCTATCTGTGGGGGCTGCTGGCCGCCTTCCTAGGCGGCGGGCTGGCCCACCGGCTCAAATTACCCATTCCCTGGCTGCTGGGCAGCCTGCTGACCACGGCCCTGCTGACCCTGCGCGGCGCGCCGGTGAAAGCCTTCGCCCCCGGCCGGCAGATGGGCCTGGCCCTCATCGGCATTTCCCTCGGCCTCTACTTCACTCCGGCGCTGGGGCGGCTGCTGCTGGCCCACAGCGGCTGGCTGCTGGCGGCGGTGGCCTTTGCCGTTCTCCTGGGCCTAATGGGCAGCCTGCTGCTGCGCCGCTGGGCCGGGGTGGACTTTAAGACCGCCTGGTTCGCCGCCGCCGTCGGGGGCGCCAGTGAAATGGCCAATCTGGCGCAGCAGCAGGGGGCACGGGTGGACCAGGTGGTGGCCAGCCACGCGCTGCGGGTGCTGCTGGTGGTCAGCGTGGTGCCCTTCTTCTACCGCTTTATGGGCTGGCACGGGGAAGATTTCAGCGATTTTGCGAGCCGCGCCCCGGGCGGCTTTCCGGCCCTGGTGCTGCTGCTGGCCATCGGTGGCGCCGGCGGCGGGCTGTTTAAATTATTAAGGCTGCCGAACCCCTGGACCTTCGGGCCGCTGCTGGCCAGTGCTGCCCTAACCCTTAGCGGCGTGCACCTGGCCACCCTGCCGCCGGCCCTGTCTGCCCTGGGCCAGCTGCTCATCGGCTGGAGCCTAGGCAATAAATTTGCGCCGGGCTTCTTCCGCCGGGCGCCGCGGCTGCTGGCCATCACCGCCCTGAATGTGGCCCTCAGCCTGCTGCTGACGGCGCTGGCGGCCGGGCTGATTAACCGCTACAGCGGCCTGGGTGGGCCGACCCTGGGCCTGGCCCTGGCCCCCGGCGGCGTGGCGGAAATGACCATCACCGCCCGGGCGCTGAATCTGGGCGTGCCGCTGGTTACCCTTTTCCATATTGCGCGCATGGTGGCGGTGGTGGCCAGCGCCACGGCCATTTATGAACTGCTGGCGCGGCGGCTAAAGCTCTCCTGAAGGGCTGAAACGCTCCCCTTTCTGGGCTCTGGCGCCGAAGCGCTCCGGTTTTTTCTAGTGTTTGAGAATGAAGCGCTTCGCTCTAGGGAAATCTCTCCGGCCCGGTTGAAGCGCTTCCCTCTGGGTCGTCTGGGGGATTGCAGCCATCTTCCCACCCGAAGCGCTTCGGTCGGATTGTCCGGAAGGTAGTGCTTCGTTGGAAAAGCCCTATCAACTTGAAGTCCGCCCGCCCCGGCCACGTTCCGGCCAGTGGCAGTGGCGGGCTTATCGAAGCGCTTCCCTTTCTGAGCTTTAGCGCCGAAGCGCTTCGTTCCAAAGAACCTTTTTAACCAGAAGCGCTTTCTATCTTTCCAGCTTTCCAGAGCAAAGCGCTTCCCCCGGGCCGGGGCAGAAAATCCATTTAGCCAAAACGAAGCGCTCCCCTTTCTTAGCTCTGGCGCCGACGCGCTTCGGTTTTTTCTAGCGTTCGAGAACGAAGCGCTTCGCTCTGGAGAAATCTCTCCGGCCCGGTTGAGGCGCTTCGTTTTAAAAGGGCCGAGCCGGCGCCAGCCCCGGCCAAGGGGAAAAGCAATGCCTTAGAAACCGAAGCGCTTCGGTCGGGGTGGCCCGGGAAAGCGCCGGGTGCCGGTGAGGCAGTTCAGGGTGAAGCGCTTCGTTTTTAGCGGCTTCTGGGTGGGAAGCGCTTCATTTTGAAAGGGACAAACCAGAGAGGCCAACGGCCCGAGGTAAAAAAGAGGAAGCGCTTCGCCATTGGGCCCAACAGGGCGAAGCCCGGCCAAAAAAAAAGCGCCCGGGGGGGCGCAAAACAACCAAGGGGATTGGAGAAAGGGGCCTAGCGGCGGGCGTAGTCCTGGAGCTCGGGGTTGATTTCGACGCCGGCCAGATTGTTGGCATAGTTGCAGAGGGTGGCCAGGGACACGCCAAGAATGACCTCCAGGGCCTGGCGGTCGTCGTAGCCGGCGGCCCGGAAGGCGGCCAGTTCCCCATCGCTGACCTTGCCGCGCTGGGCGATGACGGCCGTGGTGAAGGTTTGCAGGGCGCGCAGTTTGGCATCGGCCAGCGGGCGCTGGTGCTGGAGGTCGGCGACGGTGGCGGCGTCCAGCTTCAGTTTCAGCGTGGCGATTTTGGAATGGCCGGCAATGCAGAAATCGCAGCCATTGGCGGCGGCGGCGGTGATTTGAATGACCTCAATTTCCGTGGGGCTCAGGCTGGTGGCGGCGTTGATTTTGCCCACCTCCTGATAGGTTTGCAGGGCCTGGGGTGAATTGGCCAGCACGCGCAGCAGATTCGGCAGAAAACCGCTGGCCTTCTCGGCGGCCTCCAGGCGGGGCTGGGCGGCCGGGTCGGCGCTGGTCAGGGTTTGTAGGGTTAGACGGCTCATGGTTCCTCCGGGAAAAGGCCCCACTTTAGCGGTCGGGCCGGCCCGGGGGAAATAGCGAAGCGCTTGGGGCTTATAACCGGCGCGGATTAGCCGGCGACGATGAACAGGGCAATGATGCAGATGAGGCCCAGACCCCAGACCAGCGAACGGGCCGTGGCCTTGTCCTGCACATAGCACCAGATATAGACCACCCGCGACAGCAGGAACAGGGCGGCCCAGCCATTCACCACGGCCGGGGCCGCCGGGCTGGCGCTGGCAAGAATAACCGCCGCCGCATAGGGGGCGAAGATTTCGTGGCCGTTCTGCTGGGCGGCATTGGCCCGGGCGGCCTTGCCGCTGGCGTGGGCGAGCAGCTCCCGGGGCTGGTGGTTGTCCCGCATTTGGAAGCCGGCCAGTTTCTTGGCGTAGGCGGCGCAGAACAGATTTAGAAACAGCAACAGCAGAAGGCTGAGATGGGCAAAGGTCATGGGATTCCTCCGTAGGGATTAAAAGAGCCCCGGCGGGGCTCGGGGCTTAGGGTTGGTAGATGCGCTGCTGGTTGCGAATAGCAGCCAGGCGCGGGGCACCGCTGCCGCTGTCGGGAAATTCCACGTCCTCGGGGCCGGCGGCGCTGTGCCAGTAATGAAGATAGTCGGCGTAGCTGAGGGCGACGCGCTCGGCCAGCTGGCGGCGGTGGCGGTCGCGGTGCAGGGCGGTCTGGTAGCCGGGCTGCACCGTGCCGCTGAAAAATTCGGCCACGGCCCCGGAACCGTAGCTGAACAGGCCGATGGCGCGGCCGGCCAGGTCGTCCCGGTGGTCGAGCAGCGAACAGAGGGCCAGATAGAGCGACGCACTGTAGCAGTTGCCAATCAGCCGGTTATAAATCATGCCGTCGCGGAAATCGCCCTCGCGCAGCGGCAGGCCGGCGATTTTGCACAGGCGTTCGTGGGCCTTCACGCCCATTTTGCTGAACGGCAGGTGGTAGCAGAAGGCGGCCATCTCGGCCACCGCCGGCCCGGACTGGGCCACATAGTGCTGATAGGCCTGTTCCAGCGCCTTCAGATACATCATCGTCGAGAAGCGACCGTCCACCAGCGGCGTGCTGCGCCAGTTGGGCCGCCAGAAATCCATGACCTCCTCGCTGTAACAGCCGCTCACCGGGCCCAGGGCCAGCACCCGGGGCGCGGCGCTAATCAGCATGGCCACGGCCCCGGCCCCCTGGGTGATTTCGGCGGGGCTGTCCAAATCGTATTTGGCCACGTCGCTGGCGATGAGAAGCACCTTGCGGTCGGGCCGCCGGGCCACCAGAGCCGCCGCCAGCTGCAGGCCGGCGGTGGCGCTGTAGCAGGCCTGTTTCAGCTCAACAATGCGCACCCGGCTGGGCAGATTCAGCAGCCGCTGCACGTAGAGGCCGGCGGCCTTGGACTGGTCGATGCCGGATTCGGTGGCCAGCAGAATAGTATCCAGCGCCGCCCGGCTGTCCGCGTCCAGCAGCGGCGCCGCCGCCTTGGCCGCCAGCGTAACCATGTCCTCGTCCGGGGGCACCTGGGCCATCTGCTCCTGGCCGATGCCCTGATGAAATTTCTCCAGGGCCACCCCCTGCCGTTCGGCCAGCACGGCCAAATCCAAGTAGTAGCGGGGAATGGCAAAGCTGATTTGGTCGATGCCGATGGTCATAATTTCCTCACAGAATCAAAGCGTTATTCCGGCGCAGCGCGGCATTGTTGGCGCAGCCGAGCAGAAAGAGCGCCGTGTGGTATTCGCGCTGGAAGCGCTGGATGGTGGCGATGACGGCGGCGGTGGACTCCCGGGCGGCCAGCAGCAGCGGCCGGGCCACGCCGCAGAGTTCGGCGCCGAGAATGATGGCCTTGGCCATGTCGATGCCGGAGCGAATGCCCCCGCTGGCGATGAAACGCAGCTCCGGATAGGCCGCCACGTTTAGCCGCAGCGCCTCCACCGTGCTCAGGCCCCAGTCCTGGAAGCTCAGGCCGAAATCATCGTCGGCCCGGGCCGCCTCGATGCGACTCCAGGAGGTGCCGCCCCGGCCGGCCAGGTCGAAGTAGGCGATGGGGCTGTTCTTCAGCAGGCCGATGTCGGCCGGACTGAGGCCGGTGCCCACCTCCTTAATCAGCAGCGGCCGCTTCAGGCCCCGGGCGATGTGGTCGATGCGGGCGGCGAGGTTATGAAAATTCCGGTCGCCCTCGGGCTGCACCGCCTCCTGCAGCGGGTTGAGATGGAGATAGAGGCCGTCGCCGTCCAGCAGCTGCAGGGCCTCCTGGCAGTGTTCCAGGCCGTAGCCCCGGTTAAGTTGGACGGCGCCGAGGTTGCCGAGCAGCACCGTGGTGGGGGCCCACTGGCGCAGCTGGAAGCTGGCCCGGGCGCCGGGCTCCTCGAACATCACCCGCTGGGAGCCCACCGCCAGCGCCACGCCGCAGGCCTCGGCCGCCGTGGCCAGGCGGCGATTCAGGGTGCGAATCAGCTCGTCGTCGCCGCCGGTCATGGCGGAAATCAGCAGGGGGAAGCTCAGGCGCTTGCCGAGGAAGGAACAGCCGGTGTCGATGGCGTCGTAGTCCAGCTGGGGCAGGGCGCGGTGGCTGAGCCGAATCCGGTCGAAGCCGCTGTCGCCGCGCTCGATGGCCGGGTCGCGGGCCAGGGCCTCCAGATGTTCGGTTTTGCGGCGGTTAGTGGCCATGCCGTTCCAGCGTCAAATGGGAGCGCATCAGCTCGCCCGGGTTGGTCTGGGCCGCCAGCAGCGACAGTTCGCCGGCCAGCACCACCGCCGCCGCGATGGCCGCCAGGCGCAGGCCATTGGCCCCGGCCGGCCGTTCCGCCCGGCAGCCCAGCCGGTGCAGATGTTCCTCGATGACCGGCAGGCCCTTGCCGTTGCCGACGCTGCCCACAATCAGATTGGGCAGGGTGCAGGAGAAATAGAGGTCGCCGTTGCGGTTTTCCGTGTGCACCAGGCCCTGGGAGCCCTCGATGATGTTGGCGGCGTCCTGGCCGGTGGCCAGATAGAAGGCCAGCAGCATATTGGCGAAGTGGGCATTGGCACTGCGCAGGCTGCCGGCGATGTTGCTGCCGATGTGGTTTTTACGCAGGTTAAGGGTGCAGATTTTTTCGGCACTGGAACGCAGCTGTTTTTCCACCAGCTCGGCCGGTATCAGGATTTCGGCGATGGCATATTTACCCCGGCCGAGAATGCCATTGACGGCGCTCACCTTCTTATCGGTGCAGTAGTTGCCGGAGATGGAGCCGTAGCCGAGCTGGGGATACTGGGCCAGCAGCCAGCCGAGCAGCGCTTCGGCGGCCTTGGTGGCCATGTTGTGGCCGGCGGCGTCGCCGGTGCTGAATTCCAGGCGGAGAAAGAGCAGATTGCCCACCAGCTGGGGATGCAGGGCCAGCAGCCGGCAGTAGCGGCTGGTGCTTTCCACCACCACCGCCAGCTCGGTGAAGCGCTGCTGGATACTTTCCAGGGCGGCCCAGGCCGTGGCCGCGTCGCCGCTTTCCAGCAGGACGGAGCGAGTCATGCGGGCGTCGATGACCGTAACCCGAATGCCGTCCGGGCAGAGCCGGGACAGGCGGGCGCCGCGATTGACGCTGGGCCAGAGCGGCGTTTCATAGGTGGCCAGCGGCACCGCCAGGGTCTCATTGATGACGTTGCCGCTCAGGCGAAAATCCCCCACCCAGCGGGTGGGAATGGGGGTAAACGCACTCACCCGATGCGCTCCAGCCCGTTGAGATAGGGACGAAGCGCTTCGGGCACGGTGATGCTGCCGTCGGCGTTCTGGTAGTTCTCCAGAATGGCCACCAGCGTGCGGCCCACGGCCAGGCCGGAGCCGTTCAAAGTGTGCACCAGCTGGGGTTTGCCGCCCTTGGGCCGGTAGCGGGCCTGCATGCGCCGGGCCTGGAAGTCGCCGCAGTTGGAGCAGGAGCTGATTTCCCGGTATTTGCCCTGGCCCGGCAGCCACACTTCCAAATCGTAGGTTTTGACGGCGGAAAAGCCCATGTCGCCGGTGCAGAGCAGCATCACCCGGTAGGGCAGCCGCAGCTTCTGCAGAATGGCTTCGGCGTTGGCGGTCAGTTTTTCCAGCTCGGCCATGCTCTCCTCGGGCTTGACGATTTTCACCAGCTCGACCTTCTCGAACTGGTGCTGGCGAATCATGCCGCGCACGTCGCGGCCGCCGGAGCCGGCCTCGGAACGGAAGCAGGGGGTTTGGGCCGTCCAGTAGAGGGGAAGCGCTTCCTCCTCGAAAATCTCGTCGGCGGCCAGATTGGTGAGGCTGACCTCGGCGGTGGGAATCAGATAGAAATCACGCTCGCCCAGGCTGGTTTTGAAGAGGTCTTCGCCGAATTTCGGCAGCTGGCCGGTGCCGAAGAGGGCGGCGCCGTTGACCAGATAGGGCACATACATTTCGGTGTAGCCGTGTTCGCGGCTGTGGGTGTCCAACATCAGCTGGGCCAGGGCGCGATGGAGCTGGGCCAGTTGGCCGCGCAGCACGGTGAAACGGGCGCCGGCGAGCTTGGCCCCGCTGGCGAAATCCAGGCCGATGTGGTCCAAATCGGCATGCTCCTGCGGCGGGAAATCGAAGACCCGGGGTTCGCCCCAGCGGCGGACTTCGACGTTGTCGTTCTCGTCTTTGCCCACCGGCACGCTGGGGTCGGGCAGGTTGGGAATGCCAAGCAGCAGGGCCTGCATTTCGGCCTGCACGGCCTCGAAGCGGGCGGCGTTGGCCTCCTGCTGGGCCTTGATGTCGGCCACCGTCGCCAGCACCGCACTGGCATCGCCGCCGCTCTGTTTGAGCTGGCCGATGAGGGCCGATTGTTTCTTCAGCTGGGCCTGAAGCGCTTCGCTTTCCACCTGCAGGGTTTTGCGCTGCTCCTCCAGCCGTTGGTAGTGCGCCAGCGGCAGTTCATAGCCGCGCGTGGCCAGGGTGGCCGCCACCGCCGCCGCCTCGGCACGCAGTAATTTGCTGTCTAACATGCTTAATCCTTAATCACTGTGGTCGGTTTATTATCCACGTTTATCACGCGGTTTTTCTCGTTGTAGCGGACGGTCAGCCGGCCCTGATAGGCCTGGCGCGTGTCGCCGGAGTAGTAGCGGTAGAGGTAAATATCCTCCTGGGGCCGGAAGGGGTCGTGGAGCTGGGGCGTGCCCAGCAGCCGTTGCACCCCGGCCCGCTCCATGCCCGGCTGAATCTGACGGATGTCCTCCGGCCGGTAGACATTGCCCTGGGCCACGTCCTTGCGGTAGAGGAAGGGCGCCCGGGTGCAGGCGCCGAGCAGCAGCGCCGTGAGCAGCAGCGTGAAAGTTTTGTTCATGGGATTTCCTGGTCAGTAATAAATAGGGCCCGAAATAAACGAAGCGCTTCATTTTACTTAGGCTGAAGCGCTTCGGTTTGGGTCAAGAGGGGGAAGCGCTTCGGGGGGAAGCGCTTCGGGCCGGGGATTCAGGTTTTCGGCAGGGTTACGCCCTGCTGGCCCTGGTATTTGCCGCCCCGGTCGCGGTAGGAGGTCTGGCAGGGCTCATCGGCCTGGAGGAAGAGCAGCTGGGCCACGCCCTCGTTGGCATAAATCTTCGCCGGCAGCGGCGTGGTGTTGGAGAACTCCAGGGTTACATGGCCCTCCCACTCCGGCTCCAGCGGCGTTACGTTCACGATGATGCCGCAGCGGGCGTAGGTGCTTTTGCCGAGGCAGACCACCAGCACATCACGGGGAATGCGGAAATACTCCACCGTCCGCGCCAGGGCGAAGCTGTTCGGTGGAATGATGCAGACGTCGCCGACCACGTCCACAAAGCTCTTCTCGTCGAAGCGCTTCGGGTCGATGGTGGTGCTGTTGATGTTCGTGAAAATCTTGAACTCCCGGGCACAGCGCACGTCGTAGCCATAGCTGGAGGTGCCGAAGGACACAATCTTCTCGCCGGCCTCGTTGTGGCTCCGGAGCGTCGGGGCGAAGGGCTCAATCATGCCCGCCGCCGCCCGCTCGCGAATCCAACGGTCGTTCTTGATGCTCACGGTTCCTCCACCACGATTTTTGGCCCCGGGGCCAGCGGCCGCTGGGCGAGCTCGGCCATGAGCCGGAAGGCCATCTGCTCGAAGGTGCGGGCAATGGCGCCGTCCGGTTCGGCGATGACGCTGGGCCGGCCGCTGTCCACCTGCTCGCGGATGCGAATGTCCAGGGGCAGCTGGCCCAGCAGCGGCACGCCGTAGCGCTCGGCCAGGGCCTTGCCGCCGTCCCGGTCGAAGATGTATTCCCGGTGCTGGCACTGGGAACAGACGTGGTAGCTCATGTTTTCCACCAGGCCGAGCACGGGAATGGCCACCTTGTCGAACATGGTTTTGGCCTTGCGCGCGTCGAGCAGGGCGATTTCCTGGGGGGTGCTGACGATGACCGCCCCGGCCAGCGGGATTTGCTGGGCCAGGGTCAGCTGGGCGTCGCCGGTGCCCGGGGGCAAATCGACGATGAGAAAATCCAGGTCCGACCACAGGGTTTCGCGCAGCAGCTGCAGCAGCGTCTGGCTCACCAGCGGCCCGCGCCAGACCACGGCGCTGTCGTCGTCCCGGAGCAGGTCGCCCATGGAAATGGACTGGAGGCCGTGGCGGACAATGGGCTGCATCCGCTTCTGGTCTGGGGACGCCGGCCGCCGGGCCCCGCCGAGCATGCGCGTCTGGCTGGGGCCGTAGAGGTCGGCATCGAGCAGGCCCACCGCCGCCCCCTGGGCCTGCAGGGCCAGGGCCAGATTGACGGCCACGGTGCTCTTGCCGACGCCGCCCTTGCCCGAGGCCACGGCGATGATGTTTTTCACCTCCGGATAGCCGTGGAGATTGGCCTGCACCTTGTGGCTGGCGACGGCACAGTGAAATTCAATCTTCCCCGGGACGCCCAGGGCCGCCAGCTCGCCCCGGATACGGTCGGCCTCGCGGTTGAGAAATACCGGACTGGCCAGCACCAGCCGGTCGCCACCGAGCAGCCGGCTGCTCTGGCTTTCCAGCCGGAAGAGCGCGTGGCCGCTCAGGCTTTCCCGGTAGTGGGCGATGAGCTCTTCCATCAGAAGCGCTTCAGCAGTTCCATATTGACGTTCCAGTCGAAGGGCCGGTCGTAGAGCGGGTGGTTACTGTCGGTGCGGGTGAAATCAACGGTGAACAGCGGCTCGAAGCCCTTCCAGGACAGTTTTTCGTGGCCGGCGCCGAGGCGGAGGCGATAGATTTTGTCCTGGCGCACGATGTTGAGCAGGTCCTTGCCCTTGTGCTTGCGGAAGCTGTAGCTGAAGCTGGCGGTGCTGTTGAGGCCGTTCTCCCAGCGTTTGCCGAAGCCGACGTTGCCGCCGTTGAGGGTGTAGCGGTCTTCGCTGTCGCGGGCGCCGTTGTAGTAGTTGTTGGCGCCGGCGAAGTAGTAGGTTTCCGGCTGGGGTTGATAGATGAGGGTGGCCCCGCTGTTGACCCGGGTGCCGTTCAGGTGTTTACGCTCGTCGTGGCGCTCCTCGGAGGTCTGGTTATAGGCGCGAATCTGCCACTGGGGTGTGAGGGCATAGCGCCAGTTGGTGGCCAAACCCATGTGGTTGGAATAGCCCTTGTTACCGACGAAACGACGGGAAATGAAGGGCTCGGCGCTGATTTCCTGGCGGCCGTTGTGCCAGCCGATACCGGCCTGGGCGCGCATGTTCAAATCGTTGTATTTGCCGGCGTTCCAGTACCAGTTCCAGTTGGCGCTGACGCTGGCGGGAATGAAGAAGCCGTTCTGCAGCGGCAGTTGTTTTTCGGCGCTGAGGCCCACGTTGATGCCGTAGCCGGTTTTCTTCTTGGTGTCGAAGGTCCAGTTGCCGTATTTTTCCACCGAGGAGGCGCCGTTCACGTTCTTCTCGTAGAGGGCGGAGCCGCTGACGCTATAGTGCCAGTTGCGCCGTTCCTCCAGCATCTCCTCCAGGCGCTTCACGCCCTCGGCGAAGTCCTTGGGCAGGCTTTTCTGCTTGAGAATGGCCAGCTCCTTGCCGGCCTCAATGTCCTGGCGGTTGGCGAAGAGCACCTGGGCCAGCTGGAAGCGCAGAATATCCTCGTTGGGCTGCTTGGCCACCAACTCCTGGTAGTAGCGTACGGCCTTGGCAAAATCGCCCTCCTCCCGGGCGAGATAGGCGCTGGCATAGTCGGAAAGGAATGCGTCCCGGGCGGGATAATCGCGATAAAGCGGTAATAATGCCCCCAGCAATTCGAGATTATGTTGGTTCATTCCCTCATTAATTACCGTATTAAATAAACCGGGGTTGTTATATAAATCCTGTTCGTTAATGACATTTTCTTCCGTGGGCCCCTTGGCTTCGGTTTTAGCAGCGTTTTTTGCCAGCGACGACCCGCAGGGCGCCAGCAGAGCGGCCATAATGAGGCCCTTTAAAATATGATTCATTGTTTTATTAGTTCCTTTCGCAGAAATTAAAAGTATGAAAAATTCTAGCAGTAAATTAACCCCCATGATGCAACACTATTAGGAGATAAAAAAAGACTATCCCGAAATGCTGTTGTTCTATCAAATGGGCGATTTCTTTGAATTGTTTTTCGAGGACGCCGAACGCGCCCATCGCCTCCTGAATATCAGTCTCACCAGCCGGGGCACCTACAACGACAAACCCATTCCCATGGCCGGGGTGCCGGTGCACGCCATCGACAGCTATCTGGCCAAGCTGCTGCCCCAGAACGTGGCGGCGGTCATCTGTGAACAGAGCGGCGATAGCAAAAGCCCCGGGCCCATCGAACGGCACATCAGCCGCATCATCACCGCCGGCACCGTCAGCGACGAAGCGCTTCTCCGCGCCGACCGCGACACCATTCTACTGTGTCTCCAGCCCGTCGCCGGCGCCTACTATCTGGCCTGGGCCGACATCAGCGGCCACCGCTTCGCCCTGTCCGAAGCGCTTCCCGAGGAGGGCCTCCGCGCCGAACTGGAACGGCTGCAGCCGGCGGAAATCCTCGTGCCCGAGGACTGGAAATTGAGCCTGCCGCGCAAGCCCCAGCGCCAGCCGCTGTGGTATTTCGACCAGCAGAGCGCTTTGCGTAGCCTGCTGGACTATTACCAGGTGCAGACCCTGGAGGGCTTCGGCCTCAACCACCAGCTGCCGGCCCTGGCCCCGGCCGGCTGTCTGCTGCAATACCTCTGCGACACCCAGCGCCGCGCCCTGCCCCGGCTGCCACCGCCCCAGCTGGAGAGCCGGGCCCACTATCTCCAGCTCGACGCCGCCAGCCGCCGCAATCTGGAGATTGAGGCCGGCCTCAACGGCGACCGCAGCAAGGGACTGCTGGCCCACATCGACCACTGTGTCAGCCCGGCCGGCTCCCGGCTGCTGCGCCGCTGGCTGCAACAGCCCCTGCGCGACCAGACCGCCATCGCCGCCCGCCACGATGGGGTGGAGCGCTTCCTCCAATCGCCCCAGCGCGGCGACATCCGCGACCTGCTGCGCCTGAGCGCCGACGTGGAACGCATCACCACCCGCATCGGCCTGGGCACGGTGCGCCCCCGGGAGCTTGGCCAGCTGCGCGACAGTCTGCCCCTCTGCCCCCAGCTGGCCCGCTTCGCCGAACTGGCCGACTACCGGCCGGCCCTGCTGGCCCTGGACGAGGTCAGTCGGCTGCTGCAACGGGCGTTGCGCCCGCAGTTGCCGCTGCTGGCCAAGGAGGGCGGCCTCTTCCTCGCCGACTATGACGCCGAACTTGACCGGCTGCACCGGCTCAGCGAGGACAGCGGCGACCTGCTGCGCCAGCTGGAGGCCGAGGAGCGCGAACGCAGTGGTTTGAAAACCCTGAAGATGGCCCAGAACGCCGTGGCCGGCTTTTACATTGAGGTCAGCCGGGCCCAGAGCGCTTCGGTCCCGGCCCACTGGCAGCGCAAGCAGACCCTGAAAAATACCGAACGCTACACCACCGCCGCCCTGCTGCAGCTGGAAACCCAGGTGCTGAACGCCCAGCAGAACGCCCTGGAACGGGAAAAACAGCTCTACGAGGAATTGCTGCGCCAGCTGAACCCGGCCCGGGAAGCGCTCTATAACCTGGCGGCGGCGCTGGCGGAAATGGACTGTCTGGCCGGCCTGGCCGAGCTGGCAGCGGCGCGCAACTACTGCCGACCGGAGCTGGTGGCCGGGCCGGTGCTGGACATACGCGGCGGCCGGCATCCGGTGGTGGAGGCCAATGCGGCCCTGCCCTTCACCCCCAACGACCTACGGCTTAACGGCGACCGGCGGCTGCTGATTATCACCGGCGCCAACATGGGCGGCAAAAGCACCTATATGCGCCAGAACGCCCTGATGGTGCTGCTGGCGGCGGCGGGCAGCTTTGTGCCGGCCGAGTCGGCCCGCATCGGCGAATTCAGCCGCATCTTCACGCGCATCGGCGCCAGCGACGATTTGGCCGGGGCCCGTTCCACCTTCATGGTGGAGATGACGGAAACGGCCAATATCCTGCACAACGCCGATGAAAACAGCCTGGTCATCATGGACGAAATCGGCCGGGGCACCGCCACCTTCGACGGTCTGGCCCTGGCCTGGGCCACGGCGGCGGCCCTGCTGGAACGGAATCGGGCCCTCTGTCTCTTCGCCACCCACTATGTGGAAATGACGGCCCTGGCGACGCGGCCGGCGGCGGCCAATGTGCACGTCAGCGCCCTGGAACACCAGGACCGCATCGTTTTTCTGCACCGGGTGGAGGCCGGCCCGGCGAGCAAGAGCTACGGCATTCAGGTGGCCCGGCTGGCCGGCCTGCCCCGGTCGGTGCTGGCCGAGGCCGAAGCCAAGCTGGCCGAACTGGAGGAACAGCGCGGCGCCGCCCTGCCACCGGAACCGGGCCCGGCGCCAAAATCCGCCCCCGCCGAACCGGATTTATTCGCTGCCCCGGAACGAAGCGCTCCCCCCCCGCCGACCCCCGGCCTGGAACAGCCGCTGCTGGCCCAGCTCCAGGCCCTGCTGCAGCAGCAGAACGCCGCCCCCGACCCGGCGGCCCGTCAGCTGCTCGACGACATCGCCGCCCTGGCCCTGGACGACGTCAGCCCGCGCCAGGCCTGGGATTTAATCAGCCAGTGGCAGCGGCTCCTGCGCCAGCGCCGCTAGCCGGCCCCCAACGCCGGCCACAAAAAAAGCCGCCCGGGTGGGCGGCTTCAGGAATCTGGCGGAGGCTCAGAGATTCGAACTCTGGGTGGGCTATCAACCCACGTCGGTTTTCAAGACCGGTGCATTAAACCACTCTGCCAAACCTCCAAAAGAAGCCCGTATTTTAACGGGATTTTTCCGTTTGTCCAGCGCTATTCCTCCAAATCCTCCAAATTCAGCTTGAAGATGTCATCGAGGATGTCATGGCTATCCACGGACACCTTCAAGTCGTGCAGCCGGCCGGTTTTCACGTTGAACACCATGCCGTGCACGTAGAGCTCCTGGCCGGCGGCCCAGGCCCGTTGCACCGGCGTGGATTTGCAGACATTGCGCACCTGCTGGATAACGTTCAGCTCGCAGAGATGGTCGTGAAGGCTCTCCTCGCTCATCTTCGCCAGGCCACTTTGATAGTAGTGGTAGAGGTTTTTCAGACTGCTGAGCCAGTGGTTCATCAGGCCGAAATCCTGGCCGGACAGGGCCGCCTTGATGGCGCCGCAGTCATAGTGGCCGCTGACGATGATGTCGCTGACCTGCAGATGCTCCACCGCATACTGAATGACGCTGTGGCAGTTGATGTCGAGGGAATGGACGATATTGCCGACGTTGCGATGCACAAAAACCTCGCCGGGCAGCAGGCCCAGCACCTCATTGGCCGGGATGCGGCTGTCGGAACAGCCTATCCACAGGTATCGGGGCGATTGCTGGTTGGCCAGCTTGTCGAAAATATCCGGATTTTCGGCCTGGAGCCGCTGGGCCCAGGCCTCATTGCTGGCGAGCAGGGCGTCGATGTGCTGCTTCTTGATGCTCACAGCTCGCTCACCCGGGCCGGCTTGGCTGCCAGGGCCTCCGGCGTGGTTTTCACCATGAAATCGCGCTGAACGAAGCGCTCCAGGGCCTGCCGGTTGGCCAGGTTGAGATTCTGCTCAAAAATCACCGGCACCCGCCAGCGGGCATAGTGCAGGGCATTGCCCAGGACGATGTCGCCCCAGTGGTCGCCGTCGGCCTCCAGCAGCGGCGCCAGCCTGAAGGCCCGGGCCAGGGCCTCGTTGGCGCGCTGGATATGGGGGTGGGGGTGCTCGCCGTCGCCGTGCAGCTGCAGCGTGAACGTCTTCACCACCTGCTGCAGCGTGGCCATGCCAAAGGACAGCTTCGGATTATTTTCGGCGAGGACGGCCTTGTTCAGGTGGTCCATGATGATGAGGGTTTCGGTGAGCACATCGCCATTGTCGAGCACCAGCGCCGGAATCTGGCTGTAGGGATTGACCGCCAGCAGCTCGGCCGGATTTTCCCAGGGCAGCACAAACTGCAAATCCAAATCGCGGCCGCTGCGCAGGGCGGTAATCAGGCACAGCCGGCTGAAGGGGGAAGTGGTGCTAAGGTACAATTTCATCGGTTTCTCCGTTTTAAATTAAGAGAAGGAATTTTACCCCATGAAAATCAAACTTCTAGCCCTGCTGCTGCTGAGCCCCCTCGCGGCGGCCACCGCCCCCCTCATCGAACACGGCCAGGTGCAACGCGACGGCCAGTGCTTCGGCTTCAGCGCCCCCAATGACAGCTGGCGCCTGCAACGGCCGGCCGCCCCGCGCCGCCATCTGGCCACGGTCATCGTGCCCCGGCGCAGCGTCGGCGCCATGGTCATCGGCGTTGGCAGTGCCCACGGTGACATCGGCAGCCAAATCAGCACCCTGCTGAACGAGCTGGGCGGCGCCGCCGAGGCCCGGCGGCTGGACGACATCGACAGCAACAGCGGCGAATCCGGCGAACGCTGGCAGCTGCAGAACGAGCGCCAGACCGTGGAAATCGCCCTCTTCCCCTATGGCGGCGGCACCGATTTCTTCACGCTCTACCGCAGTGGCCGCGCCGACGCCGACGAGGCCAAGGAGGCCTTTGAAACCGTCCTCTACTCCTACTATCGCCCCGAGGCCTGCGCCCCCTGCTCCGGCAGCGACCACTGCACCAGCATCGGCACGCCCACCGGCCCCAGCATTCGCCTGGAGGACAGCAGCGACGCCCTCATCATTCTGGACGACGACAGCGGCCTGGTTCAGCCCGCCACCCCGGCCCCCTGATGGAACAGCAGGCCCTTATTTTCGGCGAGCCGCTGGAGAAGCTGCCCCGGGATTTGTACATTCCGCCGGACGCCCTGCGCGTGCTGCTGCTGGCCTTCGAGGGGCCGTTGGATTTGCTGCTCTACCTGATTCGCAAGGATAACTTCGACATCCGCGACATTCCCGTGGCCGAAATCACCGAACAGTATCTGCACTACATCGCCCTGATGAAGGAGCTGGATATGAGCCTGGCCGCCGAATATCTGCTCATGGCCGTAACCCTGGCCGAGATTAAGGCCCGGCTGCTGCTGCCACGCCAGCGGCTCCAGGCCGGCGAACAGCCCCTGGACGACCCGCGCCGGGAGCTCAGCGAACAGCTGCTGCGCTACGCCCAGACCAAGGCCGGGGCCGCCCTACTGGAGGCCCTGCCCCGGGTGGGCGCCGGCATCAGCACCAGCGCCCTGACCGTGGCCGAACCGCTACCGCCGCCGGAACCCAGCCTGGAACGGCTACGGGAGGCGATGGCGGCCCTCCAGGCCCGGCGGGAGTTTCTCCAGGAACACGCCGTGGCCCGCGACCCGCTGACCCTGGCCGACCGGCTCCTGGAGCTGGAACGGGGCCTCAGCCACGAGTGGCAGAGCCTGGACCATTTCCGCCGGCCGGAGGAGGGCCGGGCTGGGGTGGTGCTCAGCCTGATGGCCCTGCTGGAACTGGACAAGGCCCAGCTGCTGCAGTGGCAGCAGGAACGGCTATTTGCGGAAATCTGGGTGCGGGCCCGGCCGGCGGCCTAGCCCTCCCGTTGCTTTGATACGAAGCGCTTCCCCGGGGAACTCTTTCGCCGGGAAGCGCTTTCTTTTTTTATCCCAGCCGTTGGCTCGCTTCGCCCTGCCCCTTAAAAAACGAAGCGCTTCGGTCTAAAAGGGAAGCGCTTCATTTTTGGCCAGTGGATTTTCAACCCGGGGGAAGCGCTTCCTCCCGAAAGAACCCCTTCCAGCTGGCTGCTTGTCTTCCAGGGGAAGCGCTTCGGTCTCAGCCAATGGATTTCCGAGCCCGGCCCGGGGAAGCGCTTCCTCCTCGGCCAGCGGATTACTTCCCCCGCCCCAAACCGCTTTCAACCGAAAGCGCTTCGGTGCCAGAACCCCAGCAAGGGGAGCGCTTCTCTCCTGAAAACCACCAAAGCGTCCCCGGCCGAAGCGCTTCAACCGGGCCAGAGAGATTTCCTCGGAGCGAAGCGCTTCATTCTCGAACGCCAGAAAAAACGAAGCGCTTCGCTGCCAAAGCCCCCAAGGGAGTGCTTCGTTTTCGGCCAATGGATTTTCGGCGGCGCCCCCAATGCCGTTCAAGAACGAAGCGCTTCAACCGGACCGGAGAGATTTCCCCAGAGCGAAGCGCTTCGCTCTGGAAAGCTAGAAAGGAAAGATAGGAAGCGCTTCGGCGCTAGAGCCTAGAAAAGGGAGCGCTTCGATAACCCCGCCACCGGTCGGGCGTGGTCGCGACGGGCGGGGTTCAAGTTAATGGGGCTTTCCGCAACGAAGCGCTTCGTTAAAACCAAAGAGCCGGCCGGCGATTTAAACCGTTTCCGAGGGGAAGCGCTTCGTTTTGGATAAATGGATTTTCTGCCCCGGCCCGGGGGAAGCGCTTCGCGCTGGAAAGCTGGAAGGATAGGAAGCGCTTCTGGTTAAAAAGGTTCTTTGGAACGAAGCGCTTCGGTATTGCCCCCGGAAGGAAGCGCTTCCCCCTGGCCGGTCGTTCAGAATGATTCCCCGGAAGAGCCACAGAACCGGGGCGCGGCCAATAAAAAACCGCCCCCGGAGGAGCGGTAGGACTTGGACTCTGACCGGGGGCGAAGCGCTTCGCTGGGAAGGTGTTTCGGGGCCGGAGCCACCCACCGTCCACAAAAAAAACCGCCCCCGGAGGGGCGGCAGGACTGGGGCCACGCTGGCACTGCCGGCGCAGCGCGGCGGCTTTTCGTCCGTTTTTGCTAGAGCCACACCCGTTCCAGCAGGCCCTTGAGGTTCTGCCAGGCGATGCGGTCGATGGCGGCGCTGTCGTAGCCACGCCGACCCAGACCGGCCCAGACCTCGGCCAGGGCCTCCGGGGCCAGATAGCGGCCACTGAGCCCCCGGACGCCATAGCCGGCGCTGGGCGGCCACCAGTAAGCCCGGTCGAGGTGCGGTGGCATATCGTCGATGCCGTCGTCATAGCAGTAGTCCAGGCCCAGGCCCACATGGTTGATGCCGAGCAGCTGCACCACATAGTCAATGTGTTGCACCAGCGAGGCCGGTTTCAGCTCCGGGTCGCCAAGGAAACTGCCGACGCCGTTCAGACAGACCAGCCCGCCGGTGGCGGCCACGGCCCTCATGGCTTTATCGGTGGCATTGCGGCCGTGGGGCACCAGCGCCCGGGGATTGCCGTGGCTGTAGAGCACCGGCCGCGAACCGCTGACGGCGCAGATGTCCAGGGCGGTTTTTTCGTCGCCGTGGCTCAAATCCATGAGCAGATGCTCGGCATGAATGGCCTCCACCACCTTCACCCCCAGCGGCGTCAGGCCCTGGGGCACGTCGTGGGCGCCGCCGGCGATGCTGTTGTTGCGGTTATAGGCCAGATGAATCTGGCGCACGCCCAGCCGGGCGTAGAGGGCCACCATTTCCGGCAGTTCCAGCAGCGGCAGCGAACCCTCCAAATCGAAGCTCACCGCCAGCCTATCGGCGGCCCCGGCGGCGGCCAGTTCGGCCCGGGTGCCCACCAGCTGGAGAAAATCGCTGTGGGCCAGCTGGGCGCGGAAGCCGGCGAGGGTGCGCAGAATCTGCTCCAGCGGGTTTAAATCCATGCCGACGTTGATGGAAACATAGCGGCAGCCGGCGTCATAGTGGCGGCGCAGTTGGTTCAAATCGCTGTCCGGCCGCAGGGGCAGACAGCTGTGGGCATCAAAAAATCGTTGGCCCATGGTTCCTCCTAGTTTTGTGGGGTGAAAAGCAGCCAGTAGCCGGCGTGGGTGGCAAAGCGGAAACGGCCACAGTCGGGGTTGCTGTGAATGTGGCCTTCGATGGTGTCGATGTTCATCAGCCGGGTACGGACCAGCAAATAATCATAGTCCTGGCAGCGCGTAATCGCCTGGAAGTTTTCCGGCTGGAGCTCGGCCGTAACCGCCCGTTTCGCCGGCGTCCGGCCCGGCTTGAAGCGCACCACCTGGGGATAGAGCGAGGCAAAGTTGAAATCGCTCCAGCCGCCGCGCTCGGCCTGGTACCAGTTGCCGAAATAGAGGTATTCCAGCGCGCTGGTCAGCTTGCTTTCCGGGGCGCTGCGGGTGCCGAGCTCGAAGACGGTCAGCAGCCGCTGGCCCGGCTTCAGCTGGGCGAGAATCTGGCGGAATTCCCGGGTGGCCGTGGCGTGCTCGAAGCGAATCTGGTTGTTGGCGAATTTCAGCAGCAGCGCGCTGGCACAGAGCACAAAAAAGCCGTGGGCCCAGCGCAGATAGCCACTGGGCGCGGCCAGGGCCGGCCCCGGCGTCCAAATCAGGTAATAGAACGGCGGAATCAGCAGGGCAAAGCGGCTGTAAATCTGCGTAACCTCAAAGCCGATGAACGGCAGCAGGTAATAGACGGCCAGCACCGCCAGCAGCGGCCAGTGGCGTTGCGGGTCGCGGCTGGGCCGATAGCCCAGGGCCGGCGGCAGCAGGTAGAGGGCGAGGGTGAAAAAATCGTAGCCGGGCAGGGCCGTCTGGTTCCAGGGCAGATAGAGCAGGGCTAGGGTTTTCGGGCCCCAGGGGTGAAATTCCGTGCGCTGGTAGAACTGGAAGCCGGTTACATCGGGCTTGAAGAGGAAATAGAGCAGCAGCAGGGCAAAAATCAGATAGCTGGCCGAATAGAGCAGAAACGGCCGCAGGACGGGCCGGTTGGCCAGGGCGCGCCGGCGCAGCTCGATGAGAAAGCTGCCGTAGGCCAGCAGGCAGGCCAGGGCGTAAATCAGCACGTGATTGAGATAGAGGAAAAGGCCGGCCGGCAGCAGGCTGCCGATGAGCAGCGCCGGGTGAAGGCTGTCCAGCCGCGCCACCAGGGCCCGGCTGAGCAGCACAAACAGCAGGCCGAAGGGCAGGGCCAGCAGGAAGCTGAGGAAACCGAACTGGAAGGCGAGGCCGAAGAAGGTGCCCAGGGCCACCCAGTCCACCAGCACCGGGGCGTCGTAGGCGCGGCGGAAGCGGGCGAAGGCCCAGACGTAGAGCAGCAGGATGGTGGCGAGCAGGATTTTGGCCGACAGCAGAATGTCGAAGCACTGGTAGAGGCCGAGCCAGTAGAGATAGAGCACCAGATAGGGCGTGTTCCAGTTGATTTGCAGCATTTCGCCCCAGCGGCTGTTACCGTGCAGCCACAGGTCGTTGAGCAGCACCACCTGGCTGGCGTGCTGGGGCAAATCCACCAGCGGCAGATAGTGGGGATAGAAAAGCAGTAGCAGACAGAACAGCAGCGCCAGTGCAAAAAGGCGACGCTCCCGGGGCAATGGGGACATGGAAAAACTCCTTATGGATGAAAATCGTTGACCAGCTCCTAGCCAAAATCAGGCCGGGGCGGCGAAGCGCTTCCCCTTCTGCCGAACCGAAGCGCTTCGTCCGTGCTGTTGCTGTCGGAACCGAAGCGCTTCGGCCGGAACGATTGCTCCGGCCCGCGCCCCCGCCCAAAGCCCCACCGATTGAAGCGCTTCCTAATTTCGGGCCGCAGCGTCGTGAAGTGCTTCCCCCATTGCCGGGAACCCCGACCGAAGCGCTTCGTTTGAAAGGACTATCCGGGCCGGGCCTTGGTCGGCGGACTGGGAAAGTCATTCGGTCCGAAGCGCTTCGTAGCCCCAGCCCGCCAACAATGGAGGGGAGCGCTTCGTTATTCCTAGCCCGGCCGATTGAAGCCCCCCTTTATCTTCTTAAATAAAGACCCTTGCCGATTTCTGGAACGAGTAAGGAACGAAGCGCTCCCCCATTCGGCCACTGCCAAAACCGAAGCGCTTCGGTTGGAACGATTGTTCAGACGCGCGCCCCTCGATTGGCCGGTGGCGAAGCGCTTCGTTTTGCCAAGCTGAAAGTGCTTCCCCGTTTTAAGGCCGTTCCAGCCGGAAGCGCTTACCTCTGAATAGCCTTTCTAGAAGGAAGCGCTTCATTCTGGAAAGCGGCTAAGTAGGCCGGGCAGAAAGTAGAGCGGTGAGCG
>ERZ773090.412-NODE-412-length-24168-cov-5.02546_pt1 | contig 24168 bp, 29 predicted proteins | sample MGYA00580579_ERZ773090 | MGnify/ENA primary metagenome ERZ773090 (study PRJEB29015, sample SAMEA2738014) | human oral metagenome | biome: human oral; feature: human-associated habitat; material: dental | place: China | collected 2132 ... | reverse complement strand
CATATATGATTTTTATTATATATATATTTATTTATAGATAATTCATTCTGAAACAAGGAGCAATAAAATGAAACGAAACTTGGGTACTTTGGATCGCGTAATCCGTATTGTTATCGGCGTAGCGCTGATTGCTGCGGCCGCTACCGGACACATTGGCTGGTGGGGGTGGCTGGGCATCATCCCCCTGGGTACAGCACTGATTGGCAACTGCGCGCTGTACAGCTTATTGGGCATCAACACCTGCCGCATCAACAAAAAATAAAGAAGGCAAAACATGAGTACGGTCGGACAACTCCCGCAAATCAAGCCTTCCGAAGCAATGGCAAAAATCCGTGAGGGCGCGTTGGCAGTGGACATCCGAAGCCAAGTCGAATATCGGGGCGGGCATATTGTCGGTGCATTATCCCTTCCGCCTGAACAGCAGCGAGACAAACTGCCCGATGATACTGCCCCATGCCTGATTTTTTATTGCCTGAGCGGTAAACGTACAACACGGGCAGAAACAATATTGTCAGCGCTTGGCCAAGGTCGAGAATGTTATATTCTAGAAGGCGGCTTACTTGCATGGAAAGCTGCAGGGCTTCCTATTGTTGCCGACCGTGCCGCACCGGATATCATGCGGCAGGTGCAAACCATTGCGGGCAGTTTGATTCTGTTGGGCGTGCTGGCAGGTTGGCTGGTATCGCCTTGGTTTTATCTGATAGACGTGATAGTCGGCGCTGGCCTATTAACGGCCGGGCTAACCGGATTCTGCGGCATGGCTCGCCTGCTAGCCAAAATGCCATGGAATCATTAAGCAAAGGCCGTCTGAAAGTTGCTGCTGAGGCCATTATGACTGATAATTCGACCTCCTCATTTGCCGAAAAGCGTGAAAAATGACCATTGCCGACAATCAACCGCCCTACGAAGAAGCCACCGCTTTTCTCAAACTACTGGCCAATCCCAACCGCCTCGCCGTATTGTGCAAACTACATGAAAGGCCGCACAATGTAACCGAGTTGGCTGAATCATCCGGACTCCCGCAAGCGGCAATGTCCAGCCAATTAGCCCTACTGCGTGAAGCCGGTTTGGTATCGTTTGAAGTGAACCATCGGGAACGGCAATATTACATTGCCGACCTGAGGGTAACCGAGATGATACAGTTGCTGTATTCCTTTTTCTGCGCAGATAAACCTTGAAATGTTGCCGAAATAGGATAGCCAAAAAATCTATCCATTTATAATTTTAGAGGCCGTCTGAATCTTTTTCAGACGGCCTCTACTATAATTTTTAGTCTTGCCATATCATCTCGTGTTTAGAACCATAAGTAATCTTCTTGATATTGCTTTCAAGAGCAATTTCTTTATCTAATGTTCCTGAGTATTCCGAACCTGCTAATTTTTGAAATAAAGTAATATTCAGCTCATCGTTGCGGCTAGTTATTTTGATATCTGAAATACCCATTGCACTATTGCCTAATAAGCCTGTCAAATGCACCTGCCTATTCCCCTTAGCTTCATTGACAGTAATTTTAAAATTCCAAATATCTTCCAACTTAATTTCATCATTAGAGAAAAAGCAGCCGGATAAAATCAAGCCTGTTACTCCCAGCATCATTACCCTCATTTTCATAATAACTCCCTGATCGATTTAGCAGCCTTAGACTCAATTTTCAATCGCCGACAGTTTCAGTATTTTCAGACGGCCTTTTCTTAACCTCTCTACTTAACCATCACCCTTTCTTTCAAAGTCTTCAACACACTCTTCACCGTCTTAATCCGCGTCCCCACATCCTCCATCTGAGCCGTAAACTTCAACTTGTCTGCCCCTGCCAGCCGGTATTTTTTATCTGTCTGAATCAGCAGGATGATTTCGGTTGGATCGACATTGTTGTTTTTGCCAAAGGTTACCGTTACCGCTTCGCTGGTCGCATCAATGGCATCGATGCCCAGTTCTTTTGCCGCAAGCCGTATGTGATGGCTTTCAATCAGGGTTTTGACGGGTTGTTCGGGTAGGCCAAAGCGGTCGACGAGTTCTTCGTGTATGGCGTTGATTTGCTGCACGGTTTCGCAGACGGCGAGGCGTTTATAGAGGACGAGGCGCTCGTGAATGTCGGGACAGTAGTCTTCAGGTAGTAATGCCGGGCTGTGCAGTTTGATTTCGGTGGTAATACCCAATGGCGCATCGAGGTCGGGTTGGCGGCCTTTTTTGAGGTCGCGCACGGCTTGTTTGAGCATTTCGGTGTAAAGCGTGAAGCCGACCTGTATCATTTCGCCGGATTGCCCTTCGCCGAGGATTTCGCCTGCGCCGCGGATTTCCAAATCCTGCATGGCGAGGGTGAAGCCTGCGCCGAGTTCGTCTGCCGCCGCGATGGCGTCGAGGCGTTTTTCTGCGTCTTTGGTGATGTATTCGGGCGTGAGCAGGTAGGCGTAGGCTTGGTGGTGGCTGCGGCCGACGCGCCCGCGAAGCTGGTGCAGTTGTGCCAGCCCGAATTTGTCGGCGCGGTTGATGATGATGGTGTTGGCATTGGGGATGTCGATGCCGGTTTCGATGATGGTGGAACAGAGCAACACGTTGAATCTTTGTTGCAAAAAGTCGCGCATCACTTGCTCCAGCTCGCGCTCGCGCAGTTGTCCGTGCGCCACGCCGATGCGGGCTTCGGGCAGCAGGGTTTCCAGCCGCTCGCGCATGTTTTCGATGGTATCCACTTCGTTGTGTAGGAAAAACACTTGTCCGCCGCGTTTGAGTTCGCGCAACACGGCTTCGCGTACGCTGCCTTCACTGAAGGGTTTGACAAAGGTTTTCACGGCGAGGCGGCGACTGGGCGCAGTGGTAATCAGCGAGAAGTCGCGCAGGCCTTCAAGCGCCATGCTGAGGGTGCGTGGAATCGGCGTGGCGGTCATGGTGAGGATATCGACATTGGCGCGCAGGCGTTTGAGCTGCTCTTTTTGACGCACGCCGAAGCGGTGTTCTTCATCGATAATCACTAAACCTAAGTTTTTGAATTTTATATCATCCTGCACCAATTTGTGCGTGCCGATAACGATATCGACTGTGCCGTCTGCCATGCCTTCCAGCGCGGCTTTGGTGGCTTTGCTGTTGTTGAAACGCGAAAGGCTGGCGACTTTCACGGGGAAATCGGCGAAACGGTCGGCGAAATTTTGCGCGTGCTGCTCGACCAGAAGCGTGGTCGGGGCGAGTACGGCAACCTGTTTGCCGCCCATCACCGCCACAAACGCAGCGCGCAGGGCGACTTCGGTTTTGCCGAAACCGACATCGCCGCACACAAGGCGGTCCATCGGCTTCGCCTGCGTCAAATCCTTAATCACGGCGGCGATGGCGGCGGCCTGGTCTTCGGTTTCCTCGTAACCAAAGCCGTCGGCAAACGCCTGATAGTCCAAATCGTTGATTTCAAACTTGTGTCCCGATTGGGCGGCGCGTTGTGCGTAGAGGTTGAGCAACTCGGCGGCGGTGTCGCGCGCCTTTTCGGCAGCTTTGCGTTTCGCTTTGTTCCACGCGCCGCTGCCGAGCTTGTGCAGGGCGACGTTTTCATGCGCCTGACCGGAGTAGCGGCTGATTAAATGCAGTTGCGAAACAGGTACATAAAGCTGCGCTTCACCCGCGTATTCGAGCAACATCATTTCGTTGGTTTCGCCGCCCAAATCCATCGTTACCAAGCCCATATACCGCCCGATGCCGTGTTCTTCGTGTACGACGGGGTCGCCGATATTGATTTCAGCAAGGTCGCGCAACAGGCCGTCTGAAACGGCGGCGTGTTTCTTGCGGCGGTTGTGGACGCGCGAACGGGCGACGTATTGGTAGAGATCGGATTCGGTGATGACGGCGATGGCACTTTGAGCGGCAACCGCTTTGCCCTCTCCCCAACCCTCCCCCACGGGGGAGGGGGCAGGCTGCTGTCGGGTTTGCTCGTGCAGACTGCTTTCGACGGGATGCAGGCTGCTTTCGGTTTTCAGGTCGTCTGAAAAGGCGGTGGCATTCTGTTCCCTCTCCTGAGGGAGAGGGCTAGGGAGAGGGTTTGTTGCGGCTGCGGAAAATTCGGTTTGAGCAACAACCGCTTTGCCCTCTCCCCAACCTTCTCCTTCGGAGGCGGGAGTAGGTTGCTGTTGGCTCGGAGATTGCAGCCCGCCCAGTTTGAACCCGTATGCCAACGGCGCGACCGTGATCATCAGCGGCTCGTGCACCGATAAAAAGCCCTGCCAGTCGGACACAGGTTTGGCTTTCAAGCCGTTTTGCTGCAAGAAGCCGAGCATGGTTTCGCGCCGTCCCAAACTTTCGGCGCACAGCAAAATCCGCCCGTCAAAGGTCGTCTGAAAATCCTTCAATGCCTGCAAAGGTTCGTCGGATTGGCGGTTGACGGCAAGATCGGGCAGGGTGTGTTCCTTGCCGGAAACATCGGGCAGCACTTGTCCGTAGTTTTTCAGACGACCTGCGAACACATCGGCAGAGAGATACAAATACTGTGGAAGCAAAGGCGGATAGGTTTCGTCGCCCTGCGCCATGGCGTAACGCGATTTAACGTCGCTCCAAAAGCGGTTTGCTTCGGCGTGAACATCGCCCAAAGAGACAAACAACGCATCTTCGCCAATATAGTCAAACAGCGTTTCCAACTCGTTTTCAAAAAACAGCGGCAGGTAGTATTCCACACCCGCGCCGAAGTGGCCGTTGCTGACGGCTTTATATACGGCGGCATCGTTCGGATTGCCATCGACTTCCTCGCGGAAGCGGCTGCGAAAGATTTTTTGCGCCTCGCTGTCGGTGGGGAACTCGTGCGCCGGCAGCAGGCGGATTTCGGAAACGGGGGAAATGGTGCGCTGCGTGTCGGTGTCAAAGGTTTTGATGCTGTCGATTTCATCGTCAAACAAATCAATGCGGTACGGCATTTCACTGCCCATCGGAAACAAATCGACAATACCGCCGCGCACGGCAAACTCGCCCGCCGCGACAACATGGGAAACATGGTTGTAGCCCGCATCCACCAAATCGGTTTTCAGACGACCTATATCCAAAGTCTGCCCCGTTTTCAGCCAAAACGTGCGCCCCGCCAAAAACGGCACGGGCGGCAGCTTCTGCATCGCCGTGGCAACCGGTACGAACAACACGTCCGCCGCGCCGCTCTTAATCTGCCACAACGCAGAGAGCCGCTCCGACACCAAATCCTGATGCGGCGAAAAACGCTCGTAAGGCAGCGTTTCCCAGTCCGGCAGGAACACCGCCGTATCGTGCGGACGGAAAAACCGCCATGCCGTCTGAAGGCGCAACGCCTGTTCCGCATCTTGGGTTAGCACGACTTTGAGTCGCTTATGCGGCAGATAACGCGCCAAAGCCAGCGGCAGCGAGCCTTGAGACAGATTGAGCCAACGGGATTTTTCACGGGGTTTGGGAATCGGATAAGTCATGACAAAACAGTTTGTAATAAGTAAATACAAGCACCATAGGCCGTCTGAAAAATTTCCAGACGGCCTTTAGCGATCAAATAGATTTTCAATTTTACTGGATACAGGTTTAAAAGAATATAAGGCCCTACATTCAGACGGCCACGCCGGCCAGTTTTCCAATAAACCCGGTTATCACCAATGCCGCAACGCCCCACAGACACACGCGCAAAACGGCAGGAACGACAGGCGCGCCGCCGAGTTTGGCGGAGACATAGCCCAGTCCGGCCAGTCCGCATAAAGTGGAAACTGCCAAGGCCGGAACAATGGCACTAGAAGCTGTCAATGCGACCAGTAAAGGTAAAATCGCGCCGGCACAAAATGAAGCGGCAGAAGCCAGCGCGGCCTGCATGGGTTGGGCGGCAGAGGTTTCGGTAATGCCGATTTCATCACGAGCGTGGGCGGCGAGCGCATCGTGTTCCATCAAGGCTTTGGCCACCTCTGCGGCCAGCGGGTCGGACAAACCGCGACGGCGGTAAATTTCCGTCAGCTCTTCCAACTCCGCATCAGGATTATTTGCCAATTCGTAGCGTTCTTTGTGCAAATCGGCTTTTTCCGTATCCGATTGGCTGGACACGGAAACATACTCCCCCGCCGCCATTGACACCGCGCCCCCGATAAGCGCCGAAACGCCCGTCAACAGCAGGGTTTGGAAATCTGGCGCGGCAGCGGCTACGCCCGTCAACAGCGAGGCAGTGGAAATCAGGCCGTCATTGGCACCCAATACGCTTGCCCGAAGCCAGTTGTTGCGGTCGCTGAAATGGCGTTCACTGTGGTATGAATACATATATGCTCCGATAAATTGGCTGTTTCCAGATGATGATAACATTGTATTGTTTTTTGAAATCAATGTCAGTTTATCCCTTCAATTCAAGCATTCTTAAATCTTTCTGCCACCATTTCAAACCATAAAAACCAACACTCCTCTTTGGATTTTTTCAGACGGCCTTAACGCTTTTACAAGCAAATTTATTGTTCCAAGTCATGGCATTATCACAAGGCAGTTTTGTACTGCTTGGTTTATCCGTTTAAAGATGCTATCTTTATGAATCTTTCCACTCCTCAATCCATTGAAAGGATGTATCATGGCCGAAGAAAACAAAATCAAAGTAAACGATTTGCCTGAAGATAAAAAAGAGCAAACCGAAGAAACCGAACTGCCCGTTATCAACAACGAAGAAAAACGCGGCGGCCACAGCGAAGGCGGCTGCTGCGGCGCATGCGGCGGCTAATCTTCCCAGCAAAGCCTCAAGGCCGTCTGAAAAGTCTTACTTTTCAGACGGCCTTTTCCTTTCTAAACACTTACAGGTAAATCAATGAAAGGATGCGGGAGAATAATTTAAACCCAACCGCGTTTGTGCTACATTCACATCTTTACAAACCACAACAATCTGCACCCGCAGACACACAAGGAAGAAAAAAATGTTTTGGTATATCGTCGGCTTTTTCGCCATTATCGTTTCCCTACTCGCCCTCTGGGTCAATGCCAGCGCGTTCGGTATGCAGGAAGACGGCACGCCGCAATCCGAATACGAAAAAATGTTGGGTCTGGGCGCGAAGCTGAAAGACAAAGATACGGTTGCCAAGGAACGCGAAGCGGCACGCTTTCATCCTGACGATTAAGCCTTATTAACTGGACAATCTTGCCGAACTGGGCTAATGTTCCAAACGCATAATGCACACCAACACAACTATACGAGAAGGTAAGAGAAATGACTGTACGAATCGAACACGATTTATTGGGCGACCGCGAGATCCCTGCTGAAGTATATTGGGGCATCCATACATTGCGTGCCATTGAAAACTTTAAAATTTCCACACAAAAAATTTCCGACGTACCGCAATTTGTCCGCAGCATGGTCATGGTTAAAAAAGCCACCGCGCAAGCCAACGGCGCATTGGGTGCCATCAAGCCGGAAATCGCGGCCGCCATCGAAAAAGCCTGCGATGAAGTATTGGTCAAAGGCCGCTGCCTCGACCAATTCCCGTCCGACGTTTATCAAGGCGGTGCCGGTACTTCGGTCAACATGAATACCAACGAAGTCATTGCCAACCTCGCATTGGAAGTCTTGGGATATGAAAAAGGCCACTACGACATCGTCAATCCGATGGACCATGTGAACGCCAGCCAGTCCACCAACGACGCGTATCCGACCGGCTTCAGGCTGGCGGTGTATTACAGCGTCGGCGGCCTGCTGGAAAAACTGGCGTTGCTGAAAGACGCATTTGCCGCCAAAGCCGATGAATTTAAAGATGTTTTGAAAATGGGGCGCACCCAGCTTCAAGATGCCGTACCGATGACTGCCGGTCAAGAATTCCAATCTTTCCAAGTGTTGTTGGAAGAAGAAATCCTCAACCTCGACCGCACCCGCTCCCTACTGCTTGAAGTCAACCTCGGCGCTACCGCCATCGGTACAGGCGTGAATACGCCTAAAGGCTATGCGGCTTTGGTCGTTGAGAAACTTTCCGAAGTCAGCGGCCTGCCTTGCAAACTGACTGAAAACCTGATCGAAGCAACCTCCGACTGCGGCGCATATGTAATGGTACACGGCGCATTGAAACGCACAGCCGTCAAACTGTCTAAAATCTGTAACGACCTGCGCCTACTCTCTTCCGGTCCGCGCGCCGGTTTGAAAGAAATCAACCTGCCTGAATTGCAGGCCGGTTCTTCCATCATGCCTGCCAAAGTCAATCCCGTGATTCCCGAAGTCGTCAACCAAGTCTGCTTCAAAGTCATCGGCAACGACACCACCATCACTTTCGCAGCCGAAGCAGGTCAACTACAACTGAACGTTATGGAGCCGGTAATCGCCCAATGTATGTTTGAAACCATTTCCCTCTTGGGCAATGCCGCGGTCAACCTGTCCGATAAATGCGTCAAAGGCATTACGGTCAACCGCGAAATCTGCGAACACTACGTCTTCAACTCCATCGGTTTGGTCACTTATCTGAACCCATACATCGGCCACCGCAATGGCGACTTGGTCGGCAAAATCTGCGCCCAAACCGGCAAAGGCGTGCGCGAAGTCGTACTGGAGCGTGGCCTGTTGAGCGAAGAAGAACTCAACCGCATCCTCTCCCCGGAAAACCTGATGAATCCTCATCTGTAATCAGGATTTGAAATCAAAGGCCGTCTGAAACTTTAACGTTTAAAGTTTCAGACGGCCTTTTCGTATTGATATTGATATTTATCGAATTTTTTTGCGAAATTCAGAATTAAAAGATAGCCTGACCGTCAGGTTTGATTTAACATGGTGTTGTCCCAGCTTGTTTCCTCCTTAAGGTTATGCCGGTAATGATAACTCAAAAGGAACCGGATATTGGACTAACATCTTCATTTATTAGGAAAGCCAGATGAATCAAATTACACGCGAACAAATGCTGCAAATATTCGAAAATCGCTGCTCCACCCGTTATTACGATCCCAACAAAAAAATCAGCCAAGAAGATTTTGCAGCGATTTTAGAATTTGCCCGCCTCTCGCCCAGCTCTGTCGGCTCCGAACCATGGAAATTCTTGGTGATTCAAAACAAAGCCCTGCGTGAGAAAATCAAGCCTTTCAGCTGGGGGATGCAATCCCAACTGGACGACTGCAGCCATCTGGTGATTATCCTTGCCAAAAAAAATGCCCGTTACGATACCCCATTCTTCCGCAGTGTTGCCGAACGCAGAGGCCTGCAAGGAGAGCAACTAGAAAAAGCGTTGGCAAGATACAAAAGCTTCCAAGAAACCGACATTAAAATTGCCGACGACCAACGCGCACTCTTCGACTGGAGCGGCAAACAGACCTATATCGCTTTAGCGAATATGCTCACAGGCGCAGCGGCCATCGGCATCGACTCCTGCCCAATCGAAGGCTTCAACTACGACAAAATGAACGAAGTATTGGCGGCAGAAGGCCTGTTTGATGCCAATGAATGGGGCGTATCCGTAGCGGCAACATTCGGCTATCGAGCCAAAGAAATCACCAAAAAATCACGCAAACCGATTGAAGAAATGGTGACTTGGGTCGAATAAATCTTTTAGATTCATAGGGTGGCGAGTGTCGCCCTTTTTACTTTTCTAAAAAAAGTGAAGCAAATTCCGTAACAACAAATACTCCTAAATTTAAAATCAAAAAGGCCGTCTGAAACCATGTGTCAGAAATCTTAGATTTCATTTCACACTGTTTCAGACGGCCTGATTTAATACGCTTCTACTTAAAACGATACTTTCAAACTGCTGTAGAAGGCACGGCCATGCTCGTTATAAGTTTGTGCGCCGGCAGTCGTGCGGTACAGTTTTTTGTCAAACAGATTGCTGATACCGCCACGGACGGCCACGCGTTTGTTCCAGTTGTAACCGGCGTTGATGCCCCAAATGCCGTAAGAGCCGACTTGAGTTTGGCTGTGTTCGGAAGACAACGCTGCCACGCCTGCACGAGGATTACCTTTTTGCTCCAAATGGTTGACTGCCACGCTGCGCGGCTTGGTGCGACCGTAGTGGGTAAAGGTCAGGTTGGCATCGAAGCGTTCGTTCGGCGTCCAAGACAGTGTGCTGTTGATGGTGTGTTTCGGCACCAAAGACAATGGATTGCCTTGATAATCTTCGGATTTGTGCATGTAAGTGAAGTTGTTGCTCCACTTGAGTGTGTCATGCAACGGAATCACCAAGTTGCCTTCGATACCCGAAATAGTCGCTTTCGGCGTATTTTCCCATTGCAAGAGCCAGTTGCCGATATTGCTGGTGGCAATAAGCTGGTCTCCGATCACGATTTTATTGCGATACGCATTATGGAAATAAGTAGCCGAAGCCTGCCAGCCGTTTTTGTTGAACTCAAGGCCAATCTCTTTATTGATACTGGTTTCAGGTTTCAAATTGCTGTTACCCATGTAATAGCAGCGGACACTGTTCGGCGCATTGAGCGGACAGCCCTGACCGCGTGTGTACAGGATAAAGTCAGGATTGGTTTGATACAGGTTTGGCGCTTTGTACGCACGGGCAATACCGCCTTTGACCAACCAGTTTTCGCCGATTTGATGCGAGAAGTTCAAAGCCGGACTCCAGTTGCTACCGCTGTCGCTGTTGTGGTCGAAGCGGATGGCCGGAATCAGATGGGTTTTGTCGGTCAACGAAATATTGTCTTCAACGTAGGCAGCCCAGTTGCGTTGCGAAGCCTTACCGCCGCGCGTTGCGGAGATACCGTTAAACGCATCGGTTTTACCTTGGTCTTTAAATCCCTGAGTATTGGAAGCAGGATCATCCAATTTGCTGTCGGTAAATTCCGCACCGACAGTCAATACGTTATCAACACCAAGTTTGAACGGAATATTCGCTTCGCTGCTGAAGCGCAGGTTTTTCAGACGGCTTTGAACAAAATCCAAGCCTGTATAGCTGCCTTCCGGACCACCAGCCAAACCTTCAGGCAAGTGGCTGTTAATTGTGCGCTCATAACTGATCACGTTTTTGGTATCGCCCCATTCCCATGCGCCATCATGCGTTAAAGAATAAGCGGAACGGTATAAACGGGCAGTTTCGGCTTTACTGTCGGCCAAAGAATTCACCAAAGCAGAACGCGGATTGCTGTTTTGCGTATCGCCGTTATAGATATTGCCCTGACGGCTGTAACTGCTGTCCAAAATCAGCGTTTGCGCTGGGCTAATTTTCCATTGCAGACGGCCTGCAATGTCTTTATTGCGTACGCCTTCGACACTGGCCGCGCTGTCATTACCGTGTCCGGCATTAATATCGGCAGCATCTGCATCCGTTTTATTCAGGTTGCCGTAAATTCGGAAGCCCAAAGTATCTTGAATGATTGGACCGCTCAAATTGAAGCCGATACGGCGGGTTGCGCCCTCTTTGCTGTCTTGCGGCTGATTGGCGTAAAGATTGACTTGGCCTTTAAATTCTTTAGACACTTTTTTGGTAACAATATTGACCACGCCACCCATCGCGCCGGAGCCGTAACGGGTTGCCGCCGGACCGCGCAAGACGGTAATGGATTCAATCTCTTCAACCGGCACCCAGTTGCTGTCGCCACGCGTATTGCGTTCACCGCGCATACTGATACGCTCGGACTGGCGCGAATTAACCGGCTTGCCGTCAATCAAAATCAAAGTGTTTTCAGGACCCATACCGCGCAAGTCGATTTGGCGTTTGTTGCCACGCTGACCTGTTGCCGTATTGCCGGTCAGGTTGACACCCGGCATGGTGCGGACAAATTCGGAAATATCATTGGCTGCAGGGCGTTTGTCGATGTCATCTTTAGAAATACGCGATACGCCGAGCGATTGTTGCAACTGCTTCTCGGCAGTAACGTAAACGGTATCGACTTCAGCCTGCTCAATGGCTTTCTCTTCAGCTGCGTGTGAGAATGCACTAATTAACGCCAAAGGCAAAATGGCGAGTTTGAATGTTTTCATTGCATTGTTTCTCTTGGTTTTGTTTGTTTAAAATTAAAATGAAAATTATTTTTGATTTTAAATAAACTTAACAGAGTTTTCAATGCAATTAAGAGTGATTTACAATTAATATTTAAATTTTGTTAATAGAATTAACAAAATACCAAACAACTAAAAAGGCCGTCTGAACCGACATGAAACGAAATCCGAGATTCCTATCATGCCGTTCAGACGGCCTTATTCAATTCTTAATTATTTGCCTGCTGCTTTTTGCAGAATAGCATACAATTCGTCTTTGAGTTTGAGTTTGGCTTTTTTCAGCTCTTCAATCTCTTCGGCACCGCTGGTAACAGGATTGTTAACCAAACCGGTGATTTTATCGTCCAGCTCATTGTGCTCGTCAAACAAACGGGCAAAGTGTGCATCCTCTTGTTTCAGTTTAGAAATCAAATCGCGATATTCTGGAAACATTTTGTTTTCCTCTCTTGTTAATTAAATAAAAAAGTACTGCGGTCAAAAACTAGGACGAATCAATCTTTAGCTTCATTATAACAAACACGGGCGTTTTATCCAGTCTTTTTTAAGTCGAAACTGTTTTACATCAAAATTAATAATATCAACATAAGTTAGCGCCAAAATAGAAAGAAACGGCTTTATAGACGGCTTGCCGACTTGGGCATACAATCGGGCTTATGCGTTTACATAATGGCCGAACCACCCTATTCCGTCATATCAACGGCATGGACGGACAATTTATCCTGCTTGAGAACCATCCTTCATGGATGCCAGTCAATGATGCCGATTTCAACCATGCCGCGCCCCTGCCCGACGGTTTGGCCGTACACGAAGAATCGTTTTATCCATTTGAAATAATAGATACCGAATCGGCCGACAATATCAAAATCTTCAGCGAAGAAGCCCTACGGCTGGAGAAAGAACGATTAAATGCGGTAGCCTTGGTAGAACTGGCAAAAAATCTTAAAGCCGCCCAAGCCGAAGCCGATTTGGCCGCGCTTCTGGAAAAAATGGATTTTCATTTAAAACAAGATGATATTTTCAAATAACCCCTTCAATCTCAGGCCGTCTGAAACCAAACACCCGACACAATTGTTGACAATGCAAGAAAAATAGTTCATCTTGAACCAATCCGCAGCACTCCATCCTATATTTTCAGCCCATCACAAAGGAATCGAGAACATGTTTTCAAAAAGCGTTACCCTCGCACAATATGACCCCGATTTGGCAGCAGCCATCGCCCAAGAAGACAAGCGCCAGCAAGACCACGTCGAGCTGATCGCCTCTGAAAACTACGTCAGCTGTGCCGTTATGGAAGCCCAAGGTTCGCAATTGACCAACAAATACGCTGAAGGCTATCCTGGCAAACGCTACTACGGCGGCTGTGAATACGTTGATATTGTTGAACAATTAGCGATTGACCGCGTAAAAGAACTGTTTGGCGCCGCCTATGCCAACGTTCAACCGCACTCCGGCTCCCAAGCCAACCAAGCCGTGTACGCTTCCGTTTTGAAACCGGGCGACACCATTTTGGGTATGTCTCTGGCACACGGCGGCCACTTGACCCACGGCGCAAGCGTTAACATCTCCGGCAAACTCTACAACGCCATTACTTATGGTTTGGATGAAAACGAAGTTCTCGATTATGCCGAAGTAGAACGCTTGGCTCTTGAACACAAACCCAAAATGATTGTGGCCGGTGCATCTGCCTACGCGTTGCAAATCGACTGGGCAAAATTCCGCGAAATCGCCGATAAAGTTGGCGCATACCTCTTTGTCGACATGGCACACTATGCCGGCCTGATTGCCGGCGGCGAATATCCTAACCCTGTTCCATTCTGCGACTTCGTCACCACCACCACCCACAAAACCCTGCGCGGCCCTCGCGGCGGTGTGATTTTGTGCCGTGACAATACCCACGAAAAAGCGCTGAACTCTGCCATCTTCCCAAGCCTGCAAGGCGGCCCGCTGATGCACGTTATCGCCGCCAAAGCCGTAGCGTTTAAAGAAGCGTTGCAACCTGAGTTCAAACAATACGCAAAACAAGTGAAAATCAATGCTGCCGCCATGGCGGAAGAGTTGGTTAAACGCGGTTTGCGCATCGTATCCGGCCGTACCGAAAGCCACGTTTTCCTCGTTGACCTGCAACCGATGAAAATCACCGGTAAAGCCGCTGAAGCCGCTTTGGGCAAAGCACACATCACCGTCAACAAAAACGCTATTCCGAATGATCCGGAAAAACCATTCGTTACCTCCGGCATCCGCATCGGCTCCGCCGCCATGACCACACGCGGCTTTAACGAAGCCGACGCGCGCGTATTGGCGAACTTGGTTGCAGACGTATTGGCCAACCCTGAAGACGAAGCCAACCTCGCCAAAGTCCGTGAACAAGTGACTGCTTTGTGCAATAAATATCCGGTTTACGGCGCATAAGCATTTTCGACTTGAATAAAATATCAGGCCGTCTGAATGTTCAGACGGCCTTTTTTTATTTTAACTTTTCTTTTAAATTTCAAAACTGTTTGCTTCGCTGACTTTGCATATCATGCCTGCCGCGATAGTATGGTTGGTGGCTTCGTATGCGGCAGCGGCGAGTGGCTGCTGGGTTTTGAAGCTGACGCTGCCGATATCGTTGAGCTTGAGCGTTTCTGCGGATTCGGCAGCGCGATTAAGTTTGTCCACTTCTCGTGATTTCTCAAACTGACTGCTACTTTAAACAGGCCGTCTGAAAATGGGAAAGAATGTTTGGTTGTTAAAAAGCTGTTTGCGTTATATTGCAAAGCTATAGGATATTGCCTCACGCCATCCGCTTTCTCCGGGTCGCCAACCAACACACAATCGACCCTAAGCACACCATACCTGCCCCCTGCCAAAACGTCATGGACAAAGGCGCGCTAATCACAAACGATGACACCACCGCAGACAATACGGGAATGAAATAGGATGCGCCGGCCAATACGGTCAGGTTGCCGCGCGAAATACCGATATTCCACACCGCATAGCCCAAACCCATACAAGCTGCAGCGGCAACGGCATAGCCGATCGATACAGTATCAAAATTCAACGTATTCGCGCCGCTGAGAAAGTATTCGATCCACAACAATATCGACACCAGCGCAAAGAAGAAGCCAACGCTGCTGCCCTCTGCTTTCACACGCGCCGTCAGCGTGCAATATGCCGCCCAAAGCACGGCATCTACAAATGCCATGATATAGCCGCCGGGATTGGTGCGGACATTGTGGTAGATGCCGGAAACCGACAAGCCGACATCGCCCCCCAGTACAGTGGCGATTCCAAAAAACGACAGCACAAAGCCGATGACTATCCACCATTTTGACGGCTGTTTGTTGAAATATACCGCTCCGACAATGGTAAATGTCGGCCATAAATAATTGACCATGCCGATTTCCACTGCCTGTCTCGCGTTTTGCGCGAAACCGACCGACAGCGACAAACACAATTCGCAGCCGACAAAAAACACGCTCGCCCAAAACAAATAGCTGCGATTGTAATTGCGCAAATGCGGTCGGCCGAAAATCAGCCAAATCAATATGGTGGACAAGGTGTACATCATTGCCGCGCCGCCCACTGCCCCCATATGCAGGCTCAAAGAGCGTATCAGAGAAATGACGAAGCTCCACAAGGCAACGGCAAGCAGCCCGATGGCAGTGGCTTGTTTGGATGAAATATTTTGAGATAAGAAGTGAATCATGGCGTATGTGTTGAAGATGGTTTTATTAGGTTTATCGTAGTTTGAATATATCGTTTCTACATTAATTATTTTAACGTTTTCAAGGCCGTCTGAAAATGATTGTTTCAGACGGCCTTCTATTTGCAATTAGTCTTAAAAATGACTATAATCCGCATCCAATTAGTCAATATCGAGACCAATTTTATGAACCAACTCGACCAACTCGGTATACGCATCAGCCATATAGACAGCGCATTTGACCAATGGATTAAACAGCAAAACACTAACTACAACACCTTAGCCGTTCTCTATACCTTAGCCACCGAAGGCAGCCGCACTCAAAAATACATAGGCGAAGAATGGAGCCTGCCCAAGCAAACCGTTTCCGGCACATGCAAAACGCTGGCGGAACAAGGCTTGCTGACATTTCACGAAAGCGAACAAGACAAACGCGAACGCTTATTGTCGCTGACCGAACAAGGCAAGGAATCCGCCGCACCATTGGTGCAAAACATGCAGGAATTCAGCAAACGAATTTTTACCGCCTTCGGTGAAAAACGTGCAGCCCGACTGTTTGCCGATTTGGACGCGTTGGCCGAATTAATGGCGCAAACCCTCAATACTAAATAAGGAGGGCAGCCATGTGGAAAATGTTGAAACACATCGGTCAAACACACCACCGCAAACTCATCACAACCTTCTCTCTCGTCGGCCTGGATAATCTGCTCTTGCTGGTATATCCCGTGTTTGGCGGCTGGGCGATTAATGCCGTTATGGAAGGCAACGTCTGGCAGGCGATGTTGTATGGCGTGGTGGTTTTATTAATGTGAATAATCGGAGCCGCCCGCCGAGCAGCCGACACGCGTACGCTTACCCAAATCTATACCGAAATCGCCGTCCCGGTCGTTTTGGAACAGCGCAAACGAGAAGTACCGCATTCTGCTATTACCGCACGCGTTGCCCTATCGCATGAGTTTGTCAGTTTTTTTGAAGAACACCTGCCCATCGCTGCTACTTCGCTGGTCTCCATCTTCGGTGCATGTATGATGTTGCTGATATTGGAATTTTGGGTGGGCGTATTGGCTATCGCGATACTTGCCCTGTTTTTATGGTTGCTGCCGCGTTTTGCCGCCATCAGCGAAAACCTATATTTCCGTTTAAACAACCGGCTTGAACGCGACAACCACCTTATCCGCGACGGCAACGAGCATCAGCTCTACCGCCACTATGGCTGGGTTGCCAAACTACGCGTGCTGATTTCCAACCGTGAAGCCTTAGGCTATCTCAGTATCGGCATAGCGATGAGCGTATTGTTCGGCTTCGCCTTTATACACATGACACTTAAAGGCTATGGCAGCGTCGGCCATATCTATTCCGTCAGCACTTATTTATGGATGTTTGCAATGAGCTTGGACGATGTACCGTGCTTGGTCGAACAATACTCCAATCTAAAAGATATCGGACAATGCGTTGAACTCTCGAAAGAAAACAATCTTTCCAAGGCCGTCTGAAACCTTAACACACTATCAGGACATATTATGAGTTGGTTTTATTTAATCTTAGCCGGTATGATGGAAATCGGCTGGCCATTGGGCTTAAAGCTGGCACAACAGGAAGGCTACCGCTGGCATGGCTTTGCCGCCGCGCTTGCCTGCATCGTCGGCAGCGGATACCTCCTTTACCTTGCCCAAAAAAGTATTCCGATGGGTACAGCCTACGCCGTCTGGACAGGCATAGGCGCGGCAGGGGCATTTTTGGTAGGCGTTATATTTTTCAACGATGCCGCCAACTTCGGCCGCTGGCTCGGCGCATTTCTCATTATCTCCGGCGTCGTAGTGATGAAACTCTCCAGCGGAAACTGAAAATCTCGTTTCTATTAAATCTAAGGCCGTCTGAACGAGCATGTTCAGACGGCCTAATACCTTCCCGAATATAACGAAATCATCTTAAATTAAAACCAAGCATTCTTTCCTTTTTTCAGACGACCTGTTTAAAGAGCCTGCTCGGATTGTTATCAATTCACCCGGTTTTGCATTATAATTGTGCAAATTTGACTCACTCGAAAGAAAATAAATTGGAAGGATTACAACAACTTGTAGATTTATTAGTGGGTTTTGTCGATTGGATATTGAAATTACTGGCATTCTTGTTTTAAACTACGTTCCATTCTTTTATACATTAAAGACGTATTTTCATCATGCAAACCGCGCAACGCTCTGCTACTTTCTTCTATTGGTACCACACAAACGTGCGGTACTTTTTTGCGCTTGTCTGAAACAGACCAAATTGAAAATACGCAAATTAGAGCCGCCTCATTTGAGCGGCTTTTTTTATACCCATCATGGCCGCTTAAATCCACCCATTTTTAAGAAATAAGGAATACAGCCATGACTGCCTCAACTAAAATCCACAGCCAAACACAAATGTTACACACCTGCCGCATGGTCGTTGACAGCAACAGCCACCACAGCATGCTCAACATGCACACTTTGCCTGATTCGCCTGACAGCCTCATCAGCGAAGCCCTGATTCCGCAAGTGCGCACCATCGCGACTTTGATTGCCGCAGAGCGCCACGACTTCAATCAAAGCAGCCCTAACGTTTTTACTGATGAAGCGGATTTCTTCGCAGCACGTATTTTGGTTCTAGGCGTACGCCGTTTCCATTTGGATATTACCCTGCTGCCTATGCTCAAAACCGCCAACAAACGCGCCGAAGCTTTCGCCAAACGTCATCACATGCCCTTCTCTCCCGCTGAAATGCAAATGTCTCTGCACACCCGCCGCCCTGCCAACCTGTTGATTATCGAAACCGAACACGAAATGCCTGCACTGGGCAATCTGGCTGCCAACAGCCGTGCATTTGCAGCGCAACTTTCCAATATTATTTTGTAAAACCACTTGAAAAACAGGGGAATGGTTTAATATTAGGCAAACACACTCCGCCGAAATCTCGGCAAAGACAAACCTCTCTCAGGAAAAACAATGAAAAAACTGATTGCCTTAGCCGCCCTTTCCACTTTTGCCCTCGCTGCCTGCAAAGACAATACCCAGGCGCAACTTGAACAGCAACAAAAACAAATCGAAGCATTGCAACAACAGTTGGCACAACAAAACGGCCAACAAGAAGACAATACGGTTTACCAGCTCACGCCCGAAGCCGTGAAAGACACCATTCCTGCCGAAGCACAAGCCAACGGCAACAACGGCCAACCGGTAACCGGTACAGACGGCCAACAATACATCTATGACCAATCCACCGGCAGCTGGCTGCTGCAAAGCTTGGTGGGCGCGGCAGCCGGTGCATTTATCGGCAACGCATTGGCGAACAAATTCACACAGGCACGCAATCAAAACAGCCCGATTGCCCGTCAAGCCCGTGCCAACTATTATCAAACCGCACGTCCAAACGGACGCACCAGCCAACAACTGAATACGCGCACCCTGCGTGCCCAACAGCAAAATGCGCAACAACAAAATGCTCAACAGCAACAGCGTTACCGCGAAACCGCGCGTCAGCCTTCCAACTACCGCCGCCCAAGCATGGGTCGGGGCTTTGGCCGCCGTCGCTGATTCGGTTTATATTCCATCTTTGATATAAACGCTCCCAATATAAAAGGCCGTCTGAAAATCAGATTTTCAGACGGCCTTTGGTTTTCTCAGCTATCTATTCTGAATAACCCGATAGCCATTTTCTACGCTTTTACCTGTCTTAGCACAAAGTTCATCGCCGCATCGCACGATATTGGCTCGATTGATGCGACCGACCATATCCGCATCCTGTCGTTTTTGATCAATCAACATGGCATAGAAAAAAGATAATGCCAATCCGCCAATAACCAATGTTGCCATTGCAAGCGAAATAATCCATACCAAACGCGAAGAAATCTTCTGATTTTCTTCATTTACCTTATTCAAGTATACATTGAATTCACGTACTTGATCAGCCATTTGGTTGCGTGCCTTTTCCATATCTCGCACATAACCTGCCACCGAATTTGACATTTCTTTCGTCACTTCCGCACGTACCATCTCTGTAATCATCTTGCGTTGATCGTAAAGGGATTTATCCAATTTATCCTCAAGATTTTGGACAATCTGATGAGCACTTTGCCTAAATTGTACCATTACCTCGGCGGTTTCAAGCAAAAGATTATGTGCTTGTTCAAGTTCGTTATTATTCATGCGTAACTATATTAAAAGAATAAGGAAAAAACGTGCTATCAGCATTCTTCAAATCTAGGAAGAATTTAACCAAATGAACGACCGCCATAGCTGCGCTCTTCTTGAACTTGCGGAGTATTTTGAGCAACTTCTTGAGCCTGATTTTGTTTTAAGGTCTCTCGCAACTCATCTCTAAAATTTGCCACCACATCAGCATTGTCAGCTAATGCTTTGGCTGTGAACGTACCATCTTTGTCATGCTTAAAGCCTTGAATTAGAGCTTGGAGTTTATCGGCTGCAGATTGCTCGGCATATTGAAGATTATCTGTTTGATTATTTTGTGCACTCAAATCCAAAAGGTCTAAAACCCCTGCTTTGTTAGGATCTTTAGGGACAAGATTTTTATTCAATTTATTTTCAGAACCAGGAGCAAGATGATCACCCAAACCATAACCATCTTTTTCAGGTTCTTTAAGCCTAGCTTCACGTAATACGGTAGCTGCAATAGTATTGGAGTTCTGACGCAAAAAATCATAAGGATAAATATTGTCTTTGCTTTGGGCATTCCTCACCATTTCTGCCCATTTCCCAGATAAATCAGACGCTTCCGTGATTAACTCACGGTATTGTTTTTGTCCTGGGTGTCTAGTAGAAGAATCTGGGTTATTGCTATCATATGGCATACCCGCAATGACTCTTATATTACCAAGGGGTAAATTTGGGTTTGTATTTTCTTCATCTGTCCAACCACTAATGGTATACTGCTTCCCCGTTTTATCAGTATAAAGCAGAAACATATGATGATAATCGTATCCCAAACTACCAAGCTTTCTATAACCAACTTCTATTTTCTCTGACATGATCAATTTCCTTGTAGTTTTATAGATTATTGCTCTTATCTAGATAAGAAACATTTTTTAGTAATTGCCCACTTTTATTAAAAAACAGGCTAATGTATAAATCACGTCTATTACCTAAATAACCTTCGCCTCTTTGATAATGAATAAGTAAATTATCATCTGAATTTTCCAGAACCTCAAACTCATTAGTAATTAAATTGATAATTTCATTTTTAGTTAGTCCCGAATGAAGATATTGTGAAACAATATTACTAACATCTGCACGCTGACTTGCAATATCTGTAATACGGGTTTTTAGAATTTCATTTAACATCAGATTTAAGTTAATCATATTCTTTCTATCTTTCAAGTTAGAGTGTTGAATTTGTGCTTTTTTTTCATGATTATTGGCTTCACAACCAGCAGAAAATAGAGCAAGTACAGCAAATGATACAGGAAGTAATTTTCTCATATTTTAAGTACCTTTTTATTTCTAGTCTGCTGATTATAAATTACTTTTTTTGTATCTTCAACAATTACTTTTATGACTTTCAAAGAATTTATTTTTTAGAGATAATAACGATACAATATAAATATGTTACACGACTACTTCTCGAACTAATGCCAGTACTAATATATCCTGAACATTCATGAATTTTTCCTGCTTCGCAGAGTATAGCTTTTACTTTTCTCTCTGTTTTCTGATGACAGACTTGTTGGCTCTACCTGTATGCGTTATGCTCAAAAGTCTCGCGGAGCGTCCAATACGGGTTTGACGATACCTGTACGGATGGCAAAATCTCCAAAACCTTCCCCATCCAAACGGTTTCAAGACCAATCTGCCACCCAGCCTTCGACAATTTCAAGGATTTCAGGTTCGGTAATGTTTTCTTTAAACAGGCGCGGAATGCGGGGGCCTTCGCAGTTGCCGCCTGCGTAAAGGTTGTAGCGGCCGATGGCTTTGCCGACCAAACCTATTTCCGCCAGCATGACGCGGCCGCAACCGTTGGGGCAACCGGTTACGCACAAAACGATTATTCGTCTTCCAAGCCTGTCCTTCGGTTGATATATAAAAAGGCCGTCTGAACTTTGCTTTCAGACAGCCTTGATATTGGACGGGACAAACCGATTAGGCTTGTTTGTTCCAACGTTCGATAGATTCTTTGATGACTTGTTTCGCTTCTTCTACATCGCCCCAGGATTCAACTTTAGTGGTACCTGCTTTTTTCAGGTCTTTGTAGTGGTTGAAGTGGAACTCGATTTGTTTGATCAGTTGTTTCGGCAAATCAGCCAAAGTTTTGTAAGCGTTGCCGTTGTTGCGGTCGTCGGCTGGAACGCAGACAATTTTGTCGTCCACTTCGCCGTCGTCAACGAATTTCATCACGCCGATAACGCGTGCTTCCAGAAAAATACCGGTTACCAAAGGCTGCTCGGTCACCAGCAATACGTCCAATTCGTCGCCGTCTTCGTCCAAAGTTTGCGGAATGAAGCCGTAGTTGGTCGGTTTGGCGAAAATTGCCGGTTCAACGCGGTCGAGTTGGAACGCGGCTAATTTGCGGTTCCATTCGATTTTGTGGTTGCTGCCCGCAGGGATTTCGTTGACAACGTTGATGATGCCGCCGTCCACATCGCCCGGGGTCAGGATTTTGTTGAAGTCTGCCATGATGGTTTCCTTTGATTTTAAAGAGAGTCAAACGGCGAAAGTATAACAAACCCAAGGCCGTCTGAAAATGTGAAACTGTCGTATTCAGACGGCCTTTTTGGCATTCAGCCTTTTGACCAGTTCTAAAATTGCGCGTTTATTGGAAGGGGAAAACACTTTTTCCGCCGCTTCTTCCGCACTAAACCAACCGTAGGCAACGTGTTCGTCCGGTTGCAGCATGATGGGCGTATCACGCGGAATTTGGGCGGAGAAGATGTGTTCGCGGTTTTCAAAAACGCCTTTGGGATAGCGATGGCGCCAGTGATGATAGATTTCATAAACGGTGCTGTCGTGCCAGTTTTCCAGCTGGCCGTCTGCAAGGCGGATACCGGTTTCTTCCCACACTTCTCGCCATGCGGTTTCTTCGATACGCTCGCCCTCTTCCAAGCTGCCGGTAACCGACTGCCAAAAACCTTGCGGCGCCGTGCGTTCAATCAGCAGGATATTGCCGTCTTTATCATGCAAAACAACCAAAGCGGATACGGGATACTTCAAAGGCTTACCGCTCATGACTTGTCCTTGCCGGATTGATTGGGGAGGCTGATTTTTTGTAGTAAGTAAGCCAAAAGGTTTTCCATGTATCACTCAAAAATGGGAAATTGATATTCAGACGGCCTTTGCCGGAAATCCGCAAAGGCCGTCTGAAATTATACCTGATTTAACTGCGCCAGTTTCCGAGACACCAGCTCTGCCGCTTCTTCCAGCGAGTTGACCTTCAACCCTGCTTCGCCAAAATACGAAATTTTAGGCAAATCACACAAAAACTTATCGACATCTTGCGCCGTCAAAAAGCGGCCGTGCAAATCAAATCCGACATTTAAAGCACGCCCTTTGATTGCCGCCACCCTGTCATGCAAATGGCCGTACAAGTGATACCAGCCCTGATAGCAGCCGTCCCACTCCTGAATCGGATAGTGAAAAAGAACCAGCGTATTCTTAATTTCCGGCAATTTGAGTTTCAAATACGGCCGTATGGACGACAGCAGCAGATGGCCGTCATGCTTGGTCTGGCTGCGGAAAAAATCGGCATGCTGCCGAATCACATGATCATGATTGCCGTAAATCAAGTGATGTTGCCCGTTCAAACGCGACAAAACACGCTCTATTTGCTTGTAGTCTTGGGCAAAGGAAAAATCGCCCAAGTTGTACACCGTATCTTCAGGCGTAACGGTTTCATTCCATGTCCGGATTAAAAATTCATCCATCTGCTCCACGTTATCGAACGGTCGAAATTGCGGGCAGAATTTGGCAATATTTTTATGTGAAAAATGTAGGTCTGATGTGAAGTAGGTTTTGCTCATGCCGTGCTCTCTGCGTTGCAAGCTTGAATCGTATCACGCGCGGGCGTATGCTAAACAATGTTTATTGTATTCTTCAAGGAGTTTTTATGCGTTTGGTTATTGCCGCGCCGGCCAACGGCGCAATATTGAAAGACGCACTCAAAACGCATCTGCAAAACGACCCACGCGTCAGCAACTTGGTCGATTTATCTTCACCCGAAGGAAGCTATCCGCAACTCTCGTTTGCCGCAGCCGAAGAAGTCGCAGCAGGGCGCGCCGACCGTGCGCTGTTGATTTGCGGTACCGGCGTGGGCACGGCAATCGCCGCCAATAAAGTGCGCGGCATACGGGCAGCGACGGCGCACGATTTACTCACGCTCCGCGGCTCGGTGGAAAACTATGATGCGCAGGTTTTATGTATGGGGCAAAACGTGATTGCCGCTCCGGCTGCTTGGGCATTGGTCGATATATGGTTGGATTTGCGCCACGACACAAGCAGCGGTTATGCGCCTAAGGTTGGCGAAATTGAAGCGTACGAGCGCGGAAAATAAATACGTGTTGCTCCATATGTTTTCAGACGGCCTTGTTACGTTTCGCTTTGCTGTAGAAACTAGTAGCGTTGTTTACAGTATTTCCAGGAGAATACTGAAACATGAACATGCACAA
>ERZ773090.407-NODE-407-length-24574-cov-2.36641_pt1 | contig 24574 bp, 24 predicted proteins | sample MGYA00580579_ERZ773090 | MGnify/ENA primary metagenome ERZ773090 (study PRJEB29015, sample SAMEA2738014) | human oral metagenome | biome: human oral; feature: human-associated habitat; material: dental | place: China | collected 2132 ... | reverse complement strand
GCCAGCACCGTAACTTCAGTTACGGTGACCAGGCGTCCGAGGGATGCCTGGCAGCTCGTAGAGATTCTCTATGAGAAGCTTCCGCTCAAGTCCCAGCGGTAGTCCCTCCCACCCCACCCCGGCGGGGGTTGCCTGGCCTTGCTTGGCTGCAACTCCCGCTGGGGCGGCAGACCCCTCTTCGCGCCAGGAGGGGTATTTCTTTGTACTAGGACGTTTGCTGCAGCAGGTGCCAGAGCAGTTTTCTCGAGATTACTACGACGCCAAAAAGTAGTATACTAGGTATATGAAAGCCAGTTTCAAGCCGAAAAAAATTCTGTGGATGGATTTGGAGATGACCGGGCTAGATCCGGTGCACGATGAGGTTTTGGAGGTGGCGGCGATTGCCACTGATTGGGATTTTACGGAAATTGCGACATATGAGGGAGTTGTACAACACGACCCAGAGAAACTAAGGAAATTGCTTGATCGAAATGCTAGCTTTTGGAATGAACATCCAGCGGCGCGGCGGGGGCTGGAGGAACAAAATGCGTCGGGTAAGCCGTTGGCCGAGGTGGAGCGTGAGCTGCTGGCGTTTTGCGATAAACATTTTGCGGATGAGCCGTGGATTTTACTGGGCGGCAATTCAATTCACCAGGATCGGCAGTTTATTGACCAATGGTGGCCTATGTTGTCAAAAAAACTACACTATCGGATGCTGGATGTCAGTGCTTGGAAAGTGGTGTTTGAGGGCAAATATGGCAAGAAATTTGCCAAACCAGAGGATCATCGGGCATTGGAGGACATTCGCGGCAGTATTCAAGAATTAAAATATTATTTGAAGAAGGTGAAGGCGTGACAGATAAAATATGGCATGATATCAGCGAGGATTCGCTAGAAGTACGGCAAAGCTTAATTGAAAAATTAAACTTATCGGAGTTGCAGCGGCGGATTTTGATTGAAAACCGTTGGCTGCCGCAAGCGGTCGAAGGCGGCGATTGGCTATTGATCAAGGCGGAAATCCCAAGTATTGAACGTCGCAATGTCCATTGGCAAGGGTTGACGATTTTGCTCAGCAAAAACAAAGTTATCACCTTGCACCGCGACGAATTAGATAGCGAGGTTACCGAGCGGATTGAAGCGTACCGGCCAGGCACTCTGTCGCCGTCGCTAATCGCAGCAACGATGATTCAATTTACAGTCGAGCAATATATGCCGATTCTTAATTCAATTGACGACGTAACCGATCAATTAGAAGATACAATGATTCGCGATCCGGGCAAGCACCAGTTGCAGCAGCTTTTTGTGTATAAGCGCCAATTGGCGGATTTGCGCAAAGTGATTTTGCCGCTGATGAATATGCTGAATGGTTTGAGTAACGGCCGGTATAGTATTTTTGATGAAAAGTGCGCGATTTATGCGCGCGACAGCTACGATTACGCTTGGCGCGTGCACGAGCTAATCGATACCATGCGCGATCTATTGACTAGTGCGCTGGATATGTATTTGTCGGTAGTGTCTAATCGAATGAATGATGTAATGAAGCGTTTGACGATTGTAACAACGATATTTATGCCAATGTCTTTTTTGACGGGTCTGGCAGGCATGAATTTTTCGCAGCTGCCGTTTCATAGCGATGTAATGTTTTGGATAACGATGGCGCTGCTGGTCGTTTTGCCGATATTGATGCTGGTATACTTTATACGGAGCAAATGGCTATGACACACCAGCAGTTTGAAGAGTTTCTACTAAGTCTACCGGGTGCTTGGCTGGATTATCCGTTTGGCGATGAGGTGGCTGTGTACAAAGTTGGTCGCAAAGATGCTGGTCAAAGCGGAAAAATGTTCGCATTGATAGCCGAAAATTCGAAACCATTGCGAGTAAGTTTGAAGTGCGATCCACAGTTGTCGTTAAAATTACAACAAAAATACGAATCGGTTCAGCCAGGCTTTCATCTTAATAAAAAACACTGGATTACGGTGATTTGCAGCGGACAGCTCAGCGACGAAGAACTTTTTGATCTGGCGCGGTTAAGTTATCGGCTGGTGACGGAATAGCTGCTACTGCTTGGTTGAAGCGAAGTCGTGGTAAGCTTTGAGGATAACGTCGATATTATTAATGGATTCGTCGCAGAACGAGCGGATTGATTTGGAGTCGCTAACCTTTTTAAGCTTGTTGAGTTGCGACTTTAAAATGGTTAATTCGTAAGTCATGGCGGTGGCGTAGCTGCTGTCAAGCTTGCCTTTTTGGTAGGAATCGTTGAGCTTTTTCTGCAGGGCTTCTAGGTAGTTTTTTTCGGTACTAGAGGATTTTTTCTGGATTTTGCGCTCTTTGATAATGGCGTCTAGCCTGGTCTGCATGGTCGTCAGGGTGCTGTTGAGCGCAGTGTTGGCCTCGGCAATTTCAGTCTGCGTCAGGCGGCCTTCGTTTTCATCGACGACTTTGTTCAGTGTATCAGTGCGGTCGCGGATCGGCTGGATTAGACTGTTGGCATCAGATGCGCCAGGGTTGATGATTAGAATCAAAATGATGATAACGCTAGCAATAACAGTGCCAATGAGTGCAAATATAGCGATTCGATTGATGGTGTGCTGTTCTTGCGGAGCGATACGGTTAAGGTAGTCAACAGTATTATAATCATCATCCGAGCTGCCGGCGTAAACCGGGAAGGTACTTAGCGGCTGCGGTCCTGTGTCGTACGATGGCGCGGTTTGGTTAATTTGCGGTAGTTGATCAGGCTGATTAGCTGCCAGGCTGGGTGCTTGCTGTGAGTATGCCGGCGGCTGCGGCTGGGCGGCTTGGTTATTGTAATACGGATTAGGCGCCGTTTGCTGCTGCGGTGTTTGCTGGCCGTAGACCTGATTGTACGGTGCGGCTGGCTGCTGCGGGTTTTCTGGAGGTAAATTATTAGCAGAACCCTGCGAATACGGTTGTTGCGGATTGGTGTACGGGTCCTGATTCATACCTATATTTAACCACAACCGATAACAGAGGTAAAGAGTGATATACTAAAATGTATGGATGCCAAGGAGGAAATTCGCTCGCGGCTCAATATCGAAGATGTGATTGGCGAATATGTTGAGCTAAAGCGGGCAGGGCGCAGCTATAAGGGGTTAAGTCCGTTTACTGGCGAGAAAACGCCTAGCTTGTTAGTCCAGAAAAAAATATTTGGCATGATTTCTCGAGCAACAAAGGCGGCGATGTTTTCGCTTTTGTGATGGAGGCTGAGGGGATGGATTTTCGCCAGGCGATGGAATTTTTGGCGCGCAAAGCTGGAGTTGACCTCAGCGAATATCAATCGGCTGGTGCCAGGAAGCGCAGCGCCTACAAAAAGCGGCTGTTGGCAGCCAACGAGCTAGCAGCACGATATTTCCAACAGAGTTTATTGCGTAGCCAGCAGGCGATTGAATATGTTTTTAAGCAGCGAGGATTGTCGCGGCAAACTGTTCAAAGTTTTCAGATTGGTTATGCGCCGGATAGCGGCACGGCGTTGCTAGCGGCGCTCGAAAAAAGAGGTTTTACTAAGCGGGAGATCAACGACGCGGGGCTATTAAACCGCTATGGCAAGGATTTGTTTCGTGGTCGAATGATGATTCCGTTGATGGATCAGGGCGGGCAAGTAATTGGCTTTACTGGGCGGATTATTGGCAATGTGCCGAATGCGCCGAAATATCTGAATACGCCGCAGACTTTACTGTATGATAAAGGTCGTCATATTTTCGCATTGAGCCAAGCCAAAGAGGCGATCCGCAAAAGTGGCTTCGTAGTGATGGTTGAGGGAAATTTGGATGTAGTTAGTAGCCACCAAGCGGGTGTAGCGCAAACAGTAGCGACCGCTGGCACATCGATGACTGAAAATCATCTCAAAGCGGTCAAACGGCTGACCAGCGATGTTCGCCTCTGTTATGATAGCGATAAAGCGGGTGTGGCAGCGACCGAGCGGGCAATTGAGCTGGCCTCGCATGAGGGTGTCGAGCTAACAATCATTTCGTTGCCAGATGGCGCTAAAGATCCAGATGAATTGATCAAATCGAGTGTTCAGGCGTGGCGCGAAGCGGTAACTCGCAACGAGCCGGCTGTCGAATGGGTGTTGCGCCAGCATGCTGGGCGATGCGATTTGGATACAGCGGTTGGCCGGCGAACTTTTACTACGGCAGCGCTGCGAATAGTGCGCGGGCTAGCTGATCCAGTCGAGCGCGAATATTATATCAAGCGGGTAGCCACTATGTCCCATACCAGCGAGGAGGCGATACGCCAAAAATTAGCCGGCGAACCAGTCAAGAAACAAGCTTTCAAACCTGTTGTTGCAAATACATCAATTCTTAAGAATGATCAGGCAGTGCTAGAAGATAATATTTTGGCCTTGGCGCTCTATGATTCTAGGTGTTTAGAAGAATTGCGCCGCGCTGGTCGCCAGCAGTGGATTAGCGCTGAGCGAGAATTGTTGGCGACAGTATTACTTGAAGAAGATCATCCGCAAAATCGCCCTAAAAAGTTGCAAAAAGCTGATATTTATGTAAAAATGGTATCATTGCGCGCTGAGGAGCGTTACGCAGCATGGGATAGCGGCGATCGCTATATTGAGATGTGCCACCTGCTGTGGGAGAAAGAGAACACACACAACAAACAAACTCAACAAGAATTATTAGCTAAGTTACGCGACGCTGAAGCTGCTGGCGATGAGGCAGCGGCTAGAGAGTTGCGTGCGGCACTCAATAATATAATCAAGGAGAAAGCTCGTGACAAACGACGACCAAGCGCAGAAGCCATCTGACGACAATATACAAGATCAAGACATCAATGAGCCTGATATCAACGATTTGATGGACGAAGATACTCCTGAAGATGTACTCAATGCTAATCAATATTTCGATGATATTTCGGACGACTCAGTGCGGCTGCATTTGCGCGAGATTGGCAAAATCCCGCTGCTGAGCGCCGAGGAAGAACTAGAATTGGCAAAACGCGTCAAAGAAGGTGACAAAAAAGCCAAAGACAAGATGGCCGAGGCGAATATGCGTCTGGTGGTCTCGATCGCTAAGCGGTATTCGGGCCGTGGCTTAGACTTCTTAGATTTGATTCAAGAAGGCCACACTGGTTTGTTGCGCGCGGTTGAAAAATTTGATCCGGATAAAGGCTTTAAATTCTCGACTTATGCCACCTGGTGGATTCGCCAGGCGATTACCCGGGCGATTGCTGATCAGGCGCGAACGATTCGTATTCCAGTTCATATGGTGGAAACCATCAATAAATTGCTGCGCACGCAGCGGCGCATGACGCAGGAGCTGAATCGCGAGCCAACGATTGAAGAGCTAGCTAAAGAGCTAGAGATGGAACCAGAAAAAGTCGAATATGTCATGAAAATCAAGCAGGACATTTCGAGCTTGGACGCTGGCGTCGGTCGCGACGGCGATGATGAAGGCGAGTCGGTGCTGGGAGATTTCATTGAGGATGAAGGTACAATTAGTCCAGAGGAATCGGCCTCGAACCAGCTGTTAAAGGAACAAGTTAAAGATTTGCTAGGTACGTTGAGCGATCGCGAACAAAAGATCGTCCGGATGCGCTTTGGATTAGACAGCGGCAAGAGTCATACACTTGAAGAGGTTGGTCAAGAATTTGCGGTAACGCGCGAGCGAATTCGCCAGATTGAAGCTAAAGCGCTAGCAAAATTACGCAAGCATAAAGACGCTAAAAAACTTTATACTTATCTGCAATAACTTTGGTTTTAGGTGTTATAAGTTAACAAAACCAGTTGTACTGAGCAGCGAATTAATCTTGGCATATAGCGCAGTAATATCGCTGTCGTTAATTAAATAATAATCAGCGACAGCTATTGGTCCGCCTTTTTCGATGTCTTCGATCTCTGACCAATCGCGCTGGTTGGCTTGTTCGACGGTGAATGGCCGCTCGGGGCGAGTTGCGAGACGGCGGTGGCGCAAATGTTTTGGTGCGACAATGGCAGCAACGATGAGCTCGCCAGGAAACTCGTGTTTGAGGAACTTGTACTCTGTCCAAGAATAGAGCCCGTCGAACAATAAACGATGCTGGCCAGCATCAATTAAGCGGTGTAATTGCTCGGCAGCGCGGCGGATGATAACGTCTTTGCCGTCGCGTTCGCGCCACTGTTTGCGAAACTCGGCTTGCGATTCGGGTGTGATTTCAACGCCTCGAGCGCGCATTTCGTCGTACAAAATGCCGCCGCCGTAGATTTTGGGAAAACCTTTGGCGGCTACGAAATTGGTTGCTTCGGTTTTGCCGGCGCCAGGCAATCCGACGAATGCCAAAATCTTGGCTGGTTTTTCTTGTGATGTCATAAACTTAGTATACATGATTATGGCTATATTCGCTTGTAAGTAACGGCCCTTAGATAGCGTATAATATAAATATGGCCAAACGCTTAGTGATTATCGACGGTAAAAGCGTGTTCTATCGCGGTTATTATGCTATGCCTGGGTTGTCGACCGCAGACGGGACACCGACCGGCGGCGTGTATGGTTTCGCGGCGCTGAGCTTAGAATTAATCAAGCAGCTTGAGCCTGATTATGTTTGCGTAGCGTGGGATAAACGAGGAACGAATATTCGCCGCCGCCTGGCGATTTATCCTGATTACAAGGCCGGGCGCAAACCAGCGCCGCCAGATTTTTATGCGCAGATTCCGATTTTGCACGAGCTACTGGCGGCTTTTGGCTGGCCGCTGTATGAATTTGATGATTATGAAGCTGACGATATCATGGCAACGCTAGACAAGCAGGCTGAACAGCACGGCGGCATCGAAACATATTTGATTACTAGCGATTTGGACGCGCTGCAAATTCTCGACCAAAATACGTATCTTTATGCGCTCAAAAAAGGCCTGACTAACATTGATAAATTTGACATTCCAGCGTTTGAAAAGCGCTACGGTATTCGGATTGGCCAATTTCTCGACTTGAAAAGCTTGAAAGGCGATTCGTCGGATAATATCCCTGGGGTGCCGGGGGTCGGCGAAAAGACAGCCGTCAAATTACTACAACAATTTGAAACGCTAGACGGTGTTTATGAGAATCTATGGCAGATTAAAGACAGTTTGCGCCGCAAACTAGAAGCTGGTAAAAAGTCTGCTTATATGAGTAGAGAATTGGCGCGGCTATTCACCGATGCGCCAGTGAAACTCGATTTAGAGGCAATGAACGTACGCGACTTAGACACGGCAAAGTTGCGAGAGTTACTCGAAAAGCTGGAGTTTCGCTCATTGTTGCGAAAATTACCACAACACATGCGCGACAGTTCTTCGGAAGTGACTCCAAATAATATTCTTGCGCCAGCTGTTGAAATATCGGGCGATAAAGTCATCCCGATGTTGGTAATGGCGCCAGAATTACTGGTAATTTGGGATGGTGATATGGTTTGGCTGAGCCATGAAAAAGGCAAGGTCGCTCGCTTGCCGCTGGCTAAAGCAAGCGCTATTTTAGCAGAAGCTTCGATAGCTGGCCACGACACAAAGGAGTTTCTCAAAGCGCTTCTCGGTGCTGCCTGCCAGCAGTTGCCGGCTGTTAAACACGATACCGCACAGGGCTCGTTTCTGTTAAATCCTTTGCGCAAATCGCGCGAATTAGCGGATTTGGCGGGCGTAGAATCTTTGGACGACCCAAGATTGGCGATGGCAGCACTGTGGGCAGTTTATGAGCAACAAAAGTCGGCGTTTGCTGAGCTGCCCGACCTCCAGCAGGTGGCGCAGACGATGGATTTTCCACTGATTAATGTTTTAGCGCAAATGGAATTTCGAGGTATCAAAATCGATGCCAGCAAACTTGAAAAAATGAATAAATCATTAGCGCAAGAGATTGCAGCGGTTCAGCAAAATATTTATGATATGGTCGGTTACGAATTTAATGTTGCTAGCCCGGCGCAGTTGGCTAGCGCGCTATTTGATAAGCTGCTCTTGCCGACAGCCGGTATCAAAAAAGGCAAAACTGGTTATTCAACCAACCAAAAGGAACTTGATAAGCTGCGTGGGCAACATCCAATTATTGAGTTGGTCGAGCGTTTTCGCGAACTATCGAAATTACAGAATACCTATGTGGCAGCCTTACCAGAGCAAACGGACGCTAACGGCTATATTCACACGACGTTTAATCAAGATGCGACAGCGACTGGGCGGCTGTCGAGCACTAACCCGAATTTGCAGAACATTCCGATTCGTACTGAGTTGGGGCGGCAGATTCGCGATGCTTTTGTGCCAGCGCCTGGCAATGTTTTCGTAAATGCTGATTATTCGCAATTTGAGCTGCGCCTGGCGGCGGTGATGGCTGGCGAAAAACAGATGATTGAAGATTTTAATACCGACGTTGATATTCACGCCAAGACGGCAGCAGAAGTTTATAACGTACCGATTAATGAAGTGACGCCAACGCAGCGCCGCCGCGCTAAAGTGGTGAATTTCGGCGTATTATACGGCATGAGCCAGCATGGTTTGGCGGCTGCTGCTAATATGAGTTACGGCGAGGCGCAGCATTTCATCGACGAATATTATCGTATCCGTCCGCACATCAAAGAATTTATGGAACGAACGATTCGCCAAGCGCACGGCGACGGCTTTGTGCAGACATTGTTTGGCCGGCGCCGGCCGACGCCCGATGTCAGATCGAATAATTTTGCTGTTCGCTCGGCTGCCGAGCGAGCAGCAGCTAATATGCCGATACAAGGTACAGAGGCAGATTTGATGAAGTTGGCGATGCTGGCGGTAGAGAAGCGACTGACGACAATGACAAGCCCAGATTTGCTACCTTCAGAGACCGGCAAATTCGAAAAGAACGAATTCGCCTTGCCGGAAAGGCAAATCTCTTCAGGCAGCAAGTCTGGGCTTGTACATAAAAATATCTCGCTCGGCCATCAAATCTTGCAAATCCATGACAGTATTATGGTTGAATGTCCGCGCCAAAACGCCGAAATAGTCAGCAAAATGCTGGTAGAGACCATGGAAAATATCTACCCGCAGCTCGGTATTAAGCTCAAAGTCGACGTCAAAATCGGCAATAACTGGGGCGAAGTGTAAAAAACTTAAAATTTGCTGAAAATTAGCGAAAACCTGGACAAATATGGACAAATAACTGCAACTGTGGTATAATCTAACTACAGTTAGCTTAAGCAAGAAGGCGGATGTTATGGTACGGAATATGTCACCAGAAAATAGCAACCCTAAACCTGAAGAGCCTGGGCCTTTGTCTAGGCAAGAGCGTATAGAGCAGCTAAGACTAAGAAAGTCTCGTCTTCGCGAGCAAGCGGCTGCTGCGAACAAACTTTACGAAGAGCTTAGAGAAAAAGACGGTTGTAACGATTGTCATTTTTTCGTTGGCGAATTTGTAGACGCTGATAGTACCGTTTGGCGAATCTACAATAATTATGCAAATAAAGAAAATCCTTACGGTTGGCTAGTAATTTGCTGTGGCCCTGATGCCAAAAACGACAGCGGCGATCCAGAGGCGGCAGTACAAGAAATTTCTGAAAACAGCTGCGCAGAAGGGCAGTACATGCCGTATGTTATGCCAAAAGGCGTTAAGGCTATTGACACACTTCATTTTGCTCGTAGACGCAGTATTAATGTTTTTTGGAAAGGTGGTGAAGAGTTGGTAGTAGCAGATAGTCTTGGCAGAGAGCTTTTGCCGCTTGACGAAATAACCGCTAAAGAGGATGATACTGATAAATCCTCTGAAGAAACAACAGCTGGTAATAACGGTGACAATACGAATAGACGTTTTAAAGAAATCGTCGAGTCTTCTCTCGCAGACGTAGAAGAAGGTTTAGGCGCTGTGGCTGTTTCTGGTGTGGTACACGTCGCTGCATGATAAATGTGTTAAAATACAAACATGTACAGAGGATCCCGACCGAGAATTTTACCGATAATCATTACTATTATCACTGTGGTGGTTGTTATTGCTATTTTGGTAACACTTGTGCGATCGTTGCTGAATCCGGATAAAAAGACCGAGCAGCCGCAAACTCCCGAACAATCGTTAGAGAGCAAAATCAAAAATCAAGACCCAATTCGCAGCGTGCGCTGGACGGTGCGCGGTCCGATTGTTGCCGATGAAGAGTTCAAGAGCTACCAGATTACAGTTAGTCCAACATCGCGTAAATATGTTATTTATTCGGGTTATCTGGATAGAGTTTTGGACAAGAAGGAATATACTAATAATAGCAATGCTTATGAACAGTTTACCTATGCGCTAGTCAAGCTTAATATTCAGGCTTCCGATAACAAATCAAACGATGATATTCGCGGCGTATGTGCCACCAAAGGGCTGGCTTACGTATTCGAGACGCGTGATGGCGACAATACCGATACCAATTTGTGGACTTCAACTTGCAAGGACTCGCCTGGTACGCTTAACGCTGATACCCTGAAGCTCCAAGCTCTTTTTGTCAATCAGATTCCAGATTTCAAACCGTCATTTAATAATATTTTCTAACCATGGCGATAAAAGCAGTTATTTTCGATTGTTTTGGCGTACTGTATGGAGGCAGTATTGATACGCTAATAAGAATGGCCGAGCCAGAGGGCAAGGTAATGCTGCGCGACCTCAGTAAGCAGCACGATTACGGTTTCATTAGCGGCAGCGAGTATGAATCGGGAATCGCTGAGTTGTTTGGCTGGACACAGCAGCAGACGCATGATTTCTTGATGCGCAAGCGGATTCGCAACGAGGAATTGATAAACTATATCATAAATTTACGCCAGCAGCACGCTAATTTGAAGATGGCGATGTTGAGTAATGTTGGCGGCGGTACGCTGGAATATCTATTTGCGCCAGGCGAATTAGAAAAAATGTTTGATGTGCGTGTATTGTCGTACGAGGAAAGCCTGGCCAAACCAAACCCGGAAATTTTCACGCTGACAGCTGACCGCTTAGGTGTCGCAGCTAGCGAATGCGTGATGGTCGACGATCGTGTCGAAAATTGCGAAGGCGCCGAGGTAGCGGGAATGATGGCGTTGCAGTACACCGATAATGAGCTGCTTATTAAGCGTTTGAACGCTCTGTTGGAGGCATAAATGCCGGAACTTCCTGAAGTCGAGACGGTTCGCCGCGGGTTGGCGGAGCTACTGCCGGGCCGAGCGGTGGCGCGGGCGACGGTGTTTGATTCGCCAAAAAGCTTCCCGAATGCGCCTGCTGATGTTGAACAATTTTTGTATGGCGCGTGCGTGACGGCGGTGCGGCGGCGGGCAAAGGTACTGATGATTGATTTGGATACGCGCTATTCGCTGGTGGTGCATTTGAAGATGACGGGGCAGTTGGTGTTTCGCAGTTGTCATCCTGCGATGTATCGTCGGAAAAAATCTGGGCGTGCTTGTCACCGGGACCCGGATTGTTTTCCGATGATACTCGAGGATGACAAGGTGCCTAACTTCGCTGGCGGGCATCCAAACGACAGCTTAATCGGCGAGCTGCCGGATCGGTCGACGCGGGTACAGATTGATTTTGTGGACGGGTCGCGGCTGTTTTTTAACGATCAGCGCAAATTTGGCTGGGTGAAGTTGCTGCCGACTGATGAGGTGAAAAATTTGCCGTTCATGCAAAAAGTAGGGCCGGAGCCGCTTGATCCTCAGACGCGCACCGAGGATTTCATTCAGCGGATTCGTCGCCGTCAAAACTCAATGATCAAGCCAGCTTTCCTTGACCAAGCGGTGATCGCTGGGGTTGGTAATATTTATGCGGACGAGGCGCTGTGGGCGGCACAGCTACATCCGCAAACGCGGGTAAAAAATATCAGCGATCAGCAACTGAATATATTATTTAATGAGTTGCGGCAAATCTTGCAATTGAGTATTGACCAGGGCGGTTCGACTGATAGGAATTACGTTGATGCCGAGGGCCGGAAAGGGAATTATTTGGCGTTTGCCCGTGTATTTCGCCGCGAAGGTCAAGCCTGCCATCGCCATTCCGACCAAGCAATCATCAAACTAAAAGTTGGCGGTCGCGGCACGCATATTTGTCCGGTCTGCCAGGTGGAAGTCGGATGATTTATTTGATTGTTGGCACGAACGCTTACCGTGCGCAGTATGAGCTGCAGCGATTGGTGAAATCGTTAGGCGTTCGGTCCGAAAAAATCGACGCAAGCAGTCTTGATTTGAATAAATTAGCCGATACAGTGCGCGGCTTGAGTTTATTTCAAGAACAGCGGCTGATTGTTATTGAACGGCTCTCGGAACGAAAAGACTTGTGGGATAAGCTCGGCGAATGGACTAGCGATATTGCGGCAGAAACCTACTTGGTGCTGATCGAGCCGCGCCCGGATAAGCGTACTAAAACTTTCAAAATCTTGCAAAAAACTGCAAAGCTAGTTGAAGCAATGCCGCTGACTGATCGCCAGCGTCCAGCGGCCGAAAAATGGCTGTTAGACTATGCAAGCGAGCACGGAGTAAAGTTGACGAAAACACAGGCTAGTAATATGGTAGCGCGAGCGATTATTGCCGATGAAAAATCGCGTTCTGCTGAAATTGACCAATTGCAATTAACTCATGCTGTAGCTGCCTTGAAAAATGCCGTGAAAATTGACGATGCAGCGATTGCAACGGTTTTGCCGCCAGCACGCGAGTTTTCGGTGTTTGATATCATTGAATTGGCAGTGTGCGGCAAAACGGCAAATCTACGGAGTGCGCTTGACGAACTTCGCCGCAGCGACGATGCTTATAAAGTGGCGCCGTTAGTTTGGTCGCAGTGGTCGCAGCTGGTGTTATTAGCCAAGGCTAAAGCGGCTAGCACTAGCGATACGATTGATCTCGGCATACATCCGTTTGTTGCCAAGAAGTTGCGGCCGCTTGCTCGGCAGCTGTCGCCAAAGGACTTGGCGGAATTAACTGAATTAGCAGCAGAACGTGATTATCAGATGAAAACCTCATCAGTCGATCCGTGGGCGGCGTTGGAGGATTTTTTGTTTCGGGCGGCTTCGCGGCAAAAATAAAGCGCTCCGACTTGCGGAGCGCTTTAATCTCGTTAGTATAAATTAAGCAGTTTTAGCTACGGCCTTCTTGGCTGTGGTTTTGGTAGCTGGCTTTTTTGCAGGGGTTTTCTTGGTGCTGGCAGCGGGTTTGGTCGCCTTCTTTTCTAGCTTGACGCCAGCAGCTTTAGCGACCTTGGCGAGGGCTGATTTGCGGCGGCTGACGGTTGCCTTTTTGAGCAGGCCTTTCTTGACAGCAGTATCTAGCTCGCTTTGAGCTTTGCTTAGGGTAGCGGCGCTAGGGTTGGCCAAAAATTCCTTGGTGGCAGATTTGATATCGCGCTTGATACCGATGTTACGCTGGCGGCGCTTAGCGGTTTGCTTCATTCGCTTAACGGCTGATTTGATGAGTGGCATAAATTCCTTTACCTCTGTTATTGATTTAGTGTATACAATCAGTTTTCAATTATAACTTATACACCTCTGTTTGTAAAGCGGCGCTGCTTTACAAAATAGTATTGACTTTGCCGTGATGCTTATGTTATAGTACATAAAGTCTATAGCGAATAAAAACAAATAGGATAAAATATGGCAGACGTGCTAAACCAGATAGTAGAGAAAGTCAAAGAAAGTAATAATATTCTCGTTACGGTTAGCGCCAATCCGTCGGTTGACGAATTGAGCGCTGCTTTGGGTATCACGCTGCTAATCAATAAGTTAAATAAGCATGCGACGGCAGTATTCAGCGGGGCGGTGCCGCCAGCGATTAAATTTCTTCAGCCCGAGAAAACGTTTGAAAGTACAGTTGATAGTTTGCGCGATTTTATCATCGCGCTTGACAAGGAAAAGGCCGACCACTTACGTTACAAAATTGTCGATGATATGGTCAAGATTTTTATTACGCCGTACCGTACGACAATCAACCAGAAAGATTTGGACTTTAGCCAAGGCGACTATAATGTCGAGATGGTGTTGGTAATTGGCGTCAAAGATGAAGCTGATTTGGATCATGCGCTCGAGAGCCATGGCCGAATTTTGCACGATGCGGTTGTAGCAAGCGTATCGCTTGGCGAGTCAACCCAGCTCGGTAGTCTGGAGTGGAGTAATCCGCGAGCTAGTAGTTATAGCGAGGTTTTGTGCCGGTTGGCTAACGAATTAAGAGGCGAGAGCCGGCTGATTGACGAGCAAATCGCTACGGCGTTTTTGACAGGTATCGTGGCAGCAACCGATCGTTTCAGCAATGCACATACTAGCTCGGCGGCGATGACCGTAGCTGCTCAATTGATGGCAGATGGTGCTAACCAGCAGCTGATTGCCACTAAGCTCAAAGAATCGCATGATAAGCCGATTCCAGTGCCTGAAGCAAAAAGCAAGGACGAAGAAAAATCCTCCAAAAAGGATGAGTCTAAAAATTCTGGCGACATTGGCGCATTGTCGATTTCGCACGAGCCAGTTGGTGATGTTGACGACGTCAAGAATGCAATTGATAGGCGCCATTCCGACGAAGCTCTGAGGGCTGCCAATGAAGAATTAGAGAAGCGAAGCAGCCGAGATGCCGCCGCTGCCGCCGAAAAGAAATTAGCCGAACAGTTAGCATCAATTCCTGCTGTTGAGCCTGAAGCTGATAGGCGAGATATGCCGTCGGTCGCCGATTTGCAGCGCGATATTGCTGCCAGCTCAGCAGAAGTAGATGAAGCGGCCAAAGAAGATCTAGCTTTGCCGCCAGTTGCTCCATTTGCGCCAGGGCCAGGTCTAGCGATGCCAGTTAGCCCGAGCGAACCGTCGATTGGTGGTACTTTCAACGCGACAACCGAACAGGCTGCCGAGGAAGCTAGAAAAGCTGAAAAAGACATGCATAATCGCGTCATTTTAAGCCACGATCGCGGCGCGGTGGCGTCGCAGCCGCCGTCAATGCAATCGCCATTTAATGCTGTAGCCGATAAGACCGAAGTAGAACCGACAGTTCGCGATGTCTTATCAGAAGCTGCGCCAGTTGACGCGGCGCCCGAGGCGGTTTCTTCGAAAGGGGTAACGGTACAGCCGAGTATGCCAGCACCTAGCGTAGAAGCTGCGCCAGTCGCAAATCCTGCTAGTTCAGACCAAGACCAAGCGCGGTCTGCCGTTGATGCAGCTCTGTCGGCAGCATCAGCTGCGCCATCGTCTGGCGCGGTTGATGATTTGCCGCCACTACCGCCATTACCGCCGTTGCCAGATTTTTCATCCTTGCCGCCAGTACCAGCTAATGGCGGGGTCGGAGCTGACACTTTAGAATCTACTCTACCGCCGCCGCCAGCTCCAGCAGTTTCGGCACCAACATCAAATGATCCGGCTCAGTTCAAGATTCCAGGGCAAGCTTAAGTTTGCGGATAGACTTCAGATTGACTCTGAAAAGATTTTAGAATCAATGCTACGGGGTATGCTGATATACTTGAAGTATGAATGACAGGGTTATGTTGATTGATAAGCCGCCAGGTATGACTAGCTTCGGGGTGGTGGCGCGAGTTCGCCGCGTGCTTAGCCATCGGGCTGGCAAAAAAGTCAAAGTCGGTCATTGCGGGACGCTTGATCCTTTTGCGACGGGCCTGCTGATTTTGGTTACGGGCAAGGAATGCCGCAACGCGATGCGTTATACCAAGCTTGATAAGGTGTATGAAGCGACGTTCCGGCTGGGACAGACTAGTACAACTGGCGACCCGGAAGGCGAAATTATGCCGTATGTTGCAAATAGTAAGCCGCAAAATGATACTCAAGTTTCATCCATCTCCAAACAGCCGGATATAGCAGTCGTCAAGTCCGTCCTAGCGCAATTCGTTGGCGATATCAAACAGCGTCCGCCAGCGTTCAGTGCTATCAAAATTAACGGACAGCGGGCTTACAAGTTAGCCCGCAGTGGTAAAAAAGTTGATATACCAGAACGTACAGTGACGGTTTATGCGCTGGAGCTGCTTGATTACGCTTATCCGCTGCTCAAAGTTCGAGCCCATGTCTCTAGCGGCACCTATATTCGTAGTTTGGCAGTTGATATCGGTGAGGCGCTAGGTACGGGCGCTTACTGTCAAGAATTGCGCCGTACGCAGATTGCCGATTGGCAAGTTAGCCAAGCGCAAAAGCTAGCTGATTTTGGCATTGAATCATAAGAAGCATAGAAATTTGCTTATTTAGACTTTTTATGATATAATGAAAGAATGACAGATTATGAGAATCTTGCTCCTACAGAGCCTATACCTGATCAAGAAGTGCTCCATAACTTGCGCCGTCAAGCTGCGGAAACATTAAAACTAGTAGGTAGAGAAGTAGAGGAACCTGGCCGTTTATCGCTAGATGATCAGCCTCTCAAAAGTTTCTCGTATCCACTGGCGCCGGAATTGGTTAGTAAGGCTCTCCATTTTGATGACCAAGAAGCAGCCGTACCGGAAGATTGCGAATTGATATATGTGCCAGAGTCGGAACAAGACGGCAAGACGCTTCAAGACGAACTATATATGAGTGTCAAAAAACGTATTGAAAGTGTTCCAGGACAAATAGTCGAGATTGTGGAGCAATGGCTTATTTACGGCGAACTTGGACAACCGACAAATCATGAGTATAGTGTAAATTATCATAGGAATGGGCAGCCGGAAACTTTAAATAATTTTACTCCAAGCAAAATGTTACCTGACACGGAAACAACTACTAAACTTATTAAGGGCTGGATAGACCAGTCTCGTCAGATGACGATTGACGATATTGAGAAAATCTATAGGGTGATAGATATGATAAGGGATTCGCATAACTTGACTGATTAGCGGATCTCTGCTAAAGTTATTAGCTATGATATCAAAGGATAACAAAGCGAAAGCGATTGCTTTGACTCAGGTCAACAAAAACGATGTCGGCAGCCCGCAGGCGCAGATTTCGATTTTGACGGCTCGTATCAAAGAGGTGACTGAACACCAACAAGCACGACCACATGGCGCGCCGCGGATTGATTCAGATGGTAGGTAAGCGCAAGCGCCTGCTGAAATACCTTGAGAAGACGAACTTTGAGGCCTACAAGGCAACGCTAGAAAAACTTGGCCTGCGTAAATAAACGCGTAGCTCAAGTTAAAAACCGTCTCGTATCGAGGCGGTTTTTGGTTTGTAAAGATAGATTGCAGCTGCCGCATTGCTAAAATTGCTAATCTAAGTAACATTATTGACAAAAAGCATAAGCTATGCTACCATAAAAAGGTAAGTAAGCGGCAAAAATAAAAATGATTACAAGAGAACGATTTCCATCTCATGAAGCAGCTAATAGCAGCGAGCAAGGTGAATCGTTTAATTATGAAAAGTACGGCATTAGCCCAACAGTTGAGTCTAACTCTTTTGATAATGATAGCGGTACGCCGCACGAATGGACGCCAGCTGGCCGAGCGAAGAAGGTTAATGATGCCCGCGATGCGGTGGCGATCGCTTTCGGCGACAAGCCGCCCGCTATGGCACGCCAAGAGTTGAATGCTGGCAGACAGTTGTTGGTTGGCGAGGCTTACAAAGCCGCTACTGACGGCGGTACGGCACCGACGAATGAGCGTGCATCTACACGGCGAGTCTTTATGACTGGCGAGAAAACAACTGGTAAGTTACCGTTGCATGCTGACGTTGAGAGAGGGCCGCAAAGTGTTGGCGAAATGCTCGATCGGCGTGCTCAACTGATAGAGAATGGTGTTCCAGGGGATATGGTTGATAGTATCGTTATGGGTGAGTATAATAGGAATAGAGGCGATAATCTAGTTCAATACGCTTCGCGGCCGCCAGTTGAGCAAGCAGCATACGAGCAGCCAGCGATACGCGAGGAGTCAAGTGAGCTGGTATCGCACGAGACCAGTGCTAGCGATGCTGTGCCCAAAGTACAAGAAACACCGTTGCCGCCGCGTGCCGAAATTCCGAAAGCAGAAACTGATGCCGCTAAGTCTCCTAGCGAACCTGAACCTAAAGCGTCGAAAGAAAACACGCCGCCAGAAACCGCTAGAAACGAAGGTCCAAAGGCGAAAACTACAGAAACTAAACCCGCCACAAATAATCGTACCGCAGAGAAAAATCCGGCAGAACAGGTCGCACAGCCAGCAGAAGATAAGACATCGCTAGTAGAGCAATCAGACGGCAATCAAAAAAATACGGTAGAATCTAAAGCAGACGTATCGAAGTCAGACGGAAAACAGGCCGCTGGAGAGCAAAATACGACAAAACCTGGCGAGCGCCAACCATTTGACCAAAAGAAAGCTAACAAATGGGCGGGAGACTTCTTGAGGGCTTATGGCGGATTTCTTGACCAAAAGGTTAGGGCAGAGTTAGCCGATAGGCTAAAAGCTAAAGGCGGACTAAATGTTGATGCAGAAACTCTTCAAGCAATGTCTAGGCTAGCGAAAGAAGCTGACCCGCGGTCGCCGATATGGCAAACTGAACCAGGCAGCGGCTCGGCTTTGCAGCAATTTGCTGGCAGAGCTCGCAGAGATCTACAGAATATCATTGAAAGTTTATAGTTTATAACTATTCGTGTACTAAAACTTCGCAATTGTGTATAATATAGACACAAGTAAGCGAAAGGAGTGCGCAATGGCGTTTGGGCCGATGATGAAATTAACAACCGATAGGGGCTTATCGGTTGAACTGGCGCCGTTTGCGCGCGATAATCTAGCGGTGTTTGTCGAGGGTTTTGCACGCGGCACGGTAACACAGTACTTATCAGCGCACCGAGCGCAGACAATCGAGACCGAGCAGGCCTGGTATGATGAAATGATCAAGAACAAAACCAGCCTAAACTGGGGTATTTGGGTTATAGATGGCGACAAGCGCCAGCTGATCGGCAACACAGCGCTTACCGAGATAACTAAAGATCACGTTCATTATGCGACAAGCGGTATAGTTATTGCCGATAAAAAATATTGGGGTCAGGGGATTGCTAGCGCTTGCCACCGGGCGCGGACCTGGTATGCTTTCGAAAATCTAGGCCTGCACCGAATTAAGTCGGCGGTTATTCACGGCAACGCGGCGAGCTGGCGGGCGCTTGAGAAGTGCGGCTACGAACTTGTCTATACCGAACGCAATGAAGAGTTTGTGAATGGTAAATTACGCCACATGGATTGCCTGGAATGTCTCAACCCGGCAGATTGGGCATGGCGGCAGTGGTGGGGTGATGATCGCCCGCCACGAAAAAGCCTGGAGGCGCGCAAACGGGCGCAGGCGGCAGTTGATTGGGCGCGGCAAAATGTAACGTTAGAGTAACGGTTCGTGCTGCTCGTTGAAATTATCGACGACGAGAACCGGCTGGTTGCTATTGATGTACTGTGCGATATCGGTGTGCTGTAGAAATTCGGGGTAGAGAACGCATTGCGACGGGTCGATATACTCGCAAAGCGCTAATTCTTGAGCGCCATGCGTTGTTTGGCTAATGTCAATATCGGTAAAGTCATCAGGATTATCGACCGCGAAAAAGAACTCTAATTCCTCTTCGTAGCCAGACCGCGATGATGGGAATTGCTGGATGAATAGCAATTTGCCAGGTTTGGCAGTTATGCCAGTTTCTTCGCGTAATTCGCGGATTAGACACTCAGCCAGCGACTCGCGCGGGTCGAGACCGCCGCCTGGTACGGCGTAATAAGGGGCTGCTTGGTCGCCGCGGCGATGTTTGACGGCGAGTATTTTTCCTTCGCGATAAATAATAGCGCGTACATTAATGCGCCGCCCAGTATATAGACTTTCGGTTTGTGGCATTAGGCCTCCTCGTTGATTAAATTTGAATAGCTTGCGATTAGTTTAATTTAGCAAGGGCTAGCATTAAGATATAATATCAAGGATATTATTCGGCTACCAGGAAAAAGTGTCCGGAATCAATATTATTACCATCGCTTTGCTGGAAAACAACGATCAGAGGTTTTTTATCACCATCATTTGAGTCCAGAGGGTTAGGGTGTTTGGTTACGCCTCTAGCCTCGAGTTGAGGCGAGCCGTCAGACCCGAACAATCTATCTGCCTCTACTCGGTCGAGCCCATTAAATAAAACTTCAACTTCAACTTGAGTAATAGTGGCTCTAACCGAGATTTCCCCTATACCAGCGGACACTATCGCTACTAGTGTAACCTTTTCTCTGTTCTTGATTGAGTTGGTAATGTCGTCATACGCCTTTTCTGGATTAACCAGATCGTATTGAGTAAGCCATGAGCTTGCTGAGCCGCCTCTTTCTAAGGAGCTGGTTTCACTAGACATGAACTAGTTTTCCTCTGGATGCCGGATTATTATTTCTCTTACGCATATCCTCCATCTGTTCCTCTAATTCATTCATAATTCTAATATATTCATGCTTATCTACAATACCAGAATTGTGTAGGTTTTCAAGCATTTCCTTTGAAGGTTCTAGCATTTGCCCGTATGGATCGGCAGGCAAAACCGTATGAATACTTTCGAGGGTTTCGGGCGAAAATGGACAGATAGCTATAGTACCGTCATTATAATACTTAGCGTTTCGATCATTGGTTTTGTTCGCTTTAAATCTTGAAGATTTAATATCTACCGCTGTCTGCTTTCCTTGGCTGTCAGTTATAAGATAATCAATACCTCTCTTGTCTTGTTCGGTAGTCGCACGGACCACTTTAAAGCCCATGTTTTCGAGAGCTAGCTCAGCAAGTAATTCTGTACGTACACCTTTTATGCTTGTTTCCATTTTCTTGCGGTAGTGGGGTTTGTCGGCTATAGGGATAAAATTATTTAGAAGTTGCATTGTGTCAGCTGGCGTGATAGCAGTGCCCCAGCGGTTAAAAATTTCGCGCAGCGAGTCGTTGAATGAAGAATGCACACTAACAATTTTTTCGTGATCCTTAGGAGAAAGTCTCCTATTTGAGTCTCTAGCTGTTTTTTCGGCAGTTACGGCAGCAATCCAGTCGCGATAGGTGCCATAGAGCTTGTAAAATTCTTGTTGCTGGTTGGTCTCAGCAGTTGGATGTTCAACTTGTTGCATTAATTGCAATAGATTGTGCGCAGCTCGCCCGATACCGCGCTGCGGACGTTCTGGATCGATCGTATGCGCTTCTCGCCGTAATTCTCTCGCGGTCTCTTGGCTTTTTTGCCAGAAGTCTTGGCGGCGCCTTAGCTGAACTATAGGAAGCGTGCTTATTCTTCTATTATAGCATAAACATGATAAAAAAGCAATAGCATGACGTGATATAGATGAAATAACCTTTGTTGTCTGCTATAATAAAGTAGTTATTGTTAACGCGGAAGTGATAGAAACGAGAATTTGCGGCGCACGGCTTTGAATCGCCAAGCCTAGCCAAGACGAATTTTCATCCCTGTTACTTGCCGCGAAGAAAGGAGCTCTTTTATGAGTATTATTAACCCGAGCGGCAAGGAGATTTTTAGCGTTACCACCGAGCTGTGCGGCCGGCCGTTGACGCTGGAGGTCAATCGCGTTGGTTTTCGGACGACTGGTAGTGTGCTGGTTCGCTACGGCGATACGGTGGTCTTGGGCAGTGCCCAGGTGGGCAGCCGGCCGGTGCAGCTGGATTATTTCCCGCTGTCGATTGATTATGAAGAAAAGTTTTATGCGGCGGGCAAAATTTCTGGCTCGCGGTTTATTAAGCGCGAAGGCCGCCCCAGCGACGAAGCGGTGCTAATCGGCCGGTTAATCGACCGCCCGATTCGGCCGCTATTTCCAAAGGGCTACCGCCAAGAAGTGCAGGTTGTGGCGACGGTGCTGAGCATGGATCCGGATTTCCGCCCGGACGTGGTGGCGATGATTGCGGCGTCGAGTGCCTTGATGCTGACCGGGACACCGTTTGACGGGCCGGTAGCGGGCTTGCGGGTGGGCCGTGTGAATGGTGAGTTTAAGGCCTTTTTGACGCCAGAGGAACGTGAGCAATCTGATTTGGATTTGGTAGTAGCTGGTATCGAGAGTGGCATCACCATGGTGGAAGCTGGCGCCAAGGAAGTATCAGAAGAGGTGATCGTCGATGCGATGGCTTGGGCGCACCAGATGATGCAGCCGGCGATTCAGCTGCAACGTGAACTAGCTGCCAAAGTTGCGCCAACTCCGCAAGAATACGAATTGGTTTTGCCGGACGAAGCAATTCAGCAGACGGCTGATGAGTGGGTTGACGGCAAGTTAGGCGAGAAAATCCGCCGGCCGTACCCAGAGCGCAACGAGGTGGTCAATGAGATTCGCTGGGCATTCCACGAAGCCATGACTGAAAAGCTGGGCTTGGGCGCTGAGGAATACGACGAAGTACGCGACGAATACGATGAAGCATTTACCTTAGCGCTGCATAAAGATGTTCGCCGCGGTATCGTCGAGGACGGCAAGCGCCCGGATGGCCGCGCTTTGACGGAAATTCGCCCGTTAAGCTCAGAGGTTGGTTTATTGCCGCGAGCGCATGGTTCGAGCTTGTTTACCCGCGGCGTGACGCAAGGTATGAATATTGTGACCTTGGCGCCACTGAGTTACGCGCAGTTGGTTGATACTATGGAGGTTAATGATGGCGAGCGGCGCTACATGCATCATTACAATGCGCCGGGCTATACGGTTGGCGAGGTTAAGCGGATGGGCAGCCCGGGCCGGCGCGAAATTGGCCACGGCTACTTGGCGGAACGGGCCTTGACGCCAGTGTTGCCGAGCGAAGAAGACTTCCCGTACGCCATTCGCAGCGTTACCGAAATTATGAGCCAGAACGGTTCGACGTCGATGGCGGCGACCTGTTCGAGCTGCTTGGCACTGATGGATGCTGGCGTGCCTTTGAAGGCGCCGGTTAGCGGCATTGCTATGGGTCTAATGATGGACGGCGATACGCCGTACGTACTGAGCGACATTGCCGATGCCGAGGACTTTGCCGGTGACATGGATTTCAAGGTGACTGGTACAGCCAAGGGCATCACGGCGCTACAGATGGATATGAAGGTACATGGTTTGCCAGTGGCAGTGCTGCGCCAAGCGATTGAGCAGAGTAAGGCTGGCCGGGCATTTATCCTTGACCATATGCTAAGTATTTTGCCAGCGCCGCGGGAGACGCTCAGCCCGTACGCGCCGCGGATTGAAAAGCTAAAGATTGATCCAGATAAAATCGGCGCGGTCATCGGCAAGGGCGGCGAGGCGATTAACAAGATTACTAGCGAGACTGGTGCCGAAGTCGACATCAAGGAAGACGGCTTGATTACCATCGCCAGTCCGAACGGCGAATCAATTGAGAAGGCGCTTGCCTGGATTAAAAGCCTGGTCGAGGAGCCAGAAGTTGGCAAAATCTACCAAGGCAAGGTCGTCAGTATTAAAGACTTTGGAGCATTCGTGAATATTTTGCCGGGGATTGACGGTATGTTGCATATTTCACAACTATCGGATAAACGAGTCGGCAAAGTAACTGATGTCTTGAAAGAGGGTCAAACGGTACGTGTTAAGTTAACAGAAATTGATAACCGCGGGCGCCTAAGCTTGACAATGAAGGGAATTGAACAGCGATAATATTTCTACGTAAACGAATACTATACGGAACAGCTTGAGTTTTGCTATACTTAATAGAGATACACTTATAAAAGAGGGGAAGTCTATGAACAATCAACCGCAACCACCTGAATCGCCGCAGCCAGCTCCAATGTCCGCGCCGCCTATGCAACAGCCAGCGATGCCGCCGCAAATGCCGGTCAAAAAAGGTCTTAGTAAAGGGGCTTTGTGGGGGATAATTGGCGGTTCTGTTGGATTTTTATTGCTGATTATCGTAATAGTGGTTGTTTTGCTGCTTAATATGGGGCCGAGCAAAGAAGATTACCGTCAAGCCGTTTCGTGGATGAATGATGAAAGCTCGAAATTGAACAGTTTGCAGTATTCATCTGTACGTAATCCAGAAGCCTACAAAGAAACGGTTAATAGCGCTATCAAGAGCCGCGACGAGTTAAACGACAAATTGTCGAAATCTAAGATTATGCACGATAAAGATGTCAAAGAAGCTTACGACAAATACAAGAAAGCTTACGACGTCGCTAAACCCGAAATGGAAGGCTTGTCGCAGTACGTGGAGGTTTATAGCGAAGTCAGAAAAAAATGCGATAACGTATTTTATCTTGGCCATATAAGCAAGAAACCAGATGAAGTTGATAAGGAAGTCAGTCAAAAATACGGCGATTGTACATCCTTGATGCAGAAACTGAGCAAATCAAATAATAGCAATGTGGCTAATTTCGGCAAAGAATGGAGCGATTACTACGCTTCGTTGAAGAAATACTACGTCGAATACGCTAGAGCCTATACCAGCGGTAATTTCAGCGCTCGGCCGCGCCGTCCAATAGAACCGTCGACTACTGGATATACGTTAATTACTAACGCTAGCCGCAAGGTTACCGATAGCGGAATGGATCGGTACTACAACGACTTTTCAAGCGTTGTCAATCAAAAATTAACTGCACTGCGTTAATATTCGCCGCGCCGGTAGTACCCTCTGTATCAGCAGAGGGTACTATTTTGGTAAAATGTAATTATGGATAAGCAAGCTGAATTAGACGCCTTGGCGGTAGAAATCATAGAAGCTGGTATTTGTTCGGAATTAGCGGCTCAAGCGACGCAGCTGGTGATGGGCGATGGCAATGCTGATGCTGATATCGTATTCATTGGCGAAGCACCGGGTAAGAATGAGGATCTGCAGGGCAAGCCGTTCGTCGGTGCGGCGGGTAAATTCCTCGACGAGATGCTGG